>Ga0182231_1000025_pt1 | contig 53953 bp, 52 predicted proteins | sample G6R1MG_29_FD_129667 | JGI IMG/M metagenome (GOLD analysis project Ga0182231, IMG submission 129667) | Miscanthus phyllosphere microbial communities from Michigan, USA - G6R2_NF_07NOV2016_LD1 MG | ecosystem: Host-associated > Plants > Phyllosphere > Phylloplane/Leaf | place: USA: Michigan...
GACCAGATCGTCGATCGCGGCACGGCCACGGAGCGCGCCGCCCTGTTCTGGCGCTGGACCATGGGCTTCAACGCCACCATGGAATCGATCCACCGCTGGGCCTGGTGGTTCGCGGTGCTCACCACGCTCACGGGCGGCATCGGCATCCTGCTCACGGGCACCGTGGTCGACAACTGGTACCTCTGGGCGGTCAAGCACGGCGTCGCCCCGGCCTACCCGCAGGTCTACGCTCCCATCGTCGATCCCCTGAGCCAGCCCGGAGGGACCCCATGAAGACCTTCTTCGTCGTCCTCGGGGCCTCCATCGCGTTCTTCCTCACGGTGGCGATGTTCGGCACCTCCGGGTGGGAGCGGCCCCCACTCACCACCACGCAGAACGGCTTTCGCGGCACGGGCATGGATCAGGTCCACACCCGCGCGGAGGTCGCGGAGATCAGGGACGCCAATGTGGCGCCCGCCGCCGCCGATCCGGCGGAGGAGGGCGGCGAACTCGCCGGACAGACCTACGAGAACGTCAAGGTTCTCAGCGGCCTCACCACGAACGAGTTCAATCGCCTCATGGTCTCGATGACGGAGTGGGTCTCGCCCGAACAGGGCTGTACCTACTGCCACAACACCGAGAACATGGCCGACGACAGCCTCTACCAGAAGCGCGTCGCCCGGCGGATGCTGCAGATGACCCAACACATCAACAGCGACTGGAAGGCGAACCACGTCGGGGGGGCGGGCGTCACCTGCTACACCTGCCACCGCGGCCAGCCCGTGCCGGCCAACATCTGGTTCACCAACCCCGGCCCGAACCGTCCGGGTGGGTTCGTCTCCCGCAACAACGGGCAGAACCTGGCCGCCCCCTCGGTGGGCCTCGCTTCGCTGCCCTACGACACCCTGACGGAGTATTTGGCCGACAAGACCATCGACAACAGCGCCATCCGGGTGAACGCCACCACGGCCCTGCCCACCACCAAGGGCAAGCCGATCCAGGACGCGGAGAAGACCTACGGCCTGATGATCCACATGTCGGAGGGGCTCGGGGTCAACTGCACCTTCTGCCACAACACCCGGGCCATCTCGAACTGGGAGCAGAGCACGCCCCAGCGCACCACCGCCTGGCACGGCATCCGCATGGTTCGAGACATCAACGGCACCTTCATGGAGCCCCTGACCTCCACCTTCCCGAGGAACCGGCTCGGGGTGCTCGGCGACGTGCCCAAGGTGAACTGCACCACCTGCCACAATGGCCAGAGCAAGCCGCTCAACGGCGCCCACGTGGTCGATGCCTATCCGGAACTCACCAAGACCACCGTGGCGGACGTGACGAAGGCCCCGGCCCCCGACGCCCCCGCGGCGGAGCCACCGGCCACGCCCCAGCCGTGACCCGAAGGCGGGGCCGGCGGCCCCGCCCCCATCACCGACCGACGGCCGCCGGCACCCGCCCGGCGGCCGTTCCGTTTCGGGGGAGGGCGTCCCCAACGTCGTGATACGGACCATCACGGCCGCCTGCGTTCCCGACGACCGCGCGGCGGGATTCCCGGCGCACAAGCCTTGCCTTGGCGACACGAATCCTGATAAGGCAACCGCCTTTCCGCGATGCGTCCACACACATCGCCGAGGCCGCCGTTCGAGGTGCCTCGTCCCCGAGACCCCATGGACAGGCGGCGGGCGTAGAGCCTGGCCGACGTGAGACCGATGAAGATTCGCAACTCCCTCAAGTCGCTGCGTGGCCGTCACCGCGACAACCAGATCGTGCGCCGCAAGGGCCGCGTCTACATCATCAACAAGACCCAGAAGCGCTTCAAGGCGCGCCAGGGCTGAGGCCCCTCCGCCGGCCCCGCTCGGGGCGCGGCAAGCCGGCGGGTTGACGGCACCGGGCGGGGCGAGGAAGCTCCCCCCATGCCCAGCCAGATCCAGCCCCGGACGTTTCTCAAAGCCGCGCTCGTCGCGGCTTTTTGCGTGGGGGTCCTCACCCCGGCCGCGGCCCAGCCGGCCCCCAGGGCGCCCGAGAAACAGCCCGAAAAGCCCCGGGCCGCCCTCAGCCTCGACGACCTCTATGCCCGCCTGAAGGCGGCGGAGGACGATGCCGAAGCCAAGGGTGTCGCCCGCCTCATCGAGCAGCGCCTCGGGCGCTCGGGCAGTGCCACGGCCGACCTCCTCACCGAGCGCGCCCGCCAGGCCATGAGCGAGCACGACTTTCCCCTCGCCGTCGAGCTGCTCGACCGGGCCACCACCCTGGAACCGGGCTGGTCCGAGGGCTGGAACCGACGGGCGACGGTGTTCTGGCTGCTGAAGGACCATGCCGGCGCCATCGCGGACCTCAAGCGCACCCTGGTGATCGAGCCTCGGCACTACGAGGCCTGGGCGGCGCTCGGGCGGATCTACCTCTCCATGGACGAGAAGGTCCGGGCGCTGGAGGCCTTCCGGCGGGCCGCCGCCCTCTATCCCCGTATGGACAAGCTGCAGGGCGCCATCGACCGCCTCGCCCCCGACGTCGACGGGCGGGACCTGTAGACTGCCATGATCCTCCTGAAGCTGTTCGCCGGGCTCTGCGGCCTCGTCGCGGTGGTGCTGGGTGCCGGCGCCCTGGCGACCCTGCTCATCACCCTGCGGATCGAGGCGCGTCACCCGCCGCAGGGGCCGTTCGTACCCGTGCCGGGCGGGCGCCTGGCCAGCATCGAAGCGGGGCCGAACCCGTCTGCGCGCGGCACGGTGGTGCTCCTGCACGGCGCCTCGGCCAACGCCTCCGACCCCATGGAGGGCATCGGCCGGCGCCTCGCCGCGGACGGGTTTCGCGTCATCGCCTTCGACCGGCCGGGGTCGGGCTGGAGCGATCGCCTGGGTGGGCGCGATATGGCCTCGCCGGCCGCGCAGGGCGACGCCATCGCGCAGGCCCTGACCCAGATGAAGGTCGGCCCGGCCATCCTGCTGGGCCATTCCTGGTCGGGGGCGCTCGCCACGGCCATCGCCCTCGACCATCCCGAGCGGGTCGCCGGCCTCGTCCTCGCCGCCCCCGTGGCGATGCCGTATCCGCGGGTCGGGACGGTGCCGTGGTACTATCGCCTCGCCCTGTGGCCGCCGGCGACCTGGCTCCTCAGCCAGACCCTCGCCACGCCCGTGGGGCTGTACTACCTGCCACGCGTCGGCGGCGCGGTGTTCCGCCCGCAGGAGGCTCCGGCGGACTACCTCGACCGCAGCCGCGCGGCCCTGGTGCTGCGTCCCGGAGCGATCCGGGCGAACCTCCACGATCTCGCCGGCCTGCCCGGGGCGCTGGCGGCCCAGGCGCCGCGCTACCCCACCCTCAGGGTCCCGACCGTGGTGATCTCGGGCGATGCCGACGCAGCCGTGCCCGCCGAGCGCCAGGCGGTGCCGCTCGCCGCCGCGATCCCGGATTCCCGCCTCGTCCTGCTGCCCGGCATCGGCCACATGCTCCAGTACGTCGCCGTGGACGCCCTGGCGGACGCGGTCGCGCAGCTCTCCGACCGGATCGCCGCGGAACGGGACCCGGTCGCGCCTTGAGGCTCTGACCGGATCTCGAAGAGGTCTGCCCGTGCGACGGCACGGCGGCGGTCGTCCGGCGAACCTCCTGAATCCCAGCCATGGGCTGGGATTCGGGAGAACTGGTCTCAAGCCTTCGCGGCGTGCTCGCGGGTGACGAAGGCGATGCGCACGAGGTTCGTGGCGCCCGGCGTCCCGAACGGCACGCCGGCCACCACGATCACCCGGTCGCCGATCTCGGCGAAGCGCTCGCGCACGGCGAACTTCGCCGCCCGGAACGCCATGTCGTCGACGTCGCTCGCATCGTTGGTGACGATGGGGTGGGTGCCCCAGCACAGGGCGAGGCGCCGGGCGGTCTCGCGCTTCGGCGTCAGCGCGATGATCGTGGCGTTGGGCCGCGAGCGGGCGAGCCGCAGGGCGGTGGAGCCCGAATGGGTCCAGGCCATGATCGCCGTGAGCTTCAGGGCGTCCACCATCTGGTGGGCGGCGGCCGCGATGGCGTCGGAGGCCGTGGCGTCGGGCTCGGAGCGCTGGGCCGTGAGGATGGTCCAGTACAGGGCGTCCCGCTCCACCTGCTCGGCGATGCGGCTCATCATGGTGATGGCCTCGATGGGGAAGGCGCCCGACGCGCTCTCGGCCGAAAGCATCACGGCATCCGCCCCCTCGTAGACGGCGGTGGCGACGTCCGAGACCTCGGCGCGGGTCGGCACCGGCGCGGTGATCATGGATTCGAGCATCTGGGTCGCCACCACCACGGGCTTGCCCATGCGGCGCGACGAGCGGGTGATGCGCTTCTGCACCCCCGGGACCTGCTCCAGCGGCATCTCGACGCCCAGATCCCCGCGCGCCACCATGATGCCGTCGGAGACCTCGATGATCTCGTCGAGGCGGGTGAGCGCCTGCGGCTTCTCGATCTTGGCCATGACCAGGGCGCGGCCGGCCGCCACCTTCTTCACTTCGGCCACGTCTTCGGGCCGCTGCACGAAGGAGACGGCGATCCAGTCGGCGCCGGCGTTGAGCCCGGCCTCGAGGTCGCCCCGGTCCTTCTCCGTCATGGCGGCGACGGGGATCACCGTGTCGGGGAGCGAGACGCCCTTGCGGTTGGAGATGCGGCCGCCGATGACCACCCGGGTCACGGCGCGCCCCTCGGACACCTCCGTCACGACGAGGCGCAGCTTGCCGTCGTCGATGATGACCACATGGCCGGGCTCGAGGGCCGAGAGGATCTCGGGGTGGGGCAGGAACACGCGGGTGACGTCGCCGGGCGTCGGGTCGCTGTCGAGGACGAACGACGCGCCGTTCTCCAGGATCGCGGCGCCCTCCGCGAAGGCGGCGACGCGCAGCTTCGGCCCCTGGAGATCGACCAGCACGGCGATGGGGCGGCGCAGCTCGCGCTCGATGGTGCGGATCACCTCGATCTTCTCGGGCAGCTTTTCGCGGGGGAGGTGGCTCATGTTCAGGCGGAATACGTCGGCGCCGGCGCGAAACAGCTTCTCGATCATCTCCGGCGTGTCGGAGGCCGGCCCAAGTGTGGCGATGATCTTCGTGCGACGCGAACGTTTCAAGGTAGTCTCCATCCCGTAAAGAGCGGCCCCGCCGGTTTCGAGCGACCGGGCGTTGAGCGAACGGCCACAAGCACTCATGGGGCCAGCGCGTCAAGAACGGGCGGGCGGACGACGCTGCGTGCGTGACGGTGCGATGCGGCCAGGGCATGGACGGACGTGACGCCGCCGGTTCCGGCGCGGGAGATTCTCGAAGGAAACGAAGGACGCGGGAGGCCGGAAAGACCACGTTCGTGGAGGGCAATTCCGGTCTCCCGGCTCCCCCGGCCCCGCCCCATCCCCGGGTGCGATCGATTTTCCGATCCGGCCGGGCCACGGGATCGGAGTTCGGACGACCCATCATGAAACGGGAACTTATCGCATATAGGTTGCGTTATGGCGTGATTTTCATGGGGCGTTAACCGGTGTGCCTCAAGTATGTCCGCGGGTTCACGCAGTGCGAAAGACTGTTTTGGAGTCGGTGCCGCCCATGATCTTCGAGAAGTTCCACCGCGGCAGGTCGGAGACGGCCGCGAAGATGTCGGCCCTCGAACGGTCCCAGGGCGTCATCGAATTCGCCCTCGATGGGACCGTGCTGCGCGCCAACGAGAACTTCCTCGCCTTGGTGGGGTATCGCCTGGACGAGGTCGTGGGCAAGCCGCACAGCCTCTTCGTCGAGCCCGCCACGCGGGAGAGCCCGGCCTACGCGGAATTCTGGGAGTCCCTGCGGCACGGCGCGTTCCAGGCCGCGCAGTTCAAGCGCATCGGCAAGGACGGCCGCGAGATCTGGATCGAGGCCTCCTACAATCCCCTCCTCGACCGCAGCGGCAGGCCGTACGGGGTCGTCAAGTTCGCCACCGACATCACGCGCCAGAAGGCCCAGGACGCGGATCGCCAGGGGCAGATCGACGCCATCCACAGGTCCCAGGCGGTCATCGCCTTCGGGCTCGACGGCACCGTCCTCGACGCGAACGAGAACTTCCTCGCCGTGATGGGCTACACGCTGCCCGAACTCGTGGGGCAGCACCACAGCCTCCTCGTCGAACCGGCCCAGCGCGACGGGTCCGACTACGCGGCGTTCTGGAGCGCGCTGCGCGGCGGCACGTACCGCAGGGGCCAGTTCAAGCGCATCGGCAAGGGCGGTCGCGAAGTCTGGATCGAGGCGTCCTACAATCCGATCCTCGATGCGGCCGGCCGACCCTACAAGGTGGTGAAGTTCGCCACCGACGTCACCGCCCAGGTCGCCCTGCTGAGCGACCTCAATCGCCTCATCGACCGGAATTTCGGGGAGATCGAGGGCGCCGTCCTGCACGCGTCCGAGTCCTCGAACGCCGCGACCCGGGCGACGGGAAGCACCGCCCACAACGTGCAGACCATGGCGGCCGCCTCCGAGGAGCTCGCCGCTTCCGTGCACGAGATCGCCCACGGCATGGCCAAGGCCCGCACGGCGACGGACGCCGCCCACGGGCAGGTGGCGGCGGCCGGCGCGGTGACGCGCAAACTCACGGGCACCGCCACCGCCATGACGGGCATCGTGGCGCTGATCCAGAACATCGCGAGCCAGATCAACCTGCTCGCCCTCAACGCGACCATCGAGGCGGCCAGGGCCGGGGAGGCGGGGCGGGGCTTCGCCGTCGTCGCCCAGGAGGTGAAGACCCTCGCCGCCCAGGCGGCCCACGCCACGAACCAGATCGCCAGCGAGATCGACGGCATCCAGACCGCGTCCGAACAGGTCGCGGGCTCCCTCGAGACCATTCAGGACTCCGTCGGGACCATGCGCGACTACGTGGTCAACACGGCCGCCGCCATCGAGGAACAGAGCGTGGTGACGCGCGAGATGTCGTCGAGCATGCAGGAGGCGGCCGAGGCGGTGCAGGCCATCGCCCGGAACGCCCTCGCGATCACCGGGTCCATCGACGCGGTCTCCCGGACCGTCGACACGACGAAGGACGCGGCCCGCGTCCTGGCGCGCTGACGGGAGCCGCCATCGGTCTCGCGGTTCCCGCCCGACCGGGCGGACGGTCATGCCTTCAGGACGGGGACGAGCGCTTCATGGAGCCGGCGAACGATGCGATCCTCCACCCCACGGACGTGGCCCGGATCCGGCGGAGCCTCCGGACGAGCGTCGGCAAGCTCATGGATGCGGGCGAGCACCTGGCGCAGCGGATCGCGGAACTCGATGTGGCCGAGCGCCGGGTGAGGGCCCTGGCCCTGCGGGAGACGACCCGCTCCCTCGACGGGCGGGGCGACCCGGACGAGCACGCCCGCCTGGGCGCGCTCCAGGCGGAGACGAACGCGAACTTCCGCCGGATGCGAGCGGCGTATGTCGAACTGAACGCCCGGATCGACGTCCTGCTGGTCCAGCACCAGGGCCTCTACGACGCCACCTTCGCCCCGAGCACGACGGAACGCTCCTGACGGTCCCCGCCCGCGCGGTGGACGCCGGAGCCCGGACCGGTCAAACCGCCCGGACGACCGCCGGGTCGGACCCGGTCCGATCCCGGTTCGCCCGAAGCCTGGAATGAGCCCCGGACCATGCCGACCCTGACCCTGGCCGACGCCCACGACCTCGCGGTACGCACGCTCCTGCGCTGCGGTGCCGGCCGCGACCCGGCCGAGAGCACCGCCCGCGCCCTCGTCGGCGCCGAAGCCGACGGGCTCGCGACCCATGGGCTCATGCGTCTCCTGGCCTACGGGGCACAGGTCCGCGCCGGCAAGGTCGTGGGCGACGCGGCCCTGACCGTGGCGCGGCCCCGGCCCGGGCTGCTCGCCATCGATGCCGGCCACGGCTTCGCCTATCCGGCCCTCGACCGGGCGGTGGCGGATCTTCCGGAGATCGCCCGGAGCCAGGGCGTGGCGGCGGCCGCCATCCGGCGCTCGCACCATTGCGGGGCCGCCGGGCGCCCGGCCGAGGCCCTGGCGGCGCGGGGACTGGTGGCCCTGCTGTTCGCCAACGCGCCGGCCGCCATGGCGCCGTGGGGCGGCAACCGGGCGGTGTTCGGCACCAACCCCATCGCCTTCGCCTGCCCGCTGCCGGGGCGCGATCCCATCGTGGTCGACCTCTCGCTCTCGAAGGTAGCGCGGGGCAACATCATCGCCGCCCACCAGCGCGGCGCCGCGATCCCCGAGGGCTGGGCGGTGGATGCGGACGGGCGCCCCACCACCGACGCGGCGGCGGCGCTGGCCGGCACCATGATCCCGCTCGGCGACGCCAAGGGTACGGCGCTCGCCCTCATGGTCGAGCTGCTGGCGGCCGGCCTCGTGGGCGCGCGCTTCGCCGGCGAGGCGACCTCGTTCCTCGACGCCGTGGGCGGCCCGCCCGGCACCGGGCAGCTCATCCTCGCCCTCGACGCCACCGCCTTCGCGGCCGATGCGTGCGAGCGCTTCGCCGTGCTGGCGGGCATGATCGAGGAACAGGACGGGGCGCGCCTGCCGGGCACGAAGCGCCTCGCCGCCCGGGCCCGCGCGGCGCGGGACGGCGTCCCCCTCTCCGACGCCCTGCTCGCGGCGATCGAGGTGCTCTGACGCCCCTCAGGGCGCCGGGGCCACGGGCTGGTTCGGATCGGTGAGCTGGATCGTCCAGCTCTTCTGCTCGCCGGTGTCGACCTCGTAGAAGCCGTTGCGGTCGTAACCGCGCGCGAGACAGTCCTCGACCCCCCGGATGGTGAACTCGCGGTCCCGGGTGCACATGAGCGACCGCCCGCTCCACTCGCCGCCGCGGGTGTAGTCCACGGCATAGACGTAGTAGAACCGCGCCGCGAGCGTGCCCTTCAGCAAGGTCTCGCAGCCCTTGGGCGCCACGTCCCACCAGCCCTCAGTCACCCATCCTTGGGTGTCGCGGTAGCCGAGCGCGATGCCGACCTTGCTCGTGGTGAGGTTGCACATGCGGAGATCCGCGTGGGCGGGGGCGGTGGTGAGGAGGAGGCCGATCGGTACCGCGGCAGCGAGCCGCTGGAAGGTACGAGCCGCACGCACCGCGACGGGCACCCTCTCCTGAGAGGAGAGGGTTGGGGTGAGGTGTGGGACATTTCCGGAACAGTCGCACACGTCACCCTGTCCCTCTCCCTTCAGGAGAGGGGACCCGCGCCGGAACGAGGCCAGCGAGAATGAGCGCCTTGCCACCGCGATCTGCTTTTCAACCGACAAGGATGACCCGGCAGTCGTTGACGTTGGTGCGGGTGGGACCCGGCTGGACGAGGTCGCCGAGGGTGTCGAAGAACCGGGTGGAGTCGTTGTCGGCGAGCATCGCCGCCGGATCGAGGCCGGCGGCGCGGGCGCGTGCCAGGGTGGTGGGGTCGACGAGGCCGCCGGCCGGGTCGGTCGCCGCGCCGCGCCCGCCGTCGGTGCCGTCCGTGTCGGCGGCGATGCCGAGGATGCCGGTGGCACCGTCGAGGGCGATGGCGAGCGCCAGGGCGTATTCCTGATTGGGCCCGCCATGGCCCTCGCCCGCGATGGTGACGGTGAGTTCGCCCCCTGAGATGATCGCCACCTTGGCGCCGGAGGCCCGGTGCTCGAGGGCGAGCTTGGCGTGTTCGGCGGCGACCTCGCGGGCTTCGCCCTCGACGTCGGGCCCGAGCATCACCGGCGCGTAGCCGGCGCGCCGCGCCGCCTCGGCGGCGGCCTCCAGGGCGTCGATGGGCCGGGCGATGATGCGGTACTCGGCGCGGGCGAAGGCGGCGTCGCCGGCCTTCGGGGTCTCGTTGACGGGATCGGCGAGGAGCGCCTTGGCGGTCTCCGGCAGGGGGATGCCGCGCCGCTCGCAGATGGCGCGGGCGTCCGCGAGGGTCGAGGGATCCGGCACCGTGGGGCCGGAGGCGATCACCGCCGGATCGTCGAAGGGCACGTCCGAGATCGCCAGCGTCAGGATCGAGCGGGCGTTGCGGGCCATGAGGGCCAGGCGCCCGCCCTTGATCCGCGACAGGTGCTTGCGCACGCAGTTGATCTCGTTGATGGGCGCGCCCGAGCGCAGGAGCGCCTTGGTGATCGCCTGCTTCTCGATGAGGGTGAGGTCGCCGGCGGGCGCGATCCAGTTGGCCGAGCCGCCGCCCGAGAGCAGAACGAGGACGTCGTCCTCGGGTCCGGCATCGGCGGCGATCTTCAGGGCGTCGGCGGTGGCGTCGATGCCGGCCTGGTCCGGCACCGGATGCCCGGCCTCGACCATGCGGATCATCGGCGCCTCCTCGCCGTAGCCGTGGCGGGCGACCGCCAGACCGACGATGCGGCTCTCGTCGACGCCGTGCTCCTCCCGGTAGAACCGACTCGCCACCGCCGCCATGGAGCCGCCGGCCTTGCCGGCACCCAGGATGATGAGCCGTCCGGGCCCGGGGGCGGGCAGGTGCGGCACGAGGCAGCGCGCCGGATGAGCGGCGGCGATGGCCTCGTCGAGGATGCCGAGGAGGAGGGTGCGGGCGGCGTCGTGGTCGGCGGAGGAGGGCGCGGTCATGGCGTGTCCGTGTATCGCGGAGAGGTCGATGGGGGCCGCCCGGCGTTTCCCGCCGGATCGTGTTCTTTCGCGGCGTCGATTCGTGCGGGCCCGATTGTTGCCGCGCCCGCGCTAGTCCGCGATACGTGCTGTGCCCGACGCCCGCCGTCGCGGCAAGCTGTGCGACCCGCGCGGCCGGATGTTTGCACCCGCCTGCCCGAGCCTTCAGGACCCCGCCGCCCATGCTGCCACCGCACCCCGTCGAGACCATCCCGGGCGATCCGGCCCGGGGCCTGCTGCTGATCTGCGACCACGCCTCCAACCATGTGCCCGACGACCTCGACCGGCTCGGGGTGCCGGACCACGAATACGCCCGCCACATCGCCTACGACATCGGCGCGGCCGCCGTGACCCGGCATCTGGCGGCCCTGCTCGGCGCGCCCGCGATCCTGACCCGGTTCTCGCGTCTCATCATCGACCCCAACCGGGGCCGGGCCGACCCCACCCTGGTGATGCGCCTCTCCGACGGCGCCATCGTGCCGGGCAACGCCCGCATCGACGAGGCGGGCAAGCAGGCGCGCATCCGCCGGTTCTACGAGCCCTTCGACCGGGCCATCGACGCCCACGTGGCGGCGGCCGAGGCCACGGGCGTGCCGCCGGCCATCGTCACCATGCACAGCTTCACGCCCTACTGGCGCACGGTGGCGCGCCCCTGGCACGTCGGCATCCTGTGGGACCGGGACGACCGCCTGAGCGCGCCCCTCATCGCGGGCCTGCGCGCCGACCCGGCCGGCCTGACCGTGGGGGACAACGAGCCCTACGGCGGCGGCCTGCCCGGCGACACCATCGACCGCCACGCCCTGGCGCGCGGCCTGCGCAACGCGCTCGTGGAGATCCGCCAGGACCTCATCGCCGAGGAGCCGGGGCAGATCGAATGGGCGGCGCGCTTCGCCAAGCTCCTGCGTCCCCTGCTGCCCTGACCGGGAATCCGGACCGCGCGCGAAAACGGCGGGGCTTTCGCCCCGCCGTCCGGTCGATCCCGATTCGCGTTTCGGATTCAGCGGGTGCCGCCCGAGGTCCGGCCGTACTGCCAGACCGGGAAGCTGTTCTGCTCGGCGTTGCCCTCCTTGGCGGAGACGTCGTCCCGGCGCGGGGCGATGGAGCCGGTGGTGAGCGCATCGTCGAGGACGCGAGCGGCGGCGGAGCCGGGCGCCGCATGGGCCGGGATACCGGCGGGCGCGGTGTAGCTCTGCGCCAGAACCGGCGAAGCAAAGACCCCGAGGCCCAAGACGGCAGCGGCGGCAAGGGAAGCAAGACGGATGTTCATGACGTTCGACCTTTCAGTATCGCGGTCTCCGTCGTAAAGGCGGTGGGCCGTGAGTTCTTGTGTAGGGCCGATCTAGGCTCGCTCGCGGCGGAACGTCGTGCGGTTTGACACCCGGCCGGACGCGGAGGTGTCGAATTCGAATCGCCCGGCTCGTCCTTGACGGCGCGGGTCTCGACACGACCTGTCCCGTATCACCGGCCCGTCACACCGAGGACATCCCCATGACCGACGCCAACACGCCCGAGATCGACGCCGCCACCCGCACGGAACTCGAAGCCGCCGTTTTCCGGCGCCTCGTCGCCCACCTGCAGGGGCGCACGGACGTGCAGAACATCGACCTGATGAACATGGCCGGGTTCTGCCGCAACTGCCTGTCGAACTGGCTCAAGGATGCCGCTGACCAGAAGGGCGTGCCGCTCACCAAGGATGCGAGCCGCGAGGCCGTCTACGGCATGCCCTACGCCGACTGGAAACGCCTTCACCAGTCCGAGGCCACGCCGGATCAGCAGGCGGCCTTCGCCAAGGCTGCGGCGGAGCCGCACTGAGGCGCCCCCCGGGGGCCGGCGAAAGCCCGTTGAGGAACAAAAGCTTAAGCCCTCCGACCGCCCCCGGTCGGAGGCCGTAACAACCCGGTAAGCTTGAACGCTTAGTGAAGCGGTTCCGGCGCATTCGCCAGAACGCGCCCCGCCAGTCAGGGATTGAGACAGCCATGGCCGCTTCCGCCGCACCCGCCGTCGATGCTTCGTCCGTCGCCGCCGACCAGCTCAAGAGCTTCATCGAGCGCATCGAGCGCCTGGAGGAGGAGAAGGCCGGCCTCGCCTCGGACATCAAGGACGTCTACGCGGAGGCCAAGGGCACCGGCTTCGACGTGAAGGCCCTGCGCAAGATCATCTCCCTGCGCAAGAAGGACCACGCCGAGCGCCAGGAGGAGGAAGCCATCCTCGAGCTCTACATGCAGGCGCTCGGCATGGTGTGAGGCGCCGTTCGACGGGGGACACCATCCCTTCCCCGCGCGGCCTCATCCCCAGGCACCCACGCAGGGCGGCGGCTTCGAAGGACGAGGACGGAAGGAAGGTACATCAACCCTTCGGGGCTCGAAAAAAGGCCGCGGCATCCCTGCCGCGGCCTTTCTGGTTTCCGCCCCGGACCGGGGGTCAGCGCGCGCCCGGCACCGGGCGGGTGGCCGAGCCCGAGAAGCGTCCGGCGGCGAGGTCGTCGCCGGGCGCCCGCGCGGAGAAGCGGGTGACGACGGTCGCCGGCTGGGTCAGGCTGCCGTCGGGCGCGCCGTCGAGCTTGGCCCTCGTGACGGCGAGGCGCACGGGCACGGCCCTGTTCGCGGGCTCCGAGGCGCCCTGCGCGGCGGCGGCGAACAGGGCGCGCAACTGCAGCTTCGGGTCGGCGGTGGCGGGCACGAGGCGGGCGGGTGCGGGGGCCTGCGGGGCGGCCTGGGTCTGGGCTGGCGCGAGATTGGCCATGCCGGCCGCGCCGAGGCCCGCCACTTGAACCGACGGGCGCGGGGGGGGCAGGGGCATGGTGAGGGCGGCGGCCACGGCGGCGAACTCGGCCGGGCGACGCGGGGGGAGGGGAACCTCGGCCGTCGAGCCGGCCGCCGGCCTGGCCGCATCCCGGGCCTCGTCGCCGGGCAGCCCGGTTTCCACCGCCCTCTCGGCGGTGAGCAGGCTCTGGGCGTCGCGCCCGTCGCGGCGCAGGAGCGCCGACTTGAGGGTGTCGTCGGTGGCGGGCGCGGCGTAGGCGAGGGCCGCGCGGGTGCCGGTCTGGTCGTCGGGGTCGGCGCTCGCCACCACCACCGGGGCCGGCTTGGCCCGGGCGCGCGTCGCGGGTGCGGGGGCCGGTGCGGGCGCCTCGCTGGCGCCGCCGCCGAACAGGCTGGCGAAGAAGCCCCGGATGCTCGGGCCCTCGTCCTCCTCCACCTGCGCGACCTGAGTGATGCCCAGCACCGTGCCGCCGCGGGCGAGCACCTCGGCGCGGGCGAGTTCGTAGCCGGGCAGGGGGCGGTTGTCGGTCGGCAGGTGGACGGTCTTGCCGTCGGGGAACAGGCGGGCGAGCTGATCGTGGGTCATGCGCGGCCAGGAGCGCACGGAGCCGACGTCGAGGTGGACGAAGGGCGAGCCCGCGCGCGGATACCAGCCGACGCCGCCGCGCTGCATCCGCATGCCGACGGCCCGGATCTGATCGATGGACACGTCGGGCAGGTAGAAGTCCATGGCCTTGCCGAGCATGTGCTGGCTGTACTCGGCCACCGCGCGGGAGCGGCGGCGCAGCATGGCGTTGGTGCCGGGCGAGCGGTAGGCCGACACCACGGTGATGGGCTCTTGCGAGCCCACGGAGCGGTAGGCCTCCCACACGGTGTCGAACAGGCGCGGGTCCATCTTGGTCGCCTCTTCGGCGCGCCAGTCGCGCAGGAGCCAGTTCAGCTGCTCCAGGGCGGCGCGGTCGTAGCGCCCGTCGCGCTTGAACGTGACGGTGAGGCTTTCCTTGGTGTGGCTGTGGAAGATCGAGAGGGTGCGGGTGTCGCCGTTGGCCACCGCATCCTGGGTGCCACGCGTGCCGGCCACGAGGGCGAGGGCGATGCCGGAGGCCGCGATGGCGGCGCGCCGCAGGCGGGGCCGTGATCCGTGTCGCAGGAACTGACGCACGATGGTCCTTACCCTCTGCCAGATCCCGCCCATCGGCCGGATCATGGTGAACGCAAGGTTGCCGAAAACCGTGAACGTCCGGTTAGCGGGTCCTCGGCGATTCGCCGGTTGATCCGCAGAATGGCTAAGGTCCAACCGTGGCGAAATCGTGCCCCGGCGTGTGCGGACGCACGCCGGGAGATTGTCCCCGGGTTTTCGCGTGCAGTGCCGGCCCCGCTACCACCAGCCGGCGGAGGGGCGCGACGGCGCCGGGGTCCACAGGCCGGGCTCGCCGAAATCCGCCGGCGGGCGGGCGGCGCGCACGGGCGCCTCGGCGCGGACCTCGCGCACGGGCCTGCGCCGGACCTCGGCGGCCGGGGCGACGGCCGGTCGGGAGGCGGCGAGCTTGGGGGCGGGGCTCCTGGGGGCGGGACTCCTGGGGACAGGAATTTTGGCCACCGGCTTGTCGCCGGGAGCCTTGGCCACGAGGAGGCTGCCGGGGGCGAGGCCGAGCGCGATCTTCATGCGCGCGTCGTAGCCGTAGAGGTCCGGCAGGGTCCGGTAGCTGCCGAGATCGTCGACGTAAGCGGTGAAGTAGGCGAGGTGCACCGGCAGCTTCTCGGACAGGCGGATGGTGCGCTCGCCCTTGCCGATGAGCTTCTTCAGGCGCTCGCCCGACCACGCCTCGGGCAGAACCGAGTCGGCGAAGCGGAAGGGGTCTTCCACGCGCACGCAGCCGTGGCTCAGCGCCCGGCGCGAGCCGGAGAACAGGGACCGGTTCGGCGTGTCGTGCAGGTAGACCGCATGGTTGTTGGGGAACATGAACTTGATGAAGCCCAGCGCGTTGCGCTCGCCCGGCGGCTGGCGGACCGAGACGTTGCCGTTGCGGTAGACCACCTCGTAGCCGCGTCGCGCCGCGTAGTTCGGATCGCGGGCGAGGCCCGGCAGGAACTCGTTCTTCAGGATCGAGGGCGGCACGTTCCACGACGGGTTGACGACGGCGTATTCCATCGCGCCCGAGAAGATCGGCGTCGGGCTCTCGGTCTTGCCGACGATGACCCGGGCTTCGTCGCGTTTGCGGCCGTCCTTGAACACCCGCACCTGGAACTCGGGGATGTTGACCATCACGTAGTCGCGCCCGAGGTCGGCCGGCAGCCAGCGCCAGCGCTCCATGTTGACGAGGAGCGCCGCCTCGTTGTCGTCGGAAGGGGGCGCGGCGTCCGCGCGGCCCAAAGCCGCCACGGTCTGCGGCGTCAAGGTGCCGGTGGCGGGCAGGCCCCGGCGACGCTGGAACCCGGCGACGGCAGCCGAGACGGCGGCGTCGTAGGAATCGGGCTCACCCGGTGCGGCGTCGAGGGTCCCGGCGGCGCGGGTCGCGAGGCCGAAGCGGGTGCGTAGGGCCGGCACCCGGGGGTCGTGCATGCCGAGCTTCAGCACGGGGCCGGCGGGCAGCTGCACGGTGGGCTCAGACCCGGACCCGTGGCCGCCCCGGGCGGCGGCGAGGCGGGTTTTCAGGGCGAGGTAGCCGGGTTGGGACGGGTTGTAGGCCTGGAGCAGGGCGCCGGCCTGGGACCCGGCCGGGGCGATCCGGCCCAGCACCGCGTCGGCGCCGGGCAGGTCGAGGGTCGGCGTGATGAGGCGGGACACGCTCGACAGGTGGATGCGTCCGCCCCGCGCGTCCCGGGCGTAAAGGGCGACGGCCGCCGAGAGCTTCAGCTCCGCGTCCGCCACCTGCGCCTCGGTGAGGGGTTGGGTGCCGAGCACCGGCACCGGATAGGCGGCGGCCTTGAGGCCGTCCTCGCCGGCGGCGGCCAGACGCGCGGCGGCGGCCTTGGCGGCCGGCGTGTAGGCGCCGTCGACGATCCAGACGGGCTTGAAGGCGCCGAGGGCGTAGAACGCCTGGATCGCCTCGCGGTCCTTCGTGGTCAGGCGCGGGAGCAGGGGGGCGGGGTCGGCGAGACGTGCCGCCACGGCGGCACCCAGCGGATCGCTCGGCACCGGCGGGGGAGGGGGCGCCTCGGCGAGGGGCGCGGGGGTCGCGTCGGCAGGCGGTGCGGCGGCTTCAGGGCGCATGGGCGCGGCCACGGCGCCCGCCGCCTCCGGGAGCGCCGGATCGACGGAGGCCTTCTGCACGACGGGTGCGTCCGGTCGGTCCGGCGCGGCGACCTGAGCGGGGGCGACCTGAGCGTGGGCACCGTAGCCGATGCAGCCCGCGACGAGGGCCGACAGGGCGACGGAGGCGGAGCGCGTGACGCCCATGGGTGCAACTCCTGCGGACCGGACGGCCGGTCGCTTCAGTTAAAGATATCGACCGGCACGAACGGGTGCGCAACGGCACGCTCCCGAGCGGGGGCGCACCTGTGTCTTTTCGGTTCAGGCGGCTTCCTCGGCCTTGTCGTCGCCGTCGAGCCCCAGATCCTTGAGCTTGCGGTAGAGGGTGGATCGGCCGATTCCGAGGCGGCGCGAGACCTCCGACATCCGGCCCCGGTAGAATTGCAGGGCGAAGCGGATGATCTCGGCCTCGAGGCCGTCCATGGTCTTCATCTCGCCGGTCTCCTCGGCGACGAGGCTCATGGCGTGGGGATCGCGCACCTCGACCCGGACGATCTCGCGCACGGGCTCGGGCGCCCCGGCCTGGACCATCGGCTGCAGGGGCGCGGCCGGGATGCGGACGTCGAAGCCCTCGACCTGGGCGGCGATCTGGGGAAATTCCGCCACGGTGAGTTCGTCGCCGTCGGCCAGCACCACGGCGCGGAACAGGGCGTTCTCCAATTGGCGCACGTTGCCGGGCCAGCCGTAGCGGGTGAGGAGCGCCATGGCCTCGGGGGTGACGGCGCGGACCTTCTTGCCTTCCTCGGCGGCGAAGCGGGCGCAGAACGAGCGGACGAGATCGGGGATGTCCTCCCGGCGGGCGCGGAGCGGCGGCAGGGTCATGGGAAAGACGTTGAGGCGGTAGTACAGGTCCTCGCGGAAGCGGCCCTGCTTGACGAGATCGAGCAGCGAGCGGTTCGTCGCCGAGATGAGGCGGATGTCGACCCGCACGCTGCGCTTGGCGCCCACCGGATCGACCTCGCCCTCCTGAAGGGCGCGCAGGAGCTTCACCTGGGCGTCGAGGGGGAGTTCGCCGATCTCGTCGAGGAACAGGGTGCCGCCGGACGCCTCGACGAACTTGCCCATGTGACGCTCGGTGGCGCCGGTGAAGGCGCCCTTCTCGTGGCCGAACAGGGTCGATTCCACGAGGTTGTCGGGGATCGCTCCGCAGTTCACCGTGACGAAGGCCTTGCCGCGCCGGTCGCCCGACCCCTGGATGGCGCGGGCGAGCACCTCCTTGCCGACCCCCGATTCGCCCTCGATGAGCACGGGGATGTTGGATTTGGCCGAGCGCTCGGCGAGCCGGGTCACCCGCTCCATGTCGGGGCTCTTCGAGGTGAGATCCTTGAACGAGAGGGAGCCGGAGGCGCGCCGGCGCATGCGGCGGACCTCCTCCTCGAGCTGATCGACCTTGAGGGCGTTCTTGATGGAGACCTGCAGGCGCTCGGCGCCGGCGGGCTTCACCACGAAGTCCACGGCCCCGGCCCGCATGGCGGTGACGACGGCGTCGATGGAGCCGTTGGCGGTCTGGACGATCACCGGCACGTCGAGGCCGGACTTGCGCATCTCGGCCATGACGCCGAGGCCGTCGAGGCCGCCGGGCATCACGAGATCGAGGAGGACCACGTCGACGGGCTCGCCGGAGCGCAGGACGGAGAGCCCGTCCGCGCCGCTCTCGGCGACCTTCGCGTCGAAGCCGAGCCGGCGCACCATCGCCTCGGCGAGGCGACGCTGCACGGGATCGTCGTCGACGATGAGGATCGTTGTCGACATGGGGCACGCCTCGGGCTCGAAGGAAAGCGGCCGTACCGCGAGACGGGCTCGGAGGACGGCGCCGGACTGTTTCGTTTCGATCCGCAGGGTGCCCGAAGAGCGTAAAGCCGCGCTTAACGACGATCCGACTTTCCCGGGGATCGCCGGTCGCCGACGCCGCACCCGAAATTTTCCCGCGCCGGGAACCCGGCTTTCCTGCGCGAGGCGGTTGATCGCGGGGCCCGCCCGCTCGATATCACCGCCCTCGGCACGCCGGTGCCAAGCCCCAGGAAGCCCACCATCATGCCGAGCCGAGCCGTCGCCCCTGCCGTCCGCGCGGGCATCGTCGCCACCCCCGAAGGGGCCAGCGCCGCCCGGGCGGCGGCCCTCGCCGCCGATCTCGGCGCCCTGCCCGAATGGGATCTCGGCGACCTCTATTCCGGCATCGACGCCCCCGACTTCCGCGCCGACCTCGCCCGCGCCGAGACGGCCTGCCGCGAAATCTCCGAGCGCTACGCCGGCCGCCTGGCGGACCTCGCGGCCGGGCCGGACGCATCGGCCCGCCTCGCCGAGGCGGTGCGGGCCTACGAATCCATTGAGGATCTCCTCGGCCGCCTGATGTCCTTCGCCGGCCTCGTCTATTCCGGCGACACCACCGACGAGGCCCGCGAGAAATTCTACGGCGACACCCAGGAGCGCCTGACCACGGCGTCGAGCCACCTCCTGTTCTTCGGCCTCGAACTCAACCGCATCGACGATGCAGCCCTGGACGCGGCCATGGCGGAGGGACCGCTCGCCACCTACGCTCCCTGGATCGCGGACCTGCGCCGCGAGAAACCGTTCCAGCTCGACGACCGCACGGAGAAGCTGTTCCTGGAAAAGTCGGTGACGGGACGCTCGGCCTGGAACCGCCTGTTCGACGGCACCATCGCGTCCCTGCGGTTTCCCGTTCAGGGCGAGCAGCTCACCCTGGAGCCGACCCTCAACCGCCTTCAGGACCCGGACGGGGCCGTGCGCAAGGAGGCGGCCGGCGCCCTGAGCGAGGTGTTCCGGACGAACCTGCGGACCTTCACCCTCATCACCAACACGCTGGCCAAGGACAAGGAGATCAACGACCGCTGGCGCGGCTTCACCGATGTCGCCGAATCCCGCCACCTCTCGAACCGGGTCGAGCCCGAGGTGGTCGACGCCCTGGTGGAAGCCGTGCAGGCGGCCTATCCGCGCCTGTCGCACCGCTACTACGCCCTGAAGGCCAAGTGGTTCGGGGTCGAGGCCCTGCCGTACTGGGACCGCAACGCGCCCCTGCCGAAGGTCGAGCAGCGCACGATCCCCTGGGCGGAGGCCCGCGACACGGTGCTCGACGCCTACGGCGCGTTCTCGCCGCGCATGGCCAGCATCGCCAAGACCTTCTTCGACCGCAACTGGATCGACGCGCCGACCCGGCCCGGCAAGGCGCCCGGCGCCTTCGCGCACCCCACCGTGCCCTCGGCCCATCCCTACGTACTCGTGAACTACCAGGGCAAGCCGCGCGACGTGATGACCCTGGCGCACGAACTCGGCCACGGGGTGCATCAGGTGCTCGCCGGCCCCAACGGCGCCCTGATGGCGCCGACGCCGCTGACGCTGGCCGAGACCGCGAGCGTGTTCGGCGAGATGCTGACCTTCCGCCGGTTGCTCGCCGCCACCACGAACACGACCCAGCGCCGCGCGATGCTGGCGGCCAAGGTCGAGGACATGATCAACACGGTGGTGCGCCAGATCGCGTTCTACGCCTTCGAGCGCAAGGTGCATCTGGCCCGTGCCGAGGGCGAACTGACGGCCGAACAGATCAACGCCCTGTGGATGTCGGTGCAGCGCGACAGCCTCGGCCCGGCCATCACCCTGGACGCGGGCTACGAGCCGTTCTGGGCCTACATCCCGCACTTCATCCACTCGCCGTTCTACGTCTATGCCTACGCCTTCGGCGACTGTCTCGTGAACTCCCTCTACGGGGTCTACGCCAAGGCCGAGGACGGCTTCGTCGAGCGCTACTTCGCCCTGCTCTCGGCCGGCGGCGCCAAGCCCTACGGCGAGTTGCTCGCCCCCTTCGGCCTCGACGCCCGCGATCCGGGCTTCTGGCAGATCGGGCTCACCATGATCGAGGGCATGATCGCGGAGTTGGAGGCGATGGAGGGGTGACGACAGCCTGGCGGCCCCTGCCTCTCGTTGCATATTCCGTGACGGCAACAAACGGATCGCCTTCGTGGCAATGGTGGTGTTCCTCCGGTTGAACGGCGTCCCCTTCAAGCCCGAGCGAGGCGACCTTGGCGATCCGCAGCCTAGCCGCCGGTGAGATCGATGAAGCGGGTCTGCTACGCTGGATTCGCGACAACTGGCTGGCCGCCTGACCCCCGCCGCGCCGCAACGGCGCAGCGCCCTGGCAGGGAAGGCCGACAGGCTTATCTCAAGGGGGTGCCCGGATTGCCGGACGCGTCCTCTGCGAGATCCGAAGAACCCGATGGCCGATCACGACAGCGAAGCCAACCGCTTCTCCGCGCGCGCGAGCCGCTACGCCCGCGTCGGCGCCAATGTCGGCGGGGTCGCGGCCCGCATGGCCGGCGCCCGGCTGTTCGGGGGCAAGGAGGCGCCCAGCAACGCCGCCGCCCTGGCTCAGGCGCTCGGCGGCCTCAAGGGGCCGATCATGAAGGTCGCCCAACTCCTTGCCACGGTTCCGGATTTGCTGCCCCCCGAATACGCGGCGGAGCTGCAGAAGCTCCAGGCCGACGCGCCGCCCATGGGCGCGGCCTTCGTCAAGCGCCGGATGATGGCCGAACTCGGTCCCGACTGGCGGACCCGCTTTACGGATTTCGACCTCGAGCCGGCGGCGGCCGCCTCCCTCGGCCAGGTCCACCGCGCGACGGCCCTCGACGGCACGGCGCTCGCCTGCAAGCTGCAGTATCCCGACATGCAATCGGCCGTGGAGGCCGACCTGAAGCAGCTCGAGGTCGCCTTCGCCCTCCACCGGCGCATGAGCTCCTGGCTCGATACCCGTGAGATCGCGAAGGAAATCGGCGCCCGGGTGCGCGAGGAACTCGACTACGAGCGCGAGGCCAAGCACGCGGCGCTCTACGCCGACGTCCTGCGCGACGTGTCCGAGGTCCGGGTGCCGGACATCCACCGCGACCTGTCGACGAAGCGCCTCCTGACCCTCGGCTGGCTCGAAGGCGAACGCATCCTGAACTTCTCGGACGCGCCCATCGAGGTCCGCAACCGCCTCGCGCGGGCGATGTTCAAGGCCTGGTGGCACCCGTTCAGCCGCGCCGCCGTCATCCACGGCGACCCGCATCTCGGCAACTACACGGTGTTCTCGCAAGGCAGGGAGGCGCAGGGCATCAACCTCCTCGATTACGGCTGCGTGCGCATCTTCCATCCGCGCTTCGTCGGCGGCGTCGTCGATCTCTATCGCGGCCTGCTGGAGAACGACGAGGCCCGCATCGTCCACGCCTACGAGGTGTGGGGCTTCAAGAACCTCAACAAGGACCTCATCGAAATCCTCAACATCTGGGCGCGCTTCATCTACGGCCCGATCCTGGAGGACCGCACCCGCACCGTGGCCGACGGGGTCAAGCCCGGCGAGTACGGCCGGCGGCAGGCCTTCGAGGTGCATCAGGCCCTGAAGGCCCGCGGCCCCGTGACCGTGCCGCAGGAATTCGTGTTCATGGACCGCGCCGCCGTCGGCCTCGGCGCCGTGTTCCTGCACCTGCGCTCGGAACTGAACTATCACCGGCTGTTCGAGGCCGAGATCGAGCGCTTCTCGCTCTCGGAACTCGAGGCCCGCCAGGGCGAGGCCCTGACCCGGGCGGGGCTCGCCCTGCCCACGTGACGGCGGCGCCGATGCGGACTCTGGCCGGCGTGACAAAAATCCGTTCGTGGCCTTTGCGTGGCGCGCATGCTGATTGCGAGCCGCTGAGGCTTGCGCTAAATCCCCTTGGAACAAATCAAGACAGATCCATGGGGACCACCACACGATGGCCGATTTGAAGACCGTGTCCGGCGTGCATTACAGCCCCGCCATGGACGAGAAGACCCACGAGCAGACCTATCGCGGCTTCGTTCGCTTCGTCGAAATCGGCACCTCCGTGGTGATCTGTTGGGTGCTGGCCCTGGCCATCGGCGGCATCCACGAAGCCTGGCTGACCGCGATCCTCGCCGTGGTCGTGTCCGGCGCCGCCGGTGCCGTGGGCGCCCTCGCCCCCGCCGTGGGCTGGAAGGCCCCGGTCGTGGTCGCCGTCTTGCTCCTGCTCTACCTCTTCTTCGCGTGACGTAGCCCGGATCTGCTGGCATACCAGCGGTCGGGCTCTATATTCCTGCCGAGTTACGGCGGTCCGAAGGGATCGCCGAGGGGGACTTCCTGAATGCGCATCGCTGTCCTGACAGAGTCTGATCCCGCGGAGCCGCGGGTCGCGGCGGTGCCCGAAACGGTCAAGAAATTCATCGGCCTCGGGGCGGATGTGACCGTGCAGTCCGGTGCCGGCCTCAAGGCCGGCGTGCCGGATTCCGAATACGAGGCGGTCGGCGCCTCCATCGCCGGCTCGGCCGGGGATGCGGCCGGCGAGGCCGACCTCGTCCTCAAGGTCCGCCGCCCCAGCGCCGACGAGATCGGGCTCCTGAAGCGCGGCGCCACCGTGGTGGCGATCATGGATCCCTACGGCAACGCGGAAGCCCTGGGTGCCATGGCCGAGGCGGGCCTCGACACCTTCGCCATGGAGCTGATGCCCCGCATCACCCGCGCGCAGGTGATGGACGTGCTCTCGTCGCAGGCCAACCTCGCCGGCTACCGCGCCGTGGTCGACGGCGCCTCCGAGTACGGCCGCGCCATGCCGATGATGATGACCGCCGCCGGCACCGTGCCGGCCGCCCGCGTCTTCGTGATGGGTGTCGGCGTCGCCGGCCTCCAGGCCATCGCCACCGCCCGCCGCATGGGCGCCGTGGTCACCGCCACCGACGTGCGGCCCGCCACCAAGGAACAGGTCGAGTCCCTCGGCGCCAAGTTCGTGGCCGTCGAGGACGACGAGTTCAAGCAGGCCGAGACCTCGGGCGGTTACGCCAAGGAGATGTCGGCCGAATACAAGAAGAAGCAGGCCGACCTCGTGGCGACGCACATCGCCAAGCAGGACATCGTCATCACCACGGCCCTGATCCCGGGCCGGCCGGCGCCCCAGCTCGTCTCCGCCGCCATGGTCTCGACGATGAAGCCCGGCTCGGTGCTCATCGATCTCGCGGTGGAGCGCGGCGGCAACGTCGAAGGCGCCAAGGCAGGTGAGATCGTCACCACCGACCATGGCGTGAAGATCGTCGGCCACCTCAACGTGCCCGGCCGCCTGGCCGCCACGGCATCCAGTCTCTACGCGCGCAACCTCTACGCCTTCGTCGAGACGCTGATCGACAAGGAGACGAAGTCCCTGGCGGTGAAGCGGGACGACGAACTCGTCATGGCCACGAACCTGACCCATGACGGTCGGGTGGTCCATCCCGCCTTCCAGACCCAATCCTGATCCCGCCGGAGGATACGATGGCCACGCTTCCCCCCGATCAGGCCGCCGAGCAGGCGCGCGCCGCCGCCGCCGCGGCCCGAACCGCCGCCGAAGTCGCGCAGCAGCACGCCGCCAAGGCGCAGAGTTACGCCGACGGCCTCTCCCACGGCCTCTCGGCCGCGACCCACGGCGCCGTCGATCCAACGGTGTTCCAGCTCGCCATCTTCGTGCTGGCGATCTTCGTCGGCTACTACGTGGTCTGGTCGGTGACGCCGGCCCTGCACACCCCGCTTATGTCGGTCACCAACGCCATCTCGTCCGTGATCATCGTCGGCGCCATCCTGGCCGCCGGCGTGCCGCTCCTCGAGCACGGCACCGGCTGGGCCCGCTTCTTCGGCTTCCTCGGCATCGTTCTCGCCAGCGTGAACATCTTCGGCGGCTTCCTCGTCACCCAGCGCATGCTCGGCATGTACAAGAAGAAGGCCTGAGACGATGTCCCAGAACGTCTCCGCCCTTCTCTACATCGTCTCCGGCGTCCTGTTCATCATGGCGCTGCGGGGGCTCTCGCACCCGACGACCTCGCGGCAGGGCAACCTGTACGGCATGGTCGGCATGGGGCTCGCCGTCCTCACCACCCTCGTCGGGCATCCGCCGGCGGGCTTCGGCGCCTGGATCCTCGTGCTGCTGGGCCTCGGCATCGGCGGCGGCGCCGGCGCGGTCATCGCCAAGCGCGTGCCGATGACGGCCATGCCCCAGCTCGTCGCGGCCTTCCACTCCCTCGTCGGCCTCGCGGCCGTGGCGGGCGCGGCCGGCACCCTCTACGCGCCGCAGGCGGTCGGCATCCTCGAGAACGGCCACATCCACAAGGAGTCACTGTTCGAGATGGCGCTCGGCGTCGCCATCGGCGCCATCACCTTCACGGGCTCGGTCATCGCCTTCGCCAAGCTCGACGGACGCATGTCGGGCAAGCCGATCATGCTGCCCCAGCGCCATGCCCTCAACATCGCGCTCGGCATCGCCCTCGTCGCCCTCATCGCGATCTTCATCGGGACCGAGAGCAAGCTGATCTTCTGGATCATCGTCCTCCTGTCCTTCGCGCTGGGCGGCCTGCTCATCATCCCCATCGGCGGCGCTGACATGCCCGTCGTCGTGTCGATGCTGAATTCCTATTCGGGCTGGGCGGCGGCCGGCATCGGCTTCACCCTGGGCAACCTCGCGCTCATCATCACCGGCGCCCTCGTCGGTTCGTCCGGCGCGATCCTGTCCTACATCATGTGCAAGGCGATGAACCGGTCGTTCATCTCCGTGATCCTCGGCGGCTTCGGCGGGGACGCCGCGGCGGCCGGTGCCGGCGGCGCCGTGGAGACGCGCCCCGTCAAGCAGGGCTCGGCGGACGACGCGGCCTATATCATGAAGAACGCCGAGCGCGTCATCATCGTGCCCGGCTACGGCATGGCGGTGGCCCAGGCCCAGCATTCGCTCCGCGAGATGGTCGACCTGCTCAAGAAGGAGGGCGTGGAGGTGAAGTACGCCATCCACCCCGTCGCCGGCCGCATGCCCGGCCACATGAACGTCCTGCTCGCCGAGGCCAACGTGCCCTACGACGAGGTCCACGAACTCGAGGACATCAACGGCGACTTCCCCCAGGCCGACGTCGCCTTCGTCATCGGCGCCAACGACGTCACCAACCCAGCCGCCAAGACCGACAAGGCCTCGCCGATCTACGGCATGCCGATCCTCGACGTCGAGAAGGCCAAGACCGTGCTGTTCATCAAGCGCGGCATGGGCTCGGGCTATGCGGGCGTCGAGAACGAGGTGTTCTTCCGCGATAACACCATGATGCTGTTCGGCGACGCCAAGAAGGTCGTCGACAGCATCGTCAAGAACCTCTGAGGCATCGAACCCCGTGCGGGCTTTGCCCGCGCGGTCTGGACAGGATAGGGGGTCGGCGTCCTGCGCCGGCCCCTTTCTCGTTTTCGCGCCCATAGGCCGGTTGGTCTCTAGGAGAACAGCCCACGCGTCATGCGGGCTCCGGGTCATCACTTCGAATCAATCGGACGCGACGGGCTCCCTCTCCTGGAAGGAGAGGGTTGGGATGAGGTGTGTGACCTCTCCGGACAAGCCACACACCTCACCCTGGCCCTCTCCTTCCAGGAGAGGGGACCCGTGCTCGTCACAGACCGAATGGATCAGCCGGAGATGGCATCAGACGAACTCCCTCGTGCCTTCCTCGACGTGTCCCGCTCGGTCCTCGGGCGCCCGTGGCGCGACCGCTGCGCCGATCCGGCGCTCCAGGCAATCGCCGCCACCATGACGCAGGCCCACGGCCTGCCGGACCTCCTGGCGCGGGTGCTGTCGGGACGGGGCATCCGGCCGGGGCAAGCGGACGCCCACCTCAACCCGCGCCTGCGCGACCTGATGCCGGACCCTGACTGCCTCGTCGACATGGAGGCGGCGGCCGGGCGCCTCGCCCGCGCCGTCACCGGGGGCGAGACCGTGGCGATCTTCGGCGATTACGACGTGGACGGGGCGGCCTCAGCCGCCCTGCTCGCCGCGTATCTGCGCGGGTTCGGCCTCGATGTCCGCATCCACATCCCCGACCGCATCACCGAGGGCTACGGCCCGAACGTCGCCGCCGTGACGGCCTTACGGGAGGCCGGCGCCGCCCTCCTCGTCTGCGTCGATTGCGGCACCAGCGGACACGCCCCCCTGGAGGCGGCCAAAGCCCTCGGCCTCGACGTCATCGTCCTCGATCATCACGGCGCGCCCGAAACCCTGCCGCCGGCCTGCGCCGTGGTGAATCCCAACCGCCTCGACGACCTGTCGGGCCTGGGCCACCTCTGCGCGGCGGGCGTGGTGTTCCTCACCCTGGTGGCCCTGAACCGGCGCCTGCGCCGGGAAGGCGTACCGGATCTGCCCGATCTCGCCGCCGACCTCGACCTCGTGGCACTCGCCACCGTCGCCGACGTGGTGCCCCTGACGGGCCTCAACCGCGCCTTCGTGGTCCAGGGCCTGAAAGTCATGCGTGGGCGCGGGCGCCCGGGCCTCGCCGCCCTCCTCGACGCCGCCGCCTTGAGCGAGGCGCCGGAGGCATGGCATCTCGGCTACCTCGTCGGCCCGCGCATCAATGCCGGGGGGCGCATCGGCGACGCCGGCCTCGGCGCCCGCCTGCTCACCACCCAAGACGCGGCGGAGGCCGCCCGCATCGCCGCCGAACTCGACCGGCTCAACCGCGAGCGTCAGGCCATCGAGGCCCGGGCCGTGGCGGCGGCCGAGGCGGAGATGGATCATGCGCTCACCGGCGATCCCGAGCGCCCGGTGCTCGTCGCGGCCTCGGCCGACTGGCACCCAGGCATCGTCGGCCTCATCGCCGCCCGCCTCAAGGAGCGCTTCGCCCGGCCGGCCTTCGCCTTCGCGCTCCGGCCAGACGGCACCGCCACGGGCTCGGGGCGCTCCATTCCGGGCGCCGACCTCGGGCGGGCCGTGCGGGCGGCGGTGGAGGCCGGACTCGCCCTGAAGGGCGGCGGCCACGCCATGGCGGCCGGCGTCACCCTGGCGGGCCCGGAGACGGGCCCGTTCGCCGCCCACCTCGCCGCCGACCTCGCCCAGGCGGTCAGGGAGGCGCGCGCCGTCGAGGCCCTCCTGCTCGACGGCACCGTGAGCGCGGGCGGCGCCACGGCCGAGGTGGTGCGCCTGCTCCAACGCGCCGGGCCGTTCGGCTCGGGCGCGCCCGAACCCGTCTTCGCCCTGCCGCGCCACCGCATCGTCGATGCGGGCATCGTCGGCAACGGCCATGTCCGGGCCCGCCTGCGCAGCCGCGACGGCCAGACCGTGGGAGCCATCTGCTTCCGGGCGGCGCAAGGCCCCCTCGGCCAGGCCATCCTCGGTGGCATCGGCCGCGAATTCCACGTGGCCGGTACCCTGGCGGTCGACACCTGGCGCGGTGCCGACCGCGCTCAGGTCCGGATCTGCGACCTCGCCCCAATCGATTGAGCGATCCCCGTTGACACCCGCGCGGGGCCTCATCATAAGGACCCGCGCGCTGCCCACGGGCGGCGGTTTGGGGGAATGTCCCGAGCGGCAAAGGGGGCGGACTGTAAATCCGCTGCGTAAGCTTCGTAGGTTCGAGTCCTACTTCCCCCACCAAACATTTGCGAGATGGTACGCGACCGGGTCCGGTCCTCCGTCTCGACCTCGACGGCCACGCGACACGGTTGTCGATGCGGGTGTAGCTCAATGGTAGAGCAGCAGCCTTCCAAGCTGAATACCCGGGTTCGATTCCCGGTACCCGCTCCATTCTTCTTCCTCTGACTTATCGCTCTTCCCGCAGGCGCTTAGACGCCATACGATGGTATCCCTGGCTGCATGCACGAGCGGCGGATACCACCGGGATACCACCTGGATGGGTGGTATTCTGGGTGTTCAGACGAGCGAGCGCGGCCGCTCACGGGTCCTCCCCGTGGTGCTAGCGATCCATCGGCTTGCAGGTGAAGCGTCCTGGCAGTGCTCCGGCTACCACCAATGAAGCCATGGGCGGCATGCGACGTTATGGTAGCATCGTAGGACTGCGCCCACCGGGAGGACGCCTTGGCTGATCATACGCTCACAGACGAGGACATCGGGGCTCTCAAGCTCGCGCTCTCGCGTGTCCTTCTTGAGGGCAAGAAGACGTCAAATCGCGTCGACCAAGCGACCGACGATCCTAGCCTTTACGATCAGGCGCACGAGATCATTGCCAAGGAGAGGGCACGTGCGGAGCGCTTGATCGAAATGCTCGACAGCGCCGACGAGGTGCTGGTTCGGATGCCGGACTGAACATCGTTCGAGGACGTGATCAGGTTGTCACGGCGGTGGAAAAATACCTCATGTCCGCAACCTTATAGCGAGACCGTGTGGACGGCGTGGCCCTGTGCGGAATAGCTTCCAGTCGGGAGCGAGGACGCAATGGCTGACAAGAAGCTGAAGATCGAGCAGTTGGTACTCGATCTTGAGAACCCGCGTATCGTCAAGGCGGGAAGCCAACGGGAAGCCCTACAGCAGATCATTACAGATCAAGACGTGCGTCTGGCAGCGTTAGGTGAGAGCATCATCACCGATGGCTTGAACCCCATGGATCGCCTGCTCGTCATTAAAAGTACAAAGGACCGTGGAAAGTTCATCGTCCTTGAAGGCAATAGACGTCTTGCCTGCATGACACTGCTCCGCAATCCGGCTGTTATGACAGACCTGGAGGTTCGCCCCCACCTCCAGCGTCGGTTTGAGAAGCTGGCACAGGAGTTTGATGCCGCTAGCATCGAGCCGATTGACTGCTTCGAGTTGAAGACCCGGGCGGAAGGCGCACCGTGGATCACTCAGCGCCACACAGGTGCCAACGGTGGTCGTGGAATTGTCGACTGGAACGGCGTTGCGACGGCTCGGTTCAGAGGCACTGATCCAGCTTTGCAAGCCATGGACCTAGTGCTGAAGCATGGGGGTCTGACCGACGATGAGAAGGAGGAGGTGCTAGACCGCTTTCCTATCACCACTCTGGATCGCTTGCTTTCGACGCCTGCGGTGCGTCAACAGATCGGGGTAGAGATCAAGGGTCAAAAACTGTTGTCTGACCTACCGCCAGATGAGGTGATCAAGCCCCTCAAGCGAATGGTGAAAGACTTGGCCAGCGGGGCGGTAAACGTCACGATGCTCAAGAAGCGCGACCAGATGACCGCTTATGTCTCGACCTTGGCCGATGACCTTCCAGACCTAACCACGAAGACCGGAAACACGACAGCGGTCGAGGCGCTCGACGACAGCGATTTCGTTCCACCACCGCCGCCGCCGGCGCCGGCGCCCAATCCGTCGCCGCCTAAGCCGGGCAAGCAGCGCACATACAAGCGAAGGGCGCTGATTCCCCGCGATTGCGTGCTATCGGTCTCAAACCCGAAGGTCGCCGAGATCGTGAAGGAGTTGCGCGCGCTGAGCATGCAGGATAGCCCCCACGCTATATCCGTGCTCTTCCGCGTCTTCCTGGAACTGTCCGTCGATCATTACCTAGACAAGGAGGGCCTCCCCTCCACCACGCAGACACCCGCTGGCGCCAAGGACAAAAAGTTACGCGAAAAGGTCAAAACGGTCATCGACCATCTCGAAAAGGCGGGTGTTCCCAAAAAGAACCTCGATGGCATCTCGAAAGGTATAGATGACAAAAACAGTCCTCTATACGTTGATACTCTACACAACTACGTACATAACCGTTTCTATTCGCCCCAAGAAAGAGAACTTAAAGTGTCCTGGGATAACTCACAGCTATTTTTTGAGAGCATTTGGAAATGACGAGGAAGGACCCACTTCCTCGACCACCTCGCTTGAGCTATTTCACGCCACTTCGCTATCCCGGTGGCAAGGGTAAACTTGCGTCTTACGTCAAAAGAATTATTGCCCAGAACCAACTTATTGATGGCGAGTATGTCGAACCATTCGCAGGCGGCGCAGCAATCGCGCTTGAGTTGTTGTTCCATCAATATGTGTCGCGCATACATATCAACGATGTAAGCAGACCTGTCTATAGCTTCTGGCGCTGTGTCCTCGATCAGACTGAAGACCTTTGCAGACTAGTTCGCGACACGCCACTAACAGTTGAAGCCTGGGACGCTCAGAAGCAGATCTTTCAACGGTCGAAAGACGCTTCGACGCTCGACCTAGGCTTTGCGATGTTTTTCCTCAATCGTACAAACAGGTCAGGCATCCTCAACGCCGGCATCATCGGCGGACGTGATCAAACAGGGCCGTACAAGATTGACGCGAGGTACAACGCAAGCGAATTGATCCATCGCATTCAGTCCATAGCGAAGCTACGCAGCAGGGTTACGCTTACTGGGATGGACGCTGAGAGATTTTTGCGGCGTGGCGCGCTACAATGGCCAAAAAATACTCTGATCTATAGCGACCCGCCTTACTACGTTAAGGGGCGCGACCTTTACTATGACTTCTACGTCCACGATGATCACGTGAACATAGCCCATGTAATGCAGACGGCCATCAAGCATCAGCGGTGGATAGTTTCGTACGATGACGTGCCCGAGATACGCGACATGTACCCGGAACGGCAGCGTGTTTCCTACGGAATTGGCTACTCAGCGCGCCGAAATCATAAGGGTGCTGAAATTATGTTTTTCGACGACCAGCTTGCTGTTCCGGAGCTTTCTGGTTCTATCACTCTTATCGAGCAAGGCGAGCTCGCGTTATAGGCAATACTGAATTCCTGCATCGTCTAGTCTACTGCTCAACGGATAGGCGCCATTGCACACAGAAATTAAAGGGCTCTGCCATGGCGGCGGGGCCCTTCGCGTTTCGGGGCTTGCAATCCGGTTAATGTCGCTTTAGAAACGACATTGTGAGGCTGCGGATCGTCCGGGCCTTCCGACCAACGGGTTCGAACGATGACCACAAAACTCTCCGCCATCCTCCTGTCCCGAGAGAACGCCGCCGAGCTCGCGACGGCGCTCGACGCCATCAAGGGCCGCGCCAAGGTGTTCCCCACGGCGACCGAGCTCCTCGACGCGGCCGAGCGCGCCGAGGGACGCCTCAACGGAGCCGGCGTCGCCCTCTCCAACCGGGCCGGATGCCTCTACGCCTACTGCGAGGCCGGCCCCACCGCGAACGCCTACAAGTACCGCAAGACGGTCATCGCCTTCTCGCTGAAGCGGACCGCAAAGGGCTGGTTCGTGGTCTCGGCCGGCAACGACGAGGTCTACCCGAAGCAGGGCGTCGTCGACCGGATCGATCTCACCCTCAAGGCCAAGGAGGCCGTGCTCCGCGCCGCCCTCCGCGGGTTTGGCGAGATCCCCGCCAAGGCGGCCTGAGGGGAGCGGACATGACCCCACACCTCGAAACCCTCGCGGAGCGCGCCCTCGCGGCGCCCTCCCTCCTGCGGCTCTGGGACGCCGTCGAGGCCTACGTCGACACCTGTGCCGAGCAGGGCGTCACGACCGGCGAGGGCGGCCTCGACCTCGCCGCCCTGCCGACGTTCGGCGGCAAGGATCCGGACGATGTCCGCCTGTTCCCCACTCTCAACGGTGCGGGCCGGGTCCGGTCTTGGGACCAGACGCACATCCTGATCGACCGGCAGTTCAGCGAGCAGCGCTTCGTCGTCGTCCCGCGCTCGGTCTACGCGGCCTGAGCGACACGCATCCCCGCTACAATCAGGGCGGCTCCCCGGGGCCGCCCTTCCGCATGTCAGGAGCCCCGATGTCACGTATTGAACTACGCCCGATGCCCCAGCCGGACGACGGCGTCAGCATCGGCACTTACGACGGCGTGCCCCTCGTCATGACCGGGCGCACCTATCGGGCCGGTGACGTCGCCATCTCGCACGAAGCGCTCGGCGAGGACTTGGTTGAGGCCGTGGACGATGCGGCGACACTGGTGCTCGGGCACGAATGGGTCACCAGCCTCGCCCGTCTGATGCAGATCAACAGACGGTCGACGAGCAGGGACAGGATCGCGAAATTCGGCCTCCCCGAGTACGTCCTTCGGTTCCTCGCCGATGCCGCGGCGCACGTCCATCCCCGCGCCCTGGGGCATGCTCTCCTGTGTGTCGAGGCTATCCAAGAGGCGAACACGAGGAGCCAGTACACCACAGGCCGGCCGGCCAACATCGATCTCATCAACCGCGACCTAGAAATCCGCGAGACGATGAGAAGCGCCATGAGCGTCGTGGACGAGGTCCTCGCCGAGCGGGAGGCTTTCCGCAAACGTAAGGGGGACGGCTTAACCGGCGAGTAACGATTCCCCTGTAGACCAGCGTCTGACCTACGCCCGCGGATCGTCCGGGGCGGCCGGCCATGAGAGACCGACATGACGACCCTCCCCATTTTTGGGACGCCGCCCTCCGTGCGCGCGCTCCTCCTCGGCACGCCGCCCTACGGGGGGAGCCTACCGCGCGACCTCTACGCAAGCGTCGCGTGGTTCTACCCGGGCATCCTCTCCCATCCCGAGGACCTCCTCCTTCAGTGCGGCGGGTCGCGCGTGCTCACCGAGCTCGTCGGTGGGCTCTGGACGACGGCCGGGCAGGCCCTCGACGACCTGCACGGTGTCGGCGGGCGGGTGTTCGTCGAGCGCGTGACGACCGCCGCGGACGAGCTCCACCGCCTGCTGGATGCCAGGCAGGCCGAGGACATCGAGCTCGACCTCGTTTTCGACACCGTCGACGCCGTCATCGAGATCCGCGACCGCCTCGACGTGCTGATGTCCCTCGCCGGGGACGCACGGGCGGTCAGCCGGATGCCGGCGCTCCTCTGGCGCGAAGCGGGCCGGCAAAACAAGCCAGACCAGGGCGGGCTGGTGGAGACCGCCGTCGGCGCGTCGCTGCTCGGTGCCAAGGTCAATCTCCGACGTCGGCGCGACGGGCTTGCGACGCCGTTCGCCGAGTGGCGGGACTACGGCCGGGCGATCCTGTCTCGACATGCCTACGCGCCGCAGGACGCCGAAGCCACCCCGGAGGCCGCCGGGCTGAAGCGGTCGCTGAAGGCACGGAGACCTCCGGCGTCCGAACCCGGAAGCGCGGTCCTGTTCCCATCGAGCATGCTGGAAGGTGTGGGGCGGTCCGACAATCAGAAGGAGCTCAAGCGCATCCTCGCGGACGTCCTGGACGTGCCACTGCGGGGCGTGCCGGTGCCGGGTGACTGGGACGCCTGGGAGCGGGCGCTGCTCGCCCGGCATCCGAACGGGCGCGCCTTTTTCCGGGCCATCCGCCGGAGCCAGGGTAGCCGCGAGTTCTGGGGGCACGCTGTCGTGTGCGCCGACGGCCCCCCGGGCGCTGGCAAGAGCGCCATGTGCCGGTCGGTCGCTGAGATCTCCGGCCTCCCGATGAAGCGTTACCAATGTGATAACGCGGCGGACAATTCCTATGGAGGCACCCCCATTAGATGGAATAGTGCTCAGCTAGATTTTTTGACGGCAGCATTCATCGAGTTCAAGGCTAGGACCGTAGTTGCCGTGCTCGAAGAAGTCGAGAAGGCGGGCGGGTCCCGTGAGACCAACTCTGGCAAGTTGCACGACGTCTTGCTGGGTCAGTGGGAGCCCGAGACGGCCGCGGCCTGGCCGTCCAACTTCCTATGCGCCCCCGTCGATCTGACCGGCGTCCCGTTCCTGTGCACGGCCAACGACGTCTCCGTGCTGCCGGCACCGCTGCGCGACCGGATGGTCGTCGCCCGGGTCGATGAGCCGACGGCGGACCATCTTGGCGCGCTGGCCCCGCAGATCGCCCGGGAAATCTGCCGCCGGCAGGAGCTCGACGAGCGATGGGGCGCGCTCGACGCGGTCGAGATGGCGTCCCTGGCCGATGCGTGGCCGGGGGGTTCGATCCGCCGCCTCGTCCGCCTCGTCGAGGTCGTCTTGCAGGCGCGCGACGAGGGTCCCGCCGCCGCCCCCCGCCATTGATCCCAGAGATCCCCATGCGCCGCGAAACCCGCCAGCTCCATCCCGCCGGCTCGCCCATCGTCGAGCTCTGCCAGATCCGCCTACGAGCAGCCGTAGCCGCCGGGCGGGTCCCGGAGGCCTCCGCCCGCATCGCGGAGAGCCATCTCGCGGCGCTGCAGGTGTCGGTCCTGATCGGTGAGCCCTCCCCGATGGATGCCGCCGTCCAGGCCGCCGAAGCAGTCCAGTACGCCACCGGCACCCTGGAGATCCTCTATGCGTGAAGACCTCCACGTCATCCGCGACCGCGCCCGCGCTGCGTGGACGAGCCGCCGGGTCTGCGGCCTTGTGGGCATCGCCGCGACCCTTCGCATCGAGCGGATCATCGCCCTCGATGGCGCCGGTCGCCTCGCTCGCGCGGATGCCCTCCGCATGGCGCTCGAAGCGGAGGCCGTAGCGCTGTGCTTCCGCCCGCTCCCCTGGTTGTAGAGGCCTACCAAAACCTGAGCCGGCGGTGCTTCTCCGTGCGCTGCGCCGGCCGGGTCGTCGGCCACGTCGAGACCCTGGCCCTAGCGGATGTCGAGTTCCGCGTGTCGGCCGCCGCATCCAGGCCCGCCAGACCCGGGAGGTCGTCGCCACCGTCCGAGGCGTCCCCATCGAATCGACCGCGCACCCGCCCGGCTCGCAGCGGGTGAGCTTCTGCCCCTACCGGGGGCCCTCATTCCACTTGGAGGACGGCACGCCGGTGAGCGCGGCCGCTCTCGTGTTCCTCGCCGCCGACGGCTCCTGCTGGGCGGTCGACCCCACCTGAGAGGACCCTCGAAGGATGCGTACCCTTATCCTTGCCGTCGCCGCCCTCGTTCCTGCCGCTGCGCTCGCGAGCGACGAACTCTGGCCGACGTTCGACACCGGCTGGCGGTGGGCGATCACGGAGCCGGCGCAGGGCGGCTTGCAGCGCTACGGCTACGTCGACGGGGAGCCTGGGCGCTCCGGCCGCTGGACGGTCCGCGTCGAGTGCGGCCTCCAGGATCCCCGCACCGGGCGCGTCGTCCGCCGGGTCGTCGGGACCGGCGAGGGCACCCGCGGGTCGAGCCCCGGGTTCGGCGGGCGCTGGGACATGCCGGATGGCCGGTGCGGGTCGTACATCGTCACACAGGACGCCAAGCGACCGGAGCGACTTGATCTCTACGGCGAAATGCTGGGCGTAGACGAATGCCCGAGGCGTGGCGTGGGCGCACTATCAAGCGGAGATTGATCGCCTATCGTCCTCGGGGATCAACCCGGGGGGCAGGCATGCGGGATCCGGATTTCGCCTTTGCGGTCGCCCTCTACGCCATGGGGGGACCGTCGTCATTTGGACGGCATACCCTTGACCCGACGTGCGCACGCAAGATGCTGACTGTGTGCGCACAAGTGTGCACACGCCACAAGGATAGGACGTGGCATCCTTGCTGGCCCCGAAGCTTTCCCGGGTGCGACCTAGCGTCAACTTTGGACGAGGGGCCGTCGGGATCGCCGCACCCGGAAGATCGACCGTTGACGCATGCTTCGACTTCCGTACCCTTATTCTCTGGGACGGGACCGTGCGGATTCGATTTGCTGTCTAGGCAAAGTTGAAAGCTGTTCAGAAGTCTTCGCCCAATCCAGACTTGAAATGACGCGAAACCACTCATTCTGGGGCGAGGCACGTGCGGACTGACAGTTTTCCCACCACGAACGGGGCGCTTCCCTCGTCCGTCATGGACGCCATCGCGGCCAAGTACGGCGCGAGCGTCGTCGATGCCCGCCGCGCCACCGTCGTCGACCGCGAGGCTGAGGCCGCCGCGCGCGCCGCGCAGATCGCGGCCGGGGCGGAGTGCCAACGCCGGCTCGCGTGGGACCTGGAGGAGCAGCGCCAAAGCTTCCGCGCCATCGCCCCAGCCTGCGTCGCCAACGGATGGTCGCTGTTCCCGCAGGCCCGCCGCGGTCGCCGCGGCCCGATCCTCGTTTTCCAGGCGAACCGCACCTTGAAGGGTCTGGAGTGGAAGCCCTTTCAAGAGAGACTGCCGACCGCCGACGAGCTGACCTGGTGGGCAAACTCGGAGAGCCGCGACAACCGCGCGAACACAGCCCTCATCATGGGCGAGGTCTCGGGCCGAGCCCTGACGCTGGACATCGACGTCAGCGACCCGGCAATCTCCGAGACCATCCTGCAGCTCGTCGACCAGTACCTCGGGCGCACCGAATTCCGCCGCGTCGGGCGCGCCCCACGCATCGTGCTGATTTACCGCTCCGACGTCGCCGACCCGGTGCGGAACAAGGCGCACGACCTGGAAGCTAAGGGTGCCGAGGGCGAAGACCAAGCCATTGAGATCCTGGCCGACCGGAAGCCGATCACCGCCTTCGGCGCGCACCACAAGACGGGCGCCCACTTCCAGTGGATCGGCGCCTGCAGACCGGACATGCACGGGCCCGAGCATGCCCCCCTCGTCACCCAGGCCCAGGTCGAGGCATTTCTCTCGGCGGTCGACGCGGGGGGCGTGGTCATCCCCAAGTTGCGGAGCGCCGTGCAGTGGGAGGGCGTCGCGCTCGACCCGGCGCTCGTCACCGTCACGGGGTTCGTCCGCCCGCCCATCAATCAGGCGATGGCCGGGGTGACATGGGACGCGAAGGGCCGCATCATCGCCGGCCGCGAGGCGTTCCTGCACTCACGCGCATTCGTCTACGTCGCCCGCAACGCCGGCATGGCCCTGACGGACGAGGGGCGCTACGCCCTGACGGGGCATCTAATCGCGGAGGTGAGCGACCTGTTCGCCGCCGGCGGCGACCGCTTCAGGTCCTCGACCGAGCTCGCCCGCGGCTGCCGGGAGCGCATCGACAGCGCGGCCGCGAAGCTCGCCCGCGGCGAGATCCAGGCCCGCGGCATCGTCCGCGACGAGGCCACCGGGACGGTGTCGGCCGTCCCCGTCGTCCCCCACGCGGTCGAGCGGCTCGAATCGGACGACCTCGCGTGGCTGCCCCGGGAGCGCGTGCAGCTCCCCCAGGACGTCGTGTTCGAGCCGGCCGATCCCGCCCTGGCCCGCGAGCGCGCGCTGATCTCGGATGCCGACCGCGGCGAGCAGGCGCTGCGCCTGAGCACCGACATCGTCGGCGTGTTCGAGAATTTCCACCGCATGGTCCGCGAGGACTTCCCGCTCGGGAAGGACGCGCCCATCCGCCCGGTGTGGCTGCTCCGGACGCCGACGGGATCGGGCAAGAGCTCGACCGCGGTCCGGGTGACGACGGACGACCTGGCCGCGAACGGGCCCATCACCGGACCGATGGCCGAGGGCGGCCGCCGCCGCGGCGCATTGGTCTACCTTCAGCCGTCGTACGACAACATAGCCGAGAACGTCGCCCGTTTCCACGGCTCGAAGCTCGGCGCCCAGGCCGTGTTCCGCCGCAATGCCGAGGCGGCCGCCCGCGACCTGCCGCAGGGGACGAAGTACCTCATCCTGGAGGGCAAGGAACGCGGCGGCTGCCTGCGCGCCGACGACCAGCAGGTGCTCCGCGCTGCCGGCATCTCGACGGCCAACCTGTGCAAGGCGACCGTCGAGGACGGCGTCGGCGGCAGCGAGGAGCGGTTCTGCCCGCACTACGAGACATGCCCCGTCATCGCCGCCCGGAAGAAAGTCGCCGAGGCCGACGTCATCCTGGCGCCGACTTCGTTCCTGACCACGCCGTCGCTACCGGGCGGGCTGCTCGACCACACGGCCGGCGTCATCGTGGACGAGCGGAGCTGGACCGAGATCCTGCGCTGGGACGTGTTCCCGACCGCGACCCTGGAGGTCCACCGCGCGCCGCCCCGGGTCTACAAGCGTGACAAGGGCGTCACCGGCGAGGACCTGGCGGCCAGCCGCGAGTACGCCGCCCGCACCGTGGCGACCGCCATCCGCGGCGGGTTCGACCCAGCCCTGGCGCTTGTCGCCGAGCACGGGATGCAGCGCGCCGAGGGCCTGGTCGAGGACGCCGTGAAGGTCGTCGGGCGCGCCCAGGACGCCGGGCGGAAGCTCCACCCCGGCATGAACTCGGACGCGATCCGCGAGCTCGCCGAGCGCCCCAAGGGCAAGCATCTGAGGGAGGAGTGGCGCCTCTGGACGCTCATCGCGGAGCGCCTGTCCGCCCTCAAGCACGACATGGTCATCCGCGACCTCAACGGCGGTCGCGACCGGCTCGACGCCGAGGGCAACGTCATCCCCGGCCAGGCCCGGGGCGACCGCGACTTCAGGATCCAGAGCCTCGACGGCGGCGCTACCATCCGCATCTCCTGGCGCGCCGAGCCCAACTTCGCGGAGAAGCCGATCCTGCTGCTCGACGCCTCGGCCGACGAGGACCTGACGTCGAAGTGCTGGGGCGGCCGGGAGGTGAAGCTCACACACCTCGACGCCAAGCTGAACTTGCGGACGGTGCTCCTCGCCGACCGCACCTGGCACACCGGGGCGTTCGACATGGCCCGCGCCGGCGCCGACAAGAAGGCCCGCCGCGGGGTCGCCGGCACGCTCCGGCAGGTGCGGCACGCCATCACCACGGCGTCGCTGCTCTACGCCCACGGGCGCGTCCTCGTCGGCGCGCCGAAGCCCGTCCGCGCCGCCCTAATGGACACCTGGGGCGAGGCCCCCAACGTGGACTGGGCCCACTACGGTGCCATCCGCGGCCTCGACTTCGCCCGCGAGCACCTCGCCGCGTTCTCGATCGGACGGCACGAGTTCCCGATGAGGGTCATCGACGGCATCGTCGCCGCGGCGACCTACGACGACCCGGAGCCGGAGCCACCCATCGACCATTTCGGCGACGGCTACCTGCACAACGCCGACGGCACCCTCGCCGCCGACGAGTACGGCCACGCCATCCCCATCCGCTGCCCCCAGGTCCGGCGCACGCACCCGCTCCGCAACGGCGGCAGCGTCACGGTGACGGTCTCGGAGTATGCGGGACGCTGGGCCCGCACCATCTGCGATCAATTCCGCGAGCAGGAGCTGAGCCAGTTCGCCGGCCGCCTGCGCCCGGTCTACCGGGTCGGCGAGGCCCCGCTGTGGATCGCGGGCTCGAAGGTCCTGCCCGCGGGCTTCGTGGTCGACGACGTCGTCAGCATGGGCGATCTCGCCGACCCGGCGCGCGTCGGGGCGCTCTTCGACGCTATCCGGCGGACCGGCATCGCCGATGCCGGCGTCATCGAGGATCGGGCATTCGATTCGCGTCTGAAGGGCGCCACGGCCGCGGTGCTGCACGAGCTCGGGCTCGACGGCGCCAACATGTCCGGGCGCTGGTCGAAGGGCATGGTCGCGGTGCGGGTGGAGGTCGACGGCGGCGAGGCAGCGGTCCGGCAGGTGCCGGCTTACGTCCCCGAGGCCGGGCTCCGGGACCATGTCGTGGCGGCCTACGCGGTCACCGGCCGGGAGGTCGACACGGTCGAGTATGTCGGACGCGGCGCCCAGCCCGCCGGCGGCTACGCCCGCACCGAGGAAGGCGACAAGGTCGTGGCGGTCGTGGGGACGAGGGCCCAGCGCGTCGATGCCGAGCTCGCGACCCGCGACGCCGTCATGGATCGCCTCGGCCGGATCGCGGGGAGGTTCGGGAAGATTTGGACGGCCCGTTGGCTCGCCGACAGCCTCGACATGGACGAGCAGATCACCTTGCAGGCGAACCCACCGCCGCCGGTCGAGGGCGGCGCCGAAATCATCGCCCTGGCTGGATCGACGGACGCAGCGACCGCAGACCCGTCGGACCCGGACCCGGACGAGAAGTCCGCGGAGGCCGCATAGCGGTCGGGGTGCGTGTCCTCGCCGGGGGACACGCATCGCGGGGGTCGCCTACCCTCAAGCGCAGGCACTTGACCGCGTTCTTTATGGGCGAGCGCTCGTAGGCCCAGTCGAAGGTGACCCCGACCCGGGCGAGGTCCTCCGCCACCGGCCGCAGGAGCTGTTGCTCGATGGCGGACGGCGTCGCCATGCCGGACGCGCCGAGGGCCTGCTGCATGTCGACGGAGCGAATCTCCAGCGTGACGTCGCCGCCCCGGCGCCGGCGCGGCCGCCATGCCTTCGGCAGCGAAGCCAGGTCCTCAGTCCACGCCAGCAGGCGCAGGTAGACGACCGGGCTGTAGCGGCAGGCGAAGGCGGCCATGACGCGGGGGTCGTACCCGAACGGCGCGGGATCGAGCTCGTCGTCGGTGGCGTCGGCATGCGGGTGGGCGATGGCGGCGAGAGAGCGGTCGACGCGGAAGTCCAGCGACTTGGCCGCCTTCGCGATGCGCGCCTTGACCGCCCCGGCCTGCTCGTGGATGCCGGCATCCAGGATCGCGACCTCGCCGAGCGCAGGCTCGCCGACGATGGAGGCGCGGATGTTGGCGGCCCGGCCATGCGCCTCGACGAGCCCGCCCAGCGTCACATTGCCGAGGTCGACCCGCAGTTGCGCGAGCGGGACCGTGACCGTTTCGCGGGGGCGGCCGGCGAGATGCTCGTGGTCCCACCTGGCATCGAGCCAGTCTCCCCGGTCGAGCTCGCGGCCCGCGGCCCGGGACAGCACCGCTAGCGCAAGGCGGATGGCCTTCACGTCGACGCGGTCCCCGGCCGAGATGGGCTCGCCGTCGAGGTGGGTGGGCAATTTCGAAGACAGAACGAGGGTGTGGGCGACATGACGGGAGAGGGTCAGCATGGCTCGGTCCGAGGCGATCCTAAGCACCATAGTGGATCTCACGTAGGAAAATGGCAATAGTCTTTCAAAATCATGTGGATGCGACATCACGCGTGAGGCAATCAAGGGAGATATAGAGGGTTCCCACCACCGGAGGTGAGCGAACGAAGTGAGCTAGGGGTACTCCTTCTGGGTCTTTAGGGGTTCCTCAGCGCGTAGCTTCGCGCGAGCAAGCTCTCGCTCGCTACGCATCAGCTTTGGGAGGGTTCCGCTGTTGGTAGGCCTACCCGCAGGGGGCTTCGCCTTTTCCAGGGGGGTAAGAAGCGTCGAGCTACCGCCACCGCCCGTACCCGCCGCCGAGGCGCAGGGGAGCCCGGCACGGCACCTCCCGCCGCCGCCGCGGGTCCGACTTCATCCGGCCGTCCGGAGCGGCGTTCCCGGGCCTCCCTGCGCCTCAGCCCGATCCGGCGCCGGAGCGTTGGAAACTTTCTGGCCGTTGTGGTTCGATGGCGGGCATGAGCGAGAGCCACACTATGACCGAGAAGGACACCGCCGCATCCCACACCGCCCGCGAGCGGCAGGCCGCCCGGGATCGCGCCCGACGATGGCGCGAGGAGCGTCAGGCCGAGGTCAAGGCGCTGCGGGCGGAGGTCGAGGCGGCCCGGGCCCGGATCGCCGAGCTTGAAGGCCTCGTGACCCACGCCGAGGTCGACGCGCTCGTCGTCGCCGGGCTGGCCCGCGCCATCGCCCGGGCGCCGAACCACAGGCCGGAGGCGCCCGTCGCCGGCACCGTCGCGATCCCAGCTATCCTCGACCAGTGCGGCAAGGCAGGCCGGGCCGCGGGCGCGGACTATGCGGCGTGCGCCCTTGCCGCCGGCATGCGCATCCAGTGCGCGGTCCGGCAGTTCGCGCCCACCTCGGCCCGGGCGGCTTGACATGCGGTCGCTTGCCGCAAATCGCCTAATTCAATATGCTTCGCCTGTCCGGAGCACGTCCCGTGAGGGGTTCGCTTCAGGTCTGGAATAAGCCTCAAGGCCCCGCGCTGGCGACTTCGCCGCCGGGGCCTCTTTTTTCGGCACATAGCTGGGTTCGGGGTCGACATCCGTGCGGGCAGGGAGGTCGCCTCGATCCAGGATCGCCTTCGTTGATGGCTTCGGCCCGAAGAAGTGCGGGCGCGCCGTCCGATACGTGTTCAACCAGGTCGTGGCCAACGGCGTGAACTGGTTCCGCCAGGACAAGATGTCGGCTCGGCTGCGGAAACTCAACCGGTTCACGCAAGCCGGCGTCCGCTACGAGCTCAACAACACGATGGCCGACGTCCCGCTGTCCGAGTACGTCGCCACGGCCGAGCACGCCATCGCCAACGGGAGGAAGCATTGATGACCTTGACGGACGAGCAGGCCCGGGCCGCAGCGTTGGCGCTCATGGCGCAGCACCCCTGTGAGTACGAGCGCACGAAGAAGCAGGTCAACGGAGACCTGCACAACCTGACAATGTACATGATCAACGGCCTAGAGGCGCTGCCCGAGCGGATCGGCACGCGCACAGACCTCGCCGCCGAGTTCAAGCGTTTGGTGCGCGGCATGGGCGTCGACCCTGCCTCCGGAGATGCCCAGGCCGCGCTGGCCGATGGTCTAGCGCAGCACAAGCTGTTAGCGCTGAGCTCGCCGGGTGGCGTAATTAGCTACGCCGATGCCATGGATGAGGCGCGCGGAGCAGCGATGACTGTGGCGATGCCGCCTGACGCCCGGGTGTCTTGACGTCGGCATCTACGCGCAGCACGAATGCGCGCAGAGCAACTACCTACGTGGTAGGCTGTTGCATTTCGTCTATATCCAAATCGGTATGGGTAGTCCCGCATACGACTTCGGTATGGCCTGCCAGCTCGCACAAATCGACCCTGACGCGGCGCGCCCGGGACGGCCCGGCGAGACTGGGACGGTAGGGCGGGACGCTGATCGAAAGACGGTTCGAGTGATGGGCCGGGCTAGCCAAGGCCGAGGAGCCCTCAGACGTGTGCGAGGGCGCTCCAAATGTTCCGGAGTGTGTGTGCGGTTACGGTAGGGCGGGCAGCGTTCGTCTTGAGGTGCATTGGAAGCTCCGTAATCGTGCGCCAGGACGGGCCGATGCTCTCGTCGAGCGGATCGCCGTCCTGGCGCTGGCCCCACGCTTTGACGCGGATGTCGCCGGGGCGCGGGCCGCTGGTACGCTCGGCGAGTAACGCCGCGTGGCGCTCGTACTCTGTCAGCACCGCTGCTCCGAGCGCATGTCGGACCGTGGCGGCGACGCGCCGAAGCGAGTCGCGCCCCATCTCGGCCTGGCAGGTCGCGAGCCGGTCGAAGAGGTCGCCGACGATGTTTTCGGGATCGTGGAAGTCAGACATGGATGGCTGCCACCATCGAGGCAGCCGGGCGCACGCGCGCCGGTCAGGCCTCGGGAATGCTGGAACGGGAAAGGGCGATGTCGCGGCTGTTGGCTGCGCGGGGTCCTGGCACGCCCTCAAGCCGGGCGTCGGCTTTTCGTATGAGGGCGTCGAGGCGGATCATCGTCGTAGTCTTCCCTGTGGCGGTCCTGGGGAAACCAAGGACGGCAGGCATCGGCGCCGCAGCGCAGGCAAACCCTTCCAGCTCGGTTAACGCGGGTCAACCGATCTGCTTGAAATCGTATGCCAAAAGCCTGGGCACTGGGGATCCAGGGGATAAGCCCAGGCTCTGCAGGTGCATTGCCAGGACTGCCAACCGCGGTGCTCAGTCGAACCTGAACCCGAAAAGTCCGCCACTCTCGTCGTCCGTCAGCCTGACAGGGAGAACCGCGGCGGCTATGGCCGGATCGCCAGGCAGCGCACTTTTCTCGAACTCGTCGCTGTTCATCGCGACAAGGTATTGTCCACCGATCCGGTCCGCGACGGTAGCGCCGAACGTGACGGCCGCCCTGACCTGTCGCGCGTCGACGCCATCGAACAGGTGGCTGTCATGGAAGGCAAAGCCGGGGCCGCCGTCGAACCTGGCGGCGGCCATCTGCAGCAGCATCATGTCGAAGCAAAAGATCTTCATCATGTCGATGCCGCCCAGGTTGCCCCCGCCTTGGATGACGATGTCTAGCTTCAGGCCGGATTTCGAGCCATCGACGATAAGATTGCCGGTGCGGTCGTCGTAAAGCTCACCGATGGCCTCGTCGACGAGCACCGTGGCCTTGCGGATCACCGCGTCACGGTCCTTCAGGTCCTCCTGGAGCTGCAGTTCGAGCGCGGCGCCCTGCAGCTTCATCTGGGTCACCGCGTTCTCAAGCTTGGTCGCATGTTCCAGCTTGGCCTGCAGCGTGGCGGCGCGTGCGGATTGCGCTCCCAGGTCCTCCCGAAGGACCATCAGGTCGCTGAAGGCACCCTTGCCGTCGAGGTCCCGGAGGATCTTCGAGCGCTCGGTGTCGTATTCCGCCATGGCGGCGTCGAGAACCTGCCTGCGCGCCTTCGCGGCGTCGATCTGCCGGATCAGGTGGCGATGCCGGTTCTCAGTGACGGAAGCCTGGAAGGCCTTCACCTCGTCGAAGCGCCGCAGGGCAATGCCGGGAAGCTCTATGCCGGCGGCTTCGTAGAGACGCTCGACGGAGGCGTAGGCCGGCACCTCCTCGATCCTGATCGAGGTCTCAAGATGCGCGATGGTCTCGTCGAGGGTGGTGAGTTCGAGAGCGGACTCCGAAAGGGCGTCCTTGAGTTGGGCGGCGCGTTCGGCGAATTCCCGGTAGCTGTCGTGGACGCGGAAATCGGCGACCCGGGCCCTGAGTGCCTCGATGTTCTTCTCCGTCCGGGTAAGTTCTGGGCGTATGGTGGCGACGGTCCCGAACAGCTCTCCGAACTCACCGTCTTTGATGGCTTTCTTCAGGGTCTCGGTCGCCTTCTTTCGCGTGCGGAGATCTTGGAATCGACGCGAGACCTCCCAGTCGAGGCCGAGAAGGTAGGATAGGTTGACCTGCCAGTTCCACGGCGGCTGATCGGTGCTTTGCTTGACGATGGCGCCATAGCCGCCGGAGGCGCGCCGGCGGACGAAGTAGCCGAGCATCGACCGGAAGGTCGGTGCGTGGGTACCCGCGAACGGCGTGCCGACCGGTTTCAGGGGAACGTCGAACCACGCCTCGCCGAGGGCACCCTTCCAATCGTCCAGGGTCATCGCCACGCCAGGTGCGGCCGCATCGCCGACGTGGCCGGCCCACCCGGGCATGTCGGTGACATCGGCGATGCGCACCTCGCGCTCGGCGCGGCGGTCGCGGGTCACGGCGACCCGACGGCCCGCGAGAAGGAACTCTCCCGTGAAGGCATGCTCGGCCATCTTGGGCTTCTTGAAGAGGGCGCTCTTCTCCGCTTCGCTGCCGAGCAGGAAATGGATGATCTCCACCAGGCTGGTCTTGCCGGCCGAGTTCCGGGTCTGCTTCTGGGTGGACACGGCCGTGACGTCGGCCAGCAGCACGTTGAGACCGGGCTTGAAGGCCAGCGCCTTGAATGTCGGGATCGTGGACCTGACCGCGAGGATCATGGGCCGGCCCTGACGATCAGGCCGCCGTCGAGGTCGATGGCCTTCATCGCGAAGAGGAGGGAGAGGGCGAGCACGAACCAATCGAACGAGAGCGGCGACATGCCCTCGCGCGCCGCCCGAAGGCCCACGACGCGCTCCCAGACGTCCGATACCGGTGCAGGTGCCGACAGGACGGAAAGGATGTCCCCGCCCACCGCCAGCAACGCCCGATCAGGCCGCAGGTGCTTGCCCGGCAGGATCACGCCGCAGCCTCCACGCTCAACCCGGGGAAGGGCCTGTCCTTGAAGATGGTGCACGTTTCGAACATGTAGGCGAGCACGCTCCAGACCGCGACCTCCCGATGCGTCGTGCCGCGCTCCCCCGCCAGCGTGAAGTCGTAGAGCTCGTCCATGATCTCGCCAGGCGTCAGCCCCTGGCAGTCCAGGTCGAGGTACTTTGCCTTGTAAACCGCGGCCAGGTCGCCTTCCAGAAGCGGGTTCACATGGTTCCGGAGGAGCCTCTCGACGCTACGGGCGTTCTTGAAGCCGCTCAGCATCCGGTCCTTGAAGACCACTTCCAAGCCGTTGAACTCTAGCTTCTCGAACGGCACGACGACCGGCTCCTCGTCGCCCGCCCGGCGCTCGGACCGATGGTTCATGACCACGGCCACGACGGCAAGGATCTCCTGCGGCTGCACGGAACGGAAATCGTCGTCGGTCGCGTCGTTCGAAAGCAGGTCCTCGATGTCGGGTTCCGGCAAGCCAAGGATAGCGCGCTCGAACTGCGTGCGCCCGAACGTCCTCAGCTTACAGTCGGTGACGGCGCCCTGGATGCGGCGGATCTCCTGGGTGATCTGCATGGGAACGTCGAGGTAGTTGGTGACGAAAACCCACTCCCTGATATCGGGCCAGTGCTTGCGCGCGCCTTCGAAGTCACTCTGCACCTTTGCAACCGCAGTCCGCATGGAGGCTTCGGTCGCATTGGCGCCAGCGTTGACCGGCCCGTAAGCAAGCGAAGACGGTGAACGGCTCGTGCAGGAGGCCGTCACACTTCAGGTCGCCCTGCGAATAATCGGTGCTGCTCGAAGCGAAGTTGTCGCCATGGAGCTTGGCCATGAGCGCGGCGTGAAACTCCTGCAGCGCGGTGCCCTTGCAACGGCGCAGCTTGAGTTCAAGCGCGTTCGACACCGCCTTCCGCTTCACCGACGATAGCACGAACGGCTTCCCCCCAACCCGAATTCATGTTCGCCGGTCGTCGACGAGCCAAGCCCTGGAACATCCCAAGCTTAGCACTCGTCCACGCAACGCAGGAGGCCTTTCCAGGCTGCAGTCCATGCCTTGGTTGACTGCCCGGACGCGGCACGCGCGCAGGGAAAGCTCGCTCCCCGTCTCCAAGGAGGTATCCCCAAACGCAAAGAAGGGAGGCCGTTAGGCCTCCCTTCTCGCTAACCTGCCACCCGCTTCGTGGCTTCCCGATACTTTCCCCTTACGGGTATGACCTCGGGACACGGTGCCAGCACGGACCTGCAGGGTTTTGACGCCCTGCCTCATATTTAACGACCCTGAGGCTGATACAAGGTCGCGGATCGCTCCGGTCAGTGACAAGAAAATAGGATGGTCGGACGCGCCGGTCAAGACGGGAGCGCGCTCCCGAAACGCCTTATGCCCCGCTGAGGAAGCAGACGCCGGCAATCTGGGCGCCAAGCTGGTTCTGCAATATCTCCCTGGCCGCCAGGATGGAAGACCCGGTCGCGAACAGGTCGTCGACGACCAGGATGCGTTGCCCACCCACATTCGGGGGAGTCCCCTGACGCATGAAGGGGCTGACCAGATGCCGAAGGTTCAGGGGGACGTCCTTCGCCTGGTAGTCGGCATTCGGGTCGAGCCCATGCCAAGCATGCAGTTGCGACGTGAACGGCCCCTTCTGGGCGGGACGAAGCCTGGGCGGATTTGCGGCGAGCTCCTGCAAAACCTCGCCGACCCGCTTCTTCCGAAGGAAGGTGGGAGGCAGGAGCGGTGCGCCGGCCACCTGCGAGACCTCGGCCGCGAACCGGGTGCAGAACGTCGAGGACGAGGGCATCGGCATGCAGTGGTCGAAGCCTTGGAGATCATCGGCCACCTCGGCCAGGATACGTCGCGTCCGCGACATGACCTGCTGCTCCCAGAACGGTGTGATCGTGAACCCGCGACGGCCCTTCAGGGCGTGGATCAACGGGTTGCCATCATCCTGGCGCGTGCCCCTGAAGTTGCGCCTGAAGACGTGGATCAAGGGGATCGCCTTGAGGCGGTCGCGGGTGGGATTGCCATGTACCGAGGTATCGACGCCATTCTCGTGCTGATCGTTGATGCTCACGACTTTCGTATTCGAGACCTCGATACCCATGCTTTCCGTTCACGTGGCTTTGCTTAAGGGCCCCAATACCGCGCTCGTCTCCCACGCGAAACATCGCCGGCGAACGAAGGACCCGGGCGGCAGCCGCAACGGTCAGGAAGATCCGGCTTCGAGCACCACGCAACCGGGATGGATGCGAAGGACGAAGCCATCACCATTCAGGCAGAAGACCATGGCCGCTTAGGCGCTGCGACGCCCGAAACGTCCCTCCGGGTGCGCCTCGAAGTACCGCCCGTGCGTGACCCGTACGTCCATCTTCTTGCGCAGCGTCGCCGCCGTCAGCGGCTCCTTGTGAAGCGCCGCACCGCGTAGGGTGCGCGCCTTCAACTCCGGCAGGACCTCAGCCGCGCTCATAGTCCCGGCCGGCGGCAGGATCTCGAAGATCTCCTGCATCACCCGGTCCCAGAACTCCTCCGCACGGAACCTACCAAGTTGGTTCTCGACCTTCTCCAGCCGGGCCCGAAGGTGTTCCGCCTCTGCCCGGGTCGCAGCCACCAGGGCATTCAGGCCGCCGGCCTCGGCCTGCAACGCCTTCAACTGGCCCAGCAGGCATTCCCGGTCCTCGGCCTCGATGGACCTCACCTCTTCCGCGGCCTCGCGCTCGCGCTGGAACACCGTCGCCGCCTGATCCTGTGCCGCCCGCCAGGTCTGCTCGGCGAAGGCGACCAACCGCTCTTGCAACGGCTCTGGCAGGCCCTTCGCCTCCAGCTTCGGCTTGTAGGCCCGCTCCTCCCTCCAAGCCTCCAGGTGCTTCAGCACCACGCGCGGCGAGCCCCCGCGCGGCAGAGCCTCCGTCACCAGCCGGTAAGAAGGCCGTTTCCCGGCCGCACGCAGCTTATCCGCAATCCTGAACACCTCGTTTCGTGTCGGCATCCATTCCTCCCGAACAATCGCCGCAAGGATCCGACACCCTCCGTAAACAAGCGGTTCCCCATAGATAGCGGTAGCAGGTTGCGCTACCCAATACCGCTATTTGCGGAGTCGACATCCGAGGTGCCAAGCAGCCTCTCTACTTCACGTCCCCCCCATGGGGCCAATAACAGCGGGCAAAGGGCCGCCGACGAGGCCATGGCAGCACTTCGGGACAGGCACCGCCTCGGACGGCTGGGCCCTCTCGCCGCTGCGGGTGAGCTAGCTGCCCTGTAGCGACCTCATCCCCGATGGCGCAGCGCCTCGACCAACAGGGCGAAGGCGGCCGTAGGCTGGCGTCGGCTCGGGTAGTACAGGTGATAGCCCGGGAAGGGCGCGCACCAGTCGGCCAGCACCCGCTTGAGCCGGCCGTCATCGACGTAGGCCTCGACCCTGTCCTCCGGCAGGTAGGCCAGCCCCAGGCCCCCGAGGGCCGCGTCCAGGATCAGGGCGGTGCTGTTGAACACCGCCTGGCCCTCGACGCGCACGTTGATCTCGCGCCCGCCCTTCTCGAATTCCCAGGCGTAGAGGCCGCCGCGCGTCGGTAGCCGCAGGTTGATGCAGCGGTGCTCGGTCAGGTCCTGGGGCGTGCGCGGCTTCTTCCGGCCGACGAGGTATTCAGGCGCCCCCACCACCGCCATCCGCATCTCGGGCCCGATGCGCACCGCCACCATGTCCTTCTCGACCTGCTCGCCGAGGCGCACGCCCGCGTCGTAGCGCTCGGTGACGATGTTGGTCAGCCCGTTGTCCGTGATGACCTCGACCGTAATGTCGGGGTAGTCCGGCAGGAGCCGCCGCAGCGCCGGCATCAGGATGGTCTGCGCGGAATGTTCGCCCGCCGTGATCCGGATGGTGCCGGCGGGCTTCTCGCGCATCTCCGTCAGCGCCGCGAGCTCGGCGTAGATCTCCTCGACCTTCGGCGTCACCGTGCGCAGCAGGCGCTCCCCGGCCTCCGTCGGCGAGACGCTGCGCGTGGTGCGGGTCAGCAGCCTAAGGCCGAGCCGCGCCTCAATAGCTTGAGCGAGTGCTTCGTCGCCACGCTAGAAAATCGGGTCTGGCAGACGGTGTTCAGGGACAGGAGTGGTGCAAGGCCGAGGTTCCGAAAGGTGCTACTCGGAAACTTGCACCTCATGTCACATCGGGCCGCAGTGCATCGTCACTCACGTGAAGCAATCACGTGGGAGAGCTCGATGATCAGGACGATTCCGGTACTCGCCGCCATCCTTGGCGCAGGCCTGGCCGGAAACGGCATCTTCATGCTCTCCTCGCCCGAGGCATGGTACTTCGCGGTGCCGGGCGTGACGACGACTGGCCCCTTCAATCAGCACTTCCTGCGCGATATCGGTCTGATTTTCGTATTGATCGGGTTGGGTTTCGTGTACGGGGCCGTGAGACCCGGATTGCGTGTCCTACTCTGGTGCATGGGTGCGATCTGGCTCTCTGGCCATGCGCTGTTCCATTTCTGGGAGGTTGCGGTGGGCATCTGCGGGCCGGAGGTTCTGTCCCGAGACTTCCCCGCGGTGACGCTTCCTGCGCTTATCGCGGTCGCCCTCAGCGTCTGGTCGTTCCGCCATGCCGACCGTTGATGATCCGACCCACGTCTTCGAGCAGGAACGGGCGCGGCTCGTCCGACTTGCCTACCGCATGCTCGGGTCCCTCGGCGAAGCCGAGGACGTCGTACAGGACGCTTGGCTGCGCTGGCGCCACGTCGACTATTCCGAGGTTACCTCAGCCGGCTCTTTTCTGTCGCGGACGGTGACGCGTCTCTGCCTGGACGTGATGAAGTCCGCGCGGGTCCGGCGTGAGACCTATGTCGGCACATGGCTACCCGAGCCTATCGCCCTCGTTCCAGACGAAGCCCCTGGCGACGATCTCACTCTCACGCTGATGCTGGCCCTTGAGCGGCTTTCACCGCTTGAGCGGGCGGCGTTCATCCTGCACGACGTCTTCGCGGTCCCACTCGCCGAGATCGCGGCCACCCTCCAGCGTGAACCACCGGCAGTCCGTCAGCTCGCCGCAAGGGCCAGGAAACACGTGCAGGCCGCACGCCCGCGCTTTCCTGTCGAGCGGGAAGAGGGCGCGCGCATCGCGAAGGCCTTTTTCGAGGCATCGGCGACCGGCGACATTGCGGCGCTACGCAGCATGCTCGCCGATGCCGTCGTCGTACACTCCGACGGAGGCGGAAAGGTTCTCGCCTTCCCGCGGCCGATCATAGGCATCGACAAGGTCACGCGCATGTTCCTGGGGGCTGCGCGCAAGGCGTGGATCCAGCATGCCCGGAAGCTGCAGGACCTCTGGATCGACGGCCTGCCGGGCTATTACAGCCTGGAGCCCGGTGGAATGCTCCAGACCGTCGCTCTGGACATCCAAGGTGGATTGATCGTCGGCATCTACTTCACCCGGAATCCAGACAAGCTCCAGCGAATGGCGAAGTTGTTCGGAGGATCCGAGACAGTGCCGACGCCTCATTGAGCCTCAACGGCGGGCAATTGCCAGTTCCCTGCGGCAAACGGTTGAGAACGCGCAGAGCGGGTCGAGGCCGCTACCGTGGCGGATGTCCGCGAAGGCGGCGAGATCCTTGTTCGGGGCGAAGTAGGTCTCGCCGATGCGCTGCATGACCCGCTCGGCTTCCTCAAGCGTGTCCGGCTCTCCGAAGAGCCGGATCTTGTTCACGATGGCATAGAACGCCACCAGCTTGGCCGGGTCGTCGAGTTCGTGCCGGAAGGCATCGCCGAACAAGGTCGACGCCTCCCGGATGAACTCGCCATAGAGAGCTTCCCGTCGCGCGCGGTCCTGCACCAGGAGGGTTGCGCGCTCCTGGCTGTGTTGGGTCAGCCACGTGGTCGCGAAGGAGGCCATCGCGCCGATGGCCGACCCCGCAAGCGCGGAGAGCGCCGAGATGTAGGCCGCATCCATTGGCGGCAGGTCTCAGGCCGCTCGCTTCGGCTGTCCCGCCAGCCATTCGCCGTAGCGCCGCTGCGAGAGCCACGCGTCACCTGTGGGCGTCAGCCAGGGGCCTCCGAGAACCACCCCGAAATACGCGGCCGTATCGTCCGTGATGACGTCCCGGGGCTCGCCGATGCCGTCGAAATGGCGCCTCACCAGCTCGGCCATCGGCAAACGCTCAGGGCCGGCGACTTCGATCATGCCGTTTCGGGGTGGCGCCAACGCGGCCTCCGCGACCTTCGCCGCAACGTCGGCCGACGCGATGGGCTGGATCGACGCGGAGGTCACGCGCGCGGTGCCGTCGATGATCGAAGCTCCGGCAATCGCCGCGACGAACTCGAAGAACTGCGTGGCGCGGACCAACGTCCAGGGCACACCCGCCGAGGCGATCAACTCCTCCTGAGCGAGCTTGGCGCGGAAGTAACCGCTGTCGAGCAGGCGCTCGGTTCCGACCACCGAGAGCGCGACGTGGTGCGAAACGCCCGCGGCCTTCTCGGCCTCAGCCAAATTCTGTCCAGCGCGGACGAAGAAGTCCATTGCTGCGTCGTCGGCGAAGGAGGGTGAGTTGGCGACGTCGATTACGACATTCGCGCCCTGCAGGGCTTCCGCCAAGCCCTCGCCCGTCACAGCGTTCACCCCCGTATTGGGCGAGGCCGCGACCACCTCGTGTCCAACGCTCCCTAGGATGGTGACGACCTGCGAGCCAATCAGCCCGGTGCCGCCGATGACGACGATCTTCATGGGACGCTCCTTTCAAGTCCGACCCCAGCGGGCCGGTTGCAGCGATGACGAGGAGCGAACTTGTCGTGTGACATAGACTGGCGGATTCGATGCTATAGACTTCGACCCGGCGAGGGCTTGACCTTCCGGGATATTCCGGCAGTCGACGGCCCAGACTAAAAATGCCGTTCCGGGATGAGCCTTCCGGAACGGCACGCAACCTCACTGAAGCGCGTCCTCGGAAGAAATTTCGGGGATGAACCAGTGGCGATGGGTCATCCGTGTGCTGGTGCTCGTCGAATGGAGCACCGGGCCAGCACGGACCCCTTGCAGTCAGTAGTCCCAGAAAACGGGAATCCAGCGAAAAGCGTCGCCATCGACCGCGACCCGACCAACCGACGGGAACGGCAGGTGCGTGGCGATCAACTGCTCGCCGGTCGCCGCCAATTCTCGCAGGAGCCGAACGCGAACACGCTCTGCCTCCTCGGGATCGTGTTCGAAGCCGTTGTGCCAGTCGGGATGTTCGAACCCGACCGAGAACACGGCGTCACCGGCGAACGTCAGCCTGTCGCCGCCGGATGCCAGGCGGACCACGCTGTGTCCCGGGGTGTGGCCGCCGGTACGATGCAAGACGACCCCCGGCGCGACCTCGCGTTCCTCTTCGAAGAGACGAATTTGACTACGGTACTCTCGCGCAAACCGCTGGGCTGCCGCTCGAAGTGCCTCTGGGAAACCCTCTGGCATGTTGACGTGAGTGAAATCCGGCGTCTCCCAGAACCTGACCTCAGCAGCCGCCACGTGGATCCGCAGGTCCGAGCGCAGTCGCTCTTTCACGCCATCAACGAGGAGCCCGCCGACATGGTCCATGTGCATGTGGGTAAGCACCACGTCGGTCACGGCCCCTAGGTCAATGCCAACGGCGTCCAATCGCCTGACCAGTTGTCCAGCCCGCGGCAGGTTCAGGTTCGGATCCAGCCCCAACCCAGCGTCTATGAGAATAGTCTGGTCTCCACTGCGAACCAGGACCACGTTCAACGACCAGTCGAACGCGTCCTGCGGCAGGAACATGTCCTTCAGCCAGACAGCCCTTACGGCCGGTTCGACGTTGTGCCCCAGCATCTTGGTCGGGAGCGGCAGCACCCCATCGCTGACGACCAGCACGTCGATTTCGCCGATCCGGACCGCGTAGCGCGAGGGCACCAGCTCCTCGCTCCCCGTACGCGAAAGGCCACTCGGTTCCGGATCGGTCCGCCCAGCGTTGGCAGGTGTCACAATAGTCATCGTCATCCTTTCTGTGGGACGCGCGTGCATCTGTTTCGGCGGTCGCAAAACGCGCGTCATGCCACAGGGACGAGATTGGGTTGGCAGATGTGACATGAGCGATGGAAAATAGAATTTAGAGACGATCTTCGCTTCCATGCATCGCTACCCCAAAATGGGACGGCAGAAACTCGACCGTCACGGTCGCAGACCTGACCGGCAGGTCTCGACCCTACTCGGTCATAGAAGCAATCCAATGGCGGCCTTGAAAGCAGACGTCGCAGCCGGACGCGCGCTGCGAACGCATGCTCTCGGATTCCCGCTTCCCGCGCTCGTGAGGCCGCCCGTTCAATCCACAGTCTGCATCTGGACGACGCCGCCGAGTTCACCGGGCTTGCCCGAGACCACC
>Ga0182231_1000026_pt1 | contig 53862 bp, 44 predicted proteins | sample G6R1MG_29_FD_129667 | JGI IMG/M metagenome (GOLD analysis project Ga0182231, IMG submission 129667) | Miscanthus phyllosphere microbial communities from Michigan, USA - G6R2_NF_07NOV2016_LD1 MG | ecosystem: Host-associated > Plants > Phyllosphere > Phylloplane/Leaf | place: USA: Michigan...
CCGGCCACCCTGTCGATCAACAAGCAGCTGCTGCCGGTCTACGACAAGCCGATGATCTACTATCCGGTCTCGGTGCTGATGCTCGCCGGCATCCGCGAGATCCTGATCATCTCCTCGCCCGAACACCTCGACAACTACAAGCGCCTGTTCGGCACCGGCGAGCAGTTCGGCCTGCAGTTCTCCTACGCGATCCAGCCGCGCCCCGAGGGGCTGGCCCAGGCCTTCGTCATCGGCCGCGACTTCGTCGGAACCGACGACGTCGCCCTCGTGCTCGGCGACAACCTGTTCTTCGGCAACGGCATGAGCGAGCTGCTCACCCGCGCCCGGACCCGCAAGAGCGGCGCCACGGTGTTCGCCTACCACGTCGACAATCCGGCGGCCTACGGCGTCGTCACCCTCGACAAGACGGGCCGTCCCTTGCGCCTCGTCGAGAAGCCGCCGGAGCCCGAGAGCCCGTGGGCGGTCACCGGCCTATACTTCTACGACAACCAGGTCCTCGACATCGCCGCCGCCGTGACCCCGTCGCCGCGCGGCGAACTCGAGATCACGAGCGTCAACCAGGCCTATCTCGAACGGGGTCAGCTCCACGTCGAGCGGATGTCGCGCGGCTATGCCTGGCTCGACACCGGCACCCACGACAGCCTGCTGGAGGCGGCCGAGTTCGTCCGCACCCTGCAGCACCGGCAGGGGCTGCAGGTCGCGTGCCTGGAGGAGATCGCCTACCTCCAGGGCTTCATCGACAAGGAGCAGCTCATCGCGCGCGGCAACCTGTTCGCCAAGACCGCCTACGGGCAGAACCTGCTCAAGCTCGCCCGGGACGACGCCTTCGCGGAGTTCGCCACGCGTTGAGCGGCCGGGCCGCCGCCGACCCTCCGGGGCCGGCCGCGTCCCCCGGGGAGGGGACCCGCATGCGTGCCGAGACGATCCCGGTGCGCGCGGCCCACGCCTTCGATCCGCGCGGGCGGATGTCGGCATCGGCCTATCGCCGGTTCCTCGTGCGGACCGTCCTGTGGAGCGCCGTGCTGTTCTGCCTCGGCATCTGGCTCGGGTCGCTGGGCGCGCGCTGGCTCGCCCTCCTCGCCATGGCCGGCATCCTCCCCGTCGGCGTCGCGTCCCTCGCCGCCACGGCGCGCCGCCTCCACGACCGCGACCGTTCCGCCGGCTGGCTCGCCGCCTGGGTGACGGTGCAGGCCCTGGGGTTCGCTCCCCTCGAGCGGTACGCCGAGACGGAGCCGGCACTCGTCGTCGTCGCCGTGCTGGCGATGCTCGGCTTCTCGGTGTGGTTCTTCCTGGAAACCGTCCTGCGCGGCGGCACCCCCGGCCGCAACCGGTTCGGGCCGGCGGGGGAGGGCGCCTGAGGCGGGGGCGGCCCGGCGGGGCGGATCGCTCGTCCCGTCAGTGCGGCCGGGCGCGGTCGATCACGTCACGGGCCGCCGCGAAGGCGGCGTCGGGATCGAGATCCGTGGTGTCGAGGAGGACGGCGTCGGCCGCCGCCTTGAGGGGGGCGGTGGAGCGCTGGGCGTCCCGGGCGTCGCGGGCGACGATGTCGTCGAGGATCGCCCCGATGCTCGTGGTCTCGCCCCGGCGCTGGAGTTCGAGGTGGCGCCGGCGCGCCCGCTCCTCGGCGGACGCCGTGATGAACAGCTTCACCCGCGCGTGGGGGCACACCACCGTGCCGATGTCGCGCCCGTCGAGGACCGCGCCCGTGGCGTTGCCGGCGAAGCGCTGCTGCCAGGCGAGCAGGGCCGCGCGCACGGCCGGCACCGACGAGACCCGCGAGGCGGCCTCGCCCATGGCCCGGTCGCGCAGGCGCGGGTCGGCGAGGCGGTCGGCGATGAGGGTGGCGGCGGCCCGCGCGGCGGCCCCGTGGTCGTCGATGGCGTAGCCCGCGTCGAGGACCGTGAGGGCCACCGCCCGGTAGAGCAGGCCGGTATCGAGGTGCGGCAGGCCGTAATGGGCGGCGATGCGCTTGGCGAGCGTCCCCTTGCCGGAGGCCGCCGGGCCGTCGATGGCGATGACCAGAGGAATATCGCTCATGGGGCGATCCGCCCGCCCAGCGCCTGCATGGTGGGCAGGAAGCTCGGGAAGCTCGTGGCGATCATGGCGCCGTCGTCCACGGTGACGGGCTCGCGGGTGGCCAGGCCCAGCACGAGGAAGGCCATGGCGATGCGGTGGTCGAGATGGGTCGCCACCGTGCCGCCGCCCTTCGGCGCGCTGCCGTCGCCGTGCACCACGAGGTCGTCGCCGTCGATGACGTGGGCGATGCCGTTGGCGCCGAGGCCGTCGGCCACCGCCGCGAGGCGGTCGGATTCCTTTACCCGCAATTCGTGCAGGCCGTTCATCCGGGTGGTGCCCTCGGCGAAGGCGGCGGCCACGGCGAGGATCGGGTACTCGTCGATCATCGCCGGCGCCCGCTCGGGGGGCACGTCGACGCCCTTGAGGCGGCTCGCGCGCACGCGCAGATCCGCCACGGTCTCGCCGCCCTCGTCGCGCTCGCGCAGGCGCTCGATGTCGGCGCCCATCTCGATGAGGGTGGTGATGAGGCCGGTGCGCAGGGGGTTCATCATCACGCCTTCGATGACGACCTCCGAGCCCGGCACGATGAGGGCCGCCACCAGCGGGAAGGCCGCCGAGGACGGATCGGCCGGCACCACCACGTCGGTGCCCCGCAGGGTCGGCTGGCCGGTGAGCGCGATGGTGCGGCCGTGGCCCTCCGGCCCGTGGGCCGTGACCTCGACGTGGGCGCCGAACAGGCGCAGCATCCGCTCCGTGTGGTCGCGGGTGGCCGCCGCCTCGATCACCGTGGTGGTGCCCGGCGCGTTGAGGCCGGCCAGCAGCACGGCCGACTTGATCTGTGCCGAGGCAACGGGGGTCTCGTACGTGATGGGAATCGCCTCGCGCGGGCCCCGAAGGGTCAGGGGCACGCGCCCGCCCTCCTCTTCGCTCACCACCTCCGTGCCCATGCGGACCAGGGGATCGAGGATGCGGCGCATGGGGCGCTTGCGCAGGGACGCGTCGCCGTCGAACGTCGCGGTGACGGGCTGGCCGCCGACGACGCCCATCATCAGGCGCGAGCCCGTGCCGGCATTGCCGAAATCGAGCACGCCCGCCGGGTCCGTGAGGCCGCCGAGGCCGACGCCGACGATGCGCCAGCGCCCCTCGCCGAGGCGCTCCACCGTGGCGCCCAGGGCCTCGGCGGCGGCGGCCGTGCGCAGGACGTCGTCGCCTTCGAGCAGGCCCTCGACGCGGGTCTCGCCGATGCTGAGGAGGCCTAAGATCATCGCCCGGTGGGAGATCGACTTGTCGCCGGGTGGGCGCAGCCCCCCCTGGAGGGCGAGACCCGCCGTGGCGGTGAGGGGCTGGGGCGGGGAATCGTGTGACACGGGCGTGGGACTTTTCGGCGTCTGGGGCGTCCGGGTCCGATCCGGGGTCGGATCGGCACGGTCCGCCGCAAGGGTGCCGGGATCGAGGATCCGGCTCATGGAGAGGCCGGTTATCACGCAGGCGGGGCCGCGTCATCCGAGGCGTCCGCGCGCGGGGGGATCACCGCAGGAAAACGCCCCCGGCCGGCAGGATGACGCCAGTATTTGACAGGAGCGTTGCGCGCGACTAACGGGGCGCCTCCCCGAAAAGTGTATCTAGAGGTTCGCCCGTGGCCAGACCGGAACTCGGCTTGAAGCGTCAATGCATGAGCTGCGGCGCCAAGTTCTACGACCTCGACAAGGATCCGGCGACCTGCCCGAAATGCGGGACGATCTATCAGGCCATCGCGTCGAGCAGCCGCGTCGCCGCCCCGGCGCTGGCCGCCCGCGCCGCCGCCGTGCCGGCCGATGACGACGAGGATGCCGACGCCGAGAAGGGCGGTCCGGAGATCGTCTCCCTCGACGAGGTCGAGGCGGCCGAGGACGACGCCGACACCACCACCGACGACGGCGATGCCGATTCGGCCGACAGCGACGACACCTTCCTCGAGGAGGAGGATGCGGGCGACGACGACGTGGCCGATCTCATCGACGGCGACATCGAGAACGACGAGGAGAGCTAGGCTCGTTTCTCGCCGGCCGGCAAAAAACTTTGCCGGCCGGCGAGAAAGGGGGTTGAGGCCCGGGCGGGGGCCGAATATAGAACCGCCATCGCCGGCCGCCACCGCGGAGGCCGGTCGAAACGCTCCCGAAACCAGCCGCAGGGCCGGGTTCGGTGGCACAAAGTGGGGCCTTAGCTCAGCTGGGAGAGCGCTTCCATGGCATGGAAGAGGTCATCGGTTCGATCCCGTTAGGCTCCACCAATCAGGTTTCCCGGACCTGATCCTTGACGACCAGACTAGAATACGTGGGGCCTTAGCTCAGCTGGGAGAGCGCTTCCATGGCATGGAAGAGGTCATCGGTTCGATCCCGTTAGGCTCCACCAGTCCGGTCCGTCCGCAGAGTTCACCTTATCGACGATCGCGCGCGGCACCGGCTCGGCCGTGACGGAGCGAACGGGGTGCGAGCCGGGCGATCCGCCCATCGTTGCGCATCGCCCCGATCGAGTCCCATGCCGAGCCGCCCCCGTTCATGACGCCGCCTGCCGCGCCGCCGGCACACGCTGCGCTGATCGCCACCCTCATCGAGCGGCTCCGGGCCGGCCCGAGCGCCACCGCCGTGCTGGAAGCGTGGTGCGCCGAGCGGGGCCTGTCGCGGGCCGGCCTCGTGGCCGAACGCCTGCCCGGCCCCGAGACGATGGCGACCGAAGCGCAGCGTCGGCGCCTCGCGCTCCCGGCCGGTGAAACCGCGCGCCACCGCCGCGTGCGGCTGGTGTGCGGAGCACACGTGCTGTCCCTCGCCGACAACTGGTACGTCCCCGCCCGCCTGACCCCGGCGATGAACCACGCCCTCGCGACGACGGACGCGCCGTTCGGCCGGGTGGTCCACGCCCTCGCGCCCCTGCGCCGGACCCTCGCGGTCCAGGCCGTGTACGACGCCCCCGCGCCGCCGGCGGCCGACGCGCCCCTCTTCACCATTACGGCACTCCTCGCGACGCCGGACGGCGTGCCGTTCTGCGCGGTCGAGGAGATCTATCTCGGCGCGGCGCTGGCCGGGCCGTCCGACGAAACCGCCTGAACCCGGTCCCGCCCGGCCGCTGCGGCTGACGCCGCTCAGGCTGAGAGGGGAGCGGGCCGGGCCGCCGCCCGCATTCCGGAAATCCTCACGCGAACGTCAGGTGCCGCGCGGCTTCACGCGGCGGGTCGGCGGCTCGGCCACGGGGTCCTCCGGCCAGGGATGGCGGGGGTAGCGGCCCCGCATCTCGGCGCGCACGGCGCTCCACGAGCCGCGCCAGAACCCGGGCAGGTCGCGGGTGATCTGGATCGGCCGCGAGGCCGGCGAGAGCAGGTGCAGCACCAGGGGGATGCGTCCGCCCGCGATGGTGGGGTGGCGCTCCAGGCCGAACAGCTCCTGCACCCGGACCGCCAGCACCGGCCCGCCCTCGGCCTCGTAGTCGAGGGCGATGCGCGAGCCCGTCGGCACGGTCACATGGGTCGGAGCCTCCCCGTCGAGGCGGGCGCGCAGATCCCACGGCAGCAGGGCGTGAAGCGCCCGGCCGAGATCGTCCGCCGTGATCGCGTCGAGGCCGAGGCGTCCGACGATCTCGGGGGCGAGCCACTCCGCCACCGTCGCCGTGAGGGCGTCGTCCGACAGGTCGGGCCAGGCCGGATCGGTTGCGCGCAGGAAGCGCAGGCGGGCGAGCCATTGCGACAGGGCCGGCGTCCACGGCAAGGCAGCAAGCCCGAGTTCGGCCACGCCCCGCGCCAGGATGGCGGCGGACGCGTCGTCCGGCGGCACCGGCAGGATGCGCTCGCCCAGGTTCATCGTGCCGAGGCGCCGGAGCCCCCGGGCCCGCAGGGCGCGCGCGCCCCGGTCGAACACCACCTGATTCGTGCTCGTGATGCGCTCGGGGAACAGGGCCTCGATGGCCTCCAGGCCGATGGGGGCGGCGGCGAGGATGCGGGCCTGCGCGGCGGTGCCGGTGATGTCGGCCACCACGAGGAACGGTTCGCGGGCGAGCGCCAGGGCCGGATCGAGGCGCCCGGCGCGGCCGTTGGCCATGACGAACTCGCCGTCGCGCCCGCGCGCCCGCGCCACCCGGTCGGGATAGGCCAGGGCCAGGAGGGGGCCGGGCGCGGCGAGATCGACGGCGGGAGACGGGGAACCGGCGGCCCCGGACGGCGCGGCGAAGCTTCGGGCCTGGTTCGCCCAGCCCTGTGCGAGGCGGCGCATGTCCCCGGCGCGCGGCCCGCGATCCCGGCCGTAGCGGTCGACCCGGTCGGCGAGGTCGACGGCGTCGCCACCGAGCCCGCGCTCCACCAGGACGGCGGCGAGATCGGCGGCCTCGCGCGCCCGGCCGTGGGCGGCGGCGGCCACCACCATCCGGGCGAGGCGCGGGGGCAGGGGGAGGGCGCGCAGGGCCTCGCCCATGGGGGTGAGGCGGCCGTCGGCGTCGAGGGCGGCGAGGTCGCCCAGCATGGCGCGGGCCTCCGCCAGGGCCGGAGCCGGCGGGGGATCGAGCAAGCCGAGGGTGGTGGGGTCGGCGACCCCCCAGGCGGCGCAGTCGAGGAGCAGCCCCGCGAGGTCGGCGGCGAGGATCTCCGGGCGCCCGAACGGGTCGAGGGCGCTGGTGGCGGCCTCCGACCACAGGCGGTGGCACACACCCGGCTCCGTGCGGCCGGCGCGGCCCCGGCGCTGGTCGACGGAGGCGCGCGAGGCCCGGGCGGTGACGAGGCGGGTCAGGCCGAGGCCGGGCTCGTAGACCGGCACCCGCGACAGGCCGGAATCGACCACGATGCGGACGCCCTCGATGGTGAGCGAGGTCTCGGCGATGCTGGTGGCGAGCACCACCTTGCGTCGGCCGGGAGGAGCGGGCGCGATGGCGCGGTCCTGCTCGGCGGGCGTCAGGGCGCCGTACAGGGGGGCGATGTCGGTGTCGGGCCCGACCCGGTCGGCCAGCAGGGTCGCGACCCGGCGGATCTCGCCCTGGCCGGGCAGGAAGGCGAGGAGGGAGCCGGGATCGGCGCGCAGCGCCCGCAGCACCGTGTCCGCCATCACCTCCTCGATGCGCCGGTTGGGATCGCGCTCCCCGTACCGGGTCTCGACGGGAAAGGCGCGGCCCTCCGATTCGATCACCGGCGCGTCGGAGAGCAGCCGCGCCACCCGCGCCCCGTCGAGGGTCGCCGACATGACGAGGATGCGCAGATCCTCCCGCAGGGCGCCCTGGGCGTCGAGGGCCAGGGCGAGGCCGAGATCGGCGTCCAGCGAGCGCTCGTGGAACTCGTCGAACAGCACGGCGCCGATCCCTGAGAGTTCGGGATCGTCGAGGATCATCCGGGTGAAGACGCCCTCGGTGACCACCTCGATGCGGGTGCGCGCGGAGATCCTGGAGCCGAGGCGCACGCGCAGGCCCACGGTATCGCCGACCCGCTCGCCGAGGGTCCGGGCCATGCGCTCGGCCGCGCCCCGGGCGGCGAGGCGGCGCGGCTCCAGGAGGACGATCTTGCGGCCGGCGAGCCAGGGGGCGTCGAGGAGGGCGAGGGGCACCCGGGTGGTCTTGCCGGCGCCGGGCGGGGCCACGAGCACGCAGGCGGCGCGGGCGGCCAGTGCCGCCGCGAGGGCGGGCAGGACGGTCTCGATGGGCAAGGCCGCATCGGGAGCGGCGTCGGTGCGAGGGGGGCTCGGTTGCATCGCCCGCCCTGGTGCCGCGAACCGGCCGCCGCCGCAAGCCGGAGGGGGGGCCGGCCTGCGATCGGGCCGCTTCAGGCGGCCTGGACGGCCGCGAGGAAGCCGGAGACTTCGCCGTTCAGGCGTTCCGATTGACGGGACAGGTCCGAGGCGGCGGCCAGGACCTGGGAGGCCGCCGTGCCGGTCTCCGCCGCCGCGTGGGTGACGCCGCCGATGCTGACGGTGACGGACTGGGTGCCCTGCGCGGCCTGGGTCACGTTGCGGACGATCTCCTGGGTGGCCGCGCCCTGCTCCTCCATCGCCGCCGCGACGCCCACGGCGATGCCCCGAAGCTCCACCACGGTCGCCTCGATGGAGCGGATGGCGGCCACCGCCTGGCGGGTCTCGCCCTGGATGGTGGAGACCTGGGCGGCGATCGTCTCGGTGGCCCGCGCCGTCTGCGCCGCCAGTTCCTTGACCTCGCCGGCCACGACGGCGAAGCCCCGGCCCGCCTCGCCCGCCCGCGCCGCCTCGATGGTGGCGTTGAGGGCGAGCAGGTTCGTCTGCGCCGCAATCCCGGAGATCAGTCCGACGACGGTGCCGATCCGCTCCGCGCCCTCGGCCAGCCCGAGCACGATGGTGCCGGTGGCGGCCGCGTCCGCCGCCGCGCGCTCGGCCATGTCGCTGGAGCGGGCGACCTGGACGGAGATCTCGCCGATGGAGGCCGCCATCTCCTCGCTCGCCGCCGCCACCGTCTGGACGTTGGCCGAGGTCTGCTCGGCCGCCGAGGCGACGGTCAGGGATTGGCCGGCCGCCTCGTCTGCCGCGCGGCTCATCACCCGGGCGGTCGCCTCCATCTCGGTGGCGGCGGAGGACAGGCCGTGGGTGAGTTGCGTGACCTGGGCCCGGAACGCGTGCGTCGCCTCGTCGAGCACCAGGGCCCGCCGCATCTTCGCGGCGTTCTCGATCTCGGCGGCGCGGTCCGCCTCCTGCTTGGCGACGAGGGCGTCCTTGAACACCCCGACGGCCTTGGCCATGGCGCCGATCTCGTCCCGGCGGCCGGCCCCGTCGATGGCGGCGGCGAGATCGCCGCCGGCGAGGCGCGTCATGGTGCCGGTCATGCGGTTCAGGGGGTGGCAGACCCGCACCAGCACCGTGTGGACGCCGTACGCGATGGCGGCGGCGGCCAGCGCCAGGGCGGTGAGGAGCGCGAGCCGCGACCAGCCCGACAGCGCCGTGGCGCGCCCGTACTCGGCCTCCGCTTCGCGGACCTGGAAGGCCGAGAGCGCCGTCAGGGCCTGGCTGGCCGCTTCCGTGCTCGCCAGCAGAGCCACGTGGGCGGCGGCGAACTCGGCGGGTGTGCCGGCGGCCATGCGGCGCAGGAGTTCGGCCACCGCCGTCTCGTGGGCGCCGATCCGCTCCGTCAGGGCGGAGGCGAGACGCTTTTCCTCCGGCGGCATGTACGTCGCCATATAGGCCGAGGCCTGGCTGCGGGCGTTCGCCAGATCCTGCTCGATCCGGGCCCTGGCGGCTGGGGCCGCGAGCGACCCGTCCCGGAACGCGCGCGAGGTGACGACGAGATCGTCGTAGGCGTCGCGGATCAGGCTGAACTGGCGCAGGCAGACGACGCGGTCGTCGAAGACCGTGCGGAGGCTCTGCTGGTTCCAGTGCAGGGCGAGGATGCCCATGGCCGTCGCCCCGAGCAGCAGCACCCCCATCAGCGTGAGGAGCGTGATGAGACGGCCTTGGATCGTGGTGAGCATCTGGCGTGTCCGAAACGAGATCGCGTCGCCGGTCGAGGGGCGACGCCCGCCGCGCTCAGGCACCAGCCGGACCTCTTCGTAGGACGAAAAGGTTTATTTTGATGTAATTTATTTCCCGACTGGAACCGATACCAGGATCGAACGGATATATCTCGTCAGCGACAGGTCGTTCGAAAGTCTATCCCGAACCATCGGATCGCGCGTGAATACAATCCGAGCGCCGAGAACGCAGCTGAGGCCGGCCAATTACAGGTATTCTGAATATCGCGCCTCGATTCGAGAACAACCGGCCGATCCATCCGTATTTCCCATGGTCGTTCCTCGCGGCAACCTGAAACACCCGCTTCGTCACCTCGGGGCGCATCGCCCGCGCCCGACCGCGTCTCGCCGGGCGCGCGGTCCGGTGGTTCGTTTCGGCACGGCCGCGTGGGGAAGACTACGCAGTCCCGTTCAGCTTAACGAAAATGTCAGTCGTTTCAGGCCGTTGCCGGCCTTTATCGCGAAGGAAGACGGGAACGGAATCCGGGATGGCGACTTGATGCCCCGACGCCCGCCCCGGCGCATCGACGAAAGACGAACCGAATGACCAAGATCGCCCTCGCCCTCGCCGCCACCACCCTGCTCGGCGCCTTCGGAATGACCTCCGCCTCCGCTGCCCCGGCCATGCCGGTCGGCGCCCCGATCGTCGCCGGCGACCAGTCGGTGGAGCAGGTCGCCAGCCGTCACCGCCATTACCAGGGCATGCGCTACCGCGGCATGGGCCATGGCCACCGCATGCACCGCCGTCCGGTCTCGCGCATGAGCAGCAACCCCAACGCGCGCAACCCGCAGCAGCCGGGCTTTATGCAGCAGAAGGGCCAGACCACCGGCGGCCCGCGCTACTGAGTTTCACGACGGATCACCATCGATCCAGGCGACATGGGGGCCGGTGCGAGAGCGCCGGCCCTTTTCGTTGCGCCCGTCTCGGCATCGCTCCTTGTCCACCCTTCTCCCCAGGGCAGATGGACGCCCGCGCTGATCAGCGGGCCTCGGGTCTGCTAGGCTGGCGCCATGTCACAGGCCTCGTCACCGCGCCCCGCCCGTTCGATGCCGAAGACCGGCTCCGCCCCGTCGGACTACACCACCAGCGCCGCTGTTCTCGACACGGCCGGCGCCACGCCGATGATGGCCCAGTACATCGAGATCAAGGCCGCTAACACCGACTGCCTGCTGTTCTACCGGATGGGGGATTTCTACGAGCTGTTCTTCGAGGACGCGGAGATCGCGTCCCGGGCGCTCGGCATCGTCCTGACGAAGCGGGGCAAGCACGGCGGGGCCGACATCCCCATGTGCGGCGTGCCGGTGGAGCGCTCCGACGACTATCTCAGCCGCCTCATCGCGCTCGGCCACCGCGTCGCCGTCTGCGCCCAGACGGAGGATCCGGCGGAGGCCAAGAAGCGGGGCCCGAAATCCGTGGTCCGGCGGGAGGTGGTGCGCCTCGTCACCCCCGGCACCATCACGGAGGACCGGCTCCTCGATCCGGCCCGGGCCAACGTGCTCCTCGCCATCGGCCGGAACCGGGCCGGGACCGGCAAGGGCGAAGCCGATCACACCTACGGCCTTGCCGCCCTCGACATCTCCACGGGCCGGTTCGGCCTGAGCGAGGTTCCGGCCTCCGAGCTGGCTTCGGCCATCGCCCGCCACGAGCCGCGCGAGATCGTCCTGTCGGAAGCGATCCATGCCGATCCGGCGCTGGCCCGCCTGTGGCGCGAGATCCCGGCCCCCGTGACGCCGCTGGCCCAGGCCGAACTCGAACCGGCGGCGGCCGAGCGGCGGATCAAGGCGCAGTTCGGCGTCTCGACGCTCGACGGCTTCGGCCAATTCGGCCGGGCCGAGATCGCGGCGGCGGGCGCGGCGCTCCTCTACATCGAGCGCACGCAGATCGGCGCGCGCCCCACCCTGTCGCCGCCGACCCGCGAGGCGAGCGGCGCCACGCTCGCCATCGACGCCTCGACGCGCGCCAACCTCGAACTCACCCGCACCCTGTCGGGCGAGCGCCGGGGCAGCCTCCTCGACGCCATCGACCGCACGGTCTCGGCGAGCGGGGCGCGGCTGCTCGCCGAACACCTCGCCGGTCCGCTCACCGACCTTTGCGCGATTCGGCGCCGCCATGCGGCGGTGGCGTGGCTGACGGAACAGGGCGTCTCGCGAAAGGCGTTCCGCGAGATCCTGGCCCGGGCGCCCGATCTCGCCCGCGCCCTGTCGCGCCTCGGCCTCGGGCGCGGCGGCCCGCGCGACCTCGCTGCGGTCCGCGACGGCCTCGACGCGGCGCAGGGGCTGGCGGGCCGCCTCGCCGCCCTCGACGGTCTGCCCGACGACCTCGCGGGGCTGGGCGAGCGCCTGGCGCAGGTCGATGCGGCCCTCGTGGCGCATCTGCGCGCGGCGCTCGCCGACGATCTGCCACTCAAGCGCACGGACGGGGGCTTCGTCCGCGAGGGCTATTCGCCCGACATCGACGAAGCCCGCGTGCTCGGCCAGGATTCGCGAAAAGTGATCGCGGCGCTGCAGGCGCGCTACGCCGAGGAGACGGGGTGCCGGACCCTCCGGATCAAGCACAACAACATGCTCGGCTACTACATCGAGGTGCCCCAGGCCGTGGGGGAGGGCTGCCTCAAGGGAGCCATGCGCGAGACCTTCATCCACCGCCAGACCATGGTGGACGCCATGCGCTTCACCTCCGTCGAGCTCGGCGATCTGGAGGGCCGCATCTCCGGCGCCTCCGACCGGGCCTTGACGCTCGAATCGGCGGTGTTCGACGGACTGGCGGGCGAGGTCCTGGCCCAGGCCGGCGCCATCGCGCGGGTGGCCGAGGCGCTCGCCGCCCTCGACGTCGCCGCCTCCCACGCCGATCTCGCCGTGGAGCGGGACTGGCGCCGTCCGGTGGTGGACGACGGCTACGGCTTCTCCGTCACGGGCGGGCGCCACCCCGTGGTGGAGGCGGCGCTCAAGCTCTCGGGCGAGCCCTTCATCGCCAACGATTGCGACCTGTCGGGAGAGGGGCGCGGACGCATCAGGCTCATCACCGGGCCCAACATGGGCGGCAAGTCGACCTTCCTGCGCCAGAACGCTCTCATCGCGGTGCTCGCCCAGATCGGCGCCTTCGTGCCGGCGGCGTCCGCCCATCTCGGCCTCGTCGACCGGCTGTTCTCCCGCGTCGGGGCGGCCGACGATCTGGCGCGCGGCCAATCGACCTTCATGGTCGAGATGGTCGAGACCGCCGCCATCCTGAATCAGGCGACGCGCCGCTCCCTCGTGATCCTCGACGAGATCGGGCGCGGCACGGCCACCTTCGACGGCCTCTCCATCGCCTGGGCCTGCCTGGAACACCTGCACGAGAAGAACGCCTGCCGCGCCCTGTTCGCCACCCACTTCCACGAGCTGACGGCCTTGGGCCAGCGCCTGTCGCACCTCGACAACGCCACCCTGAAGGTCGCCGAGCACCGGGGCACGGTGGTGTTCCTGCACGAGGTGGTGCCGGGGGTCGCCGACCGCTCCTACGGCCTGCAGGTCGCGCGCCTCGCCGGCCTGCCGCCGGGGGTGATCGCGCGGGCGGGCGCCATCCTGAAGAACCTCGAGAAGTCCGAGCGCGAGCGCCCGGCCCGGCCGCGCATCGACGACCTGCCCCTCTTCGCCGCCCTCTCGGCCCCGCCGATGGAAGAGGCGCCGCCGGAACGCGAGGACGGCCTGCGCCGGGCGCTCGACGAAATCGACCCGGACGCGCTCACCCCGCGCGAGGCCCTGGAGGCGCTGTATCGTCTCAAGGCGGCGCGGGACACGTGACCCCCCGGCCCGATCCTCGGACCGGGCGGCCGCGATGAACTCTCCGGGCGGCCCGCTCTCAGGGGTGCAGGCGGTCCCATCCGTCGGCGGCGAGGCGGAACCCGTCGAGGCCGTCGAGGCTCGCGGCGTGGCCCGCCCGGCATTCCGCGACGTAGCGGAGCGTCCCGGCGACCACCCGCTCGGAATACGGCTTGGCGATCACCCCGACGGCGCCTGCGAAATCGTCGGGGATGCGCTTGGCGTTGGCGGTCATGAACACCACCGTGGTGCGCGGATCGGCGCTGAGGGCCCGGGCGACGGCGACGCCGGTCGGCCCGTCGACGAGGTGGATGTCCACCAGCGCGACGTCCGGATGGGTCGAGAGGCCGAGCGCGATGGCCTCCTGCGAGGAGCCGGCGACCCCCACGGTGACGTGGCCGAGATCGTCGAGCAGGCATTCGAGTTCGAGGGCGATGAGCACCTCGTCCTCCACCACGAGGATGCGCAGGGGCGGGGTCGGCATCACGTGGCCCATCGGGGCGTCTCCACGTCCGGTTCGGAGGCGGCGTCGCGCAGGGAGATCGCATCGAGGGGCACGGTGATCTCGACCCGGGTCCCGGGCGCCGTCTCGCTCCACGCGATGGTGCCGCGCAGCTGGCGCACCACCATCTCCACGAGGGAGCGGCCGAAGCCCGCCGGATTCGGGGTCGCGGCGGAAAGGCCGACGCCGTCGTCCGCGATGAGCATGTGCAGGGCGCCGTCCCGGCGCTGGGCCGTGATGCTCACACGCCCGGCCCGGTTGTCGGGGAACGCGTGGCGCACGGCGTTGGTGGCGAGCTCGTGAAGCATCAGGGCGAGGGGTGCCGCCATGGCGGCCGACACGGCGACGGGATCGATCTGCGCGCTCACGGACGTGCGCTCGCCGTCGAGGCCCGCCACGAGGTCGCCGAGGAAGTCGTCGGCGAACTCGCGCAGGTCGAACCGGGTCACGTCTCCGGCCGAGTAGAGCATGCGATGGACCGTCGAGAGGGCGCCGATGCGCTCGGCCATGCCGTTGAGGGCGTCGCGCACCGCGCCCTCGGGGGTGCGCCGGGCCTTGAGCAGCATGAGCGAGGAGATCACCTGAAGGTTGTTCTTCACCCGGTGATCGACCTCGTGGAGCAGGGCGGTCTTCTGCTCCAGGGTGGCGCGCAGATCCGCCGTCTGCTCGGAGACGCGGCGTTCGAGGTCGTTGTTGGCGAGCGTCATCGCGACTTCGAGGCTGTGCTTGCCCGTCATGTCGGCCTGCGCCGAATAGTACTGCGTGACCTTGCCGTCGGCGTCGCGCACGGGCGACAGGGTCATACCGTTCCAGAACGACGTGCCGTCCTTGCGGTAGTTCACGAGTTCGGCCTCGAAACTACGCCCCTCGGCGATGGCCGCGCCGATGCGGGCGACGGTGTCCCGGTCCGTCAGCGGGCCCTGGAGCATCCGGCAGTTGCGGCCCCGCAATTCGTCCCAGTCGTATCCCGTGAGGGCCAGGAACGCCGCGTTGGCCCAGACGATGGGATGGGCGCCGCCCGCCACATCCGTGAGCACCATCGGCGTCGGGCTCTCCGAGAACGCCGACACGAGGGTGCTCTCGGCGATGGACGCGGGCATCCCGCCACGAGCCATGTCCGTCATGGTCGGCACCGACCGCCTTCGGCGCACGGGGCGAGGAGGTTCGTCACAGGGGCCATTCCGCTCCGGCGCGGAACGAGCCGGCGCACCGCCGGTGGGCGCCCGACCGATCCGGTCCGACGCACGGTCTCGTCCCGCATGTACGCAGTTTGGACGCACGCTGTTAACAAGTTATCGGCCATTTCTGACATCGGTCGAGTGAGCGCGACTTGGGCGGTCGCCGTGGGGGACGGCCGGCCTCGGCCATGGCCCGCTCCCGTCGCCGAAAGTAAGCGCCGGGCTTGAGAGGAGTTCCATCCCATGGCCACAGACCGAGTGCGTAGGGCGCTGCGCCTGCGCGATTTCGCCCGCGATCCGCGCCTCCCGCTCATGCTGGCGCTCGGCTTCTCGTCGGGCCTGCCGCTTCTGCTCGTCCTCGGCACCTTCTCGACGCGGCTCGCCTATTCGGGCGTGGACATCAAGGCCATCGGGCTCTTCAGCTATGTGGCGCTGCCCTACACCCTGAAGTTCCTCTGGGCGCCGCTCATCGACCGGTTCGACGTGCCGGGGCTGACCCGCCGCCTCGGCCGCCGGCGCGCCTGGATGGTGACGACGCAGGGGGCCGTCGCCGCGGCCCTGACCCTGATGGCCTTCGCCGATCCGTCCACGAGTCTCGCGCTCCTCGGGCTCGGGGCCTTCCTCCTCGCCTTCTGCGCCGCCACCCAGGACGTGGTCATCGACGGCTGGCGCATCGACGCCGCCGGCACCGACCTGCAGGGCGTGCTCGCCGCAACCTCGAACCTCGGCTACCGCTTCGGCCTCATGGCGGCGGGGGCCGGGGCCCTGTTCCTCGCCGACGCCTACGGCTGGCGCGCCGCCTACCTCGTCATGGCGGCCCTGATGCTCGTGGGTCTCGTGGCCGCGCTCCTCGCCCCCGCCTTCGACCGGACGGGGGAGGAGGCCCGCGCGGCGGCCGCCTTGGACGCGGCGGCGGGGCGCCCCGCCAAGGTCTGGACGTTCCGCGGCGCGGTGCTGGAGCCCCTCGCCGAACTCCACCGGCGTCTCGGGGTCGGCCTGTGGGCGATCCTCGTCCTCGTGGCGTTCTACCGGATGCCGGACTTCATCTCCGGCGTGATGGCGAGCCCGCTCTACTTCAAGGTCGGCTTCACCCTGACGGAGATCGGGGCCGTGTCGAAGCTCTACGGCATCTGGGTCGGCATCGCGGGGGCGTTCGTCGGCGGCTGGGCGATGCAGCGCTTCGGCCTGTTCCCCACCCTCGTGGTCGGGGCCTTCCTGGGGGCGGCCTCGAACCTCGCCTTCTCGTGGCTGGCCTTCGGCGGGCCGGAGGTGTGGCGCCTCACCATGGCCATCTCCATCGACAATTTCTGCGGCTCCTTCGCCGGCATGGCCCTCATCGCCTACATGTCGAGCCTCACGGCGCCGGGCTTCGCCGCGACCCAGTACGCCCTGTTCTCCTCGCTCTACGCCCTGCCGGGCAAGCTCGTCGCCGGCACCTCCGGCTACATCGCGGCGGCCTACGGCTACCCGGTGTTCTTCGCCCTGACGGCGGCGGTGGGCATTCCCGTGGTGGTGCTGTGCCTGTTCGTCGGCCGGGCCGGCGAGCGCAGCGCCGCGCGGACGGCCGCCCTCGCGGCGGACCCGGCGGCGATGGCCGACCCGGCCGGACCGGAGGACCTGCCCGATGCCCGGGGCGGGAACCATCCGCGCGGCCCCGGGCTTGCTCCTTCCGATCCGCCCGCCGCTCCGGCGCCGGGCCCACGCACGAGACCGCAGACGTGAGCAACATCGTTTCCGCCCAAGACTCCCTCGACGCCACGATCGACGCCCCGCCCGCGACCAGGGGCGAGGCCGCCTTCAGCGACGCGGATGCCGCCGCCCTGCGCCGGGCGGTGCGGACCCTCGAGAATCCGGGCCTCGCCGCCCGTCTCTCCGCCGCCGCCGGCGCGCCCCTCGACGCCATCGGCCGCGCCCTGCCGGAGGCCGTGACCGGCGTGGTGTCGCGGGCCACCGAGAGCGCCATGCACACGGCCCTCCGGGTCGCCCTCGCCACCCTGCCGGAGGCGCAGAAGACCCTGGTGCCGGCCGGCGGGACGAGCCTCGTCGACACCGTGGCGGAGGCGCCCGTGGGGGCGGGGACGCGGCTCGGCCGCCTGCTGCCGTCGAGCGATTTCGCCCACAAGGCCATGGCGGCGGCCTCCGGCGCCGTGGGCGGTGCCTTCGGCCTCGCGACGCTGGCGGTGGAACTGCCCCTCTCCACCACCCTGATGCTGCGGTCCATCGCGGGCATCGCCGGCGAGGAAGGCGAGGATCTGGCCGATCCGGAGAACGCCCTCGCCTGCGTGCAGGTGTTCGCCCTCTCCGGGCGCGGCGCCGAGACCCCGCTCACCGAGAGCGGCTACTTCGCCGTGCGCGCGGCGCTGGCCAAGACCATGGCGGAGGCGGCGCGCTACGCGGGCAACCGCGCCCTGCTCGACGAGGCGGCCCCGGCCCTGATCCGTTTCTCGGCGCAGATCGCCGCCCGCTTCGGCATCGTCGTCTCGCAGAAGGTCGCCGCCCAGGCGGTGCCGATCCTCGGCGCCGTCGGGGGGGCCGCCGTCAACGCCGCGTTCATGGACCATTTCCAGGCGATGGCGCGGGCCCACTTCACCGTGCGGCGCCTGGAGCGCACCTACGGGGCCGACCTCGTGCGCGCGGCGTACGAGGCCGAGAAGGCCGCGTCCGCCGCTTGAGCCGGTGGCGGCTCAGGCCGCCGGATACCGCTGCGCCAGGAGGGCGTAGACGAGCCGGGCCGTCTGCACCTCGCCGCCCTCCGGCCGGCCGGGCTTCGTGGATGGGTTCCAGCCGTACAGGTCGAAGTGGACGTGCGCCTTCGTGGCGGGGGCGAAGCGGCGCAGGAACAGGGCGGCGGTGATGGCGCCCGCGAAGGGGCCGCCGGGGGCGTTGTTGAGGTCGGCCACCTTCGAATCGAGCAGGCTCGCATAGGGCGCGTGCAGCGGCAGGCGCCAGACCGGATCGAACGCCGCCCGGCCCGCCGCCGCGACGGCTTCGGCGAGGGTTTCGTCCTCCGTGAAGAACGCCGGCAGGTCGGGCCCCAGGGCCACGCGGGCCGCCCCCGTCAGGGTGGCGAAATCGACGAGCAGGTCGGGGGTCTCGGCATCGGCCAGGGCCAGGGCGTCGGCGAGGATGAGGCGGCCTTCCGCGTCGGTGTTGCCGATCTCGACGGTGAGGCCGGCGCGGCTGCGCAGCACGTCGCCCGGCCGGAAGGCGTTCCCCGAAACCGCGTTCTCCACGGCCGGGATGACGACGCGCAGGCGCACGGGCAGCCTCGCCCCCATCACCATGGCGGCGGCGGCCAGCGCCGCGGCGGCGCCGCCCATGTCCTTCTTCATCAGCAGCATGCCGGCCGACGGCTTGATGTCGAGGCCGCCCGTGTCGAAGGCGACGCCCTTGCCCACGAGGGTGACGCGGGGCGCGTTCGCCTCGCCCCAGGTGAGGTCGATGAGGCGCGGGGCCCGGGGCGAGGCGGCCCCGACGGCGTGGACGAGGGGGAACTCCCGGGCGAGCGCGTCGCCCGACACCACCGTGACGGCGGCGCCGTGCCGCTCGGCCAGCGCCCGGGCGGCCGCCTCGATCTCGGCGGGGCCGAGGTCGTTGGCCGGGGTGTTGACGAGGTCGCGCCCCAGGGCCACGGCGGCGGCGATGCGCGAGACCGCCTCGGCATCGACCCCCTCGGAGGCGACGAGGCGGGGCAGGTCGCGCCCCGTCGCTCCGGCCGGGCGGTAGCGGGTGAAGCGGTAGCCGCCGAGCGCCCACGCGAGGGCGGCTTCCGCCCTGTCGAAGCCCGCTCCCTCCAGGCGGTAGGTGCCGGGGGGAAGCGCGCCGGGCAGGGAGCCGGCGAGCAGCCGCTCGCGGGCCGGGCCCGCCTCGCCGAGGCCGAACAGCACCCGCGCCAGGGCGCCGTCGGCTCCGGGCAGCAGGGCGACGCGCCCGGCCTTCGGCGCGAAGGCCGTGGCCCGCGCGTAGGCCGCCTCGTGCGGCGCCAGGGCGGCCTCGATCCGGGGCCAGTCCGGCGACGGGACGCCCGTGATGGGAATGGCGGAGGCGTGGTCGGCGGCGGGGGCGAACAGGAAGATCAGGGCGGGGGCTCCTCGGCCGGGGCCGGATTAACCGGTGCTTAGGGTTAACGGTCTATCACCTCCCAACCGGCCCCGTGAAGCAACGGCCGGCTGTCGGGTGGGGCGGAGTTCACGCAATGGTCAGGCCGCGTTTGGCAACGGCACGGGCGCTCCGGCGCCTCACGGGCGTCGTCGTGCTGGCGCTCCTGTCCAGCGCCTGCAACCGCTCCAACGGTCCGGAGACCACCGGCTCCCTCGGCGGCGTCTCTCTGCCGGGCTTCGGCCGGGCGCCCGCCAACGTGGTGTCCCGCCGCGAGGTCGACGCCATGGGCGAGCGCTACACCGCCAATCCCAACGACGTTCCCCTGGCCCTGCGCTACGCGCAGGCCCTGCGGGCGACCAACCAGCGCCCCCAGGCCGTGGCGGTGCTCCAGCAGATCGCCCTGCGCAACCCGAAGAACACGGCGGTGCTCGCCGCCTACGGCAAGAGTCTCGCCGAGGTCGGCCGCTTCACGGAGGCGGCGGAGGTGCTGCAGAACGCCCACACGGCGGCCCAGCCGGACTGGCGCGTACTCTCGGCCCAGGGGGCCGTGGCCGATCAGGTCGGCGATCACGCCCGCGCGCAGGGGCTCTACGAGGCCGCCCTCAAGATCCAGCCCGAAGACCCGGTGATCCTGTCGAATCTCGGCCTGTCCTACGCCCTGGCCAAACGCCTCGACGAGGCCGAGGCGACCCTCCAGCGCGCCGCCACCCAGCCCCGCGCCGACGCCCGGGTGCGCCAGAACCTCGCCCTCGTGTACGGCCTGAAGGGCAAGTTCACCGAGGCCGAGGCCGTCTCCCGCCAGGATCTCTCGCCCGAGGAAGCCGCCGCCAACACCGTGGCCCTGCGCGCCTTCGTCGCCCAGCCGAACGCCTGGAAGGCGATCAAGGCCTCGGACGCGAAGGCGAAACCCGCCGGGCCGAGGACGGCCGAGCGCGGCTGAATCAGACCTCCGCGTCCACCTGAAGGATCTCCACCGGTCCGTCCTGCTCGTCCGAGAACACCCCCGCCGTGAGGGTGGCGCCGAAGACGCAGGCCGTGTCGAGGTTGGTGCGGTGCGCCCTGAGATCCGGCAGGCCCGAACGCTGTGGCGTGTGGCCGTGGACGACGTGGCGGCCGAAATCGTAATCCGCCGACAGGAACGGCTCGCGGATCCACAGGCGGGTCGCCTCGTCCGGATCGATGCCGGGCCGGCCGGGGCGGAAACCCGCATGGACGTAGTAGCGCCGCGCGTCCTCCCACACCGTCGGTAGGGCCGACATCCAGGTCAGCACGTCGCGGGGCAGGGCCTGCGGGTCGCGGGTGCCGAAGGAGCGCAGGGTCGCGACCCCGCCGTTCTCGAGCCAGGGCGCGGCCCCGAACCCATCGCGATAGGCGGCCAGCATCAGGCTCTCGTGGTTGCCCATGAGGCAGGTGACGGAATCCGGCTCGGCGGCCTGGAGGGCGCGCAGGGTCGCCACGACCCCGGCGCTGTCGGGGCCCCGGTCGATGTAGTCGCCGAGGAACACGAGGCGGCGCGGAGCGCCGGCCCGGTGCTGGTCGATGGCCGCGAGCAGGCGTGCCAGGGCTCCGGCGCAGCCGTGGATGTCGCCGATGGCGTAGGTCGGTCCGCCGCGCGCCACGGATCGCGCCGGACCGTCAGGCCACCTTCGTCGAGCCGGGTAGCGCCTTCGGCGTTCCCACCGCGGCGGCTTCGGCGGCCGTGAGGATCGGCGTCGGGGTTTGCCCCTCTTCCAGGACCTCGTCCGTGTGCACGTCGAAGCGGATCAGCAGGGCGGTGGCGAAGCTCGTCGAGATCGCCACATCGGTGGCGTCGCGGCCCCGGGCGATGACGACGCGGCCGATGCGGCGCCGGTTGTTGCGCGCGTCGAACGTGTGCCACGCGCCGCCGAGATAGACCTCGAACCACGCCGAGAAGTCGGGCGGGGGCACCACGGGCACGCCGATATCGCCGAGATAGCCGGTGCAGTAACGGGCCGGGATGTTGAGGCAGCGGCAGAACGCGACGGCGAGATGCGCGTAGTCGCGGCAGACGCCGCGCCGCTGGGTGTAGGCGTCGTGGGCCGAGCGGGTGGCGTCGGCGTCCTGATAATTGAACTTGATGTGTTGATTGACGAAGTCGCACACGGCCTGGACCCGGGCCCACCCCTCCGGCCCGGCGCCGAACAGCTCCCAGGCGATGTTGGACAGCTTGTCGGTGTCGCAGTAGCGGCTGCCGAGGAGGAAGCGCATGGCCTCGTCGGGCAGGTCCTGCACCGGATGCTGCCTTGCGTCCGGCACCACGGGGTCGAGATCCCCGGAATCGTGGACCAGCAGATCCGTCGCCACGGTGATGCGGCCGGCGGGCGCCAGGATGCGGGTGGTGACGTTGCCGAACGCGTCGAGATACTGGTGCGCGTCCACGGGCGGATCGAAGGTCATCGCCTCGGGCGTGAGGATGTCCGCCGCCCGCGAGGGGTGGACGCTGAGCAGGAACATCATCGGCGTCGGCTGGAAGGTCTCGTACGTGATGGTGTAACCGATCCGGATCTTCATGATGGCGGCACTGCTCCAGTGCAAGCCCGAACCGGACTTGTCGACGATTGGACGGGGCGGGGAAAACGCCGGCGAAACGTCACCGTCGCCGGCACGGTGCCGAAGAGAGCCCCGGGCGGAGACCGATCGGTCACGCCGCCGGTCGCGTCTCGGGTCAGGATGCGGGCACCGGCCCCGGGTTGCAAGGTGCCGTCGCCGTTCGCCGGTGCGGGACCGTGCGCCTCCCATGCACGAACAGGGCCAGTGCACGAACAGGGCCAGCCGCCCGCCCGGCGCCCGAGATCCGCCCGGCGCCCAAGATCCGCCCGGAACGTGCGACGCGGAGAACAGGGCGCCTCAGCGCAGCCAGCCGCGCAGGCGCCGCACGGCGTCGGCGCAATCGGCGTGGGAGCCGGCGAAGGAGAACCGGACGTGGTGGTTGCCGTCCCGCGCGTCGAAGTCGAGGCCGGGGGTCGCGGCGACACCGGCCTCGTCGAGCATGCGCCGGCAGAACCCGGCCGCGTCGTCGGTGAGGTTCGAGACGTCGGCGTAGAGGTAGAACGCCCCGTCCGCCGGGTGGGTGCGCCCGAGGCCGAGGCCCGGGAACGCATCGAGCAGCAGGGCGCGGTTGGCGGCGTAGCCGGCGCGCACGGCCTCGACCTCCTCCACGGCGTCGAACGCCGCGATGGCCGCCACCTGCGACAGGTAGGGGGCGGAGATGAACAGGTTCTGGGCGAGGCGCTCCACCGGGCGCACCAGCCACGCGGGCACCACCATCCAGCCGATGCGCCAGCCGGTCATGCACCAGGTCTTGGAGAACGAGTTGATGACGACGGCATCGGGCGCGTGGCGCAGGGCCGTGTCGGTGGGCACGCCGTAGCTCAGTCCGTGATAGATCTCGTCGGATACGAAGGCGATGCCGAGGGCGCGGGCCGTGGCGCAGAGGTCGGCGAGGCGCTCGGGCGCGATGACCGTGCCGGAGGGGTTGGCCGGGCTCATCACCAGCACGCCCGACAGGGGACCTTCCGCGTGGAGGGCGCGCAGGCCCTCGCTCGTCGGGGCGTAGCGGTCCGTTTCCGCGAGGGGCAGGGGCGCCGGCACGAGGTCGAGGGCGTGCAGGATGCTGCGGTAGGCCGGGTACCCGGGCTGCGGAACCGCGACCCGGGCGCCGGCATCGAACAGGCCGAGGAAGGCCAGGATGAAGCCCGCCGACGAGCCGGTGGTGACGACGACGCGCTCGGGCGCCACGTCGACCCCGTGGGTGTCGGCGTAGTGCCGGGCGATGCGGGCGCGCAGGGCCGGGAGGCCGAGCGCCTGGGTGTAGGGCAGGGTGCCCCCGGCGAGCGCACTTTGCGCCGCCGCGATCACCGCGCGCGGGGCGGGGGCGGAGGGCTGCCCCACCTCCATGTGGACCAAGCCGTCGCCGCGCGCCTCCCGGGCGGCGGCGGCGGCCATCACGTCCATGGCGAGGAACGGCGCGACGCGGGCGGCGCGGAGCGAGGGGGATGGGGCGGAGGGAGAAGGGCGAACCGTCATCGCATCTCCGTAATGCCGTTTCCCGCCGGACGGAAACCGCGCCCGGCCGCCCATGGCCTCGAACGCTGGGCGAGGGCGTGCGATTCGGCCGGCGATCCCCACATTCCGCGGACACCCGTGCCGGCCGTCCGGGGCGCTCGCGGGGCGAAGCCGGAACGACGCGGGTTCGGGAGAGGCAACCGAGGCAATCGGCGTCGACCCGGCTTCGAAGCCCCGCGTGGCGTCCGAGCGAGATTGACCCGCCGCCGCGAAAACGCCTAACCCCACCGCTAAACGCACGTCCCATCGTGCACGATCACCTTTGGCCGACCGCGTTCCCGTCCGGTCGTCTCCCGCGAGGACGCATGCCCCTGCTCCGGTCCCTTCTCACCTCCGCCGCACTCGTCGGTTGCCTCGGCGCCTCCGCCGCGTGGGCGCAGACCACGCCGCAGACCGCCCCGGCGGCGGCACCGCCGGCGGCCCCGGTGTTCTCCGACACCCAGCGCCAGGCCATCGAGGCCATCGTCAAGGATTACCTCGTCAAGAATCCGGACGTGCTGCAGGAGGCCATCGCGGAGGGCGAGAAGCGCGCGCAGGAGACCCAGAAGCTGGCGCAGGTCGCCGCCCTGAAGGAATCCCGCGACACCCTCACCAATTCGCCCCACGGCGTCGTCGTCGGGAATCCCGCGGGCGACGTCACCGTGGTCGAATTCTTCGACTACAATTGCGGCTATTGCCGCAAGGCGCTCGGGGACATCCAGGCCCTGGTCAAGGCCGATCCGAAGCTGCGCGTGGTGCTGCGCGACTTCCCCGTGCTCGGCGCCGAGTCCCTCGAGGCCAGCAAGCTGGCGCTGGCGGCCAAGCAGCAGCTGAAGGCCGACCGGATGTTCGAGTTCCACGTCAAGCTCCTCGAGACCAAGGGCCGGGTGACGGGCGAGCGCGCGGTCGCCGTCGCCAAGGAGATGGGCCTCGATACGGCGCGTCTCGCCAAGGAGGCCCAGGGGCCCGAAGTGAAGGCGGCGCTCTCCGAGAACGTGAGCCTCGGGGACAAGCTCGGCCTCTCCGGCACCCCGGCCTTCATCATCGGCGACGAGGTCGTCCCCGGCGCCGTGGGCGTCGATCCGATCCGCAAGATCATCGCCGACGTGCGCCAGTGCGGCCACGCCGGCTGCTGAGTGTCTTCCAAGAGACGCCCGCCGCACCGGAGTGCCCGGTGCGGGAACCGGTCGCGACCGGGAATCCCCTGAGGCACTCCGAACATCCGAGCCCGGGAGACCCGCGGTCTTCCGACACGACCCTTTCCAGCCTGACGACGACCGAGCCGATGCCCAAGGAGCCGATGTCCAAGAACGATCCCTTCGATCCGGAGCTCGTGCGCGAGCTCGCCAAGCTCATCACCGAGACGGATCTCACCGAGATCGAGGTCGAGAAGGGTGACCTGCGCATCCGCGTCGCCCGCCGCATCGAACCGGTCCACGTGCAGGTGGCGGCCCCCGCCCCGGCGCTGGCCGCCGTCGCACCGGCGCCTGTGCCCCAGCCCGTGGCCGGCCCCGGCACCATCCCCGAGCGCACGCGGGCGGGTGCCGGCCATCCGGGTGCGGTGCCGTCGCCGATGGTGGGCACCGCCTACCGCCGGCCGTCGCCGGACGCCAAGGTGTTCGTGGATGTCGGCACGAAGGTGGAGGCCGGCGAGAAGGTTCTCCTCATCGAGGCGATGAAGACCTTCAACGAGATCGTGGCGCCCCGCGCCGGCACCGTCACGGCCGTCTTCGTCGAGGACGGCCAGCCCGTCGAGTTCGGCGAACCCCTCCTCGTCATCGAGTGAGGCGCGAGGCATCATGTTCGACAAGATCCTGATCGCCAACCGGGGCGAGATCGCCCTGCGCATCCTGCGCGCGGCCAAGGAACTCGGGATCGCGACCGTCGCCGTCCATTCCACCGCCGACGCCGACGCCATGCACGTGCGGCTCGCCGACGAGAGCGTGTGCATCGGTCCCCCGGCCGCCCGCGACAGCTACCTCAACATCCCCTCCATCATCGCCGCCTGCGAGATCACGGGGGCGGACGCGGTGCATCCCGGCTACGGCTTTCTCTCCGAGAACGCGCGGTTCGCCGAGGTGCTGGCCCATCACGAGATCGGGTTCATCGGCCCCAAGGCCGAGCACATCCGCATCATGGGCGACAAGATCGAGGCGAAGCGCACGGCCAAGCGCCTCGGCATCCCGTGCGTGCCGGGCTCCGAGGGCGGCGTCGAGGACCCGGTGGAGGCCAAGCGCATCGCCGCCGAGATCGGCTATCCGGTGCTGGTGAAGGCCGCGTCCGGCGGCGGCGGGCGCGGCATGAAGGTAGCGCGCACGGAGGCCGACCTCGAGGAGGCCCTGGGGATGGCCCGCCAGGAGGCGAAGGCCGCCTTCGGCGACGACGCCGTCTACCTCGAAAAGTATCTGGAGAAGCCGCGCCACATCGAGGTGCAGGTGCTGGGCGACGGGCGCGGCAACGCCGTGCATCTGGCCGAACGCGACTGTTCGCTCCAGCGCCGGCACCAGAAGGTGTGGGAGGAGGGCGGCTCGCCGGCCCTCAACGAGGCCATGCGGGCCGAGATCGGCGGCATCTGCGCCCGCGCCATGCAGGAGCTGAAGTACCTCGGCGCCGGCACGGTGGAGTTCCTCTACGAGGACGGGAAGTTCTACTTCATCGAGATGAACACCCGCATCCAGGTGGAGCATCCCGTCACCGAGATGATCACCGGGATCGACCTCGTCAACGAGCAGATCCGGGTGGCGGCCGGCCTGCCGCTGTCGGTGACGCAAGACGAGATCGGCGTCTCGGGCCATGCCATCGAGTGCCGGATCAACGCCGAGCATCCGGCGACCTTCCGGCCCTCGCCCGGCCTCATCACCTACTTCCACCCGCCGGGCGGCCTCGGGGTGCGGGTCGATTCGGCGGTGTTCCAGGGCTACCGCATCCCGCCGCATTACGATTCGCTCATCGGCAAGCTCATCGTCCACGGGCGCACCCGCAACGAGTGCCTCATGCGCCTGCGCCGGGCGCTGGACGAGTTCGTGGTGGACGGCGTCGACACCACCCTGCCGCTGTTCCGCACCCTCGTGCGCAATGCCGACGTGCAGAACGGGGCCTACGACATCCACTGGCTGGAGAATTTTCTCGCGGCCGGGGGCCTCGACGAGCCGTAGATCGTCGGCGCCGGCAGGCCGGAGGAGACCGTTGCGGGAACGGCGCGCGCCGCCGTTCGTTCACCGGGGGTCCCGCGCTACCGAGGCTCCGCTCGCGTGCCCCCGGCGCGGCCCTCCCGTTCCGCGTCCGCCGAGGAAACGTCCATGCGCCTGTCCCACGTCCTGATCGCCTCGGCCCTGCTCGCCACGCCGGCCCTGGCGCAATCGTCCTCCGGCAATGTCGGCCAGCCCGAGCGCGCCGTCCCGCAGGCGGGCAACACCTCCGGCGGCCCCATCGACAAGCCCTCCACCCGCGACGCGGCGCCGGCCCGGGCGGACTCCATGCCGGCCGGCGAAAATGGCGTCTCGCCCGGCGTCGGCTCCGTCGAGTCGGCCAAGGGCGGCAACGCCGAGCAGAACGATCGCGCGGTGTCCAACACCGGCGGCACGTCCGGCGGCCCGGCGCGGTAGGTCCCTTCCGGCGTCCCCGATCGTGTGATGACGTGAAGGCCGGTCCCGATGGGACCGGCCTTTTCCCGTGTCCCCCGAAACGTGGGGAAGCCCTCGCTCGCGCTTCGGTGCCCGCCTTCCACGGCGTGGGACGTCCGAAACCGTCGGAGTCGACGGGGGTAGTCGGGTCCGGCCGCACAATTCGTTTTGCCGACGCACTTTTCCGGGAACGGATTGCGCGCAATTGAATTGTTCGCTCATACCGGACGGGAGACGGACAGTCTCCCAGCCGGGGCCTCCGGCCCCGCGCCGACCGGACGTCCCACGATATCCCGAAAGACACCCATGCGTTCCGTGACCCTCGCCGTTGCCGCCCTCGTCCTGTCCGTCACCGGCGCCCTGGCCCAGTCCCCCTCCGGCAATGTCGGCCAGCCCGAGCGGGCCGTGCCGCAGGCCGGCAACACCACCCGGGGCCCCATCGACAACCCCTCGGTCACCGGCGCCTACCGCAACGCCGACACCGGCCTCCTCGACCTCGACGCCACGGGCAGCGTCGCCCCCCGCGCGCTCCCGTCCAACAGCGAGGCGATCATCGTTGACTCGGCCAAGGGCGGCAACGCCGAGCAGATCAACCGGACCGTGCCGAACCTCGGCGCCACCTCGGGCGGCCCTGAGTTCTGAGACGGTCGTTCGGACCCGATCCGATCAGCGGCGGCGCCTTCGGGCGCCGCCGTTTTGCGTTGGCCGGGCGGTTCCGCCCTGGCGTTCCGGCGCGCGTCACGCCAAAGTCCCGGCCATGCACGACGCGGACCGCGTGGACATCACGCCTGACATCCTGCTCAAGGCCTATGCGGCGGGCATCTTCCCCATGGCGGAGGATGCCGACGATCCGGCGATCTACTGGGTCGAGCCGAAGGCGCGGGGCATCCTGCCCCTCGACGGTTTCCACGTGGGCAAGCGCCTCGCCCGCACCGTACGGTCCGACGTCTTCGCGGTTCGGGTCGACCATGATTTCGACGCGGTGATCGCCGGATGCGCCGCCCCGCGCCGGGACGCCGAGCGCACCTGGATCAACGCCCGCATCCGCGACCTCTACGGCGCCCTGTTCGACGCGGGCCACGCCCACACCGTCGAGGTCTACGCCGAAGGGCGCCTCGTCGGCGGGCTCTACGGCGTATCCCTCGGGGCGGCGTTCTTCGGCGAGAGCATGTTCCACACGGTGCGGGACGCCTCGAAGGTGGCCCTCGTCCACCTCGTCGCCCGCCTGCGGGCCGGCGGCTACCGCCTCGCCGACACCCAGTTCGTCACCGACCACCTGCTCCAGTTCGGCGCCGAGGAGGTGCCGCGCCACGTCTACAAGCGACGGCTCGCCGACGCGCTCACCCATTCGGCCGACTGGGACGTGTGGCCGCGCGGCGCGGCCATCGACGGACGGACCGCGCTCGAAGCGCTCACTGCGCCCTGAACGCTGCGCTCAGCGAAACAGCGCGTCGAACAGGTTCTGCGGCGGGGCCGGGGGGGCCGGGGCGGGGCCTTCGTTCGACGGGAAGAATTTTCGCGACGGCTTCTGCTTGGGCTGCACCGGCACGCCGCGGGGCGCCTCGACGTCGACCTGACCGCTCGGGTTCACCTGCTGGGCCGTGCGGGTCGCGTCCTGGCCGCCGCGCTGGCGCCGGGTCTTCTCGGGCTTGGACGCCAGGACCGGCGTGTCCTCCTGCTCCTTGGCCTCGGCGATCACGTCGGAGCCGCCCTTACAGTCGACGAGCCAGACGTCGTAGATCGGGTGCTCGATGGCGTGCAGGCCCGGGCTCGCGGCGAACATCCACCCGGTGAAGATGCGGCGGTACTTCGAGTCGAGGGTGACCTCGTCGACCTCGAGGAAGCCCGTGGTCTTCGGGCTCTCCGTGGGCGGGCGGCTGTAGCACACGCGCGGGGTGAGCTGGAGCGCGCCGAACTGCACCGTCTCGTCGACGGCGACCTCGAACGACACGATGCGGCCGGTAATCTTGTCGAGGCCGGAGAACACGGCCGTGGGATTCTTGATCTTGTCCGCCCGGGCCGGGAGCGCGGCCACGGCCAGGGCCGGAACGGCGAAGAGCGCGGCGAGGAGGCCGGATCGCGAAACGCGTGCGGTGCTGCGGCTCACGGCTCGCTCCCTTGTGACGGCGCGCCATGAGGCGATGACGGCGCGACCCGCGGTTAAGCGTGCAACATTGGTGGAAAAAGGGCCGTGCCCGGCCCCTCGCTCACGCCCCGGGATTCCAGGGGGCGTAATCGCCCGTGGCGGGCGGGCGCTGGCCGGTGCTGAGCTGCGACCCCTTGGGCCGGTAGGCGCCGAGCGTCCCCGTCAGGTTCTCGACATGGGGCTTCTGCCATTCGCGCGGGGTGTAGGCCTCCTCGCTCGGCGGCACGTCGGCGTTGTGGCACAGCCAGGAACGCCAGCCGGGCGGCACCTTCGAGGCGTCGGCGTAGCCGTTGTAGACCACCCAGCGCCGCTCCGGACCGACCGAGCGGTCGATGAGGGGGCCGAGCGCCCGGTAATAGGTGTTGCCGGCATCGTCCGTGCCGACGCGCTGCCCCTTGCGGGCGGTGTAGAGGGCGAGCGACATCGTCTGGCCGTTCCACCACGTGAAGATCCGCAGAAGCGTGTCCTTGAGAGCCATCGCGTTCGCCTGAAAGGGGCCGTCACGGCCGCCGGTCCGTCGTTCGCGCCGGACTATGGTGAGGCGTCGCCCCCAAGTCCAGTCGGAGTGCCCGCACGAGCCCGGATTGTCACACCCCGCCGGCGTTAACCATGCGGCGCGCCGCGACCGCCCCACCCCAACCTGTGAGCCCGACGAATCTTCGCGGCGATTCCGCGAGCCCCAAGGCGGACTTATCCGAAAGCCCGCGATATCCACAGGATTAAGGCCGCCGACACAACATCTAGTCAGGAACATAGCCAGCGCACACAAGTTGTTGACGTGGGGGTCTCCAACGCGGTAGCTTTCGGATGTCGCCGAAGCGATCCGACCCTTCAGCGGTTCATCGATTTTGTCTGGTTTCGACAGCGCGGCGCGGGCGTTCGCGGTCGCTCGTCCGCACCAGGCCAGCATCACAGCACCGGCGCCGTCGCGCCTGGGGCGGGAGACAGGTTTCATGCGGTTCGAGCGTCGCCTCACCACGGCCGGGCAATCCCCCTACGCCACGATTCCCTTCCGCAAGACCCTGAGCGAGATCCGCAATCCGGACGGCTCGGTGGTGTTCCGCCTGGAGGGCATCGAGGTGCCCGAGAGCTGGAGCCAGGTCGCCAGCGACGTCCTGGCCCAGAAGTACTTCCGCAAGGCCGGCGTGCCCGCGCGCCTGAAGAAGGTCGAGGAGAACGACGTTCCCTCGTTCCTGTGGCGCTCGGTGGCCGACGAGGCGGCCCTCGCCGAGGTTCCGGAAGCCGAGCGCTACGTCTCGGAAGTGTCGTCCACGCAGGTGTTCGACCGCCTCGCCGGGTGCTGGACCTACTGGGGCTGGAAGGGCGGCTACTTCTCGTCGGAAGAGGACGCCTCCGCGTTCCTCGACGAGCTGCGCTTCATGCTCGCCCGCCAGATGGTGGCGCCGAACTCGCCGCAATGGTTCAACACCGGCCTGCACTGGGCCTACGGCATCGACGGCCCGGCGCAGGGGCACTACTACGTCGATTACCGCACCGGCGAGCTGACGAAGTCGGCGTCCTCCTACGAGCACCCGCAGCCCCACGCCTGCTTCATCCAGGGCGTGCAGGACGACCTCGTCAACGAAGGCGGCATCATGGACCTGTGGGTCCGCGAGGCCCGCCTGTTCAAGTACGGTTCGGGCACCGGCTCGAACTTCTCGATGCTGCGCGGCGAGAACGAGAAACTCGGCGGCGGCGGCAAGTCGTCGGGCCTGATGAGCTTCCTCAAGATCGGCGACCGGGCGGCGGGCGCCATCAAGTCCGGCGGCACGACGCGCCGCGCGGCCAAGATGGTCATCGTCGACATCGACCACCCGGACATCGAGACCTACATCGACTGGAAGGTGAAGGAGGAGCAGAAGGTCGCCGCCCTCGTCACCGGCTCCAAGATCGTCTCCAAGCACCTCACCGCCGTGATGAAGGCCTGCACCCAGTGCGAGGCGGAAGGCGACGCCTGCTTCGACCCCGAGCGCAACCCCGTCCTGAAGAAGGCCGTGAAGGCCGCCCGCAAGGACATGGTGCCGGATTCCTACACCAAGCGGGTGATCCAGTTCGCGAAGCAGGGCTTCACCAAGATCGAGTTCCCGATCTACGACACCGACTGGGATTCGGAAGCCTACCTCACGGTGGCGGGCCAGAACTCCAACAACTCCGTCTCCCTCACCGACGACTTCTTGCGCGCGGTGGAAGCGGATGCCGACTGGAACCTGACCGCCCGCACCACCGGCAAGACCACGAAGACCCTCAAGGCCCGCGATCTCTGGGACAAGATCGGTGAGGCCGCCTGGGCCTCGGCCGACCCGGGCCTGCACTTCAACACCACCATGAACGACTGGCACACCTGCCCGGCGGGCGGGCGCATCCGCGCCTCGAATCCGTGCTCGGAGTACATGTTCCTCGACGACACCGCCTGCAACCTGGCCTCCGCCAACCTGCTGACGATGTACGACCGCGCCACCAACCACTTCGACGTGGCCGCCTTCGAACACCTCAACCGCCTCTGGACGGTGGTGCTCGAAATCTCGGTGATGATGGCGCAGTTCCCCTCGAAGGAGATCGCCGAACTCTCGTTCCGTTATCGCACCCTGGGCCTCGGCTACGCCAACATCGGCGGCCTCCTCATGAGCATGGGCCTGCCCTACGATTCCGACGCAGGCCGGGCGCTCGCCGGCTCGCTCACCGCGATCATGACCGGCGTGTCCTACGCCACCTCGGCCGAGATGGCCGGCGAACTCGGGGCCTTCCCGGCCTACGAGGAGAACGCCGACGCGATGCTCAAGGTGATCCGCAACCATCGCCGCGCCGCCTACGGCGAGGCCGAGGGCTACGAGTTCCTGTCGATCGCCCCGGTGCCGCTGGATCTCGCCAACGTGCCCCAGGCCGATCTGGCGGAGCGGGCCCGCCACGCCTGGGACCGCGCCCTCCAGCTCGGCGAGGAGCACGGGTTCCGTAACGCCCAGGCGACGGTGATCGCGCCCACCGGCACCATCGGCCTCGTGATGGACTGCGACACGACGGGCATCGAGCCCGACTTCGCCCTGGTGAAGTTCAAGAAGCTCGCCGGCGGCGGCTACTTCAAGATCATCAACCGCGCCGTGCCGGATGCGCTCCGCACCCTCGGCTACCGCGAATCCGAGATCGCCGAGATCGAGGCCTACGCCGTCGGCCACGGCTCCATGGGCCAGGCGCCGGCCATCAACCCCGGCTCGCTCCGGGCCAAGGGGTTCACCGACGACAAGATCGCCGCCATTGAGGCCGGTCTGAAGCAGGCCTTCGACATCAAGTTCGTGTTCAACCGCTGGACGCTCGGCGACGCCTTCCTCACGGACGTCCTCAAGGTGCCGGCCGATAAGCTCACCGACGCGACCTTCGAGCTCCTGCCCTTCCTCGGCTACTCGAAGAAGGACATCGAGGCGGCCAACACCCACATCTGCGGGGCGATGACCCTCGAGGGCGCGCCGTTCCTGAAGCAGGAGCACTACGCGGTGTTCGACTGCGCCAACCCGTGCGGGCGCATCGGCAAGCGCTACCTGTCCGTCGAGAGCCACATCCGCATGATGGCGGCCGCCCAGCCGTTCATCTCGGGCGCCATCTCGAAGACCATCAACATGCCCAACGACGCCACCGTCGAGGATTGCAAGAACGCCTACCGGCTGTCTTGGACGCTCGCGCTCAAGGCCAACGCCCTCTACCGCGACGGCTCCAAGCTGTCCCAGCCCCTGAACTCGGCCCTCATCGCCGACGAGGAGGAGGATGCCGAGGAGATGGTCGAGGCCCTCGTCGCCCAGCCGGCCACGGCGAAGGCGGCCCAGCTCGCGGAGCGGATCGTCGAGCGGGTGGTGGAGCGCGTCGAGCGCATCCGGTCGCGCGAAAAGCTGCCCGACCGGCGCAAGGGCTACACCCAGAAGGCGGTCGTCGGCGGCCACAAGGTCTACCTGCGCACGGGCGAGTACCACGACGGCCGCATCGGCGAGATCTTCATCGACATGCACAAGGAGGGCGCCGCCTTCCGAAGCCTGATGAACAACTTCGCCATCGCGATCTCCATCGGCCTCCAGTACGGCGTGCCCATGGAGGAGTACGTCGACGCCTTCACCTTCACCCGCTTCGAGCCGGCGGGCTTCGTGCAGGGCAACGACGCCATCAAGAACGCCACCTCGATCCTCGACTACGTGTTCCGCGAGCTCGCGATCTCGTATCTCGGCCGGATGGATCTGGCCCATGTCGACCCGTCCGAGATCGGCAACACGGTGATGGGCAAGGGCGAAGGGGAGGGCGCGCGCGGCGGCAAGCCCGATCCGGTCGCCGCCGACGTGGTCTCGCGGGGCCTCCTGCGCGGCTCGGCCGACCGGCTCACCCTGATCCAGGGCGGCCCGGCCGGCGGCACGGTGGGGGTCGGCGCCCCGAGCGCCGGCGTCTCGGCCCCGGCCGGCGGCGTGGTCCATGCCGTCCGCGGCGCCACGGCCCTCAAGGCGGATCCGGTCCCGGCCGGCATCGCCGAGACCCTGGTCGAGACCCTGCCTTTCGCCAAACCCGAGCGCACGGTCTCCGACCGCCGCGCCGAGGCGAAGATGAAGGGCTATGTCGGCGAGGCCTGCCCGGAATGCGCGAACTTCACCCTCGTGCGCAACGGAACCTGCCTGAAGTGCGACACCTGCGGCTCGACCACCGGCTGTTCGTGAGGGCATGACGCCGGCCCGGCCGTGACGGGCCCTGAAACATCGCTGTTTCGGCGATGTTCCAGACTACGAAGACGGTGTCGGGCTGCGCTCGACGGGAAAAGGCGCGCGGAGGCATCCGCGTGCTTTTTCCCGTCTTCGGTGTGTCGATGGCCGAGACGTCGGTCGACGCCGCCGGTGGGGCATCGTCCTGTTCGGTGGCCCCGGTCGTGACATCACCTCGACCACCGCGCTCGTGGCGGGAGCCGATCGGTCCGCCAGGCTGCGCTCATGCCGCCGGAGCGTTCACGCCGGCGCCGTCCGTGATACCCTTCCGGAATGGACGCCTTCTCCGACCCTCGGGCCGTCGCCCACTACGCCGAGAACCCACCTCGGATGGTTCCGGGCTACGCCGACATGCAACGGATGGCGCGGCTGCTCCTCGCGGAGCGTGCGCCCGACGACGCGCGGGTGCTCGTTCTCGGCGCGGGCGGCGGCCTCGAACTCAAGGCGTTCGCCGAAAGCCACCCGGGCTGGTCGTTCGTCGGTGTAGACCCCTCCGCCGCGATGCTCGACCTCGCCCGGATGACCCTGGGCGACCTCTCGGATCGCGCGCATCTCCATCAGGGGCTGATCGACGGCGCGCCACACGGGCCGTTCGACGCCGGCACCTGCATCCTGACCCTTCACTTCATCGCGCGCGAGGAACGGCTCCAGACGCTCCGCGAGGTCCGGCGGCGCTTGAAGCCCGGCGCCCCATTCGTCGTCGCGCATTTCAGCATTCCGGAAGGCGAACGCGCGCTCTGGCTTTCCCGTTACGCGGCCTTCGCCGTCGCCTCCGGCATCGAACGCGGCCAGGCCGAGACCGCCCGAAGCGGGATCAGCGAACGCCTGCCGATCCTCACGCCCGAGGAAGACGAAGGGCTCCTGCGAGAGGCCGGGTTCGACGGGGTCGGCCTCTTCTACGCCGGGTTCGCCTTCCGGGGTTGGAGTGCCTGGGCGTGATAGCGACGGCCGGGCCGCCGCTTGGGGATGGACGCAGCGGTCGGTGTCGGCTCCGGCTCGGCGCGCGAGATGACGTCTCCGCCGCGTGATCGCGGATGGCGGAAACCGGCTCGAACGGGAAGATGCGTGTGTTCTTGAGGTTCAGCCTCGTGGCGGCTAGCGGGATCCTGGCGGGTCTGGCCCTGGTCAAATCCTTGACGCGGCGGCGCGCCGGCCGCAGGCCCGGAACGCGGCTGGGCCCCCTCGCGGCGAGGCGTATCCGCGTCGACGGCAGAACCATGCACACCCGGATCTCGGTCGCGGCCGTACCGGATGACCGCCTGCCCGTGATCCTCGTCCACGGGCTCGGGATGTCGAGCCGCTACATGGTCCCGCTCGCGAGGCATCTCGCCCCTCACGTCAGGGTCTATGCGCCCGACCTTCCCGGTTTCGGCCTGAGCGACAAACCGCGCCGGGCGTTCACGGTCCGCGAACTCGCGGATGCGTTGGCGGCCTGGACGGACGCCGTCGGGGTGGGGCGAGCGGCCTTCGTCGGCAATTCGCTCGGCTGCGAGATCCTGGTCGAACTGGCCCTTCGACATCCGCAGGTCATCGACCGACTCGTTCTGCAGGGGCCCACGCCCGACCCGGAGGCACGTACCCTGATCCGGCAAGCCGTCGGGTTCTTCGCCATTGCGCCGTTCGAGCGCTGGTCGCTCGCCTGGGTGGCGCTCACCGACTATGCCCGTGGCGGGATCGGACGCTACGCGCTGACCGTGCGCAGCATGGTCGACAATCGGATCGGGGAGAAGGTGCTCCGCGTGACGCAGCCGACGCTCGTGGTTTGGGGCACGCGTGACTACATCGTCCCCCACGCATTCGTCGTGAGCCTCGCCGGCTCCCTGCCCGAGGGCCGTCTCGCCGTCATCGAAGGAGCGGCCCACGGGATCAACTATTCCCATCCGGAGGCGTTCACCGCCATCCTCCTCCCGTTCCTCCTCGCCGCGGGAGAGAGGCCTGACGCACAGAACCGCCCCCGGCGGTGACTGGCATCGATCGCCCCCTGTCGATCGAAACAGAGGCAATCCGCCGGCCGAACGGAGGGGAGGACGCGCCTGAAGCGGTCTTCCCCACGGTGGAAACGCGCGAGAGATGGTCTCGCGCGGCTCGAGGAACATCGGCTGCGTGGCTTGCGGCGGCCGATTCCCCTCGATTGTGTCGTTCGCAACCTTGAATGGCGTGGCACATCCGGCGAAACATGGCCGGACGAGCGTGGCGGGCAACGATCATGGCGTGGGGCGGTATGCGCGGTTTCTGGCCTCTCGTGGTCCTCGCCGCGACCCTCGGCCCGGCCTCGGCACAGGTCACGCCCCTCGACATCTTCGGCGGCCTTCTGGGCGCGGCCCAGGCGCAGGCCGCGCGCGAAGCCTGGGCCCGCCTGCCCAACGGCGACCGGTCCTGCCTCGACCGCGCCATGGCGCGGCGGAACACGGAGATCGCCGCGATGATCCAGCGGGGCATCGGCCCCGACGATGGCCGGCTCACCGGGTTCTTCACGGAGTGCCGGCGCTTCACCGAGCCGAACCTGCGCCGTAACTTCAGCTGCACGACCCCGGACGAGAACAACTGGTCGGTCGCCACGACCTGCGACCAGTCGTTCGCCTATCGCGACGGCAACGGCCGCATTCAGGCCGTCGAGCCCCGTGAGGCCATCGATCTGCATTTCTCCGGCACGCGTATCATCGTCGCCGACGTCGAGACCGGCGAAGCCCGCGAGACCCGTCAGGCACGGCGCGAGGCCCAGGGACGGTCCGAGCAGCTCCAGGTGCTGAAGAACACCCTTGGGAATCACCAGCGCGATGCTTCCCCGATCGTCCGCGCCGAGGTCGCCCGGATCCAGAGCCGGATCGAGCAACAACTCGCCGCCCGGAACGGCCCGGCCGTGGCCGAGACGGATGCGATCGCCCGCGACGTCGCCGGCCTCGCGGCCCTGTCCCAGGCCGAAGCCCTGCGCCTGTCCGCCCTCGATCGGATGAACGGCTTGCGTGCCCAGGCGGAAGCCCGGACGAAGACCGAGACGGCGGAGGCCTTGCGCAAGCGTCTCGGTGAACTGCGGAAGGAAGCGGTCGCCGTGTCCGAGCCGCCGCGTCCCCCGACGGCGCCGAAGCCAGCGTCGACGACGGTCGCAGGGCGCGATCTCGGCCCGTCCTTCGACTGCGAACGGGCGAACACGCCCCTGCCCAGCCTCATCTGCGAGGATGCCGGTCTGCGGCGCATCGACCTCGAGATGGCCCGAGCCTTCTACGCCCTGCGCCACCTGAAGCCCGATGCGGGCGCGGAGCTCAAGACCGAGTCGAACGACCTCGTGAAGCGGACCCTCGACAGCTGCCGGATTCCGGAGAGCGGCAAGGTCACGGCGGCTCTGCGCACGAGGGCCGTGCCGTGCATCGCGACGATCTACCAGAAACAGAAGGTGGTTTGGGCGGCCCGCGTCGGCCGCGACGGGCCGGCTTCCGCCCGGCAGGAGATCGACCGGCCGATCGAGGAGCATGTGCGGCTGCAGGAGGCCCTGCGCGATGCCGGCCATCTCCCGGGCGACGCCGCCGCCGATGGCGTCTACGGCGGCGTCACGCGCAGAGCCGTCGCGGCTTTCGCGGAGGCCCAGGGCCAGGCCGGTGACGGCTTCCTCGGAAACGGCCTCGCCGGCCGGCTCGGCCGCAGTGGAGCGCCCGTCACGCCGGGTGTCGCCCTCGTCACGGATCCCGGCCTCCCCGCGCGGATCGACGCCCTCGCCCGCCGCTACGAGAGCTACCTGACGGATCTCGCTGTCGAGGAGCGGGATCGGACGTCCCGCCTGCAGGCGCAGCGAACCCTCGACGAGCAGCGCAAGCGCGTCCAGGTGCTGCTCGACGGCCCGGTGCCGGACGATCTGCGACCGCAGCTGGCCATCCTGTTGCAGCAGTCCGAAGGCGCGGCGCCGCAGGATGTGACCCGGATCGCCGAGACCATCCAGCAGCGCTTCTCGCAGATCGAGCCCCGCGTGCGCGAGGCCGAAGCGGTGCAGCGTGCGATCACCGACAAGAACCGCTTCCTCGTGGAGGGCGACGCCGGCGACCTCCTGCTGCTCTACAACAGCTCGCCGCGCGCGGTCAGTGTGGTGCGCGGCCTCGACGGCAACCTCGTGTTCGATCCCGAACGGACGGTCGCCTGTGTCGTCCCCGACGTGCCGGCGGATCGCATCATCCTGGAACAGCTCGTCGCCAAGGCCCGCGGCCTCGGTGCCCCGGTGAAAGAGAGCCTGGCTCCCTGCTCGAGCGCCCAGCAGCAGAGTGCCGATCTCATCGCCTTCGAGCGCGGCGCGGTGCGGGCGCAGGCGGGGCTGTTCGGCATGATCGCCTCGGCCGTCGATACGGGCGTCTATGCCCTCGGCGGGACCGTGCCGAAAGCCGACATCGAGGCGGCGCGGCAGGCGGAAGGCATCCGCGCCGCAGAGGCCGAGAGCGAGGTCGCGCGCGGGACTTCGGACGGGTTGGCCATCCTCGCGTTCGGCAACGGGTCCCGCACGGTCTGCCGGATCGCGGCCGGTGACAAGACTCTCCACGACGGGATCCTCCAGCCCTACGAAGCCTTACTGAAGGCCGAGCTGCGCGGGGCGACGACCACGGTCGCATCCACCGCCGACGGGGCGTTCCTGTCGATCAAGCGCGGCCAGTGCGGCGCCGTCTACGGCACGGCCAAGGATCAAGCCCTCCTGGCGAAGGGCTTGGCCCGCGACGGCATCACCTATCGCTACCTGCCGATCTGGATCACCCCGGACGCGGTCGCCAAGGCTCGTGCCGCCCTGGCCGACCGTGACGCCACCCAGCGACGCGATCGCGAGGAGGACGAGCGCCAGCGTGAGCGCGACCAGGCCGAGCGCAGTCGGACGGCCCTCGTCGAGCGGTTGAAGCGCGACCGAGCCGAGGCGGAAGCCACCCTGAAGGGCGGGATCCCGCAGGATCTCCAGACCTTCCTCGGCGGGTTCGTCGCCGAGGTCGCCGCGATCACGGCCGATACCCAGGATGGGCGCCTGAAAGAGCTGACCGAGGCCTATGCCGGGAAGCGGCCCCGCATCGACGCGGCGGCACGCCTCGCCCGGGCGATCAGCGCCAAGAGCCGTTTTCTCATGGAAGGGGGGCGCGGCGACCTCATCGTGCTGTACAACGACAGCGGCAAGGCCCCGTCCGTCGTGCGCAACCTGCGCGGCGAACTCGTGTTCGAGGACGGGCGGGCGGCGGCGTGCCTGTATCACGCGCCCCTGTCCGACGTATTCCTCAACCGGCAGATCCGCGATCGCAGCGCGGCGCTCGGCGCAAAGCTCGACCTGCCTCTCGCGGCGTGCAGCGCGAACGGCCTCGCCAACCAGGATCTGATCTTCGCCGAGCGCGAGCGCCTCCTGCGCGAGCCCGTCGACCGGGTGATCACCCTCGTCGAGGCGGTCAACGGCAACCTGTTCGCCCGGCTCGATGTCCTCGATGCCGGCGCGCTCGCGACCCTGAAGCAGGCGGAGGCCGCCAAGGCGAACGCCATCGAGGCACGGGTGCGTGACAGAACCGGCGACGGCTTCGGCATCATGGTGGTGCCGAACACGTCGAGCGCCCTGTGTCAGGTGACGGGGGACGCCGCCGAGGCCCATGCCGCCATCCTCGGGCGGCTGGGCGACCGCATCGGCGACGACCTGCCGAGCACGCCGGTCCTGACCACGACCTCGGCCGACGGGGCCTTCATCGCGGTCAAACGGGGCGAATGCGGTGCGGTCTACGCCGGTGCCGCCGACCTCGCGGCCCTGAGCGAAGCCATGAGCCGGGACGGATTGCCCCATCGCTACCTGCCGCTCTGGATCGAACAGGCCGAAATCGCTCAGACGCAGGCGGGCATCGAACAGGACAAGACCCGCAGCGCCGCACAGCTCGCCGCACGCCAACGCGAACTCGAAGAGCGCAAGACGCTCGACCGCGAGAAGGAGAAGGAGGAAAGCGGCAAGCGCGAGGTGCAGGAACGCGCCCTGCGCACCCAGTGGGGCGAGCGCGCCCGCTTCTTCGAGCAGACCCTCGGCGACGAAGCCCGCGCCTATGCGACCGGGGCCCGGTCCGCCGCCTTCGTCGAGCGGCACCCGAAGCTCGCCCGGCACTACGAGGAGCAGCGCAGCGATCGCTGGGAGTTCATGTCGATCGAGACACAGATTCTCGACTACGGCACCGCGCTCTACAAGGGCCGGCCCATCGAGACGGCGTTGGCGACCTCACGGATCCGGATGCGCAACCGCATCAAGGGTGAATATCAGGACGTGTGCTACGTGACGGGCCATATCAACGACGCCGAGTTCGGTGTCTGGCGTGGTCCGTTCGGCGAGCAATGCGACGAGGTCGGCCCGAAGCTCGCCCGCTACAAGCAGGACGAGCGCTTCACCAGCCGCTGGATCGCGCCGTAATCAGCGATACGGCCGCGGCCGGTGATACCGGTGAGGACGACTTCACCATCGAGGTGGTCGGCCCGTTCGGAGCCGCGCAGAACTGGCGCTACCGCGTCACCATGCGCTGACGGATCGACCTCCGCGCGTGGACGCCATGCACGGGAGGGTGGATTCGCGAAAGCCGTCGCGCCCGGCCGACCCGGACCGGTCCGCACGCCGGGCAAGCCCTTCGGACATCCTGGCCCCTCGAGGGAGGGTGATCCGCCGGGGAGCGGAAACGGGGTTCACCCCCTCATCCTTCCGGCGGATGGTCTTCCAGGCCGCCGACTCCATCGGGGGTAAGGGCGCCTGCGCGAGCAGCGCCTTTCGGTGCCGAGGCCGTAGCGGCCCGTGTGTTTCCGGAGCCCGGCCTACCGCTTTCGATGCCGTCGCCACGTTCCTTTTGCAGCCTCCCGCCCGGTTCCGATCGGAACAGGATGGCTGATCCCACGGGGGGAGCCAGGAGCGGCCGAGATGACGGGAGCGATCACGCAGTCCTTGAAGGGGCTCACCAAGAGTCTCGTGCCGCCGAACGGGATCGAACGGATCAAGCGCCTCGTCTGGTCGAACCGGGTGAGGGACGCCCAGGCCGCGCTCGCCGGTTCGTCCGGCGCGCAAGGGTGGTTGACCGATCGCGAGCTCGACGCCTTGTGCGGGGCCTATCCCGTCCGGAAGACCTGGGCTCCGGCCCCCAGCGAACCCGATGTCGCGCGGGCGCGGGCCGCCCTGAAGGCCCTCGGTGGGGGCGGGCGGGCGCAGACCGTGCTGGATGCCGGCGGAGGGCCGGGCTACGTCGTCTGGGCCGCCGCGCTCCAGGGCCACCGCGTCACCTGCGCCGACATCCTCGACGAACTCGATCCGGCGGCGCGCCGGGCGGGGGTGGAGAGCGTGATCGCCGACACCTGCCGCCTGCCCATGGACGACAACACCTATGACGGGCTGTGGTCGTACAATTCCTTCGAGCACTTCCACGATCCCGACCGGGCCCTGAGCGAGTTCCATCGGGTCGTGCGCCCGGGGGGGCGAATCCATCTGTCGTTCGCGCCCCTCTACAACGCCCCCTTGGGCCTCCACGCCTTCCACGAGATCGGCGTCCCGTTCTGCCAGCACCTGTGGTCGGACGAGACGATCCTGCCCCGGGTGACGAGCAAGGACCTGTGGTGCCTCAACAGGTGGTCCCTGACGCAGTATCGCGAACTCTGGGCCAAGCACGCGGACACCCTCGACGTCGTCGACTATTCGGAGGGCTTCGATTTCCAGGGCCTGGAGCTGATCCACCGCTACCCGCACTGCTTCACCAAGGTGAGCCGCGACATCGAGGATTTCGTCACCTCGAAGATCGTCGTCACCTTCCGCGTGCGGAAGACCGCCCACTGAACGGCGCCCCCGCGCCCCGGGCGCGGACCGGATGCGACGTCGCGGACACGTTCCGGGCCGCGGCATTAATCCCTTCGACGGCAACGATGTGGCACGGCTCCGGTTGTCGTCAGGGCAAGGGGTACGGGTCAGCGTCATGGAACGGTCGAACGATTGTGACGGGTCCGATGTCCCGGGGCCCGAGCCCGTCGACATGCCCGATGCGGAGACGGCCGAAGCGGTCGTGCTCGAACCCCTGGCCGATTATCCGCGCATCGACCTGCGCGGCGCCGGGGAGCCGTGGGAGAAGCGCCGCGCCGCCGGCAAGGTGCTTCGCGAGGGCGTGCCCCATGCGAGCCATGCCCCGCTCCTCATCCCGGGAAACCGACCCGACCCCGTCTCCCTCGTCGAGGGCGCGCACGAGGGCCGGCAAGCCCACCTCGTCCCCTTGCGGGTGGCGCGCATGGCGAGTTCGCCCTTCGCCTTCCTGCGCGGCGCCGCGCACGTGATGGCGTGGGATCTGGCGCAGTCGCCCCGCAGCGGCATCACGGTGGCGATGAACGGCGACGCCCACATCTCGAATTTCGGCCTGTTCGGCACGCCCCAGGGCGACGTCGTCCTCGATCTCAACGATTTCGACGAGGTCACCATCGGACCTTGGGAATGGGATCTGAAGCGCCTCGTCGCCAGCATCGAGGTGGCGGCGCGGGGCGACCACGTGCCACCGTCCGAGCGCCGCGCGGCCGTGGTGGCGGCGGTGGGCGGCTACCAGCACGCCATGACGGACCTGGCGCCCCGGGGGCCCCTCGACGTCTGGCAGCAGGCGGCGCGGGCCGACAATCTCGACTTCTCGGGGTTCCGCATCGACGCGGAATCGCAGGGCGTGGTGCGCAAGGCCGTCGAGAAGGCGCGCAAGCGCACCAACCAGACCCTTCTCGCCCGCGTCGGCGAGCGCCGGGTCGATGGCGGCTGGCGCTTCCGCGAGGATCCGCCGATCCTCACCCGCGTGGACGACGAAACCCGCGAGGCGGTGATCTCCGGCCTCGAACACTACGCCGACACCCTGCCGCGCGAGCGCCGGTTCATGCTGAGCCGCTACCACGTGGTGGACGTCGCCCACCGGGTGGTGGGGGTCGGCAGCGTCGGCACCCGCGCCTACGTGGCGCTGCTGTGCGGAAACTCCGACCAGGACGTGCTCTTCCTCCAGGTGAAGGAAGCCGTCCGGCCCGCCCACGCGCCGTATCTCCCCGGCATGCCCGAGCCCTATGCCAGCCACGAGGGCGAGCGGGTGATCTACGGCCAGCGCCTGCTCCAGGCGGTGGGCGATCCGCTGCTGGGCTGGACCAGCATCGCCGGACGGCCGTTCTACGTGCGGCAGATGAAGAACATGAAGGGCGAGATTCCGGTCTCGTGCATGACGGGCCAGCCGCTCCTGTACTTCTCCTGGGCCTACGGTGCCCTGCTCGCCCGGGCGCACGCCCGCACGGGGGATGCCGCCGCCATCGCGGGCTATTGCGGCAAGGATCGTCACGCCGACCTGCGCGAGGCCCTGACCGATTGGGCCGCCGCCTACGGCGAGCGCAACGCGGCCGATTACGAGAGCTTCCGCGCCGCCATCGCCGAGGGCCGGCTCGAAGCGGCGCCCGACCCGCATCTGTGACGATCCGCCGGGACGCCAGCGGTGGGCGGCCCCCTGCCGGCGCTTGATTCTCCGGCGCGCGCCCGGGAGGGTGGGGCATGGCACGCCGCATTCACCGGACCACGGACTTCCTCGCCGACGCCCTGCACCGCCTCGGCATCGCGGCGGGCGCCGTGGACCGGGACGCCCTGCGCGAGCGCCTCGGCCTGCCCGAACGCGGCGGCGTCTGCGAGGATGCGGCGGTGGCCGAAGCCCTGCGCGCGTCCGATGCCCGCCGCGACTTCTTTCGCGATGGTGTTCCGGTCCTGAGGCAGGCGATCCCGGCCCTGCGGGCCGAGGCAGACCCGGACGGAGTCCTGCGCTGGCGGGTGCGGGTCCTGTGTCCGCTCCTCGACGACAACCGCCTCGACCTGCGGATCGACACGGCGCCGGATGCCGAGGCCGCCGAGATTCTCGACGAGATGGCGCTCGGCAACGATCCGGCTTGGCGCCTCGATGCCCTGCGGGCGCGGGTCACACAGATCGCCGGCCGCACCCGGGGTGCGCTCAACCGTACCATCGTGCGCCTGCGCGAACAGATCCGCGCCGACATGGCCGAGACCGGGGCGGATGCCGTCACCTACATCGCCCATCTCGACCGCTCCCTGCGCTCGCGCGTGTTCACGGACGGGCCCGACGTGGCGGGCACCATCCTGGACACCCTGAAGGGCGTGCGCGCCCGGGGCCGGGTGGTGGCCGCGGAAGCCTCCGGCACCCGGCGCCTGCGCGACCGGGCGGGCTTCGGCGCCTACATCGACAAGTTCGCCGCCGCCCGGCGCCTCGGCCGGCGCATCGTCTTCCACATGGGCCCGACGAACTCGGGCAAGACCTACGCGGCCCTGGAGGCCCTGGCGAAGGCCGGCACCGGCACCTACCTCGCGCCCCTGCGGCTCCTGGCGCTCGAGAACTACGAGACCCTCGCGGCGCGCGGCCTGCGCGCCGGCATGGTGACGGGCGAGGAGATCCTAGGCGAGCCGGACCCGACCCACACGGCCCGCACCATCGAGACGGCGGATCTCCGCCGCCCCATCGAGGTCGCGGTCATCGACGAGATCCAGATGCTGTCCGACCCCGACCGGGGTTGGGCCTGGACCAACGCCCTGTTCGGCATCCCCGCCCGCCTCGTCATCGTCTGCGGCGCCGAGGACGCCCTCTCGGCCGTGCGGCGGGCGGCGGAGGCGGCGGGCGAATCCCTTGAGGTCGTCGCCTTCACCCGCAAGACGCCCCTCGTGGCCCTCGACGCGCCCGTGCCCCTGGAGGCGGTGGAACCGGGCGACGCCGTCGTGGCCTTCTCGCGAAAGGCCGTGCACGAGCACCGGGAAACCCTCGTGGCCGCCGGGCGCTCCGTCGCCACCATCTACGGCGCCCTCTCGCCGGAGGTACGCCGGGCCGAGGCCGGGCGGTTCCGCGACGGCGCCGCCGAGGTGCTGGTCACGACGGACGCCATCGGCATGGGCCTCAACCTCGGGCCCCTGAAGCGCGTGATCTTCGCCGCCGTGCGCAAATGGGACGGCACCGGCGAGCGCGCCCTCTCCAACGCCGAGATCCGCCAGATCGCCGGCCGGGCCGGGCGCTTCGGCCATCAGGATGCGGGCTACGTCGCCGCCACGGACGACGACGGCCTCGGGCCGATCCGCGACGCCCTCTCGGGGGCGCCCACGGCCCCGGCCGCCGACACGCGCTTCTTCGTCCGACCCGACCTCACCGCCATCGAGGCGGCCGCATCCGAACTCGGCACGGAGTCCCTGAGCGCCGTGATGGCGCATTTCACCCGCGCGACGTTCTACGACGGCTCGCCGTTCCAGCCCTCCGCCCTCGACGAGTTCCTGAGCGCCGCCGAAGCGGTGGACCGCGTCGCCCTGCCGATCCGCGAAAAATTCGCTTTCGCGGTGACGCCCATCGACCGGCGCGACCCCATCGCCGTCGACGTCGTCGCGCGTTGGGTTCAGGCCCGTGCCATGGGCGCCACCGTGCCGGCCCTGCGCGCCGACCGCCAAGGCGATCTGGCCTATCAGGAGCGCACCGTGCGCCTCGCCAGCGCGTATCTATGGCTGGCGCGGCGCTTCCCCGAAACGTTCGACGACATCGCCGCCATGCGCGCCGTGCGCGAGCGCGCCAACGCGTCCATCGAGCGGACGCTGCGGGAGACGGCGACCCTGACGGTGACGCAACGCGCGAAGGAAAAAGCGTCGGTCTCTTAAGGGATGAGCCGCGATCGGCTCCCGGGCTCGAAAAACTACGTCACCCGCTGCCAGCCCGGCCCCGTGAGGCGTTCCTGCGGCAGGAACTTCGCCTTGTAGTCCATCTTGCGGGAGCCCTCGACCCAGTAGCCGAGGTAGAGGTAGGGCAGGCCGAGGTCGCGGGCGCGGCGGATGTGGTCGAGGATCATGAGCGTGCCGAGCGACCGCTGCGCCTCCGCCGGATCGTAGAACGAGTAGACCATCGACAGGCCGTCGGAGAGCACGTCCGTCAGGCACAGGGCGACGGTGGCGCCGATGCCGCGTCCGTTGATCGCCGTGTCGGGCCCGCGCCGGCGGTAGGCCACGAGGTGGGTGTCGACATGGCTGTCCTCGATCATCATGGCGTAGTCGAGCACGGTCATGTCGACCATGCCGCCGTCGCCGTGGCGGGCGTCGAGGTAGCGGCGGAACAGGGCGTATTGCTCGGAGGCAGGGCGATTCGGCTCCGGGGCGCCGACGAGGTCGGCGTTGCGCTGGAGGATGCGGCGCTGGCTCCCCGACGGCTTGAAATCGTCCACCACCACCCGGACCGAGATGCACGCGCGACAGGTCTCGCAGGCCGGGCGGTAGGCGATGGTCTGCGACCGCCGGAACCCGCCCTGGGTCAGGATCTCGTTGAGGTCGCGGGCCCGGCGCCCGACGAGGTGGGTGAACACCTTCCGCTCCTCCTGCCCCGGCAGGTACGGGCAGGCGGACGGGGCCGTCAGGTAGAATTGCGGGGTGTCGCGGGAGTGGCTCGTCACGCTTCGGGTCGCTCGCGGCCTCGGGCCGCGCCATGCGTCCCGAGAGTTGAGTGTATCGACAACATCGGCCGGCTCAACACCCCGAAACGCTCCGGCGCCGAATTTCCTCAGGCGGCCCGGACCACGGCGAGGCCGAGGAGGATGTCGTGGCCGAGCCGGCGGTCGGGACGCACGAGACCGATGACGATGTCGAGGGCCCAGAGCAGGAAGGTGGAGATCGCCACGTAGAACAGCAGCGCGTGGATCGCCGCCGTGATCATGTCGACGCGGGTTCCCGCCTGGTTCACCACCCGCAGGCCCATCATCCGCATGCCCCAGGTGCCCTGGCCGGCGCCCCCCACCGTGACGGCGCTGTAGAGGATGCCGCTCGCCGGCAACACCGCGAACAGCGTCCAGCCCAGCCCGAAGGTGAGGGCGCCGATCACGACGATGAACAGGGTCAGGAGGGCCGTGAACCCGAAGATGAACAGGATGTCGAGGAGGTAGGCCACGGAGCGGGCGCCGAGGCTCGCCCGCACCACGGGCAGGGCCATGGGGGCGCCGTAGGGGGTCCGGGTGGGGTCGACGGTGCCGGTGGGATAGTCGAGCATGGGGCGCTCCTCGGGCGGGGCGGCGTTCAGTGGCCTTCAGGTGGGCGCGGCGCCGCCGAATCTCAAGATCGTCCGGTCACGGTGCGCCGCCGCCCGGATCGGCCGACAGGGCCTCGGGCGTGTCGAGGTAGTACCGCTTGAGAAGATAGAGCGCCGCGCCGTTCATCGGCCCGTGCTCCGTGGCGACGGCGAGAAGCTCGGCGCCGGGCCCGAAGCCGCAGACGAGCCAGCGCTGGCGCGCCGCCTGGGTCGTCTGGCCCGTGACCGCGTAGTCGACCCGCAGGGCATCGGGCGTCGGGCCGGCGCCGATCCGCAGGATCTTCACCGCGCTGCCCGGCGGCGCCAGGGCCGGCACCGCCCGCCGGCAGATGGCGGCCCGCTGCCGGTCGACGGAACTCTCGCAGGAGGCGAGGAACGCGAGCGCGACGAGCCCGAAGCCGGCCGGCCTCACGCCCCGGCGCGCAGCCGCTCGGCCACCAGGGGTGCGTAGTAGGTGAGCACGCCGTCGGCGCCCGCGCGCTTGAAGGCGAGCAGGCTCTCGACCATGGCGCGCTCGCCGTCGAGCCAGCCGTTGCGGGCGGCGGCCTCGATCATCGCGTACTCGCCCGACACCTGATAGGCGAAGGTCGGAACGCCGAATTCGTCCTTCACCCGCCGGATGATGTCGAGATAGGGCAGGCCGGGCTTCACCATCACCGAATCGGCGCCCTCGGCCAGATCCAGGGCGACCTCGCGCAGGGCCTCCGAGGAATTGCCCGGATCCATCTGGTAGGTGCGCTTGTCGCCGACCAGGGCCGCCTGCGTGCCGATGGCGTCCCGGAACGGGCCGTAGAAGGCGGAGGCGTACTTGGCCGCATAGGCCATGATCTGCACGTCGCGGAATCCCGCCCGGTCCAGGCCGGCCCGGATGGCGCCGACGCGCCCGTCCATCATATCGGAGGGGGCGATGATGTCGGCGCCCGCCTCCGCCTGGATCAGGCTCTGCTCGACCAGCAGCGCCACGGTCTCGTCGTTGAGGATGGCGCCGTCCTGCAAGAGTCCGTCATGGCCGTGGCTGGTGTAGGGATCGAGGGCGACGTCGGTCATTAGGCCGAGCTCGGGCACGGCCTTCTTCACCGCCCGCACGGCCCGGCACACGAGGTTCTCGCAGTTCAGCGACTCGGAGCCCGTGGCGTCGCGCAGGGCCGGCTCGGTGTAGGGGAAGAACGAGATCGCCGGGATGCCCAGCCGCGCCGCGCGCTCGGCCGCGCGCACGATCTCGTCGACGCTGAGGCGCTCGACGCCCGGCATCGACGCGATGGGTTCGCGCCGGCCGGTGCCCTCGACCACGAAGAGCGGCCAGATCAGGTCGTCCACCGTGAGGGTATGCTCGCGCACGAGGCGGCGCGACCAGGCGGCCTTGCGGTTCCGGCGCGGGCGCTGGGTGATGGCGAGCCCCCCCGAGGGACGGGCGCTCTCCGCCGCGGCTTCGACGGCGATGGGGCGCGGGGTCGGGGTTTCGTCGGGCATCGGATCTGGAACTCGCGGCAGCGCCGGACTGCGGGGTCCGCCGACTACCACATTCGCGAAACCCTCCCAAACCCCACCCGTTGCCACACGCCCGGTCGGCCGAGCGGCGTCATGGGGCGATTGACGGGCCGGGGCGAAACTTCGTTAAGAGAGCCTCACGAAAGCGGCCCATCCCGGGACAAAAGGCGAGCGATGGCGGACGGGCGAGACGAAGACATCCTGTTCGCGCGCCACGGCGCGGTGGGCCTCGTGACCCTGAACCGGCCGCGCGCCCTCAATGCCCTCACCCTGGACATGATCCGGGCGATGGACGCGCGGTTGCGCGCCTGGGAGGCCGACGGGGCCGTGACCCGGATCGTCCTGCGCGCGAACGGCGGGCGCGCCTTCTGCGCCGGCGGCGACGTGCGCGCCGTCCATGCCCTCGCGAGGGCCGGGCGGGACGCCGAGGTCGGCGACTTCTGGGACGGCGAATACGGCCTCGACGCCCTCATCGCGGCCTATCCCAAGCCCATCGTCTCCCTCATCGGCGGGATCGTCATGGGCGGGGGCAACGGCCTGTCCGTTCACGGCAGCCACCGGGTCGCGTCGGAGGGCTACCGGTTCGCCATGCCGGAGGTGGGCATCGGCTTCTTTCCCGATGTGGGGATGACCTACGTCCTGCCGCGCCTGCCCGGGCGGACCGGAACCTACCTCGCCCTCACCGGCGCGACCATCGGCGCGGGCGACGCCCTCGCACTGGGCCTCGCTACCCATTACGTCCGCGCCGACGGGTTCGACGCCGTCGTCGCGGCCCTGGGGGAGGGGAGCGCCGTGGACGGCGTACTCGCGGCGCACGCGGAGGCGCCGCCTCCCACGGGCCCGGTGGTGGCCGAGCGCGACCTCATCGACGGCTGCTTCTCCGAGCCCAGCGTCGCCGACATCCTCGCCCGCCTCGACGGCGCGGCGGCACGCGGCTCCGCCTTCGCCGCCGACACCGCCGCGCTCATGCGGACGCGCTCGCCCACCAGCCTGTGCATCGCCCACGCGCAGATGCGCCGGGGCGTGGCCATGGAATTCTCCGACTGCATCGCCGCCGAGATCCGCCTCGCCGGGTTCCTGATGCGGGGGCACGACTTCTTCGAGGGCGTGCGGGCCGCCCTCCTCGACAAGGACGGCGCGCCGGACTGGCGGCCCGCGAGCCTCGACGCCGTCGACCACGCGGCCATCGCGGGGATCTTCGACGACACCGGCGGCCCCGCGCCGCGATCCGATCGAGAGGGGCGGACCGATCGTGCGTAGTCTGACGAAGTTGGGCCCGGCGCGGGACGGGCGCGGACGCGGCGGCGAGGCCGGCGGCGACCGGATCGAACGCTCGCCCCAGCCGCACCAGACCGGCTGGGACGTGGTACTGGTGTGGTTCATGCGCGTGACCGCCCTGATCTGGCTCGCCAAGGCGGTGGCGACCTGGGCCTCGATCCTCGACGTGCTGCCGGGCGCCCGCCCGTTCGAGGCCGAACCGGTCACCCGCCAGACGGTGATCGTCTACTTCGCGGTCATCGACTGCATGGCGGCGGTGGGCCTGTGGCTCACGAGCGCCTGGGGCGGGGTGGTCTGGCTCCTCGCCGCCAGCAGCGCCCTGACGCTCGCGATCCTCACCCCGCATCTGCTGCCGATGTCGGTGCCTTATCTTGGTCTGCAGGCAAGCATCGTGGTGATCTACTTCATCCTGTCCTGGCTGGCGGCACGGGAAATCCGGTGAACGAGACCTTACGACGATCGCTTCATCTTGCATTTACCGACAGAGGTAAATCGCAAATTCATCGTATCGCTTAAACCGTCTTTCATCCGTGGCGCCTAGGTTGGGTTCATGAGCGGTGGCAACGAACACCGGCCCTGCAACCCGAACATCTGACGAGGCCCGCGATGAAGTCCCAGGCAGCCAAGGTTATCGAGACGAATACCTCTGCCGAGACCGGCACCGTGCACGGCTCCTACCTCGAGGCCCTCCACCTCGTGGAGCGCCTGCACCGCCGCCTCCTCGACGTGATCAAGGACGAGTTCGAGCGCCGCGACCGCGGGGACGTCAACAGCGTCCAGGCCCTGCTGCTCTACAACATCGGCGACAAGGAGCTCACCGCGAGCGAGCTGCGCACGAAGGGCTACTACCTCGGCTCCAACGTCTCCTACAACGTCAAGAAGCTCGTCGAGGCCGGCTACCTCCACCATGCCCGCTCGACCACGGACCGCCGTTCCGTGCGGATCAGCCTGACCGACAAGGGCCGCCAGATCCACGACATCATCCAGAGCCTCTACGACAAGCACGCCCGCACCATCCAGCCCATCGGCGGCATCTCGGACGACGATTTCGGCCGCATGAACGTGGCGCTGAGCCGTCTCGAGCGCTTCTGGACCGACCAGATCCGCTACCGCCTCTGAACCTCACACGGCGCTCCGGAAACGCGAAGCGGCCCGGATGGCATCACGCCATCCGGGCCGCTTCGCGTCGTGTCGCGCGCGCAACGAAAAGGGGTGCCACCCTTTCGAGTGACACCCCTCTCAGGCGACGACCGTCTTAGTTGAAGGTGTCGATCTCGGCGGACTCGTAGCTGGTGACTTCCATGCCGACGCAGATTTCCTGAACGATGGGGGCAGACCACTTCATAGCGCTTCTCCTGGTTGGGGTTGGGTTGGTGACACAGACGTCCCGTGGGACGCCGATCCCTTAGTTGAAGGGATCGATTTCCGCCGACTCGTAGCTGGTGACTTCCATGCCGACGCAGATTTCCTGAACGACGGGGGCAGACCACTTCATGGCGAAACTCCTTCGTGTTCGACGCCTCTGATATGCCGATACATTGGGCGCAATACAAGTGGGCGCTACACTTATATTTCTCATAGGAACCAAAATTCCGGCCGGGCGCCGTCCGGGCGATATGGTGCCGGTCCCGGAGCGAACGCACGGCCCGCCATGGGGTTGCGCCGGACCGCCGCCGAGGGGAGAGGCGATCCGGCTTGACGCCCCCGGGCGCAGGGCGCACTGACGCGCCGCCCACGGCGACCGTCCGGGATGCGCGACTCGGCGTGTTGCGGACGCCACGTGCGGCGCCCCCCGCCAAGACAGCCGATGCCCAGCGACAGTCCCCATCGATCTTCCGCGCCGAGCGCGGCCGCGCGCGCCGCCCGCCCGATGCCCTGAGGGGAGCCCGGGGCGGGTCCCGCCCGTGGCCGTCCTCGGCCGCGCGCGAGGTGAGCCCATGACCGCGACCCCGACCACCCCGACCAACGTCGATCCCTCCGTGCTGGCCGCCCGGCTCTCGGACGAGCGGGCGCCCGACATCGTCGAGGCCCTGAACGCGGAGGCGCCCGAGGTCGCCGCCGCGATCCTGCTCGGCCTGCCGCACGACCGCGCCGTCGAGGTCCTCGACCAGCCCGAACTCGACCGCGCCGCCGACATCGTCGAGATGCTTCCGCGCGACCGCGTCGCCTCCTACCTCTCGGGCATGTCGGCCGACCGCGTCACCGACATCTTCCGCGCGATCGAGGAGCCGGGCCGCTCGGACCTCCGCGCCCGCCTCGACGCCGAGACGCGCGGGGCCGTCGATTCGCTCAGCGCCTACGGCGAGGAGTGCGTCGGCTCCCTCATGACCACGGAGTTCGTCACCGTGCCGGGGGACTGGACGATCGGCCGGACCCTCGACCACGTCCGCCGGGTGGAGAAGACCCGCGAGACCATCTACGCGATCTTCGTCCTCGATCCCCGCACCCGGGCCCTGACCAAGGCGGTGCCCCTGCGCCGCCTCATCTCGGGCGATCCGGACGACAACGTGCTCTCCGTCGCCCCGGACCGGCGCCCGCTCGCGGTGTCGCCGACGGCGAGCCGCGAGGAGGCCGCGCGCCTCATCTCCAAGTACGACCTCCTGGCGCTCCCGGTCATCGACGCGGTGGGCCACCTCATCGGCATCGTGACCGTCGACGACATGATCGACGCCATGGTGGAGAAGCAGACGCAGGACGTGCAGCGCTTCGGCGGGATGGAGGCCCTACCCGAGCCCTACATGGAGATCGGCTTCGTCACGATGATCCGCAAGCGGGCCGGCTGGCTCTGCGCCCTGTTCCTCGGCGAGATGATGACCGCCACCGCCATGCAGGGCTTCGAGGGCGAGCTGGAAAAGGCCATCGTGCTCACCCTGTTCATCCCACTCATCATGAGTTCGGGCGGCAATTCCGGCAGTCAGGCGACCTCGCTGCTGATCCGCGCCCTGGCGCTCCACGAGATCCGCCTGCGCGACTGGTGGAAGGTCGCGGCCCGCGAACTCCCGACGGGCCTCGTCCTCGGCGCGATCCTGGGGGCGATCGGCATCGTGCGCATCGTCGTCTGGCAGAAGACCGGCCTGTACGATTACGGCGTGCACTGGCCGCTCGTGGCCGCCACCGTCGGCGCGGCGCTCGTCGGCATCGTCACCTTCGGCTCGCTCACGGGCTCGATGCTGCCGTTCCTGCTGCAGCGCCTCGGCTTCGATCCGGCCACGGCGTCCGCCCCGTTCGTCGCCACCCTGGTCGATGTGACCGGCCTTGTGATCTATTTCTCGGTGGCGATGCTGATCCTCAAGGGCACGCTTCTGTGACAAACGCGAGCGGATGAACTTCCGGTGACGCGGGGTCGCATTGCAAAAAATTGCCGGAGGGTGCTTGCCTCCCGCGGGCTGACTTTCCTTCGAAAGCCTCTAATGTCCCGGCCGGCCAGGGTCCGTTCAGCGGGCACTGGCCGCACTCGTATCCTTGCTCGGAGTCCGACACTTGGCGAACCACTCGGCGACCCCCTTGGCGAACCCCTCGGCGAACCCGGTCGTCAATGCCGACGGAACCGTGCCGGGGACGGACGGCACGCGGCGCGACTTCATGTTCCTCGCCACCGGCGCGGGCCTCGCCGTCGGAGCCGGCGCCCTGGCCTGGCCCTTCGTCGCCTCCATGGCGCCCGACGCGGAGACCATCGCGGCGGGCGCGCCCCTCGAAGTCGACCTCGGCCCGATCCAGGAAGGGCAGATCGTCAACGTGTTCTGGCGCGGCAAGCTCATCTTCGTGCGTCACCGCACCGCGAAGGAGATCGAGGAGGCCGCCGCCGTTCCGATGAAGGATCTCATCGATCCGCAGACCGACGCCGCCCGGGTCAAGGAAGGCCACGCCAAGTGGCTCGTGGTCTACGGCAACTGCACCCATCTCGGCTGCGTGCCCATCGGTCACCAGGGCCAGTACGAGGGGTGGTCGTGCCCCTGCCATGGGTCCCTCTACGACACCTCCGGCCGCGTGCGGCGCGGTCCCGCCCCGACGAACCTGCCGGTTCCGCCCTACGCCTTCGAGACGGATGCCAAGATCCGGATCGGCGAAGAGGGCGGCAAGGCCGCGGCCTAAGGAAGAGCGACGGGATTTCATGCAACAGTCTTCGAAGCGGGTAGCCCCATGAGCGCACACGCCAACACCTACGTTCCCAAGAGCCGCGTGGCGAAGTGGTTCGAGTCGCGCCTGCCCCTGGTAGGGCTGGTCCACTCGTCGTTCGTGGCCTTCCCGGTGCCGCGCAACCTCAACTACTTCTGGACCTTCGGCGCGATCCTCATCGCCATGCTGATGTCGCAGATCGTCACCGGCATCTGGCTGGCGATGCACTACGATCCGTCGGCCGCCAACGCGTTCAACTCCGTCGAGCACATCATGCGCGACGTGAATTACGGCTGGC
>Ga0182231_1000027_pt1 | contig 53506 bp, 54 predicted proteins | sample G6R1MG_29_FD_129667 | JGI IMG/M metagenome (GOLD analysis project Ga0182231, IMG submission 129667) | Miscanthus phyllosphere microbial communities from Michigan, USA - G6R2_NF_07NOV2016_LD1 MG | ecosystem: Host-associated > Plants > Phyllosphere > Phylloplane/Leaf | place: USA: Michigan...
CCACGATGCCGGCGTGCCGGTCCACGTGTTCGTGGACGAGACCCGGCCGCGCAACCAGGGCGCGGCGCTGACCGCCTTCGAACTCAACGCCCACGGCGTGCCGCACACGGTGATCAGCGACAATGCCGGCGGCCACCTCATGCAGCACGGCCGCATCGACGTGTGCATCGTCGGCTCCGACCGCACCACGGCCTCGGGCGACGTCTGCAACAAGATCGGCACCTACCTCAAGGCGCTGGCGGCCTCCGACAACCGGGTGCCGTTCTACGCCGCCCTCCCCTTCTCGACCATCGACTGGACCCTCGACGACGGCGTCGCGCAGATCCCCATCGAGGAGCGCGACGGCCGCGAGGTCTCGCACCTCACGGGCCGCCTGCCCGACGGCGCCTTCGCCACCATCGAGGTGGTGTCCCCGGGCAGCCCCGTGGCGAACCCCGCCTTCGACGTGACCCCGGCGCGGCTGGTGACGGGCATCATCACCGAGCGCGGCGTGGCGATGGCAAGCGCGGACGGGCTGCTGTCGCTGTATCCGGAGCGGCGGGCGGCGGCGTAAACCTGCGGGCGCGCCGAGCCGGCGTGGAGCACGACGGAACTCCCTCTCCTGGAGGGAGAGGGGACCCGTGCATCCCGTGAGATTTGTGGATACGGCAGTCTCTCAGATTTTCAGAAGAGGGGGCCCGCGCTCATGTCAGCGCCTCGGAAATCATGATGCTCGTCCGGATCCCGCAGCGTTTCACCACGAAGCCGCGTCGATGAAATCCTGATCTTCCTGGGCGCGATCGCTTGCCGCGACGGCGACCGACTGGCGATGAGCCTCCGCCCCGAAGGTATCGGCATTCGGATCGGGAACCCAAATCCGCACCGGTCGCAATCCCTGACGGCGCAACCGGTCGTGGCGCTCCCGAATCGTTTCCGGGCTGCGTTCTGTCTTCGACGACGCGCTCAAGATCGGCCTCCCCACGTCACACCCCAGTGTGAAGCGTCCGATCCAGGATGCCAAGGCGCGGCACGAATCGCCGCGTCCACCCTGTCAGTGTGCCGGCTCCCACTGCCAGAACACCGACCCCGTGAACTCGAACACCTTGGTGCCGTGCTGGTTCACCGCCGTGTTGTGGTGGGTGGCGAGGCCCCAGCCGGGGCGGGAGGCCGACCGGCGCTTGTCGGTGAGGGCGAAGGCGTAGCGCAGGGTGTCGCCGGCATAGACGGGCGCGAGCCAGCGCATGTCGCGAAACCCCGGCGAGGGCCCGAGCTGCGGCACCGGGCCGGACTTCGCCGTATGGGCGACGTCGCGGGCGCGGGTGCGATGCAGGCGCTTCATCCAGGCGGCGGCCGTGTGCCAGCCCGAGGCGCAGAGCGCCCCGAAATGGGTCTCCCGGGCCAGGGCCGGATCGAGGTGGAAGGCCTGCGGGTCGTAGGCGCGCGCGAAGGCCACGATGGCCTCCGGCGTGAACAGGTGATGCCCGAGATCGCGGGCGGCCCCGATGGGCGCATCGGCGAGGAAGTCCAGGCGCACGGCGTCGGTGCCCTCGACGGGGGCCGACGGCTCGACGGGGTTGACCACGCGCGGCGGCAGGGGTGTCGCCCCCCGGCGGGCGAACATCACCGTGAAGGCCTGGGTCATCACCGCCTCGTCGCGGCCGTTGCGCAGGGTGAGGTCGAACCGCACGAAGCCCCGGTCGGGCTTGGTGTTCGAGGCCCGGCAGCTGTCGACCTTCACGACGATGCTCAAGGCGTCCCCCGGCAGCACCGGCCGCAGCCAGCGCAGCTGCAGGATGCCGGGCGAGCCCATGGAGGTCGCCCCCCGGAACACGTGCCGCTGCAGCAGCCGCATGCCGAAGCCGGCGCTCTGCCAACCCGAACCGATGAGTTGGCCGACGAAGGTCGCCTCCGCCGCCGCCTCGTCGAGGTGGAAGGGCTGCGGGTCGAACTCCTTCGCGAAAGCGACCAGCTCGTCCCGCGTCACGGTGATGGGCCCGCCCTCGATGACGGTGCCGGGAATGAAGTCCTCGAAGGCGATGCCGGTCATGGGGCCTCGGTTGAAGGATTATGACGGTTGTCGTTCGCGCAGCCAGAGGCTTCCTGCCGGCTGCGCGCGATCACTTCGGCTGGGACGGACGCACAGGTACTCCCTCTCCTTCCAGGAGAGGGGACCCGCGCCCGCCATGGGCCAAGCGGATCGCCCGGAGACGGGCTCAGTTGGCGAAGCGGAAGTGCAGCACGTCGCCGTCCTGAACCACGTACTCCTTGCCCTCCAGGCGGAACTTGCCGGCCTCCTTGGCGCCGCCCTCGCCCTTCAGGGCGACGTAGTCGGCGAACGCGATGGTCTCGGCGCGGATGAAGCCCTTCTCGAAGTCCGTGTGGATCACGCCGGCGGCGGCGGGCGCCCGGGTGCCCTTCTCGATGGTCCAGGCGCGGGCCTCCTTCGGGCCGACGGTGAAGTAGGTGATGAGGCCGAGCAATTCGTAGCCGGCCCGGATGACGCGGTTGAGGCCGGGCTCGGCCAGCCCCACGGCCTCGAGGAAGTCGCCCTGGTCGGCGGCCGGCATCACGGCGATCTCGCTCTCGATCTTGGCCGAGACCACGACCGCCTTGGCGCCCTCGGCCTTGGCCTGCGCCAGCACGGCGTCGGAATAGGCGTTGCCCTTGTCGGCGTCGCCCTCGTCGACGTTGCAGACGTAGAGGACGGGCTTGGCCGTCATCAGGCCGAGCGTCTGGAACAGGGCCTCCTCCTCGGGCTTGCGGGGCACGAGGCGGGCGGGCTTGCCCTCGCGCAGGAGCGGCAGGGCGCGGTTGACGAGGTCGAGGGCTTCCTTGGCCTCCTTGTCGGCGCCCTTGGCCTTCTTCTCCAGGGCGAAGAGGCGCTTCTCCAGGCTGTCGAGGTCGGCGAGCATGAGCTCGGTCTCGATGGTCTCGATGTCGGCCTTCGGGTCGACCTTGCCCTCCACGTGGGTCACGTCGCCGTCGGTGAAGCACCGCACCACGTGCGCGATGGCATCGACCTCGCGGATGTTGGCGAGGAACTGGTTGCCCAGGCCCTCGCCCTTCGAGGCGCCGCGCACGAGGCCCGCGATGTCCACGAAGGTGAGCCGCGTCGGGATGATCTCCTTCGAGGCGGCGATCTTCGCCAGATCGTCGAGGCGCGGATCGGGCACGGCCACCTCGCCGACGTTCGGCTCGATGGTGCAGAACGGGTAGTTCGCCGCCTGCGCGGCGGCCGTCTGCGTCAGCGCGTTGAAGAGCGTCGACTTGCCGACGTTCGGCAGGCCGACGATGCCGCATTTGAAGCCCATGGTGTCAGTCCTAATGCTCGGTCATGACGGCCTCGGGGCCGACGGTGAAAGGGTTGAGGATGGTCGTGCCGCGAACCGTCCTGTCATGCTGGTAATCCTCCGACAGGAGGTAGCGGCATCCGGCCCGGATCGCGGCGGCGAGGATCACGCAGTCCCACCACTGGAAGGCGGTCTCCTTCCGGATCGTCCACGCCTGCGCGATGAGCTCGAGATCGGTGGTCCCATGCGAGAAGGGCTGCAGCGCGGCGATCACCCGCCGCATCTCCGCCTCGTCCACGCCGACCCTGCCCCGCAGGATCGCGTTGTGGAACTCGCCGAGGATCTGCGGACTGACGATCAGGGCCTCGCGATGCGCCAGGGTCGCGAGCCAATGCACAGCCGCCCTCTGCTTGTCGGGGTACCGGTCGTCGCGGGCGTAGAGAAGCACGTTCGTATCGACGAAGACCCGGTCAGGCGTCATCGTACAGCTGCGCCGTGGTCGGGGCCTTCCCATTCTCGTCCAGGACGTGAAGCGGCGGCCCGGAGAGGAAGATGTCGAGGGCCTCGCGCTGCGTCAGCGGCCGGCCCACCCGCTGCTCCACCGCCTCGGCGACGAATTTCGACAGGCTCTTGCCATCCCGCGCGGCCGCGACGCGCGCGCGCTGCAGCAGCGCCTCGCTCATGGTCACGGTCACGTTCTTCATCGCGGCCTCCGGGTCGCCCCCGATATCGTGTCCTCGTGTTTTCGTGTCAATCACGGGCATCGAGGGATGTCCGACGCTGATGCCGGCCCGACGGGCATCCTTGCCGTATGGGAAACCCGTGATCGCGTGACCGTCAGGTGAGGGGCAGCGTCGCAGCGGCGTGAGGCGTGAAGGGATCGACGATGGTGAGCGTGTCGATGGCCTGGCCGTCGTTCAAGTCCTCCGAGACGAAGAACCGGCACCCGGCCTGAAGCGCGGAAGCGACGGCGAGACTGTCCCACCACGACAGACGGTAGCGTGCCTCGACGGCGATCGCGGCCCGGTGGGTCTGCGCGTCGAGGGGGGCCGTGCAGGCCGGATACAGGGTGGCGAGATAGGATGCGGCCTCCGACGCCGAAACGATCCGGCGCTTATGCACGAGGACGGCGTAGCACTGGTTCAGGATCTGCGGACTGATCACCATCCGATGCCGTGCGAACGCTTGCTTCAACAGATGCGCGCTCCGCCCGCGCTTCGTCACGTCCTTCGGGTCCATCCCGTAGATCAGCAGGTTGGTGTCGAAGACCAGCCGTTCGGTCATACCGGTCCTCGCGCGACGGCAGGTTCTCGGCCACGCCCGGCCAGCCGGGGCCATCGAGGAACGCGCTGAGGGCGGCCAGCTGGTCGACCGCATCCGGCGTCCGGCGCTGCACGAGTGCCTGACTGACGAAGCGCGACAGGCTCTGACCGCGCCGGGCCGCCTCGACGCGCGCCCAGGCGAACAGGTCGTCCTCGAGGGTGATGGTGAGGGTCTTCATGGCCGAACCTCGCGAGGATCGAGATATCGTGGCCCCGTGTTTTCGTGTCAATTCTCGGTCTGCATGTCAGGGCTTGCCCGAGCCGGCCCGCTCGCCCACCCCCTTCACGTCGTCCCAGCCCCGGCCCGCCATGGCGAGGTGGACCTTGTTCTGGAAGCTCGCATCCTCGCCGGCCGCCAGCAGGGCGATGTGATCGGCCACGGCGCGGTCGAGGTCGTCGACCCAAGCGGTCTCGTCCTTGCCGAAATCGTTGAGCACGTAGGCGTGGACGAGGGCCTTGTCGCCCGGGTGCCCGATGCCGAGGCGGACCCGGCGATAGTCGTTGCCGCACTGCGCCGTGATCGATCGCAGGCCGTTGTGCCCGGCATTGCCGCCGCCGAGTTTCACCCGGACCTTCGCGGGCGCGAGATCGAGTTCGTCGTGCAGCACGATCACGTCGGCGAGCGCGATCTTGTGGAAGCGCTGCGCCTCCGAGACGGAGCGACCGGACTCGTTCATGAAGGTCTGGGGCTTGAGAAGGATGGCGCGCTCGGCGCCCAGCACCACCTCGGCGATCTCGCCCTGGAACTTCTTGCGCCACGGCCCGGCGCGGTGGACGCGCGCGATCTCGTCGACGGCGAGGAAGCCGATGTTGTGGCGGTTGCGGGCGTAGCGGGGGCCCGGATTGCCGAGGCCGACGATCAGGCGCATGGCGCGAACATTCCTGCCAGAAGACGGGCCTGGAAACAGGAATGCCCCGGCGTGGCGGCCGGGGCATCCTCAGGGACGTGAAACCGGGGCGTGCCCCAGACTTCAGTCCTCCTTCTTCTCGTCCTCGGCGGCCTCGGCCTCCTCGGCGGCCGCTTCCTCGGCGGCCTCGGCCGACTGGGCCTCGGCGATGGCGGCCTCCTCGGCCTCCACCTCGGCGCCCAGCACCGTCGGCGGCACCACGTTGGCGACGGTGGCATCCGGCTCGCCCGTGAAGGTGGCGCCCGCGGGCAGCTTCACGTCGGAGACATGGATGGCGTCGCCGATCTGGCGGCCGGTGAGATCCACCTCGATGGCCTCGGGGATCGCGTCGGGGGCGACCTCGAGGGCCAGGGTGTGCAGCACGATGTTGAGGGTGCCGCCGGCCTGCTTGATGCCGGGCGCCGCCTCGTCGTTGACGAAGTGCACGGGCACCTCGACGGTGATCGACTGGCCGGCGACGACGCGCAGGAAGTCGACGTGCAGCGGCACGCCGTTGACCGGATCGAGCTGGAAGTCGCGCGGGATCGCGCGGGTCTTCTTGCCGCCGGCGTTGATCTCGAACAGCGTGGTCTTGAAGCCGCCGGCGTAGATCAGGGTGCGGGTGCGGATGAGGTCGATGGCGATGGCCTGCGGGGCCTGGCCGCCGCCGTAGATGACGGCGGGAACTTGGCCCTGGCGACGAACGGCCCGGGCGGCCCCCTTGCCGACCCGGTCGCGTGCCACGGCCTCAAGCGTCTTGACTGCGCTCATGGCGTGATCCTTCAAAGATTGAAACAAGCCGGGGAACAGCGAAAGGCCGCCCGAAACGGACGGCCACACCGAACCCCGATCCGCGCCCGTGCCTCCAAGGGTGTCTGGCGGGCGCGGCCTGCCTATACCGCGCGGGGTCCGGCGCGGCAAGCCGGCGCGGGCCTACTTCCCGCTCACCGCCATGGCGCGGCGGGCCTCGGCCTGGCCGCTGACCTCGCCGAAGTAGCGCGACGAATCCCCGAGCTGCGCCGAGGGCTGGCAATTGGGGGTGCACGAATAGGATTCGCGCTCCAGGCCGCGCTGCACCGTGACCACGGCGGCCTGGGGCGCCTGCACGCTGATGGTCGATTCCGCCAGCATGTTGCCGCCCCGATCGAGGGCGATGAGGTTGGTCGAGCCGAAGCTCTTGCCCGTGAGGATGAGGACGCCGTTCTTCTGCAGGGACACGTCGGCGATGATCGGGTTGCCGACGACGACCGTCTGGGTGCTCTCCGGCAGGCGGATCACCTTGGCGTTGTCCACCGTCACCGTCACCACGGTGGGCGCCTGCGCCGGAGCGGGCCCGGCGCCGAGGAGGAAGGCGGCGAGCGCCGCCGCCGCGCGGGACGCGATGGGCCGGGCGGATGGAATCCGGTCGTCCATGGGGGAATCACTCGTGCCTGTGGACCCGCGCGGGCCGGGGCGGCGGTCGACCGCCTTCGTCGAACTCCCGGGCAGCCAAGCACGGGAAGGGTAAACGGCCTCCTAAAGGGCGCGCCTCCCCGGGCCGGCCTTCAAGGGGGTCTTAACCATGCGACGATCCGCCGGGATGCCCCCGGATTTCGAGGGCCCGTTTAACCGATTTGCAATGCGGAGCGGGCAGTCTGATCCCTGTCGCCGGACGAAAGCGTGACGATCTTCGACGGCACCCGATTTCCTCCCGTTCGAACCCTAAGGATCCCGCGTCATGACGAACATCCTCAAGCGCTTCGCTTCCGACGAGTCCGGCGCCACCGCCATCGAGTACGGCCTCATCGCCTCGCTCATCGCCGTCGCGATCATCGCCGCCCTCAACGTCCTCTCGACCAAGATCAGCGGCACGTTCCAGTACGTCGGCAACAACCTCAAGCAGAGCTGAGACCGATCGGCACGACGCCCCGCATCCGCCCCACGGGTCGATGCGCGGAAGGAGATCCGAAAAGGAGGCGCGTTCCGGGGTTCGCGCCTCCTTTCGCCATGGAGACCCCGCCCTTCTCCTGAAAGACCCGCCATGGGTACGGCAAGCATGGGGACGGCGAGCGTTCTGTTCGTCTTCCCGTTCCTGATGGTCTACGCCGCCGTCAACGATCTCCTGACGATGCTGATCCCCAACCGGATCACCCTCGCGCTGATCGCGGGCTTCGCCGTGCTGGCCGCGAGCTTCGGGTTCGGCTGGACCGAGGTGGCGCTGCACGCGGGGGCGGGCGCCCTCGTGCTGGCGGTGACCTTCGCGCTGTTCGCCCTCGGGCATATCGGCGGGGGCGACGCCAAGCTCGCCGCCGGCACGGCCCTGTGGATCGGCTTCGATCACCTCCTCGACTACCTCACCGTCGCGGCGCTGGCCGGCGGCGTGCTCACCCTGGCGATCCTGGCCCTGCGCTCGCAACCCCTGCCGGTGTTCGTCGGGCCGCGCCTGTCGCGCGCGCCGTTCCTGCTCCACCTCCACGACACGCGCACGGGGGTGCCCTACGGCATCGCGCTCGCCTTCGCGGCGGTCACGGTCCTGCCCGAGACGGGGATCTGGACCCGGGCGCTCGGCCTGTGAACGGCCCCGCGCGGGACGGCGGGCCCGCGCAATTCGTCAGGAAGCCTTAACCCTAATTTGAGGAATCCGGGACCAACGTGACGGGGTACGGCGCTCGGCCGTCCCACAGGTTCATCCCCGGCAATGAAACCCGCCCGCCTTGCCGTCCTCGCCATCGCCCTGGTCACCGGCGGCCTCGCCGCCTACCTGATGAGCGGCGACGACAAACCCCCGGCCCCCGTGGTCCTGGCCGCCCCCCCGCCGCCGGTCCTGCCGACGACGGACGTCCTCGTCGCCGCCGCCGAGCTGCCCATGGGGCAGAGCCTGCAGGCGGCGGACCTGCGCTGGCAGCCCTGGCCCGACCAAGCCATCACGCCCGGCTACATCACCCGCACCAATCAGCCCAAGGGGCTGGAGGAGATCACCGGCTCCATCGCCCGGTCCGGCTTCCTCTCCGGCGAGCCGATCCGGCCGCAGAAGCTCGCCCGCTCCGACGGCGGCTTCATGGCCGCCATCCTGCCCGCCGGGATGCGCGCCGTGGCCATCGTCACGGATTCCCGGGGCTCGAGCTCCGCCGGCGGCTTCATCCTGCCCAACGACCACGTCGACCTCATCCGCACCTACCGCGACGAGGCGGCCATGCAGGCGGGCGGAACCGAGACCCAGGTCTCGGAGACCATCCTGACGGACATCCGCGTGCTCGCCGTCGGCCAGGTCGTGCAGGAGCGGAACGGCGCCAACGTCGTCACGGGCGAGACCACCACCCTCGCCCTCACGCCGGCACAGGCCGAGATCGTCACCCTCGCCCAGAAGGTCGGCCAGCTCTCCCTGTCCCTGCGCAGCCTCGTGGATTCCGGACGCCCCGCCGAAGCCGCGCCGGAGGGGCGCGACGAGGGCGGTGTCACGGTCGTGCGCTTCGGCGTCTCCAAGCAACAGTCGCGGCGCTGATGGCTCCGGCGAACGCGATGACAGGGATTTCACCGATGACCGTCCGGACCCGGAGCGCCGCCCGACGCCTGCCGCGCCGCGTGGGACTTCTCCCCTCCCTCGCCCTCTTCTCCCTCGCCCTCGCGGCCGGTCCCGCGGCGGCCCGGCCGGCGTCCGAGCTCGCCCCGGCGCCCGTGCTCGCCGTCGGCTCGAACGAGGCCGCGACCTCGCGCAAGATCGAACTGACCATGGGCCGCTCCATCGTCATCGACCTGCCGCGCGACGCCAAGGAGGTGTTCGTCGCCAACCCGAAGGTCGCCAACGCCGTCGTGCGCTCGACCCGCAAGGTGTTCGTCATCGGCATGGAGGACGGCGCCACCTCGATCTTCATCATGGACGGCGAGGGCCGGCAGATCACCGCCCTCGACGTCACCGTGGCGCGCGACCTCCAGCTCGGGGCCCTGCGCCAGATCCTCACCCAGAGCATCCCGGGCGCCAGGTTCGACATCCGCACGGCCGGCAGCTCCATCATCCTGTCCGGCAGCGTCGCCTCGGCGGCGGAAGCCGCCCAGGCCATCGACATCGCCAACGCCTTCGTGGGCCAGTCCGGCTCGGGGGGCTCCGGCGGCGCGGCCCTGGGTGCGGCCGCCGGCAGCGCGCCGACGCGCGGCACGGTGATCAACAACATCACCATCCGGGGCCGCGACCAGGTGATGCTGCGCGTCACCGTGGTCGAGGTCGCCCGCACGGTCCTCAAGCAGTTCGGCATCAACGTGAACGGAAGCTGGTCCGGACTCAGCCTCTCCAACTCGGCGCCGCTGGCCCTCAACGGCGGCGCGTTTCCAAGCGGAAACGGGTTGAGCGGCACGGTCGGTGCTCTCAACGGCGTCGGCGGTCCGGGCATCACCGCGACCCTCAGGGCCTTCGAGCAGGCGGGCGTGTCCCGCGTGCTCGCGGAACCGACCCTCACGGCGATCTCGGGCGAGGCGGCAAAATTCACCGCCGGCGGCCAGATTCCGGTCCCGTCGAACCTGACCTGCACGCAGAACGTCGGGGTCCAGACCTGCACCCCCTCCATCGCGTTCAAGTCCTACGGCGTCAGCCTGACCTTCACGCCCGTGGTACTCGCCGAGAACCGCATCTCGATCCGCGTCGGCACCGACGTCACCGAGATCGACCAGCAGAACTCGATCAACATCGGGGCGGGCAGCAGCGGCTCGACGGTGGCGGTTCCGGGCTTCACCGTGCGCAGCTCCGAGACCACCGTCGAGCTCGCCTCGGGTGCGAGCATGATGACCGCCGGGCTGATCCAGCAGCGCAACAAGGCCGCCATCTCGGGGCTCCCCGGCCTGATCAACCTGCCGATCATCGGCGCCCTGTTCCGGTCGCGCGACTACCAGCGCCAGGAAACCGAGCTGATGATCATGGTCACCCCCTACATCGCCAAGCCCATGGAGGCGCGCCAGCCCGCCCGGCCCGACGACGGCTTCGTCGACGCCCAGGACGCGCAGGGAATCCTGCTCGGGCGCCTGAACCGCCTCTACGGGGTCGCGGGCGCCAGCCCCCTCGGCCCGGCCTATCGCGGCCGCGTCGGCTTCATCACCGACTAGGCCAGCCCGCGCGTGACACGAACTCCGGCCGAACCCCACGGATCGAACAGCCAGGACGGGCTCCCTCGCTTGGAAGACGGAGCGATCGCATCTGGACCACGCCGTCATTCCGGTAGCCCGAAACGTCGAATGCGATCTCCCGTTCTCGACGGGATGCGGGCGCCTCCGAACCGATCGACCGGATGTCGCACGAGACATCGTTTCGCCAGCCCGCCCGCCAGCAGGACCCCCGCCATGCCCCCGTCCCCCTCGCTCACGTCCCTGGCGGCGCTCGCGGCCCTCGCCGCGCTCCTCGGCGCGTGCCAGAACCGCGCCCCGCTCACGACGGGCTCGCTCTACCCCACCGACTACCGGGCGCGGCACCCCATCGCCCTCACGGATGCGGGCCGCAGCCTCGACGTGTTCGTCACCGGCACCGGCCATATCGATCCGCGCCAGATGGCCGACATCGACGCCTTCGTCGTCGAGTTCCGGCGCTACGGCCGGGGCGTCCTCGTCCTCGACCGGCCGCGCGGGGTCGCCCCCGGCATGGGGGCCGCCGTCGAGCGCACGGCGGCGGCGATCCGGCGGCTCGCGGCGGAGGGCGGGCTCGCGCCCGGCCAGCTCGTGATGACCGATTACGCCGCCGCGAACCCCACCCTCGTCGCCCCCCTGCGCCTGAGCTTCCAGCGCATGGAGGCCCGGGTCGCCGGCCAGTGCGGCCTGTGGCCCCAGGATCTCGGCGTGGGCGACGCCGCCTTCAGCGGGCGCAACGAGCCCCACTGGAACCTCGGCTGCGCCACGCAGACGAACTTCGCCGCCCAGGTGGCCGATCCCATCGATCTCGTGCGCGGCCGTCCCGAGGGCCGGATCGACACCATCCGCCGCACGAAGAACATCGAGAAAATGCGCAACGGCAATGATCCGTCAATTCCCTGGCGCCAGGATGGCAAGGCCGACGTGAAGGCGACCATCTCCCAGTAACCGTTCGGCGATATCCCCGCTCCGGGGTGCGAGCCCCGGATGCGCGCCGACCGACCGAACGCCGCGACCCCCAAGCGCCCCCCGGGGCACCCCGAACCGGAACGAGAGCCATGGTGGACCCGAACCAAGCACCCGAGCGCCTCATCGCCCCGGTGCCGCGGATCACGATCCAGGCGTTCTGCGAGACCCAGGACACGGCGGTGGTGATCGAGGCGGCGAGCCTCGACCGGCGCATGCAGAAGGCGCACGTGAAGGTGCAGATGGGCGGGGGCGCCGCCGCCGTCGAGGCCTATCGCCACGCGCCGACCCCGAACGTCATCGTCATCGAGACGCAAGGGGCGAAATCGCGTCCCATCGAGTGCCTCGACGCCCTGGCGGAGGTCTGCGATCCCGGCACCAAGGTGATCGTCGTCGGCCACGTCAACGACGTGCTGCTCTACCGCCAGTTCCTGCAGCGCGGGGTGAGCGAGTACCTCATGGCGCCCGTCGATCCCATCACGCTGATCGAGGCGGTGTCGGACCTGTTCTCGGCGCCCGGGGCCAAGCCCGTCGGCCGCACCGTCGCGGTGGTGGGCGCCAAGGGCGGCGTCGGAGCCTCGACGCTGGCCCACAACCTCGCCTGGACCATCGCCCGCGAGCAGGACACCGCCACGGTCATCGCCGACCTCGACATCGCGTTCGGCACCGCGAGCCTGAACTTCAACCAAGACCCGCCCCAGGGCATCGCCGAGGCGGTGTTCAGCCCCGAGCGCCTCGACGCCAACCTCCTCGACCGCCTGCTGTCGAAATGCGCCGACAACCTCACCCTGCTCTCCGCGCCCGCGACCCTCGACCGGACCGTCGACCTGTCCGAGCCCGCCTTCGACGCCGTGGTCGATCTCCTGCGCAGCGCCGTCCCGTGCGTCGTCCTCGACGTGCCGCACATCTGGACCGCGTGGTCGAAGCGCCTCCTCGTCTCCGCCGACGAGATCCTGATCGTGAGCGCGCCCGAACTCGCCTCCCTGCGCAACACCAAGAACCTCCTCACCCTCCTCCAGCAGAACCGGCCCAACGACGCCAAGCCCCGCGTGATCCTCAACGGCGTCGGCATGTCGAAGCGCCCCGAGATCAGCGTGGCCGAGTTCGCCAAGGCCCTCGACACCCCGATCACCGCGAGCCTGCCCTTCGAGCCGGCCCTGTTCGGCACGGCGGCGAACAACGGCCAGATGGTCGCCGAGGTCCAGGCCGGGGCGAAGGCCACGGACGTGTTCTCGGCCCTCGCCGCCACCCTCGTCGGACGTTCCGAGACCCGGCGCCCGCGCGCCGGCCTGCTGGAGCCGCTCCTGGCGCGGCTGCAGCGCCGCAAGGCGTCGTGATGCGCCCCGTTCCCACGGCCGGAGGCGCCCGCCATGTTCGGTAGACGACACGGCTCGGCCGCCGCCCAGGTCGCGCCGATGCACCTCGCGCCGCGCCCGGCGTCCCAGCCCGTCCACGAGGAGCCGGCGGCGCGCCCCCGCGTCACGGTGCCGGTGCCCGTCCCGCCCGTGGTGGAGGCGGTCAAATCCGAGGATTACTTCCGCACCAAGAGCATGATCTTCGGCGCGCTGATCGAGGCCATCGATCTGACGCAGCTCACCCGCCTCGACGCGGAATCCGCCCGCGAGGAAATCCGCGACATCGTCTCGGAGATCATCGGCCTCAAGAACATCGTCCTGTCCATCAACGAGCAGGAGGATCTCCTCGACGACATCTGCAACGACGTCCTCGGCTACGGCCCCCTGGAGCCGCTGCTCATGCGCGACGACATCGCCGACATCATGGTGAACGGCGCCAACCGGGCCTTCATCGAGGTCGGCGGCAAGATCCAGCTCACGGGCGTGCGGTTCCGCGACAACCAGCAGCTCATGAACATCTGCCAGCGCATCGTCAGCCAGGTGGGCCGGCGCGTCGACGAATCCTCGCCGATCTGCGACGCGCGCCTGCCGGACGGGTCGCGCGTCAACATCATCGCGCCGCCCCTGGCCCTCGACGGCCCGGTGCTCACCATCCGCAAGTTCAAGAAGGACAAGCTCACCCTCGACCAGCTCGTCTCCTTCGGGGCGATCTCGCCGGAGGGCGCGCGCATCCTGCAGATCATCGGCCGGGTGCGCTGCAACGTGGTGATCTCGGGCGGCACGGGCTCGGGCAAGACCACCCTGCTCAACTGCCTCACCGCCTACATCGACCACGACGAGCGCATCATCACCTGCGAGGACGCCGCCGAACTCCAGCTCCAGCAGGCCCACGTGGTGCGCCTCGAGACCCGCCCCCCCAACATGGAAGGCTCGGGTCAGGTCACCATGCGCGACCTCGTGCGGAACTGCCTGCGCATGCGCCCCGAGCGGATCATCGTCGGCGAGGTGCGCGGCCCGGAGGCGTTCGACCTCCTCCAGGCCATGAACACCGGCCACGACGGCTCCATGGGGACGCTGCACGCCAACTCGCCCCGCGAGGCCCTGAGCCGCCTCGAATCGATGATCACCATGGGGGGCTTCACCCTCCCGTCGCGCACGTTGCGCGAGATGATCACCGGCTCCATCGACATCATCGTCCAGGCGACCCGCCTGCGCGACGGCTCGCGGCGCATCACCCACATCACCGAGGTGATGGGGATGGAGGGCGACGTGATCATCACCCAGGACCTGTTCCTCTACGACATCCTGGGCGAGGACCAGAACGGCAAGCTCATCGGGCGCCACCGCTCCACCGGGATCGGCCGCCCGCGCTTCTGGGAGCGGGCGCGCTACTACGGCGAGGAGAAGGCCCTGGCGGCGGCCCTCGACGCGGCGGCCGTGGAGCGGGAGCGCGACCTGTGAGGCCCGCGTCCGCCCCACCCCGACCGACGGTGACCCCGTGAGCGCCAACCTGCCCCTCGCCGCCGGGCTCGCGGCCCTCGCCGCCGGCGCCGTGGCCTGGGTGGTGCTCACCCCGCTCCTCTCGGGCGAGAAGCGCGCGACCCAGCGCCGACGCTCCATCAGCGTGGTGACGCAAGGGGCGAGCGCGCGCGCCGTGACCACGAGCCGCCGCGAGCAGGTGGCCAAGAGCCTCAAGGAGGTGGAGGCCAAGAAGGCCGGCACCCGCGTCAGCCTCGAACTCAAGATCGCCCGGGCCGGCCTCACCTGGACCCGGGACCAGTACTACATCGTCTCGGGCGTGCTCGGCGCCGTGTTCGGACTCCTGGCCTACCTCGTCATCGGCAGCGTTCCGGCCGCCCTCGCGGCGATCTTCGCCGGCGGCCTCGGCCTGCCCATGTGGATCCTGGCGTTCTTCCGCAAGCGCCGCATCGCGCGCTTCATCGACGAGCTGCCCACCGCCATCGACATCATCACCCGGGGCGTGCGCGCCGGCATCCCGGTGAGCGACTGCTTCCGCATCATCTCGCGGGAGGCCGAGGAGCCGATCCGCTCCGAGTTCCGCATCGTGGTCGAATCCCAGACCCTCGGCCTGTCCCTCGGCGAAGCCCTGGTGAAGATGTACGAGCGGGTGCCGGTCTCCGACGTGAACTTCTTCGCCATCGTCATCGGCATCCAGGCGAAGTCCGGCGGCAACCTTTCGGAGGCCCTGGCCAACCTGTCGCGGGTCCTGCGCGAGCGCAAGAAGATGGCCGGCAAGATCCAGGCGATGAGCATGGAGGCGAAGGCGTCGGGCGGCATCATCGCGGCCCTGCCCTTCGTGGTCGCGACCCTGACCTACATCGCGAGCCCCGACTACATCGCGCTGCTGTGGACGACGGACGTCGGCAAGATCGGCCTCGTCGCCTCGGCGATCTGGATGTCGCTCGGAATCTTCACCATGAAGAAGATGATCAGCTTCGACTTCTAGAGTGCCTCACGAGACGCCCGCGAAAGCCCGCATGCTGGATTTCCTCGCCCACAAGCTCATCGATCCGCGCTTCCTCGGAATGGCCTTCAGCGGCATCGCGGCGGCGGCCACGGCCTTCGCCCTGCTCCAGCCCCTGATCGAGCCCGACCGCCTCGGCAAGCGCATGCGGATGGTGGGCGAGGAGCGCGACGAGCTGCGCCAGCGCGAGCGCGAGCGCCTGTCGAACACCGCCGGCAAGGCGACCCTGCGGGTGGCGCCCAAAGCCTACATGAAGCGCGTGGTGGAGCAGTTCAACCTCAACCGCTGGCTCGGCACCGAGACGGCGCGCCAGCAGCTCCTCATGGCGGGATACCGCTCGCCGGGCGCCGAGACCGGGTTCCTGTTCTTCCGCATGGTGATGCCCATCGCCATGCTGGTGGCGTCGGTCCTGTACCTGTTCGTCCTCAACGTCATCGACCAGCCCGTGGCGATCCGCGGCATGATCGTCATCGGCGCCGTGCTGCTCGGCATCAAGGCGCCGGAGCTCTACCTCCTCAACGCCACCAAGAAGCGCCAGACCGAGATCCGGCAGGCCTGGCCCGACGCCCTCGACCTCAGCCTCATCTGCGTGGAATCCGGCATGTCCGTCGAGCACGCCTTCCGGCGGGTGAGCACCGAGATCGCCACGCAGTCCATCGTGCTGGCCGAGGAGCTGGCGGTGATGACGGCCGAGCTGTCGTTCCTGCCCGACCGGCGCATCGCCTTCGAGAACCTCGCCAACCGCACGGGCCTCGATCCGGTCAAGGCCGTCACCACGGCGCTCATCCAGGCCGAGCGCTACGGCACCCCCGTGGGCCAGGCCCTGCGGGTGCTCTCCCAGGAGAGCCGCGACACCCGGATGAACGAGGCCGAGAAGAAGGCCGCCGCCCTGCCCCCCAAGCTCACCGTGCCGATGATCCTGTTCTTCCTGCCGGTGCTGTTCGTGGTGATCCTCACCCCGGCGATGATCCAGGTGTTCAAGTAGGGGCGCGCCCTCACGGCCCGGCCCGGTAGGGATCGAACCAGCCCAGGCCCTCGGTGGTGCCGCCGGCCGGGTTGTACTCGCAGCCGACGAAGCCGGCGTAGCCGAGGCGGTCGAGTTCGGCGAACAGGAACGCGTCGTTCATCTCGCCGGTGCCGGGCTCGTGCCGGGCGGGCACGCTCGCGGTCTGGACGTGGCCGACCATCGGCAGGAGGTCGCGCAGGCGGGTGGTCACGTCGCCGTGCAGGATCTGGCAATGGTAGAGGTCGAACTGGAGCCGGAGGTTCGGCAGGGCGAGATCCCGGATGAGGTCGGCCGCCATCCCGAAATCGTTCAGGAAATAGCCCGGCATGTTGCGGGGATTGATGGGCTCCAGCACGAGGTCGAGCCCGTCGCGGGCGAGCCGCCCGGCGGTCCAGGCCACCGCCCGGCGGTAGGCGTCCCGCGCGCCCGGGTCGCGCGGGTCGGCGAGCCCCGCCATGAGGTGGAGCCGGGCGACGCCCGTGGCGGCGGCGTAGGCCGAGGCCGTCTCGACCCCCGCCCGCAGCTCCGCGAACCGGTCGGGCAAGGCGGCGAGGCCCCGCTCGCCCGCCCCCCAGTCGCCCGGCGGCAGGTTGAACAGGGCCAGCGTCAGGCCGTGCCGGGCGAGCCGCGCGGCGATGGCGTCGGGCGGATGCCCGTAGGGGAACAGGCATTCGACGGCCGTGAAGCCGGCCCCCGCCGCCGCCGCGAAACGGTCGAGGAACGGGAGTTCGGTGAACATCAGGGTGAGGTTGGCGGCAAAGCGCGGCATGGGTCCAGGCATTCCTCGGGGCTTCGGGCACCGGCGTCCCGCCGAACGCCGGTGTTCTCGTCCGGCGCAGCGGTGGCCGCAACCGGACCGGGGCGTGAACCCGCCTTCGGGGCCGGCCACGCGCGAAACCGCACATTGCCCCCGCGCGGCCGGCAGGCTAGAGCATCGTGGTGACTATCGTATCGAGAACGAGGCTCTAGTGGCTTGTTCTTGCGTCGGCTTTTCCGAAGGCCGGCCTCCACCCTTCGGGCCGGCGCTCCGGCCCGGGTGGGGAATCACCCGGGACACTCCGCGCATCGGCTCGGGCCGGGGAGAGGTGGATCCGGGGGCATGGCGCAACTCACCGACGACGGCCGGGCGGGCCCCGGACGACCTCACCCCCTCGCCGAACCGCTTGCCCGGCCCCTCGCCCTGTCCCTCGACGAGGCCGTGGCCTGCGTCGCGGCGCTCCCCGTGCGCGCCGGCATCGAGAGCGTGAGCCTCGGCGAGGCCGACGGCCGGGTCGCGGCCCGCGATCTCGCCGCCCGCAGCGACGTCCCCCGCTTCGACAATTCCGCCGTCGACGGCTACGCCGTGCGGGCCGCCGACCTCGCGCCCACGGGCGAGACCCGCCTGCCCGTGCGGGGGCGCGTCGCCGCCGGGCAGACCGGCGCGGCCGTGTCCGGCGGCGGCGTGCGCATCTTCACCGGCGCACCGATGCCGGAGGGCACCGACACGGTGCTGATGCAGGAGGATGCCCACCGCATCGGGAGCGACGTGGTGCTGCCGGCCGGCCTCGCGCCGGGGACCAATCGCCGCCGGAGGGGCGAGGATGTCCGCGCGGGCCAGCGCATCGTGGCGGCGGGCCGCCGCCTGACCCCCGGCGACATCGCCCTCGCGGTCGCCGCCGGCCACGCCCGCCTCGACGTGCGCCGGCGCCTCGTGGTGGGGATCTTCTCCACCGGCGACGAACTCGCCGAGCCCGGCGCGGATCTCGACGCGGGCGCGATCCACGATTCCAACCGGCCGATGCTCGCCGCCCTCCTGCGCCGCCTCGGGGCCGAGGTGCGGGATCTCGGCATCCTGCGCGACACGTCCGGCGACCTCGGGCCCCGCCTCGCGGCGGCCGCCGGGGCGCACGACCTCCTCCTCACCACGGGCGGGGTCTCCGTCGGCGAGGAGGATCACGTCCGCCCCGCCGTCGAGGCCACCGGGCGGCTGGTGTTCTGGCGCCTCGCCATCAAGCCGGGGCGTCCCGTCGCCATGGGGATCGTCGCCGGGACGCCCTTCGTCGGCCTGCCGGGCAACCCCGTGGCGGCCTACGTCACCCTGCTCTTCGTGGTGCGCCCCCTCCTCGCCCGCCTCGGCGGCTGGGACGCGGCCCCGCCCCTGGCGGTCCCGGCCCGCGCCGCCTTCGATCAGGCCAAGAAGGCCGGCCGGCGCGAATTCCTCCGCGTCGGCCTGCGCCGGGCCGACGACGGCGCCCTGGAGGCGTTCCGGCCCACGGGCGCGGAGGCCGGCGGCCTGTTCTCCCTTTCGGCGAGCGACGGCCTCGCGGTGCTGCCCGAGGACCTGACGCGCCTGCGCGCGGGCGACCGGATCGACGTCTATCCCCATGCGAGCCTGACGTGAGACGCTTTCCGCGCGCTCGTGTTTCGTCCGATCGCCGGCGCGGATCATCCGCGCCACGGCGGGACGTGTTCACGGGCGGGTGCCGGCCCGTGGAGGCCGCGACGCGCGCCCGTCCGGCGGGTCCCCCCGCCGTCCGGGCAGGGCGATCCCGGACGAGGATCTCGATCCCTCCCCCGGGGCGAGCGCGTCGTCGAAGCAGGCGAATCCTCGGCGCGCATCCCCTCGCCCCGCATGCGGCGAGAGGGCCATGCGCCCGGGCGTTCCGCGCGACGGGCGTTCCGTGACAGACACGCACGGTCAACCGTTCAGATCCCGTCGCGTAGAACGGCCCCCGCCCAACCCCCACACGATGTCCGCGCCAAGGCCTCGATGATCACCCTCGACACCCCCTTCCTCGTCTCGGTGCTCCAGATCGTCTGGATCGATCTGCTGCTGTCCGGCGACAACGCCGTCGTCATCGCCCTGGCGTGCCGGGCCCTGCCGCCGCGCCAGCGGCGGATCGGCATGCTGCTGGGGGCCGGAACGGCCGTCGCCCTGCGCATCGTCTTCGCCCTGGCGATCACCTGGCTCCTCGCCGTGCCGCTCCTGCGCGTGGCCGGCGGGGTGCTCCTGATCTGGATCGCCGTGAAGCTGGCGCTCGGCGAGGACGAGGACGCCCACGCGGTGGACGGGAGCACCTCCCTGTGGCGGGCGGTGCGGACCATCGCCATCGCCGACGCGGTGATGAGCCTCGACAACGTCGTGGCCATCGCGGCCGCCGCCAAGGGGCATGTGGAGCTGTTCGTGTTCGGGCTCCTCCTGTCGATTCCCCTCATCGTCATGGGGGCGACCCTCATCAGCCGCCTCCTCCAGAAATTTCCCGCCATCGTCTGGGCGGGCGCCGGCCTCCTCGGCTGGATCGCCGGCGAGATGATCGCGACGGACCCCGTCGTGGTCGAGCGCATCGCCGGCGTGCCCCATGCGGCGACCTGGGCCGCCGCGGCCTGCGCCGCCTTCGTGATCGCCGTCGCCGCCGTCCTGGTCCGGCGGCGCCCCCCCGTCGCCGACGCGGTGCAGCGTGGCTAACGGCGTCCGTCCTCCGCCCGCCCGCCCCGTCGCCGCAGCGACCTGGGTGACCTGGGCGACGGGATTCGCCGCCCTGGCGATCCTGATCCTCGGCGGCTGGCAGCTCGCCCGGCCGCACGGGATCGTGCCCGCCTGGGTCGACGCGCCCAGCCTCGGCGCCCCCGTCCCGGCCCCGATCGTCGGCCTGCTGGTCGCGGCCCTGATCGGCCTCGCCCTCGTCGCGCGCCGGCTTTCGCGCCGGCTCGCATCCGTCGAGCGGGCGGCGGAGGCCCGGTTCCTCGGCCCGTTCGAGGCGGATTTCGACCCCCGGATCCTCGTGGCGGTGGCCTCCGACGGGAGTTTTCCCGTCGTGCGGGCGAACGCGGCCGCGCGGCGCGCCCTCGGCTGGCCCGGCGATGGGGGCCGGCCGGACGGGGCGGGCCCCGCGCCGGTGGACGAGGCCATGCGCGCCCACCTCGCCAGGGCCGTCGAAACCGGCCTGCCGGTGCGGGTCGAGGGCGAATCCCTGCGCCTCGGCGCCCTCGACGGCACCGAGGCCCTCTACGTCCCGTTGCGCGACGCGGCTTCGGACGCGGTGACGTCCGTCTGCGTCACCGTGCGCGACACCACCCGCCTGAGGGCCGCCGAAGCGGAGGCGCAGGCGGCCACCCGCCTCCTCGCCATGGCCGAGGAGGTCGCCCATGTCGGCCATTGGCGCGTCGACCTGCCGGGCCACGAGATGACGTGGTCCGACGAGATGTTCCGCATCCACGGCTTCGCCCCGGCGGCCTTCGCGCCGACCCGGGCGGCGGGGATCCGCGCCTACCATCCCGACGACAGCGAGCGGGTGGAAGCCTGCGTCGCCGCCGCGATCCGCGACCGGACCGGCTTCGAGATCCGCCTGCGCATCGTCCGGCCGGACGGCGCCGTGCGCGAGGTGTTCGCCCGCGGCCTCTATCAGGTGACGGCGGCGGGCGGCGAGGACATCCATGCGCTGTTCGGGGTGTTCGCGGACCTCACCGACCGCAAGGAGGTGGAGCGTGCGCTGGCCGACAAGTCCGAACTCCTCGAGGCGACCCTGGAGGGCATCGACCAGGGCCTGATGGTGATCGCCGCCGACGGGACCGTGCCGATGGCCAACCACCGGGCCCTGGAGATCCTGCGCCTGCCCCCGGACATGATCGCCCGGCGCCCCGACTACCGGGCCGTGCGCCGGCATTGCCGCGCCACGGGCGCCTGGGGCGTCCTGATCCAGGACCCGGCCCATTGGCACCTCGACGGCGAGCGGCGCACCACGGATCTGCGCTCCGAGCGCCGGCGCGTCGACGGCAGCGTCATCGAGATCCGCTCCCTGCCGATCCTCGACGGCAAGGGCTACGTCCAGACCCTCACGGACGTCACCGACCGGCGCCTGGCCGAGACCCGCCTGCGCGACAGCGAGGCGCGCTACCGGCTCCTCGCCGACCACGCCTCCGACCTCATCCTCCTCGACGACCCGAACGGGCGCCACCTCTACATCTCGCCCGCCGTGACCCCGATGCTCGGCTACAGCCTCGACGAGGCCTACGCGGCGGGCCTGCGCACCCTCGTCCACCCGGAGGACATCGCCAACCTGTCGGCGACCCTGCACGCCCTCTCGCCGGCGCGCCCCACGGGCTCGGCCGTGTACCGCCTGCGCCACAGGAACGGGTCGGACATCTGGGTCGAGGCCGCGTTCCGGCGCATCGAGGAGCACGGCGTCCAGATCATCCACGCCATCCGGGACGTGACCGAGCGCCAGCGCCAGGAGGCGGATCTCGAGCGGGCCAAGGTGGCGGCGGAGGCCGGCGCCCGGGTGAAGGCCGAGTTCCTCGCCAACATGAGCCACGAGCTGAGGACCCCGCTCACCGGCATGCTCGGGGTGCACGACCTCCTCATGAGCGAGGACAGCTTGAGCGTCTCGCAGACCCGCCTCCTCGGCCTCGCCCAGGAATCGGGACGCTCGCTGCTCACCATCGTCAACGACATCCTCGACTTCTCGAAGATCGAGGCCGGACAGCTCACCGTCGAGGCCCTGCCCTTCGGCCTGCGCGCCCTGCTGGAAGCGTGCCGCGAGCTCTCCGTCGAGGCGGTGCGGGGCCGCGCCGTGTCGATCTCCGTCGAGGTGGCGCCGGGCATGCCGGACTGGTTCATCGGCGACCCGACCCGCCTGCGGCAGGTGGTGCTCAACCTCGCCACCAACGCCATCAAGTTCACCACGGACGGGCACGTCGTCCTGCGGGCGCGGGCCAGCGACACCGGCCCCGTGCCGCAGGTGACCATTGAGGTGGTCGACACCGGCATCGGCATCGCGGCCGACGCCCTGCCCCACCTGTTCGAGCGCTTCGCCCAGGCCGACGGGTCGATCTCGCGCCAGTACGGCGGCACCGGGCTCGGGCTCGCCATCAGCCGGCGCCTCGTGCGCCTCATGCGCGGCGAGATCGGCGCCACCAGCCGGGTCGGCGAGGGCTCGACGTTCTGGTTCCGGGTTCCCCTGCCCCTGGCGCAGGCCATGGATGGCGGCCCGGGGCGGACGGCGCTCACCGCCCCGGCGCCGCTGGCCCGGCGGCTGCTCCTCGCCGAGGACAACCCCATCAACCAGGAGATCATCGGCACGGTGCTGCGCCAGAAGGGCCACGCGGTCACCGTGGTGGGCGACGGCGAGCGGGCTGTCACCGCCGTCGCGACGGAGGCGCCCTTCGACCTCGTGCTCATGGACGTACAGATGCCGGGCCAGGACGGGCTGGCGGCGACCCGGGCCATCCGTCAGGCGGAAGCCGAGTCGGGCGGGGCACGGCTGCCCATCGTGGCGCTCACGGCCAACGCCATGGCGGAGGAGATCGCCCGCTGCCGGGCCGCCGGCATGGACGCCCATGTGGCCAAGCCCGTCGACTGGGCCCTGCTGTTCGCGGCCATCGACGGCCTGCTGTCGCAGGGGGCGCGGACGCCCCCGTAGGGTCGTCAGCCCTCGAGCACGCCCCAGGACGGCTTCCACACGGCGCGTGGGTCGATGACCACGATCTCGAGGCCGCCCTCGTTGGCCACGTGCACGGCGATGCCGAAGGCCTCGGCCACGGGGAGCGGTCCGGTGGTGCTGAACAGCCTGCCGTCGGCGAGCTTGACCTCGCCCGCCACCGCGCCGTCCTTCTCGTCGAGGCACAGGGTGACGGCGCCCGCCACGGGGGCGGCGACGCGCCGGAAGGGTTTTGCCATCGCGGGCTGCTCCTGCTGAGTGAACGAAAAAAGGGGCGGCTGTGACGCCGCCCCTTCCCCAAACGATCGTGCCCGGCCGATCAGCGCTTCGAGAACTGGAAGCTGCGGCGGGCCTTCTTGCGGCCGTACTTCTTGCGCTCGACCACGCGGCTGTCGCGGGTGAGGAAGCCCTCGCGCTTGAGCGGCGTGCGCAGCTCGGGCTCGTAGTAGGTGAGCGCCTTCGACAGGCCGTGGCGCACGGCGCCGGCCTGACCCGAGAGACCGCCGCCATGCACCGTGACGGTGATGTCGTACTGGTCGACGCGGTTGGCGATGGTGAGGGGCTGGCGCAGGATCATGCGCAGCACGGGGCGGGCGAAGTAGACCTCGACGGCGCGGCCGTTGACCACGACGGTGCCGTTGCCGGGCTTGATCCAGACGCGGGCCACCGCGTCCTTGCGCTTGCCGGTGGCGTAGGCCCGGCCCTGGGCATCGAGCTTCTGCACGTGCACCGGAGCGGCGTTCTCGGGGTTCTCGACGTTGCCGCGAGTGAGGTCGGAGAGGGACTGAAGGGTCGCCATGATCAAGCGCTCACGTTCTTGCGGTTGAAGCTGCCGACGTCGAGCGCCTGCGGCTGCTGGGCGGTGTGGGGATGCTCGGAGCCCTTGTAGACCCGGAGGTTGCCCATGATCTCGCGGAACAGCGGACCGCGCGGGAGCATGCGCTCCACGGCCTTCTCCACCACGCGCTCGGGGAACCGACCGTCGAGGATGAACTTGGCCGTCCGCTCCTTGATGCCGCCCGGGTAACCGGTGTGGTGGTAGTACACCTTCTGCTCGCGCTTGCGGCCGGTGAACTTCACCTTCTCGGCGTTGATGACGATGACGTTGTCGCCGCAATCGACGTGGGGCGTGTACGAAGCCTTGTGCTTGCCACGCAGGCGCATCGCGATGATGGAGGCGAGCCGGCCGACGACCAGGCCCTCCGCATCGACGATGATCCACTTCTTGTCGACATCGGCGGGCTTCAGCGAAAAGGTCTTTTGCGCGCTGCTCATCCCGTGACGTTCCATAGTGATCTTGAAAAGGGTGCGCCGCCGCGTGCGGAACGCGACGGCGTTGGAGCGGTCTCTAGGGGGTGCGCGGCGCGGCGTCAAGGGCGAATGCGGTTTCGGACCCACGAACGCCGAAAACCGCAATGTTCCGAGCGGCTTCGCGGAAGTGGTATTCTGGTACCGCAATTCTCTCTCGGCCCTTCCCGCACTTGGACCCTCCCGCACTTGGACCCTCCCGTAAGAGGCACCGCGATTTCTTCCGGGCACGACGACGCTCCCTCTCCTGGAAGGAGAGGGTTGGGGTGAGGTGTGGGACCTATCCGGAGAGTTCGCACACCTCACCCTGTCCCTCTCCTTCCAGGAGAGGGGACCCGCGCTGCCTGCGGCAGACATGAAACGGGTGCCCGCAGCAAGGGGAGGGACGCCCCCTCACCGCTCCGGCGGGATCGAATACGTCCCCGTCGCGTGGCACACGAGGTCGTCCGAATCGGGGGCGGTGATCGCCACCTCCCCCACCGCCAGCCGGCGCCCGAGCTTCAGCAGCCGCGCCTCGGCCACCAGCCCGTTCGGCCCGGGCCTGCGCAAGAAATTGAAGTTGAGGCTCGTGGTGACGGCCAGCGCCACGGGGCCGATGTTCGCGAGAATCGCCGCGTAGAGGGCGTAATCGGCGAGGGCCATCATGGACGGGCCCGAGACCGTGCCGCCGGGGCGCAGGTGGCGCTCGTGGTGGTCCATCCGCATGGTGGCGCGCGACGGCCCGACGCCGACGAGGTGATAGGTCCGCCCCCCCGCCGCCATCTGGGGAAACGCCGCGTCGAGGAAGTCTCGGATTTCGGGCAGCGACAGGGCGAGCGGCTGGGCGTCGGACATGCTGAAGGGTCTCCGTGCCACCTTGCAGCATGCCGGGGCATGCCCGACAAGATGGAGGCATGCTCGATCACGACGCCTACGACCCCGCCCTGATCCGCCGGGTGCTCACCGAGACCCGGACCATCGCGCTCGTCGGCGCCTCGGCCAACCCCGCCCGGCCGAGCCACCACGTGATGGCGTTCCTCCTGGCGCGCGGCTACCGCGTCACCCCGATCAATCCCGGGCTCAGCGGGCAGACCCTCCTGGGCCAGCCCGTCCTCGCCCGCCTCGCCGACCTGCCCGCCCCCGTCGACATGGTCGAGATCTTTCGCAGTTCCGACGCGGCGGGCGGCGTGGTGGACGAGGCGCTGGCCCTGCCCTGGCTCCCGCGCTTCGTCTGGATGCAGGTCGGCGTGCGGGATGACGCCGCCGCCGCGCGGGCGGAGGCGAAGGGCGTGGTGGTGGTGATGGATCGGTGCCCGAAAATTGAGATCTTCAGGCAGATCTAGCAGTTTGTCTATATAGACCTAGAATTATTCGAGATTTTCCACCGCCTCTTCGGCAGAATTCTGCTTATTGGAAGCCGAAGTATTATCCAATCTCCTATTTTTATGGATATTTCTGTTAATAATCGCACTGGTAAGTGAATGTTCCCACCCAATCAGCTCCTTGAATTTCTCGAAACACACCTCTCCTTCCATTTTGTTAATCCACGACTCAATCCAATATAAATATTCCCACCCCGAACTTCTCATAAGAGTGAAAAAAGGAAATTTCACGGAGATCTCTACCGAGCATTTGTATACATCTATTTCTTTGAAATCTTCATCGAGATATAATCGGTCAAAGTACAGACCTAAATTATCGTGCCATCCTTCAAATATTGGCTTGATATTTATATCAAATTTACTATTTTTTATGTTAATGGTATTGTTAGATTTTCTTGTTATCGAAGTTTTTGCTGGAAGGATTAGCTCAAAATGCTCAAAGACCGCGCCATCGGCGCTTCTGGCCGAAACGATCGTCCCATCCTCATCGCCTGCCTTAACTCTCGTAATATAGAAAAGCCCATTATCCTCTGACTTGCTTCTCTGGAAAGCATCTCTTTCTTCCATTGGACGCGTAAATAGCTCTAAAAAACGGTTACTCAGAAGTACAGTTGGAATATCCGACCGAGATAATGTGACGATTTTATCTGGTGAAATCTTATTGTCTGCTCCACCTGCCTCAAAATACGCCGAGAGGTGCGACGACAACTTTTCTAGGACATAGTACTCAATCGCCTCTATTATAAGCTTGTTTCTCACAGGAAGAGCAGCAAATTCTGATTGATTTTCGTAAGTACTTACGCCATCAAGCTTAGAATTATTCCATAGGTTTCTAATTGCATTATTTTCCAGAAAAAGCCCATCCAAAGACTCTTTTATATTATCTGCCAAGTTATATCTTGGGACCTTAATGATTTTATGAGATTTATTTGAAATAATGATAACGCCCTTTATGACATAAGTTTTGTTCACTCTGGGTATCGCACGTTTAGATATTACAATTACAGCAAATATCAGCGCTGAAAGACCAATGAATAGAAGAATAAATCCTTTACTAGTTGCAAAATCCGCATTTGTGAGCAAATTTACGCCGATTGCTATGACAATCGAAACCAAGACTATCTCTGAAACCGACTGTCGAACGGTTGTGGCCGAATCCATATTTACTGCTGAGTTCTTTAAATTTCTCATTTAAAAACCTTTACCAAACAGAGTAGGATTGTTTGTTAGAATATTATTGAATTGCCCTTCGAAGGGTTTCCTCCATCAACCAAACAGCCCCAAAACTAACCCCAGCTGCCACAGCCAAGTAAAGCCCCACCCAACCCACACCACCCCATTCCGAAAGCCGCTGCGCCAGATACGGCGCGGCGGACGCCCCCAGGATCCCCGCGAGGTTGTAGGTCACCGACGCCCCGGTGTAGCGCACGCGGGTCGGGAACAGCTCCGGCAGCAGCGCCCCCATGGGCCCGAACAGCCAGCCCATGGCGAACAGGCCGAGGCACAGGAAGCCCAGCACGAGGCCGCCCTGGCCGCTGCCGAGCATCGGGCCCATGAGCAGGCCGAGGCTGGCCGTGAAGACGAGGCCGGAGAGGAGGACGGGGCGGCGGCCGTATCGGTCGGCGGCCCAGCCGGAGAGCGGGATGCCGAACCCCATGAACAGCACGGCCACGCACTCGAACAGCAGGAAGGTCGGCCGGGTGAAGCCGAGGGTCGAGACGCCGTAGCTGAGGGCGAACACCGTGGAGAGGTAGAACACCGCGTAGCAGGCCACCATGGCGAAGGTGCCGAGCAGGGTCGCGCGGATGTATTTGGTGAAGATGACCGCGAGCGGCACCCGCTCGGGCGCGGCCTTCTCCAGGGCGGCCTTGAAGATCGGGGTTTCGGTGAGCTTCAGACGCACGTAGAGCCCGACGCCGACGAGCGCCGCGCTCGCGAGGAACGGGATGCGCCAGCCCCAGGCCTGGAAGTCCTCGGGGCTGAGCGCCAGGGCCAATCCCAAAAACCCGAGATTGGCGGTGATGAAGCCCACCGGCGCGCCGAGCTGCGGAAAGATGCCGTAGAGGGCGCGCCTGCCCGGAGGCGCGTTCTCGACGGCCAGCAGCGCCGCCCCGCCCCACTCGCCGCCGAACCCCAGCCCCTGGCCGAAGCGCAGGACGCAGAGGGCGAACGGCGCCCACCACCCGGCGGTGGCGTAGGTCGGCAGGCAGCCGATGAGCACCGTCGACAGGCCCATGATCATCAGGGAGGCCACCAGCGTCGCCTTGCGCCCGACCCGATCGCCGAAATGCCCGAAGAACGCCGCGCCGAGCGGCCGGGCGATGAACGCGATGGAGAAGGTCGCGAACGCCGCCAACGTCTGCACCGCCGGATCGCCGGGCGGGAAGAAGATCGGCCCGATCACCAGGGCGGCGGCCGTGGCGTAGACGTAGAAGTCGTAGAACTCGATCGCCGTGCCGACGAAGCTGGCGATGAGGATCCGCGCGGCGGAGACGGCGGGGGGCGGGCTGACGGCGTGCATGGCCGCCGCTTTAGCGAAGCGTGTTGGGGGTGCCTAGCGGGAATGGGTTTGATCGACTCGGGCGCCAGCGGACGAACTCGGCCGATGACCGGTCGTTCCTGGCGCATCGGTCCGGGAACGATGTCCGAAAGCCATGATCGGTCGATGTCGAGCGCAGCGGAACTCCCTCTCCTGGAAGGAGAGGGTTGGGGTGAGGTGTGGGACATCTCCGGAAAGGTCACACACCTCACCTTGTCCCTCTCCTTCCAGGAGAGGGGACACGCGCTGTCGGTGGGCGATCACCAAAAGGCGGGGCAACGCACACCCGGCCGGATCGCATTCCGAAAAGATCAATCCTTCAGCGGGTCGTGCCCCCAGTTCATCAGGGAGAGGCGCCAGGGCGAGTCCTTCACGGCGTCCTTATCGTCGGGGCCGCCCTGCTTGAGGTGGCGGTGGATGTAGCCGACGACCTTGCGCATGTGGGCGTAGTCGTCCTCGGTGAGATCCGCCTTCTTGGTGTGGAGCAGTTCGACGATGCGGCGGCCCGAGGCGTGGCCGGTGGATTCGCCCCCGCCGCCCGACTTCTGGCCGACGGACCGGCTGGCGTCGCTGTCGAGAAACTTCTCCAGGGTGGCGGCGGTCATGTTGACGGCCTCCTTGAACGCCTTCCACGTCTCGTCGTCGTCGTGCCCGGCCATCCGCGAAACCTTTCCGTTGAATGCCCCAAACAAGCGGGGGACGGCGGCCCGGTTCCCGCCCGGGGCTGCGGCCTTGACCCGCAACCGTCGTCCGGCATAAAGAACGACTGTTCGTTTAAGCGGAACAGGGCCGAGGGGGCCCTTTCGCTGTGGGTGGGGCCGGCGCTAGAACGGTGCCGATCTGGGCCCGCCGGCCCCTGGAGGATTCCATGACCGACCGCCTGCCCGGCTTCAACACCCTGGCGATCCACGCCGGCGCCGCCCCCGACAAGTCCACGGGCGCGCGGGCCACCCCGATCTACCAGACGGCGTCCTTCGTGTTCGACGACGTCGACCATGCCGCCTCGCTGTTCGGGCTCCAGGCCTTCGGCAACATCTACTCGCGCATCACCAACCCGACCAACGCCGTGCTGGAGGAGCGCATCGCGGCGCTCGAAGGCGGCACGGCGGCGGTGGCCGTCGCCTCGGGGCACGCCGCCGAGTTCCTCACCATGAACGCCCTGATGCAGCCGGGCGACGAGTTCATCGCAGCGAACAAGCTCTACGGCGGCTCGATCAACCAGTTCAACCACGCCTACAAGAACTTCGGCTGGAACGTGGTCTGGGCCGACACCGACGACCCGGCCTCGTTCGAGCGCGCCATCACGCCCCGCACCCGGGCGATCTTCTGCGAGTCCATCGCCAATCCCGGCGGCGTCGTCACCGACATCGCGGCCCTCTCGGCCATCGCCAAGCGGCACAACATTCCGCTGGTCGTCGACAACACCATGGCGACGCCGTACCTCATCCGCCCGTTCGAGCACGGCGCCGACATCGTCGTGCATTCGGCGACGAAGTTCTTAGGGGGCCACGGCAACTCCATCGGCGGCCTCGTGGTCGACGGCGGCACCTTCGCCTGGGCCGGCGACGAGCGCTATCCCGCCCTGTCGAAGCCCCGGCCGGAATACGCCGAGATGGTGCTCGCCGAGAACTTCGGGAACTTCGCCTTCGCCATCGCCATCCGGGTGCTGGGCCTGCGCGACCTCGGCCCGGCGCTGGCGCCCTTCAACGCCTTCCTCATCCTGAACGGCATCGAGACCCTGCCGCTCCGGATGCAGCGCCACTGCGACAACGCGCTCGCCATCGCCACCCATCTCTCGACCCATCCGGCGGTGGACTGGGTGAGCTATCCGGGCCTGGAGCGCGACCGCTACCACGCGCTCGCCCGGCGCTATTCGCCCCTCGGCGCCGGCGCCGTCTTCACCCTCGGGTTGAAGGGGGGCTACGCGGCGGGCGTGAAGCTGGTGTCGAACCTGCAGCTGTTCTCGCACCTCGCCAACATCGGCGACACCCGGTCGCTGGTGATCCACCCGGCCTCGACCACCCACCGCCAGCTCACCGACCCCCAGAAGATCCTGGCCGGCGCCGGGCCGGAGGTGGTGCGCCTGTCCATCGGACTCGAGGACCCGGCCGACCTCATCGAGGATCTCGATGCCGCCCTGGCGTGAGCCCGGCGCACCGGGCCGGCGCTCCGGCGCGGGCCGGGGCGTGGACCGGGCGGATCTCCGGCGCACGGGCCCATGCGCCGGCGCGCCGCGTCATAGCCGCGCCGGTGAAACGATCGCGGTCCGGCCCCCGTTGTTGACGGCATGGATGGCGGGGAATAGGCCCCACCCACCCCGTTTCGCGAGATCGTCCGGCCGCCGATGACGCAGTCCCCAGACCTCCCCCAAGACTTGCCCGTCGTGCTCCTCGTCGAAGACGACGGCCTGCTCCTGATGGAGGCGGCCGACACCCTGGCGGATGCGGGCTTCACGGTGGTGGAGGCGAGCCACGCCGACAAGGCCTTGACGGTGTTGGAGAATCGCAGCGACGTCGGCGTGCTGATGACGGACGTCGACATGCCGCGCGGCTCCATGGACGGCTTCGCGCTGGCCCGCCTCGTGGCGCATCGCTGGCCCGACATCCCCGTCCTCGTGGTCTCCGGCATGGGCACGCCGGGCCCCCACGACATGCCGGACGGCGCCCGCTTCATCCCCAAGCCCTACGAACCCTCGACCCTGGTGCGCACCCTGCGCGCCTTCGTGGACCGCGCCGCCTAAGTCCTTATCCTAATTCGAGAAAAAGGCCCCATGGCCAGCGAGACCAGACCCCAACGCTTCGCCACCGCCGCCATCCACGCCGGCGCGGCCCCCGACCCCGCCACCGGCGCCCGGGCACAGCCGATCTACTTCACCAACGGCTTCGTCTTCGAGTCGACGGAGCAGGCGGCCGACATCTTCGCCATGCGCCGCACGGGGTTCTCGTACTCCCGCGGCTCGAACCCCACGGTGGCTGCCCTCGAGCGCCGCGTCGCCGCCCTGGAGGGCGCCGCCTCCGCCGTCGCGGTCTCGTCCGGGCAGTCCGCCCTCCTCCTCATCCTGATGACGCTGATGCGCAGCGGGGACGCCTACGTCGTCTCCCCGCGCCTGTTCGGCGGCTCGCTCGGCCTCATCACCCGCCTCGACGGGCGTTACGACATGAAGGCGCAATTCGCGAAGGGCCTCACCCCGGCGGATTTCGAGGCGGCGATCACACCCGAGACGAAGGCCATCGTCTGCGAATCCATCGTCAATCCCTGCGCCACGGTGATGGATCTGGCAGGTATCGCCGAGGTCGCACGCCGGCACAGGCTGCCCCTCGTCGTCGACAACACCCTCGCCTCCCCGGCGCTGATCCGGCCCATCGAACATGGCGCCGACATCGTCATGCATTCGACCTCGAAGTTCCTCGGCGGCTCCGGCCAGACCATCGGCGGCGTGATCTGCGACGCCGGCACGTTCGACTGGGCGGCGGCTCCCGATCGCTACAACCTCATCGCCGAGCCCTGGCCCGACTACGACGGCCTCGTCGTGACCGAGCGCTTCCCGGATTTCAGCTTCGCCGTGGCGTGTCGACTCTTCGGCCTACGCGAACTCGGCCCCGGCCTGTCGCCGATGAACGCCTTCCTGACGCTGACCGGCATCGAGACCCTGCCCCTGCGCATGGCGCGACACTGCGCCAACGCCAAGGCGGTGGCCGGCTTCCTGAGGGATCATCCGGCCGTCGATTGGGTGAGCTATCCCGCCCTTCCTGGCCAAGCCGGCGAGGAATTGGCCGCGAAATACGTGCCGGACGGACCGGGATCGATCTTCACCTTCGCCCTCAAGGGGGGCGAGCCGGCGGCGATCCGCTTCATCATGGGGCTGAAGCTCATCTCGCACCTCGTGAACATCGGCGAGATCAAATCCCTGGCGATCCACCCGGCGACAACGACCCATCGTCAGCTTCTGCCGCACGAGAAGGCGGCTGCCCTGGTAGGTCCCGAGACCGTACGCCTCTCCATCGGCCTGGAGAACGCCGAGGATCTCATCGCCGACATCGCACAGGCCCTGGCGCAGATCGGCTGAGTGGACCGTCTCCCGGGAGCTCATCCCTCGTGTAGCCCCGGGACGCGAGGATCGGAGCCAGCCCGTCGTTCTGCCCGACGAGGAGACGCACGGGTGCGTGTGGCCCCGATCACCCCTGCCGCTGACGCCGGCCGTTGAGGGCCCGGATGGCGCCGCGCAGGGTACGTACGTCCTGCTCCGTCATCGCCATGCGGTGGAGCATGTCCCGCATGTTACGGGCGATGATGTCTCGCTTTTCCGGCGGATAGAAACCGGCCGTTCCCAGAGCGTCTTCCAGGGTCCTGACGAGGGAGGCCATGGCCTCGCGGGTCGCGGGGGGCGATAGCATCTCGCCGGAGAATGGCAGATGCGCGAGACCCGCTGCGCGACGCCACTCGTAGCCGACGAGCAGGACACCCTGCGCGAGGTTGAGGGAGGGAAAGTCTTCCGTCACCGGAAAGGTGACGATGGCGTCGGCGAGCGACACCTCGTCGTTGCTCAGGCCCGCGCGCTCACGCCCGAACAGCAGGCCGATACGCTGACCGTCGCGGGAGACGACATCGCGCATGGCGTCGTCGGGACCCATCACGCGCTTCATCTGCCCACGCTCACGCGCCGTCGTCGCCAGAACGTAGTGGAGGTCGGCGATGGCCTCCGCGGCGGTGTCGAACACCACTGCTCCATCGAGGACGTGGGTCGCCCCAGAGGCTGCCTCGCGCACGCCCTTCTTGGGCCAGCCGTTCTTCGGTGCCACGAGCCTCAACTCGGACAGCCCGAAATTGGCCATGGCGCGCGCGACCATGCCGATGTTCTCGGCCAGTTGCGGCTCGACGAGGACGACGACGGGCGCGCGCGGCATGGGGCTAGATCTTCCCGTCGAGGCCCATCTGGTAATATTTGTGAATGATCTTGTCTTGGTTTTCCAAGAGCCAATCGATGGACGGCTCGTTGGTCATCGCCTTGCGGATGGCCTCGGTCATACCCTTGCGCTGGATCTCGAACAGGGCCTTGTGGTCGACGGTCTCGGCCTCGATGACGCCGGGGCTGAGCCAGACCGAGCAGATGATACCGAGGTCGTTGGCCTTCTCCTTGGGGATGTAACCGAGCCGCACGGCATCGAGCACGCCGTTGGCGATGGCGAACTGTACCGTGCCCATCAGGATCGAGGTGTATTTGCTCTCTGTCACGCTCACCTTGGAGACGCACAGGGTCACCGGACGGACCATGATATCGGTGTTCAAAAGCGCGAAGACGCGGCTGTGACCGACGACCTGATCCCCTGTCAGGGTGGCGATCGCCGTGCCGACGGGCCCGTCGAGTTCGCCGATGATGACCTCGGGCTCAGAAGCGGTGTTGGGCGGCCCGCCCGCAACAAGAGCCTCGCCGGCCCGCAGGATGATGCGTTCGCTCATGGGGTGTCCCGTTCCGTCCCGATCCGTAATGGGAGCCAGATCCCCCCTCTCGGCATGAATGTCCAGCCCCGCGCCAAATCTGACAAATGTCCTGCCCTGTCACGACGGTGCCCCCTGCCTGCGGCTTTCGCCATTGGGACGCCCGCGCTATGACCCTGCCCGCGGCCGCACGGCATTTGCATGGGGCCACACGGGATTTTTGCGGAAGGCCTGACACGCGATGGATAAGATCAAGGTAGCCAAGCCCGTTGTCGAACTCGACGGCGACGAGATGACCCGGATCATCTGGAGCGAAATCAAGACCAAGCTCATCCATCCCTATCTCGACGTGGACCTCGAGTACTACGATCTGGGCGTGCAACACCGTGACGCCACGGGTGACCGGGTGACCGTCGAAGCGGCCGAGGCGATCAAGCGCCACGGCGTCGGCGTGAAGTGTGCAACCATCACCCCCGACGAGCAGCGGGTGAAGGAGTTCAACCTCAAGGAAATGTGGAAGTCGCCCAATGGCACGATCCGCAATATCCTCGGCGGCGTGATCTTCCGTGAGCCGATCATCTGTAAGAACGTGCCCCGCCTCGTACCGGGCTGGACCCAGCCCATCGTCGTCGGCCGCCACGCTTACGGTGACCAGTACAAGGCAACCGATTTCAAGGTGCCGGGCAAGGGCCGTTTGACCATTAAGTTCGAGGGCGAGGACGGCACGGTCATCGAGAAGGAAGTGTTCAACTTCCCCTCCCCCGGCGTCGCCCAAGCCATGTACAATCTGGACGATTCGATCCGCGACTTCGCCCGCGCGTCGATGAACTACGGGCTCAACCGCAAGTACCCGGTCTATCTCTCGACAAAGAACACCATCCTCAAGGCCTATGACGGCCGGTTCAAGGATCTGTTCGAAGAGGTGTTCCAGAACGAGTTCAAGGCAAAGTTCGATGCCGCCGGCATCACCTACGAGCACCGTCTCATCGACGACATGGTGGCCTCGGCCCTCAAGTGGTCGGGCGGCTACGTCTGGGCCTGCAAGAATTACGATGGCGACGTGCAGTCCGACACCGTGGCGCAGGGATTCGGGTCGCTCGGCCTCATGACCTCCGTGCTCCTCACCCCGGACGGACAGACCGTCGAGGCCGAGGCGGCGCACGGGACGGTGACGCGCCACTACCGTGAGCATCAGAAGGGCAAGGAGACCTCGACGAATTCCATCGCGTCGATCTTCGCGTGGTCGCGCGGCCTCGCCCACCGGGCCAAGCTCGATGCCAACGCGGATCTCGCCAAGTTCGCCACGACCCTGGAGACGGTCTGCGTCGATACCGTCGAGGCCGGGTTCATGACCAAGGACCTCGCCCTCCTCGTCGGGCCGGATCAGAAGTGGCTCTCGACCACGGGCTTCCTCGACAAGGTCGATCAGCACCTCAAGGCCGCGATGGCCTGATGACCGTCGAGCGCGGCCTCGTCCGGGGCCGCGCTCTCAGGCCTTGGCGGCGTTCCGCTTGCGCGTCTCCACACCCTTCTTCGCCGAAGCCGAGCGCTGTTCCGGCGTGCGGGTCCCGGATGCCTGCCCATCCTCGTGAGCCGCCGGATGACCAGTCGTCCGACCACAGCCAGACCCACCGGGTTTCTTTCCACCGCCATCATCCCTGTTGACGGTTGCCCAGGCCCGAGCCCCGGCTTCCTTTTCAGGAACGCCGCGCGCCTCGTAGGATTCCGCGATGTGGTCGGCCTTACGCACCTGCTTGTCGGTGTAGCGAGACTTGTCGCCTTGGGGCACCGCCGATCTCCCTGGTCGGATCCGTACGAAGCGCCGCGCCGACTCCGTTCCGAGCGTCCGTCACATGCGCCGGTTCGTCCATGCGCCCGGAGACGGGACGGCACCGAAACGGCACCGTCCCGTGCAGATTCACTCCCTGCGTGCGCCGAAACGGACGCTGTCGATGTTGGCGCGTTCGAACGCCTGCATGACATGCTGATAGGAGCGTTCCATCTCCGTCACCTCGCTGCCCTCAACCTCTTCGGGCTTGAGGACGAACATCAGCATCGAGCGACCGGTGACGTCGTAGCGCTCACCCACGGGTACGCTGACGACCTCCTGGCTGTCCGGCAGGTTGGTGTCGAGGAGGCGCGTCCAGGCCGAGGCGCCGACGGTGGCCGGCAGGGTGAAGGACACGAGGTCGTGGTAGGCGTTGTAGAGCAGGAGTAGCGTGGCATCGCCGCCGCGACGCTGGATACCCGAGACCTGGGCACGTCCGTCGAGGACAACAGCCAATGACCGCGCATCCCCCTGTGTCCAGTTTTCCGGGGTCATCTCGGTCCCGACGGGGGTCAGCCACGTCACGTCGCGAACCCCGAGTTCCTCATCGAACTCGCCGGTGAGGAAGCGACCACGGGTGAGGATCGGCAGGGACTCGCGCAGGATCATCAGGCGCTGGGTGAACTCGGTGAGGTCACGCTCCTCCGGGCCGATGGCGCCCCAGTCGAGCCAGGAGATCTCGTTGTCCTGGCAATAGGCGTTGTTGTTGCCGTTCTGGGTTCGAGCGAACTCGTCACCAGCAAGCAGCATCGGCGTACCGCGCGACAGGAACAGGGTCGCCAGCATGTTGCGCATCTGGCGCAGGCGCACGGCCCGGATCTCGGGATCGTCCGTCGGTCCTTCCACCCCGTAGTTGTTGGAGAGGTTGTGGGAGTGACCGTCACGCCCGTCCTCGCCGTTGGCGAGATTGTGTTTCTCGTTGTACGACACGGTGTCGTTGAGGGTGAATCCGTCATGCGCGGTCAGGAAGTTCACGGATGCCCAGGGCTTGCGCCCGCGCTTGTTGAACTTGTCGGCGGAACCCGTGAGGCGTGACGCGAGGGCCGGCAGAAGGCCAAGGTCACCGCGCCAGAAGCCCCGTACGTCGTCGCGGTAGCGATCGTTCCACTCGGCCCAGCCCGGCGGAAAGCCGCCGACCTGATATCCCCCGGGACCGCAATCCCACGGCTCGGCGATGAGCTTGACGCTGTTGAGCACCGGATCCTGCCGGCAGGTGTCCAGGAAGCCGCCGCCCTCGTCGAAGCCGTGGGGCTCACGGCCGAGGATGGTGGCGAGATCGAAGCGGAACCCGTCGACCCGCATCTCGGTGGCCCAGTAGCGCAGGGAGTCCGTCACAAGTTGCAGCACGCGCGGATGCGATAGATTGAAGGTGTTCCCAGTCCCCGTGTCGTTGATGTAATAGCGCGGCTCTTTCGGCATCAGGCGGTAGTACGAGGCATTGTCGACGCCCTTGTAGGACAGGGTGGGCCCTTTCTCGTTGCCTTCGGCGGTGTGGTTGTAGACCACGTCGAGAATCACCTCGAGACCGGCGCCATGCATCCGCGCGACCATCTCCTTGAACTCGGAGAAAGCGAAATCCGGCACGGCCGAGTAACGCCGGGCAGGCGTGAAGAACGAGATGGTGTTGTAGCCCCAGTAGTTCACCAGGTCCTTTTCCTGCAGATAATCGTCCTGCACGAACGCATGGACCGGCAGGAGCTCCACCGAGGTGACGCCGAGGCTTTTGATGTAATCGAGCACCGCCGGCGTGCCGAGACCCGCATAGGTGCCACGCAGCTTCTCCGGAACGGCCGGGTGCAGCTTGGTGAAGCCCTTCACATGGGTCTCGTAGAAGATCGTCTTCTCCCACGGCACGTGGGGCTTGCGGTCACGCCCCCACGTGAAGGCCGGGTCGATGACGCGGCTGCGCCGGGTGAACGGCGCGGAATCGCGCTCGTCGAAGGTCAGGTCGTCGCCCGTCTCCATCTGGTAGCCGAACAGGGCCGGGTTCCAGGTGATGGAGCCGACGAGACCCTTTGCGTAGGGGTCGATGAGGAGCTTATTGGGGTTGAAGCGATGTCCCGCCTTCGGCTCGTAGGGGCCGTGCACGCGGTAGCCGTAGATCGTACCGGGTCGTGCGTCCGGCAGGTAGCCGTGCCAGATCTCGTCCGTGTACTCGGGCAACTCGATGCGCTCGAGTTCGCGCTCGCCGGCGTCGTCGAACAGGCAGAGTTCGACCTTGGTGGCATGGGCGGAGAACAGGGCGAAATTGACGCCGAGTCCATCCCAATTGGCGCCCAGCGGATAGGGCGAGCCTTCCTTGATACGCGAGCGGGTGGCGGACGCCTTGCCCGCCTTAGAAAAATCGTCGGCCATAACTGCTCCAGGGACGGCGCCCGAACCCGATGCGGCGCTCTCATCGGGCGTTTCGGCGCGCCAAAACCAGAACGGGAACGCTCACGCTTCCCCCGAAGGTCCGCGTCCGAGAAAACTTTTTGCGTTGCGAAGCCTCGCACGGGGCAACATCCTAGCGACGCGCGATACCGTCGGTCCGGAACTGACCTGCCCCTGTTCCGACGCCGCAACCGACCTTCCCATGAGGTATCCACCGATGACCGAACAGCCGAACGGCCTACAGACCATCGCTGACCGGCACGGGGTGAGCCTCGACGCGGTCCGCCACCTCGTTCGTGCCCTCGAGGCGGGGCACGGCACTATGGCGCAGTTCGACCACCCTGAACTCGGCGGCTTCGGCCAATGGTCCTCGGGCGGCATGACGATGATCGGCAACATGTTCGATTCCGGCCTCAAGACCCGGGTCGCCGACCTGTGCGATGCTCTGGCCCGCGCCCTACCGCCGAGCGGGTTCGCAGAGGCCGGCAGCGCGTCCAGCCCATGGTGGCCGCAGAATCTGGGACGGCCCGTGACAGCCGGCGCCCAGAACGGCCTGCGCTACGCCTATTTTCCCGACGTTCAGCGCCTCGCCATTGAGGCGGACGGGCGCGTTGCCCTGTACGAGACGGAGGGACACCGCATCACCGGCGTTTCGCAACAGCAGGGCGGTCCCCGCAACTTGCGCTTTTCCGGTCCAGATGGGGCCATTGACCTCGAATCCCTGCGCCGGATCGAGGACAGTGGAGCCGAGTCCGCCGCAATGCCCGACCCCGCGCTGCGACCCGAGCCCCCTCGCCAACCCAAGCCGTTCACGCCCGAGCCCCTGCGTCGCCCGGAATCCGGTCCGCCGCGCGCGCCCTCCCCGGCCGAGGAGGTGCTCACCACCCTGGAGCGCCTGGCGGAACTTCAGCGCAAGGGCGTCCTCACCGACGCGGAATTCGCCGCCAAGAAAGCCGAACTCCTCGCGCGCCTCTGAGCGCCGTCGTCCGCCTGCGCCGACATGTCCACAGCCGGCGGGCCGAAGGCGACTCGCCGCCGTCCGCCCGAGTCCCATGTCCGATGGCATGGGACTCTCGCGCGACCTGATCGACATCCGGACTATCTACCACGAGCCGGCGGTCGCCGGGTTCGCGCGCGGCCAAGCGATCCTCGATCGCTTTCCCGACGCCCGGCGCATCGAAGTCCCGTCGCACTGGAACATCCCCGAGCTCCACGGCAATGCCGGCTCGGTGGAGGATTGGGTACGGATCAAGCGCTCCACCCTCGTACTGGGGGTAAAGAAGGGGTTAACGATGCGACCCAACGGTCGCAGCGCCCACTTCATCGCGCCCTCCACCTCCAACGGCTGCGCCATGGCCTGCGCCTATTGCTATGTGCCGCGCCGCAAGGGGTTCGCCAATCCGATCTCTCTGTTCGTCAACGTCGAGGCCGTCTGCGCCGCCATCCAGCGGCACGCCGCGCGACAAGGCCCCCTGCCCGAAGCGGACAGCGTCGATCCGGCGCTTTGGGTCTACGATCTCGGCGAGAACGGTGACCTCTCCGTCGATGCCGCCATCTCCGACACGGTGCGCGACCTCGTCGGCCTGTTTCGCACCCTGCCCAACGCCAAAGCGTCCTTCGCCACCAAGGCGGTGAACCGCGATCTCCTCGCCTACGATCCGCAGGGAAAGACCCGCATCCGCTTCTCGCTGATGCCCGAGCGCATTGCGCGGATCGTCGATGTCCGTACGAGTTCGATCCGCGAGCGGATCGCCGCCATCGACGACTTCGTGGCCGCCGGCTACGAGATCCACCTGAACTTCTCGCCGGTCATCCTCTACGAAGGCTGGGAGGCGGATTGGGCGGAGCTGTTTTCGGCCATCGACGACGGGATCGGCGCGGCGGCGCGCGCCCAGGTCAAGGCCGAGATCATCATGCTCACGCACAATGCGGATCTCCACGCGGTCAATCTCGGCTGGCACCCCAAGGCCGAGGATCTTCTGTGGCGGCCCGACATCCAGGAGGCCAAGGTCTCGCAGGGTGGAGGCGCAAACCTGCGCTACCGCACGGGCTGGAAGGGGCGCTGGCTCGCCCGCTTCACGTCGCTTCTGGCCGAGCGGATGCCCTACTGCACCGTGCGTTACGCCTTCTGATCCTCCGTTCGAGAGACCTCCCGCCCATGCCCCATGAGTCCCACCTACGCGACGCCGTTGCCCTTGCCTACGACAACGTCCTGGCGGAGGGGCGACCGTACGGCGCCGTGATCGTCCGCGACGGGACGGTACTGGTCCGGGCCGTCAACCGGACCGCGGAGACCCGAGATCCGACGGATCATGCCGAGATGGTCGCGATCCGGGAGGCAAGTCGCCTCCTTCGATCGGCGAAACTCGATGACTGCATCGTCTACGCGAGCGGTCGCCCCTGCCCGATGTGCCATGCCGCCATGCGGCTCGCCGGCATCCGCGAAGTCTACTTCGCTTACACGGCCGAGGAAGGCGAGGAGTACGGTCTCATCGGGGCCGGTATCTATGCCGAACTGTGCCGCCCCCTGGCCGATCAACCGATGCAGGTGAGCCACCGCCCGGTGGCTGTCGAGAATCACCCTTACGCGGCCTGGCGCGCGCGCAAGGACGGTTGAGCGATTGGCTTTGTTCGGAGCCGGCGCTAGCCTCGCGTCATGACGGACAACGATTTGCGCGAATCACGCGCCGCCCTGATCCTGCTGGCCGTAACGGTCGCCTCCGTGCTGATCTTCGGCGCCGTGACGATTCTCAGCCAGCTCTGACAGCACCCAGGGCCGTTCAGTGTGTCCAGGGCGCCGTTCGATTGAACTTGAAATTGTCCGAATAGGACAAGCCCTTGCGGACGATGGGCCTGTGCGGCTCCTCGACCCGATACGACAGACCGGCGCGAGCGGCGTATGCGACGGCCTCGTCGCGGGTCTCGAACTCCAAACGGATCTGCTGGAGCATATCCGAGGAACCGGTCCATCCCATCAATGGATCGGTCTCGCGCGGAGTGCTCTGATCGAATTCGAGGACCCAGATCTTGGTCCGCGCCATTCCGGACTGCGATGCGTCCTTGGAGGGCTGATAGATCCGGGCGCTCGACATCGGACGGTTCCCAACGGTCTCGGGGTTTGCCGGGCGAGAAATGGTCGGGGCGATAGGATTCGAACCTACGACCCTCTGGTCCCAAACCAGATGCGCTACCAGACTGCGCTACACCCCGACGCGTTCTCGACGCCCTCGGCTCATAGGAGCTTTGCGGGGTTCGGGCAAGGATGGAAGCGATCAGGCGAGGATATCGAGGACCCGCTTTTCCATGTCGAGGGAAGAGCGCATCATCGCGGCGTTCAGGGAGACGTCCGTCTTGGCCTGGATCAGCTGTAGCGCCGTTGTCGAGAGATCGACCTGCGCCGCCGCCGGCAAGCTGGTACCGATGGTCGCCACGCCCTCGGCGGCCTGGGTGAACCGTTGCGTGGCCGCGGCCATTCCGCCGCTGCTGATCGACACTGCACTGATCATGAGCCATCCCCCAACACGCGAGCGTTTCCCGAAGAACTCCGGCTCGGTCTTGCTGCCCAAGGCGAAAACCGGCGGTGATCGAGGTTTCTTCCGAGCTCGTCGTAAGGAAAGCACGCCATTCCTTAACCGACGTGGTCGCGCACCAGTCGCATTCGATCGATCCCTGAGACGAAAGGCTCGCGACCGGACGGAACGCAAGATGCCCAGCGTGTGCTCGATCCCGGCCCCCTTCACGGCTCCTGTGTGCCAGCACCGCTCATGATCTCTTCGCTCTCCTGGGAGCGCAAACTGCACCACCCGCGGTTCGGACCGTCCACTGGATCACTCCGACATCCGGCGGCCGACGATATCCGCCGGGGCAAACGAGAAACGGACCAAAGCGCGGCTCGCACGGGCAGGACGGCGTAAAATCCCACGGTATCAGCGTCAGGCCGCATCCACCCGGCGGGGTAGGACCCAGTTCGGCCGTACGAAGTGACAGGTGTAGCCGTTCGGGGTCCGTTCCAAATAGTCCTGATGTTCCGGCTCGGCCTCCCAGAACGGCCCGACGGGCGACACCTCGGTCACCACTTTGCCAGGCCACAGACCCGAGGCGTCGACATCGGCGATGGTGTCTCGAGCCACAGATTTCTGCGCATCGTTTTCGTAGAAGATCGCCGAGCGATACCCTGGCCCGCGATCGTTCCCTTGCCGATCCACTGTCGTCGGATCATGAATTTGAAAGAAAAACTCGAGAAGCTTGCGATAGGTGATGATTTTCGGATCGAACACGATCTCGATCGCTTCGGCGTGCCGTCCATGATTGCGATAGGTGGCGTTCGCGACCTCGCCACCCGAATAGCCGACCCGCGTCGAGACGACGCCCGGCATTTTGCGGATGAGGTCCTGCATTCCCCAGAAGCAGCCACCTGCCAGCACAGCGCGCTCCGTTGTCATGCGTCGTATCTCCCAGTGGGCAGAAAACCGTGTTAATAGAGATGGTGAACCACCACCCGGTTTCCAACGCTCCGGACCGGGTCCGCCCTCGCATCGCGAGGAACGGATACCCGTCCGCGGGCGAAAGGATCGCGCGGGCAGCCGTATTCGAGGCACTGCTTTCCAGCCCCTTGACAGCCCAGAGCAACGATACCGGATGAGTTCGTGGACTTTGGAATGCCGACGATTACCGTGCCGGCACCGCTCAATCCGGTTCCACATCCCGGGACGGACGGCCGCCGCGATAGCCCGATGCAAGGACATAGAGCTCGCTCGAATCGGCCCGGCTTGCGTTCGGTTTCACATGCCGCACAGTGGCGAAGTCGCGTTTGAGATCCGCGAGCAGCGTGCCTTCGGTACCACCCTGGAACACCTTAGCGAGGTAGGTCCCACCGGGCGCGAGGATCTCACGGGCAAACTCGGCTGCCGTTTCGGCGAGGCCGATGATTCGCAGGTGGTCGGTTTGCTTATGTCCGGTGGTGTTGGCGGCCATGTCCGACAACACGAGGTCGGCGGGCCCGCCGAGCAGGCCGGTGAGAATCTCCGGCGCCGTCGGATCGAGAAAATCGAGGGTGATGAACTCAACGCCGACCATGGGCTCGATCTCCAAAAGATCGATACCGACGATACGACCCGTGCCGCCGACGATCTTGGCCGCCACCTGCGACCAGCCACCGGGAGCCGCACCCAGATCGACGATACGCTGGCCGGGCTTCAGGAGCTTGAACCGCTCGTCGATCTCGATGAGCTTGAACGCGGCCCGCGAGCGATACCCCTCGCGCTTCGCCCTTGCGACGTAGGGATCGTTGAGCTGACGCTCCAGCCAGCGCTTCTGCGAGGCCGTCCGACCGCGTCCGGTCTTCACCCGCTGCTTGAGTTCGCCGCGCAATCCCGCGCCGGCACCACGCCTGTCACTCACCGGTAACCCCCACGGCGCCACACGCCGTCCTCACGCATCATGTTCATCAAAAGGCCCTCGCGCAGGCCACGATCGGCGATGCGAAGGCGGTCGGACGGAAACGCCCGGCGGATCGCCTCCAGGATGGCGCAACCCGCCAGCACGAGGTCGGCCCGGTCGCGGCCAATGCAAGGATTGTCCGCACGCTGATCGAGGCGTGTGTCGAGGAGGTCGTCGATGGCACCGCCAACCTCCCCGTCGCTCATCCAGAGGCCATCGACCCGGCGGCGCTCGTAACGGGCCAGGCGAAGATGCATGGCGGCCAGCGTCGTCACGGTCCCCGACGTGCCGAGCAGATGGAAGTGGCGGGCGTTTGCGGCGGGAGCGGCCCGGATCGCAAAGCGCGCAAGCATGTCGGCCACTTCCTCGACCATGCCCTCGAAGGTCAGACGGGTCACGTCGGCACCCCCGTGGCGCTCGGCGAGGGTGACGACGCCCACCGGCAGGGAATCCCACGCCCGGATACGGAGGGTGGGATCCGTGGATGGGTTGGTGGCGGCTCCATCGAGCCAAGCGATCTCCGTCGAGCCACCACCGATGTCGAAGATCACCACCGATTCGGCGTAAGGATCCGCCAGGGCCGCGCAGCCCGTCACGGCGAGATAGGCCTCCGTCTGCCGGTCGACGATTTCCAAGTCGAGGCCGACCTCGTCGCGCACCCGCTCGACGAAGGCCGCACCGTTCACCGCGAGGCGGCAGGCCTCCGTGGCGATGATCTTGGCGCGGACCACGCCACGCGCCTGCATCTTGGCGCGACACACTCTCAGCGCATCGATGGTGCGCTCGATGGCAGCTTCGCTGAGACGGTCGGCATTTCCCAGGCCTTCGCCGAGGCGGACGATGCGCGAGAACGCATCGATGACGCGAAAGCCATGGGACGCCGGTTCGGCTATCAGGAGGCGGCAATTGTTGGTGCCGAGATCGAGGGCGGCGTAGGCATTCCGACGCGGCGGCCGATGCGTGCTGGCCTGCGTATCGGATCGCTGCGCTCCCCCCGACGCGACTGCTGGGGTGATCGGGCCGGCCGTTGAGCGGGCCGGCATGGTCGCGGCACTCTCTTCCCGCATCGGCTGTGCCGAAATCCTTGCGCGTGATCCCAGGCGGAGAGCCGGACCATCATTCAAGTTCTACGCTACAGGTGTCGCAGGCAAACTGCAAAGCCCTGCGTTCGCTGAGCGGATCCCGTTCGACGGCCCGCTTCGGCGGTCGGTCGCCTACGCTTTGCCGGCGGCGGCCAGGCGCGGCACGGGCCGAAGCAGACTCTTGACCTGGGAGAACGGGCGCGGCCGGTGAATCACCTCGTCGAGGCGCGACCAAAGTGTCTTGGGCGAGAACGGCTTGGCGATGATCTCATTGACGCCGAGTGAAATCGCGCGATCGACGACGTTGCGGCGTGGTTGGGCCAGCATCAGGATGATCGGCACCGTGGGCGACGGCGACGTCGTCGGAGTGCGGGCCAAGCGGATGAATTCTTCGCCGGAGAGGATCGCCAAGTCCCAGTCGATGATCGTGATATCCGGTTTGCTCTCCGCCAGCACCCCGAGGGCCTCGGCGCCGTCCGGTGCTTCGAGCACGCGCTTGATACCCACGCGCATGAGCATGTCGCGTACGATGCGACGGATATAAAGGCTTTCGTCCACGACCAGGGCGGACAGATCCGGAAATGTCGGTGTGGCGATCATAGCGGCGGCATTCGGTTCCGGCCCGCTCACTCGGACCGGCCCTACCCATCTTAGATCGGGGAGCCTTTTCGTTTCCCTAACGTCCTGGCGAGGGTTCTGAAGCCTCCGGGTCGAAGACCCACTGTGGCAACATAAATCCAATTCTCACCAAATTTCCTCTGCTCGGACCAAAACCGGCTACGCATTTTGCCGCACAAAAATAAGGGAACCGCCACGGCGACGCCGAAATGGATCTTGCGAGAGTGACGCGTTTCAGTCAGGACTAGGGCGTTATTCTTGGTCACCGCTGCCGGGGGTAATGATAGTGCGGAGCGTGGGCTGTCTGGGATGGCGCGCACGCGGTATTCACAAATGATGGTCGGCGGACGGTTTTTGCGAGCTTTCTATGGGACGTGGTCGTGATTTCAGGGGGCCGCAGAAGCGCGGCTTCGATGAGGGTGGAGCCGAGCCGCGTTGGCCCGATCAAGCTCCGCCGAGCGGCGGTGGCTACGGCGGCGGTTTCGGCGGTGGCGGCGGTTTCGACCGTGCTCCGTCGCGCGCGGCGGCAGCCCCCTCGGGACCGGAGCGCGATGCGACGGTCAAGTGGTTCAACAAGGAGAAGGGCTTCGGTTTCGTCGAGCTGGCCGACGGCTCGGGCGATGCCTTCCTCCACATCCGCGCCGTCGAAGCTGCAGGCCATGCCGACCTCCTGCCCGGCACGCGCCTGACGGTCCATACGGCCCAGGGCCAAAAAGGTCCGCAGGTCACCGACGTCACCAGCGTCGACACGTCGACGGCCGAGGCGGCCCCCATGCGCGATGCGCGTCCGCCCCGTACCGGTGGCTTCGGCGGCGACCGCTTCGGTGGTGACCGTGGAGGCTACGGCGGTGGCGACCGCTACGGCAGCGCCGGCGGCGGCGACCGTGGCGGCGGACGCTTCGCCAGCGGCCCGTCCACCGAGATGAGCGGCACCGTGAAGTGGTACGATCCGGCCAAGGGCTTCGGCTTCGTCTCCGTCAACGACGGCGGCAAGGACGTGTTCGTGCATCGCTCGGCCCTGTCGCGCGCCGGCCTCGAGTCCCTCGCCGAGGGCCAGCAGGTCGTTCTCGGCGTTGTCGAAGGCCAGAAGGGCCGCGAGGCCCAGAGCATCAACGTCGACGATTGATGAATCGTCGGCCGTCCTTCGGCCACGGTTCTGACATCAGGCTCTCGAGCGGCGGCCCCTATGGCCGCCGTTTCGCGTTTCTGCCCCACAGGAATCCATACGGAGCAAGCATGCGGATCGTCCCGCTCACCTTGATCTGGTTCGCGACCCTCTCCGCCCCGGCTTGGCCCGAGACCTTCACCGGCGCCTATGCCGGTATGAATGCGGGCTATGCGTTCTCCGGCCGCGATCGAACCGCCGAAGGTTCAGGCGCCTTCACCCCCGATACTTCGCCCTCGGGACAGGAGATGCCGCCAAGCGCGCGGCAGGCCTCGGAGGTGCTGCGGGCGCGCAATCTGAAAGACCGCACCACCCTCCCCCGTTGAACGGTCCCGACGAGTTCCTCTGCGGGCACCGACCAACGAAAAAGGGCCGCCCCATCGGACGGCCCTCTTCGGACTTGTAGCGATCCTCTTCGGATCAGCGCGAATAGAACTCGATCACGAGGTTCGGTTCCATCTGGACCGGGTAGGGCACCTCACCGAGGTTCGGGATGCGGGTGACGCGGGCGGTCATCTTGGCGTGATCCACCTCGATGTAATCCGGCACGTCACGCTCGGCGAGCTGCGAGGCCACGACGACGATCTCGAGCTGCTTGGACGAATCCTTGACCTCGATGACATCGCCGGTCTTCACGAGGTAGCTGGCGATGTTCACCCGCTGACCGTTGACCTTGACGTGACCGTGGTTGACGAACTGGCGCGCGGCGAACGGGGTCGGCACGAACTTGGCGCGGTAGACCACGGCGTCGAGGCGGCGCTCGAGCAGGCCGATCAGGTTCTCGCCCGAATCGCCACGCAGGCGGATGGCCTCGGCGTAGTAGCGGCGGAACTGCTTCTCGGTGATGTTGGCGTAGTAGCCCTTGAGCTTCTGCTTGGCGCGCAGCTGCGTGCCGAAGTCGGACATCTTGCCCTTGCGGCGCTGGCCGTGCTGGCCGGGGCCGTACTCGCGGCGATTGACGGGGCTCTTCGGGCGGCCCCAGATGTTCTGGCCCATGCGGCGATCGAGCTTGTGCTTCGCCTGAATGCGTTTCGACATCGCGGTTCCTCTCGCAACGGAGATCTATCGAGGAACGCGCCCTCCTCTTTCCGGACCGGCCCCGTGGCCTGACCCGAAACGACAGAGCGGCCGAAGCCGACTCACGGGTGCGCTTGAAAACGTTTCGGGGCCCCTCGTCGGGACCCCGTCACGTGCGTCTCCGTAGAGCAGGGCGGCGCGGACGTCAATGCCGAGCCGGCTCGGGGATCTTGAGGTGTGCCTATTGAAGCGCGAGGGGCATCGCATCGACGACGACGGTGACGATACCGCGCCCCGTCAGCGAAGCACGCAAAGGCTCCGTCAGGCCGGCGCCACCCGTGAACGCACCGAGCACGGAGCCCACGCGATCCTTCGCGTGACCCTGCGGTGCGCCGAGCAGCTGCATCACCCGGCGGGCGATCGCAGGAGCGGGGTCGATCCACAACACCGGCCACGGCGCCAGGGACTGGAATCGCGCGAGGAGCAGGGGATAATGCGTGCACGCGAGACAGATCACGTCCGTGCGCCGGCCATCCGCCCCCACGGTGAAGCAGGGCGCGATCTCGGCGGCCAGCCGCGCATCGTCCACTGGTGCGCCGGCGAGTTCCGCCTCGGCGAAGCCGGCGAGGTTCGGTGCCCCCACCAGGGTCACGTCGCAGGCCCCGGCATAGGTTTCGATGAGTTCGTGGGTGTAGGTCCGCGCCACCGTGCCCGGGGTGGCGAGCAAACTGATCCGGCGCGAGCGCGTCGCCTCCGCCGCCGGTTTGATCGGCGGCACGACGCCAACAAACGGAATCGTGAAGCGCTGGCGCAGGGCCGGTAGAACCAGAGTCGAGGCGGTGTTGCAGGCGATGACCACGAGGTCCGGTCGATGGGTCGCGACGAGGCGGTCCATCACGGAGAGCACGCGGTCGACGAGCGTCGCTTCCGAAAGATGGCCATACGGGAAGGCCGCATCGTCGGCCACGTAGACGAAACCAGCGTCCGGCCTGGCGTGGCGCACCTGCTCGAGCACCGTGAGGCCGCCGAGCCCGGAATCGAACACGAGAATCGTCGGAGTCGGGGACAAGCCCGCCATCGACGTGGGCGTGGCCGCGCCTGCCATGAGATTGTTCCGCATCCGAACCCAGTCCGACGCCCCGCAAGACGTACGAGTGTCCATGGGGGTCGGTTAAGAGGATGTGACCACGGCACGAAAAAGGCGATCCGTCGGGACCACGCCCGGCTCGACCCCGCACCGCGACGAACCGACGTGGTGCGCGCCCGTTGCCGAACGCCGGACCGAGCATATGTTGCGACGTCACAGGCTCTTGGGAGAGATCGGCATGGCAGCGACCGCAGCGTTTCGCGATACCGGCCCCGCCATGTCGGGCCATCCGGCCTTCCCCCCGCCGAACCGCGCTGCAGGACCGGTCGACCGGTCCGCGTGGATCGCGGCTTTCCATCACGTTCGCGACGAGACCGAACGTCGGGCCGCGCCGCTGTCGCCGGAGGACCAGCAGGTCCAATCCATGGCGGATGCAAGTCCGACGAAATGGCACCGCGCCCATACGACGTGGTTCTTCGAGCAATTTCTCCTGCGCGCGCACCTGCCGGGCTACGCCCTCTACGACGAGCGCCTGCACTATCTCTTCAATTCCTATTACGTCGCGGCCGGCCCGCGTCAGCCCCGTATCCTGCGCGGCCTCATCACGCGGCCGACGGCCGACGAGGTGGCGGGCTACCGGGCGCATGTGGACCGGGCGGTGGACGCGCTCCTCGCCGAGGCATCCCCGGCCTCCCTCGATACGCTCCTGCCGATCCTGGAGATCGGGCTGTATCACGAGCAACAGCATCAGGAGCTGCTCCTCACCGACATCCTCCACGCCTTCGCACAGAACCCCCTCGGACCAGCCTACGACGCGGCGTGGCGCTTTCCGGCTCCGCAGTCGGCATCCGGTTCCGTCGCGTTGATCCGGGGCATCACACAGATCGGACACGGAGGCGTGGGCTTCTCGTTCGACAACGAATCGCCCCGGCACGACGTCCTGATCCAGGGCGGTACCCTGGACCGCGCACTCGTGACCAACGCCGAATGGCTCGCCTTCATGGCCGATGGCGGTTACGCCCGGCCCGAACTCTGGCTTTCCGATGGCTGGCTGGCCGTCCAGGCCGAGGGCTGGGACGCGCCCGGCTACTGGCGACGGGACGAGTCCGGCTGGGCGAGCATGACGCTCGCGGGGATCCGGCCCATCGATCCATCTCTCCCGGTGAGTCACGTGAGCTATTACGAAGCCGACGCGTACGCGCGCTGGGCCGGCCGCGATCTACCGACAGAATTCGAATGGGAGGTGGCCGCCCGCGACGATCAACTCGCCGACGCTTTCGGTTCCGTCTGGCAATGGACGCGCAGCGCCTATACGGCCTATCCGGGCTACCGGCCGGTGGACGGAGCGCTCGGCGAGTACAACGGCAAGTTCATGTCGAACCAGTTCGTCCTGCGCGGCTCGTCGGTGGCCACGCCGGAAGGCCATGCCCGGGTCGGATACCGGAACTTCTTCTATCCGCACCAGCGTTGGCAGTTCACGGGTCTGCGCCTGTCGGACGCCCGCGCCTGATCCGGTCCCGCGTCTTGGAGACTTCAGCGTTGACCATCAATCCCGTCTTTACGAACGCGAAGCTCCTGACGACGCGAGATGCAAGTCAACAGTTTCGGGACGATGTCGTAACCGGCCTGTCGGCGCCCCAGAAGTTCCTGTCGGCGAAATACTTTTACGACGCGGCAGGCTCGGACTTGTTCGAAGCCATCACCCGGCAGCCGGAATACTATCCGACCCGCACGGAGCTCGCCATCCTCGACACGAAGGGCGCCGAGATCGCGGCGCTTCTTCCGGCGGGTGCCAATCTGGTCGAGCTCGGCAGTGGGTCCACCGTCAAGGTGCGCCGCCTCCTCGTACACCGGCCGGATCTCGCGGCTTACGTGCCTGTGGACGTTTCCGAGACGTTCCTGCGCAGCGAGGCCGAAGCCCTGGCCGCGGACTTTCCGCGTCTGTCGATCACACCCGTGGCGGCGGATTTCACACGCGCGTTCACCTTGCCGAACGGACTGTCTCACGACTCGGTAGTTGGTTTCTTCCCTGGCTCGACCATCGGCAATTTCGAGCCACCACAGGCGGCGCATCTACTGACGCATTTCGGCCGGGTGCTGGGCGGAGGTGCCACCCTTATCGTCGGCGTCGACCTCGTGAAGGACAAGGCCGTGCTGGAGGCGGCTTATGACGATGCGGCCGGCGTCACGGCGGCATTCAACCGAAACCTGCTGGTTCGGATCGAACGCGAACTCGGCGCGATCCTCGACGTGGAGGGGTTCAGCCACCGGGCCTTCTTCGATGCCGATGCTTCGCGCATCGAAATGCATCTCGTCAGCCGGCGGGTGCAGACGATCGACCTCGCCGGTCACAGCTTCACGTTCGCCGAAGGCGAGACCATCCACACGGAAAACAGCTACAAATACACCCTCGAAAGTTTCCGAACCCTGGCCGAGGCGGCCGGTTGGACGACACAGGCCACTTGGACCGATGCCGATGGCCTGTTCTCAATCCACGCTCTCACGCGTCGCGTTTAAGGTATCGATTCGAAAGAAAAGCCGGTCTACGGCGAGCGATCGGGGCGCGACGCGTCGCCCTGACGTCAGCTACGCTTCTCCATCATCGCCTTGACCTGCATGAGCTGGTCCCAGACGAGGCCTGGCGAGGTGCCCAGGGCATCGAAGCCCGCATTGATGCCCCAGTAGAGCCCCACCACCATCAGAGGCACGAGGATCCAGCCGAGGATTTCCTCGCCGCGATGCCGGCGGCGGCGACGCAAGCGCCGCGCTTCGCGGCGAGTCGGGGCTGGCGCAGTCTGGTGCTGAACGGGCGTGAGGGGACCCTCATGCAGATCGTTCATTCGGATGCCCCCTCGTGATTGGTTAAGCAGACGCACACCGTGCGCTTCCTGATCGGGCCGAAGCCCAAGGGGCGCTTGCTAACCATCGCGAAGCCACGTGTCGACCACTGGTGACAGGTTCCGGGGCGTGTATGGCGTCGCGGCGACGGGATCGACCCCAAAATCTGGCCGATCCCGTTTGGACGCTTCGCTCGATCAGGCCTTGACCAGCGGCACCTTCGGCACGGTGCGGACACTGCCAGAGCCGCCGCTGCCGGATCCGTCGTCCTTCTTACGGGGCGACACCTTCGCACGGGTGCGCTTGTGCTTCTTGGCCGCGTTGGTCACGTCCTTCTCGGGCTTCGGAGTCACCGGCCCGGCCGGAAACTCGAAACCGAGGGCCTGCTTCTCGCCCTCCTCCGGCGTCTTCACCACCACCCGCACGGCGCCGCCATCCTTGAGGCGTCCGAACAGCACTTCGTCCGCGAGCGGCGTCTTGATGGTGGACTGGATCAGGCGCGCCATGGGACGGGCGCCCATGGCATCGTCGTAGCCATGCTCCACCAGCCACTCGCGGGCCTCGTCGGACAGCTCGATGGTGACGTTGCGGTCGGCGAGCTGCGCCTCAAGCTGGAGGACGAACTTGTCCACCACCTTGGCGACGACCTCCTTCGGCAGATGGCCGAACGAGATGATCGCGTCGAGGCGGTTGCGGAATTCCGGGGCGAACAGCTTGTTGATCGCCTCGACGTCGTCGCCCGTACGCTTCGACTGGGTGAAGCCATAGGCCGACTTCGCCAGATCGGACGCACCCGCATTGGTGGTCATGATGATGATCACGTTGCGAAAATCGACCTGCTTGCCGTTGTGATCGGTGAGCTTGCCGTGATCCATCACCTGCAGCAAGATGTTGAACAGGTCCGGGTGCGCCTTCTCGATCTCGTCGAGCAGCAGCACGCAGTGCGGGTGCTGGTCGATGCCGTCGGTGAGCAGCCCCCCCTGGTCGAAGCCGACATAGCCGGGAGGCGCACCGATGAGGCGACTCACCGTATGGCGCTCCATGTATTCCGACATGTCGAACCGCAGCATCTCGACGCCCAAGCTGGCGGCGAGCTGCTTGGCCGCCTCCGTCTTGCCCACACCCGTGGGGCCCGCGAACAGGTACGAGCCGATGGGCTTGTCTGGATCGCGCAGGCCCGCGCGCGCCAGCTTGATGGCCGAGGTCAGGGCCTCGATGGCGTTGGGCTGCCCGTAGACCACCCGCTTGAGGCTGTCCGTGAGGTTCTTCAGCACCACCGCGTCGTCCTTCGACACGGTTTTCGGTGGGATGCGCGCCATCGTGGCGATGGTGGCCTCGATCTCCTTCACGCCGATGGTGCGCTTGCGGCGCGCCTCCGGCACCAGCATCTGCGAAGCGCCGGTCTCGTCGATGACGTCGATGGCCTTGTCGGGCAGCTTGCGGTCGTTGATATAGCGCGCCGATAGCTCCACCGCGGCCTTCACGGCTTCGGTGGTGTATTTCAGCTTGTGGAATTCCTCGAAGTACGGCTTCAGGCCCTTCACGATCTCGATGGCATCCGGGATCGACGGCTCGTTGACGTCGATCTTCTGGAACCGGCGCACGAGGGCACGGTCCTTTTCGAAGTACTGGCGGTACTCCTTGTAGGTGGTCGAGCCGATGCAGCGGAGCGACCCGTTGGCCAGCGCCGGTTTGAGGAGATTCGACGCGTCCATGGCTCCGCCCGATGTGGCGCCGGCACCGATGACCGTGTGGATCTCGTCGATGAACAGCACCGCGTTCGGGTGGGCTTCGATCTCCTTCATCACCTGCTTGAGGCGCTCTTCGAAGTCGCCGCGATAGCGGGTGCCGGCAAGCAGCGTTCCCATGTCGAGGGAGAACACCGTGGCGTCGATGAGGACTTCTGGCACCTCCTTGTGGATGATCTTGCGCGCCAGCCCCTCGGCGATAGCCGTCTTGCCGACACCGGGATCGCCCACCAGCAGGGGGTTGTTCTTCTGGCGCCGGCACAGGATCTGGATCGTGCGCTGCACCTCGGTTTCGCGGCCGATCAGCGGGTCGATCCGGCCGTCGCGGGCCTTCTTGTTGAGGTTGATGCAGTAGGCTTCGAGGGCGTCGCCCTTCTTCTTCGGCCGTGCCTCGTTGTCGTCGCCGCTCGGACGCTCGGCCGCGGATTCCTCCTCGGCGCCCCGCACCGGCTTCGGCTCGGACGCGCCCGGCCGCTTGGCGATGCCGTGGCTGATGTAGTTGACCGCGTCGTAACGGGTCATGTCCTGCTCTTGCAGGAAGTAGGCGGCATGGCTCTCGCGCTCGGCGAAGATCGCCACCAGGACGTTGGCCCCCGTCACCTCTTCGCGGCCCGACGACTGCACGTGGATCACGGCACGCTGGATCACCCGCTGGAAGCCGGCGGTGGGCTTGGCATCCTGCCGGCCGTCCCCGATCAGATTGGCGAGTTCGGTGTCGACGTATTCGACGAGGCTGCGCTTGAGCGTATCGATCTCGACGTTGCAGGCCCGCATGACCGCCGCGGCGTCCTGATCGTCCACCAGGGCGAGGAGAAGATGCTCCAGCGTCGCGTATTCGTGCCGCCGCTCGCCGGCGAGCGCCAGGGCGCGGTGGAG
>Ga0182231_1000028_pt1 | contig 53412 bp, 43 predicted proteins | sample G6R1MG_29_FD_129667 | JGI IMG/M metagenome (GOLD analysis project Ga0182231, IMG submission 129667) | Miscanthus phyllosphere microbial communities from Michigan, USA - G6R2_NF_07NOV2016_LD1 MG | ecosystem: Host-associated > Plants > Phyllosphere > Phylloplane/Leaf | place: USA: Michigan...
CACGGTGCGCGACAACATCGCCCGGTTCCGCACCGACGTCTCCGACGAGGCCGTGACCCGCGCGGCGCAGGACGCCGGCATCCACGACCTCATCGTCCGCCTGGAGAAGGGCTACGAGAGCGAACTCGGCGCCTCCGGCACCACGGTGTTCTCGGTCGGCCAGCGCCAGCGCCTCGGCCTCGCCCGCGCGCTGCTGGGCGACCCCAGCCTCGTGGTGCTGGACGAGCCCAACGCCAACCTCGACACCGAGGGCGAGGCCGCGCTCCTCGACGTGCTCGGCGCCCTGAAAGCCCGGGGCGTCACCGTGGTCATCGTCTCCCACCGGGCGAGCGTGTTCCGGCACGTGGACAAGATCCTGTTCGTGCGCGGCGGCGAGGTCCAGTCCTTCGGCGACCGCGACGTGATCCTGGGCCAGCTCATGGCCCCCGCCACGGTGCCGGGCACCGCCGAGACCCGCGCCGCCCCGCCGCCCGCCGTGGCGCAGGGCTGAGCGCATCCCCTCTCCCCGCCTGCGGGGAGAGGGCCGCGACGACCCTGTCGTCGGCGCGGCGAGGCGGCAGCCGAAGGTGAGGGGGCGTCTCCGTATGAGCCACCTCCGGAGGCGCCCCCTCACCCTCGCTCCGGCTACGCCTGCGCTCACCGAAGGCACGGCAGGGTGCCTTCGGCCCTCTCCCCGCAAGCGGGGAGAGGGGAGACCCCGCGCCCGCCCAACATCGGCCGCAGAGCGGCCGCACCACACGACTCAGACTTCGCCTGTCAGACTTGCGCCCGAAAAGGCACCGCGATGAAGCTTCCCGCCAACCTCGGCCAGACCGTCGGCACCGCCATCGGGCGGATCGTCCCCGTCAAGATGCCGGCCTTCGCCCTGGCGCCCGCCGCCCCCATCCCGCATTCGGCCGACGAGGCGGTGATCCTTCGCGAGCTGGAGGCCCGGGTGAAGAAGCCCATCGTCGCCGGCATGGCCGTGGTGGTGGTGTTCGTGCTCGGCACCTTCGTGTGGTCGGCGGTGGCGAGCCTGCACGGGGCCATCGTCACCCCCGGCTACCTCCGGGTGGAATCGAGCCGCAAGACCATCAAGCACCGCGACGGCGGCGTGGTCCGCGAGATCCTGGTGAAGGAAGGCGCCGTGGTGAAGCAGGGCGACGTGCTCATCCGCATGGACGACGCCACGCCCCGCGCCCAGGCCGAGGTGCTGTCCGCCGGCCTCGACGGCCTCCTCGTGCAGCGCGCCCGCCTCTACGCCGAGCGCGACGGGGCCGACACCATCACCCTGCCGAAGGACATCCAGGCCCGCGCCGCCGAGCCCGACATCGCCATGATGATCCGCGACCAGGAGAACCTGTTCAAGACCCGGAAGGCCTCGCTGGAGAGCCAGTTCGACGTGCTGCGCAAGCGCATGGACCAGTCGCAGACGCGCCTCGCGGGCTTGGATGCCACCCTCAAGTCCATCGACAGCCAGTCCGCCCTGATCCAGGACGAGCTGACGGGGGTTCAGTCGCTGTACGAGAAGGCCCTGGTGCCCAAGACCCGCGTGCGCCAGCTCGAACGCTCGGCCGCCGAACTCGTGGGCAACCGTGGCGCCCAGCTCTCCGAGGTCGCCCGCACCAAGGAGCTCATGAGCGAATCCGAGTTCCAGATCGCCAGCATGCGCCAGACCCGCTCCGCCGAGGTGGCGGAGGCGCTGCGCGACGTCCAGGCCAAGATCAACGACACGCTGCCCCGCCTCCACGCCGCCCGCGAGACCCTCGACCAGGTCGAGGTCCGCGCCCCCGACGACGGCTACGTGCTCAACCTCACCCAGTTCACCAAGAACGGCGTCGTCACCCCCGGCGAGCGCCTCATGGACATCGTCCCCACCGACGCCCCCCTGGTGGTGGAAGCCAAGCTCAAGCCCGACGAGGCCTACGAGGTGACGCAAGGGATGAAGGCCCACATCCAGCTCGCCACCTACGAGGCCCGCCAGCTGCCGCCGATCCCCGCCACGGTCACCAAGGTCTCGGCCGACCGCCAGCAGGACCAGCGCACGGGCGAGCCCTACTTCACCGTGGAGCTCAACATCGAGCCCGAGGCCCTCAAGGATCTGGTCAAGCACATCCGCCTCTACCCCGGCATGTCGGCCACCGCCATGATCGGCACCGGCGAACGCACGGTCCTCGACTACGTCACCAGCCCCGTGCGCGATTCGCTCAAGGGCGCCCTCAAGGAGCGCTAGGCGCTCATCGATCGGTCACACCGCGGGGGGCATCGGATGGCACACGAAACGCGAGCCGAAGCCCTGGCGGGCCTCAACGCACGCTCCCTGGCGGCGCGGCCCTGGGTCCAGCCCGGCTACCGCTACCGCCCGGCGAGCCAGCACGACCAGGCCGGGCACGACTTTCGCGCCAGCCATCCGTATTTCGGCTGGACGCATGTCGAGGTCGACGGGATCGACCTCACGCTGTTCTCGAGCAACGACGACGGCGTCGCGATGGTCTACCACGCGTTCGGACCGGACTCCTACGAAGCCGCCAGCGTCGCCGCCTGGCTGGCCATCGCGCGGACGGCCACGGCCGTGGCCGATGTCGGATCGTTCACGGGGCTGTTCGGCATCCTGGCTCAGGTCGCGGCCCCCGGTGCGGCGGTGATCGCCGTCGAGCCCAACCCGGCCGTGCGCGCGCGGCTGTTCATGAACCTCGTCGCCAACGGCTGCTATCCGAAGCTGACGGTCGCACCCTATGCCGTGTCCGATGCGCTCGGAACCCTGTCCCTGCACGTCGCATGGGGACCGGACATCCTGGATACGGGATCGTCGCTCAATGCGCCGCGCCATCGGCCGGACTGGCTTCCCGTCCGGACGGAGATCGTCACGGCCGCTCCCCTCGATGTCGTCCTGGCGCAACACGGTTTCGCGCGGCTCGATCTCATGAAGATCGACGTCGAGGGCGTCGAGGCGATGGCCCTGGCGGGCGCCCGCAAGACCCTGTCGGCCCAGCCCACGCTGTTCCTGGAGGTCCAGGGGCCGGAGAACTTCGCGGCCTGTCACGCGATCCTCGCGTCGCACGGCTACCGGGTGTCCGCGATCGACGATGAGGACCTGCGTCTGATCCCCTACGAGGGGTCTTCCCCCGAGGAGTGGTTCTCGAGGCATGTGGGGGCGCGGGTGATGAATTATCTGTGCGTGGCGCGCCCCGAACACGAGGAAATGGCCAACCAGGGCCTCGCGCGCATCCGATCGAAGGGGCGCTGACACCCCCCGCATTCGAAGCGTCGGACGTTTCGAATCCTACGCCCCTCCCGCGGTCCCGCCGGAGTTCATGATCGCCAACAGTTCCTCGGCGACGGCGGCGGCCTGGGGCAGGTAGCGCAGCGTGAGGAAGTTCTCCTGCTTCTGGAGAACCTCCAAGGCCGCCGGGTGATGATAGGTCGACGCGTTGCTGGCAAGAGCGTCGATGAGGACGTAATTCGAGTTGATCTGCTCCGTCACGTTGAGGCAGGTGATCCGACGGCCCGGGCAGAAGACGCTCGCGTGGAGAAAGGATCCGGCCGATCCCATGATCCGCTGGCGCGCGGACATCAGGCGGATCTGGTCCACGAAACTCAAGGTTTCGGGATAGACGATCTCGACCCCCGCACGGCTCAGCACCGCCTCGATCTCATCCTCGTTGGTGATCCGCCCGACGGCGGACGAGAGACGGGTCTTGGAATAGTAGATCGGCCTGTCGCTGGGTTCGATCTGCGCGGTGGAGCGAATGCGATCGCCCATTTTCGCGCACAGATCGCCATAAGCCCGGTGGGCCGCGCATTGCTCCTCCAGGCTCGTGCTCGGGACCACGACGGACCGAACGCGCGTGGGCTCGTCGAAGGTCACGAAATCCCGGGGCGCGAGGCCGATGAGGGCGAACGCGGCGGCGATGAAGGGCACGCCGAACCATCCCTCCGGCGTGCCCGGACCGTGACACAGGATCGGCGTTCGGGGCGAACGAATGCGGGCCATGGCCCAGAAGCGCGGAAGCGTGTTGATCAGAAAATGCCCGAAGTGCGGGTTGATGCGCCCGCCGTAGATATACGCCCCACCGGGCGCGGAACGCGCGATCCGATCCGCCGTGAGATCGGTATGCAGGCTCTGATCGGGAGGGAGGTGTGTCCCCTCGCGAAAATCCGCTGCCGCGGCGACGGGACTTCCGTCGCCCTCGAACAGGCCCCAGCCTCGACCGTGGGCATAGGGCAGATAGAAGCCCTCCCGCACGACGGAGATGTCCGGATCGGCGGCGCGGATTTCTGCCGTACCCCATAGGCTCGTGCACGGACTGAGCAAGTTCATCGGGCGCTCAGTAGTTCACGCGGAGCGTTTCGTTGCCGACCATCTTCATGACCTTGTTGATCATCGGTGCGCGCTCGAACACGAGGATGCTGTCGTATGCGGTCATCGCCACCGTTTGCCGTGTGAAGGCGGTGGGAGCCACCATGCCGTCCTTGACGTGATCCGCGTTCAGATCGTCGATGAGACCCTTGAAACGTTCGACCATCGAACGGGGATCGTTCCGACCGCCGCCGTAATCGGGCCAGTAAGCCGTATGCATGTCCTCGATCATGTAGACGCCGTTGGTCGCGATCCGTTCGTAGAGGAATTCGAACGTCGCCGTGACATGCGCCATGTGGTGGCTGCCATCGTCGAGCACGGCGTCGAAAGTTCCGAACTCGTCGATGAGGGACTGAAGGAAGGCCGGGTCGGACTGATCGCCGATCCTCACGGCGACCTGTTCGTCGCCGTACTGTCGGCAGATCTCGTTGATGTCGATCGTGACGATGCGGGCGAGGGGGCCAAGCCAGCGCTTCCACATCTGCGACGAGCCGCCGTTGCCGGCGCCGATCTCGAGAAACGTGACGGGACGCCCCACGTAGCGACCGAAATGGCGCTCGTAGGCAAAGAAATAATGTCCTGACTTGTGGATCGGTCGGCCGGTGTTTGAGAGAAAGATTTCGTACAACGACATTCGGCTATCGATCTCCGGTTACGCAGCGATCTGTATGCGCCCGCCGGCCACACGCAGGCGAAGCCCCGACGGGCCGCACCGCGAAGGGTCGTCGGCCGTGGGATATGAGACCGTCGGTTGGAAATAACACGGACTCGGGCGGCGTTGGCTTCCTATCGTAGCAGACGGGGAGATTTATAGTCTCCCTCGGGAATGTCCTGCGGCGCAGCCGTGATGGAGGGGAGAATCGGCCGCGACCGGGCGTCTTGCGAAGCGCTCCCCGACTGTCGTCGATACCGGTTCGGAGCGGCCGGCGGCCGCTCCGCCGACCGCCGGGCGACGCGGACCGTGGTGTTCCGCAGGGTGACGGGCATCGGGCCCGATCACGACGCGCCCGCCCGCTGGGGCTTCGGGAGCCTCACGGAACGGCCGATCGCGAAGGATCACCACTCCGAACCCGGGCCAGGCCGGGTCTCCTGAGAGACGTTTATGGGCCGATCGGCGACCTTCGCACGACCCGGCTCGGTACCCAGGGGCAGGCCATCGTGCTACTGGCAGCGGTGGCGGTCGGAACACGACAACCGACTGCGCCTCAGCCCCACGCGGAGGACGCATCGGTCGCGCTCTACCCGATCGACCGCCCGGGACGGCCAGCGTCTCCTCCGTGGGACGATCGATCGGTTTGGAAGAGGCTTCATGTTTGTTAGGCGGCTGTTCCGTAAAAGCACACGAAGCCAACAAATTGTAAAGAAGTCATTCGATTCTCGTTTTTACGGCTCGTATTACACCGATCTTTCCGAGCTCTCGAACCAAAGAGCTCTGTTCAAGCACTATACGGCTCACGGTCGTCGCGAGGGTCGCCACCCCCACCCAGCCGCTTTGATGGCCGCTCTCATCGCGGAGTTCGGCCCGCTCCCGGACGATTTCGTGCCGGAGCGTTATCGTCTGCTGAACGGCGATCTCTCGAACGTGCGGGAGGGCTGGGCCCTCGCGGAGCATTACCTGCGCTTCGGCCGCCAGGAAGGCCGTGCCTACACCCTGCCGGACGAGTTCGATGCGGCGTTCTACCAAAGTTACTACCATGACCTGACCGATATTCCGGAGAACGGTCTGATCGAGCATTTCCTCCAGTTCGGCCGGCGGGAAGGACGTGCGCCCAGCGCGCGCGCGCTGATCGCCGATCTCCAAACGGAATTCGGGCCACTCCCGCAGGATTTCGTTCCGAGCCACTACCGCCGGCTTTACGGAGACCTGTCCGCGAAGATCGAGCCGTGGGAACTGCAGGAACATTACCTGCGTCACGGACGCTCGGAGGGACGCCCCTACCGGCGTGTGCGCAGCGCCGCCGACGAGCGGGATCTCGAGAGCATCCGGGCCGGCGCGGCCGACGCCGGACTCCTGCCCGAGCCCATCCTCGACCACTTCATGCTCTACGAATTCGTCGTCCTGAATGCGAGCTGGCTGCCGCACCCCCCCGTTTCACGCATCCAGGGGATCCGCCTGTTCCTCGAACAGGGGGTGGAGCGCTTGGCGCCCATTTCCATGAAGGCGACCTTCGATCCCGACTTCCACCGGTCGCAGTTTCCCGACACGGCCCATCTGAGCGACGTCGAACTCTATCGTGCCTGGCTGAGCTTCGGGATCGTGGACGATGTCCCGGGCAGCGAGGGGAGTGCTCTCGCTCAGCTCATCGGCGAGGACAGGTTTCCCGCCTGCTTCGACGAGGCGGCCTATCGGGCCCGCCTGGCCCCGGACAAGGAGCGGATCCCTCCGGGCCGGTTCGCGGCCCTCGCGCATTTCGTCGGCGGCGGCTTTGCCGATCACGGATCGATGGTGTCAGGGGCGGGGGCAGCACAGCTGTTCGGCCAGATCAGCGACTTCCACCTCATCCGCCACGAATACGGGATCGCCCTGAAGGCCGCCGATCTGGGGCTCGCCGTCGCCGCGCTGGAACCGCAGCTCCTTCACCAGCGCGCGGAAGCCCTGCGCGCGCTCGGCCGAAACGCCGAGGCCACGGCGGCTTATGCCGCCGCCGCCGACCTGCCCGGCGCGGGCCTGTGGACGCACATCCACGCGGCGCTCGGGCTCGCCGCCGATCCCCTGGCCCACGAGGCGGCCCTCGACCAGATCGAACGCTCGGCCAAGATCTTTCGGGGGGCGTCCGAGTGGCGCAAGGCGGCGCATCGGACCATCGCGGGGGTCTTCGCCACCGTCAGCACGCAAGCCCGGACCCTGTACGCGGACGGCCGGCGGGCGGAGGCCGACGCCCTGCTCACCGCCTGCCTCGACCGCCTCGCGGCCGTGATCGCCACCGTCGATCCCCTGCCCGGACGCCTGCCGCCGCTCCGCACCGGTCGGATCGTGGTGGTGGCCAACCGCGACCTGCCGCAATGCGACCATTACCGGGTGGTCCAGAAATGCGCGCAGCTCGAGCACGGCGGATGGACGGTCGAGCTGTTCCGGCAGGACGAGGCGGATCGGTGCCGGCCGAGCCTCGACCGCGCGGCGGCGGTGATCTTCTACCGGGTCGCGGCGATCCCCGGGGTGCTGCACGCGATCCTCTACGCCAGGGCCCTGGGGTTACCGACCTTCTACGAGATCGACGATCTCCTGTTCGAGCCGGGCGCCTACCCCGATCCGTTCGAGAGTTTCGAGGGGCAGATCACCGAACAGGACTATGTCGGGCTCCAATACGGCGTGCCGCTGTTCCGCTATGCCCTGCGCCTGTGCGACGCCGGGATCGCATCGACGCCCGCGCTCGCCGAGGCCATGCGGCCGCATCTGCGCACCGGGACCTGTCACGTCCTGCGAAACGGGTTCGACCGGCGCAACGATCCGTTCCTGGCGCGGCCCGCCACGGCCTTCGCCACCGGCCCGGTGACGGTGTTCTACGGGTCCGGCACGAAGGCGCACAACCGCGACTTCACGATCCTCGTCGCCCCCGCCCTGTTGGAGATACTGGCCCGCCATCCCGACGTGCGGATCGTGATCGCGGGCTATCTCCACCTCGACCCGCGCTTCGCGCCCTTCGCCGACCGGGTCCGGCAGCTCGGCTTCTGCGCGGATGTCACCGCCTATTGGGAAGTGCTTTCCGGGGCCGACATCAACCTCGCCGTCCTCGTGCGCGGCCCGATGGCGGACGCCAAGAGCGAGATCAAGTGGCTGGAAGCCGCCATGTGCGGCGTCCCGTCCATCGTTTCGGGGACGCGGACCTACCGGGAGCTGCTCACCGACGGAGACGACGCGCTCCTGGCCGATACCCCCGAGGACTGGCTCGCGGCCCTCGACCGGTTGATCGGCGATCCCCGCCTGCGGCGGGCGATCGGCGCGCGGGCCCGCCTCAAGGCGCTGGGTGAATACGGGCTGGATGCCGCCGTCGCGGTGCTCGCCCGCGCCCTGCCCCCGCCCGCCCCCCCGGTGCGCGAATCGCATCGGACGCCCGAGCCCCGTCCGCGGCCTCGGCGGCCGGACGCCGGACGAAAGCCCCGCGTGCTCGTCCTCAACGTCTACTTTCCCCCGCAGCTCGTGGGCGGGGCGACGCGGGTCGTGCGCGACAACCTCGATCATTTCCTCGATCACGCCGGGGACCGTTTCGAGTTCGCCGTCGCGGCGGCCGACGACGGCGCCGAACCGGCCCACGGCACGCGCATCGACCGCTATCGCGGCGTCCCGGTCTACCGGATCGCGCCGCTGCACGTCGAGCACGGCGCCTGGCAACCGTTCGACCCCGGGATGCGGGGCCCGTTCGAGGCGCTCCTCGATCGCTTCGCGCCCGACCTCGTCCACGTCCACTGCGTCCAGCACCTCACCGGAACCGTGGTGGAAGCCGTCCGCGCGCGCGGTATCCCCTACGTCGTCACCCTGCACGACGCATGGTGGATCTCGGATTTCCAGTTCCTCGTCGATGCGGACGGACAGGTCCATACGCCGTCTCCCGATCCCCTGCGGGACGTCACCAACCGGGCCCTCGACCCGATCGCCTCGCTCGGCCGAAGGCGGGCGCTCGGCCGGCTCCTCGACGGTGCGCACGCCCTCATCGCCGTCTCGGAGAGTTTCGCCGGCCTCTACCGTGCGGCCGGACACCCGCGCACCGTCGCGGTTCCGAACGGGATTCCGGCGATGTCTTTCGTTCCGCGCCGGCCGGGCCCGGCGGGCCGCGTGCGCCTCGGGCAGATCGGCGGCCGGACGACGCACAAGGGCGCAACGCTCATCGAGTCCGTCCTGCGGGCCGGCGCCTTCGCGAACCTCGATCTGACCCTCGTCGACCACGCGCGGGCGCCGGGGGAAATCTCGACGGAGATCTGGGGCACCACGCCGGTCCGCCTCATCGGGCGCCAACCGCAGGACGCCATCGCGGCGCTCTACGCCGAACTCGACGTTCTGCTCGCGCCCTCCCTGTGGCCGGAGAGCTACGGCCTCGTCACCCGCGAGGCGCGGGCCGCCGGGCTCTGGGTGGTCGCGAGCGACAGGGGCGCGATCGGCGCCGACCTCACCGACGATGTCGACGGATTCCGGATCGACGTGGAAACGCCGGAGGCCCTGCGCAGGGTGCTGGAGCGCATGGACGCCGATCCGGAGCGTTTCCGTCGGAGCCCGCCGGTGGTGCGGCTGTCGGACAGGACCACGGCGGAGCAGGGCGACGATCTGCTCGCCCTTTACGACGGGATCGTCGCCTCGGTTTCATCGGGCTCCGACGCGCCCGCTTGCGCGGAGCCGCGATGAGGTTCTTCGGCGTCCGGTCGCCGTCGATCGCGAGGGATCGTCACGTCATCCGTCGCGGTCGACCACGTCCGGGCTCGTGGCCGCGGGGCAGGACCGATCAGCCGCGCTGCCACCACCGCCGCTGAGGGGACTCCGATTGTGGGGCCTGCCGGACCTCGTGCTCCAGCCGATCGATCAGTTCGCCTTTCGCCTGTAGCTCCGCCCGCAACCGGGCGATCTCGGCCACCTCGCGTTCCAGGGTGGCGGCGCGTGCCTGCGCGTCCGCCAGCTTCGCGTTCGCGTCGCGGGCCATGTCGCGCGCGGCGTCGCGGTCCGCCTCCAGGCCGGGGATCAGCATGTTGCGCCCCTGCGCGTCCTCGAAGCCCTTGTTCGTCGCGTGCAGGGCCGGCACGAAGGCGGCGCACGCCGTCTCGAACGCCGCATGGACCCGGTCCAGGACGACGTGGACCGGCTCGTCCGCCGTACCATCGGGGCCTTGCGCCGTTCCACGCGCATAGGACGTCACGGCGTCCCGCAGCCACGGATGGAGGTGGTCGATGCCCCCGGACCCGGCGCGGCTGCGCCTCAGATCGGGGTCGACGAACGTCCCCAGCGCGGCGAAGTCGGCCTCCGACAGGTGCGGCAGGGGCAATCTCAGGGCGTCGACGACGCCCCGCATCACCGACCGCCCGTCGGCCAGGAGGTCCTCGTAGCGGAGGAAGACGCGGGTCATCCCCCGGCTCTCGCGCTCGGCTTCGAGCACGTAGCGCAGCCACGTCATGAGGGTGTTGGGCAGGGGAAATCCATCCCGGGCGTGAAGCGAGCGCGCCACCTCGTCGGGATGCCGGAACGGCAGGACCGCGACCACGTCGAGGTCGAGGATCGCCGCCGCCCGCCGCCAGAGGGGCAGGAGTTTGCAGGTGCGCGGATCCTTCACCACGAAGAGGGGAGCGTCGCCGAACTCCGTCCGCACGATGGCGACGAGTTCGTCGACAAAGGTCTGCGCGACGGGCAGATCGTACCAGGCATCGGGAAACTTGTCCCAGTCCCACCAGTGCATCCCGGCGGACGCCAGAACCCGGTCGTGGAGGGCGACGATCTCTTTCGGCTCGAAGTGCCCCTTCGGATTGTCGTCCGACAGCCCGAGGCCCGTCGCCGGCATGGTCGCACCGAGGATCCCGAGCGCCCCGGCGACGGTGGACGTCCCGCTCCGGTGCATCCCGATCACCAGGACGAGGGTGCGCCGCCCCGTGACGGCGCTCGATGGTGTCACTTCGCTCACGCACTCACCTCGTCGCCATGGTTCGGGGCCACCGACCAACGCCGCGGATCGATCCCGTAGGCGCGCTCCGGGCTGAGCCTGGACTCGTACCAGCGGCTCCGCAGGAGCGCGGTCTCGACCGAGGCCAACAGGCCGGTCCGGTCGACGGGCAGGAACAAGCCCGGCCCGGGGCTCCACACCGTCCGCACGTAGGGCGTGACCGCCACCAGCCTGTCGTTTCGGGCGGCGTCGAGCCCGAGGAGGATCATCAGCCGATCGGAACTCAGCTCTCCCGCGTGCGCGTTCAGGACCCGCGCGAGGGCCGAAGTCCTGACCAGAACGGTGGTCGGGGCGGCGACGTCGACGCAACGCTGGGTGTGGATCTGCCCGTGATAGGACTTCTCGAAGGTCCCGCCGAGATTGGGGTCGAGGACGGTCCCGTCGGGGGAGAAGAACGCCCCCGACCACTTGATCGACGTTCCCGTCGCGTCGGTCAGGAGGCCGGAGGCGACGTCGAGGCGGTCGTCCCACAGGGCGAGGGCGGAGAGCTCGCGCAAATCGGCGTCGTGGAATGAATCTCCGTCGTGAAGAAAGAGCCAGTCAGCGCCCGATTCGACGGCGGCCCGCAGCGCCGCGCCGCCGTCACCCCAAGCCCCGTCGCTCGGCAGGGGCGTGACGCCGTCGAGGGTGCGACGCGGGCGCAGGGACCACATACCGGTGTTCGGGCCGCTCTCGTTGGGCCGCACCGCAACATCGTCCCCCCGCCCACGCGCCGCCACCAACCGGTCGAGGACGAACTTCTGCGAGGCCACGGCCGCCGGCTTGTCGCCGGTTTCGGCCGAGGCTGTGGAACCCGGATTGATCCGCCACGCGTAGAGCAGTTCCGGCACATGCACGGGGGCGAAACCGGCGGCCCATGCCCGGCCGATGGCATCCCAATCGTGGCACCAGGTCGCGCGGTCGTCGGCGTAGGCGTCGATCTCGATGAGGAGGTCGCGCCGCCAGGCCATGAGGTGGGTCTGGTAGCAGCAGTTCGTCGACAAGAAAGGATCGAAGGCGGGCTTGAAGAACGGGCTGGCCTTGGCGGACGACGGATTCGACTTGAACTCGTCGGAGTAGAACACCCGGCCCGAGGGATTCCGTTCGATCCAATGCGCCATGACCTGCAGCGCGTCGATGGTGAGATAATCGTCCGCATCGAGGGGAACGAGAACGTCCCCCCCGGCCGCCGCGAGCCAGGTCCGGTTGGCGCCGGCGATACCGGCGTTCGTCGCGTGACGGATGACCCGGGCGTGGCCGGCGGCCTCCACCTTTGCGAGCCAGGCGAGGGTGTCCTGCCGGGTCGAGCCGTCGTCGACGATGACGATCTCGCGGTTCCCGTAGGTCTGCAGCAGGCAGGATTGCAGCATCTCCTCCAGGAAGGCGGCCGGCTGGTCGTAGACCGGCACACAGAGGGAGAACCGGATCTGTCCCGTGGCCGGGTAGTTCCGTATGCGCCAGGCGATGTGCCGGTCGAGCCAGTTTTCGAAGGCCGCCGGATCCGCCTCCGGGGGGGAGCGTTCGGGGCGCAGGAGCACGCGGTAGGCAGGATCGCGCTGATCGAAACCAGGGTTGAAATACGGATCCCGCAATCCCGGCCAGCGCGCGTACAGCGCCTCCTTCTCGCAGCGATAGGTGCCCGTCTTCGAGGCACTCTCGTAATGGTAGACCCGCACCCCGGGATCGACGACGCAGGTCCGCCCGGATTCGCGCAGGCGCAGGCAGAAATCCACGTCGTTGTAGTTGAGCGGGAAGCGTTCGTCGAAGCCGCCGAGCGCCTGGTAGTCGGCACGGCGCACGATGGCCATGGCCCCGGTGACGCCGAACACTTCGCGCCGGCATTGCAGGAGATTGCCCGTGGCGCCCGCATGACTCGGCGCCACGAAGAGACCGGCGTGGGATGGACCCTGTTCGAGGAGGATGACGCCGTTGTGCTGCACGGTGCCGTTCTCGAACAGGCAGAGCGGGCCGATCATCCCGACATCCGGGTGCGCCAGGAGGAAGGCGACGAGTTCCTCGCCGCCGCGCGCCGTCACGGCCTCGACGTCGTCGTTCAGCAAGCAGACGAACTCGCCCTCGGCGGCGGCGACGCCGATGTTGAGCTTGCGCGCGATGTTGAGCGACCGGTCTTCGTAGTGAACCAACCGGATGCCCGGCGTCTCGGCGAGCCGCGCAGTCTGCTCCTCGCTGAGATCGCCGTTGTGGACGATCACGTATTCCCGGTTCGGGTAGAAATCCGTGCGCTCGAAGCTGCCGACGCAGTTCAGGATCAGGTTGATGCGCCGGTCACGTACGATACGCGAACCGGCCCCCGTGGGGATCACGTAGGACAGGAGCGGAGCGGCAGCCGGCAGGGTGTAGTGCGTGCGCCAGAACCCGTCGCCGAAGCCCGGCGAGACGGAGGCATGGGGATCGCGTTGCCGGGCGAACTCGAGCAACGACGCCTCCTGACGCCCGACGCTGTAGGATTTCGTCTTCATCGACGTCGCCGTCGAGGTCGGCGACGCGCGCCAGACGTAGCCGATCACCGGCACATGGATCGCCTTCTGGACATGGCGCGAGGCCCGAAGGGCGAAATCGTAATCCTGGGTCCCGTCGAAATCCGGCCGGAAGGCTCCCACGGTGGCGAGGAAATCCCGGCGATAGACCGCGAGGTGCGAGAGATACATCGTGTTCTCGAGGAGCACCGGCGACCAGCCGGGCTTCAGAACCACGTCATAGAGTTCGCCGTCGTCGGAGATCTTGCACTCATCCGTGTAGACAAGGTCCGCGTCGGGCTCGGACTGGAATGCCTTCCAGATCGCCTCGAACACGGTACGGGGCAGGAGGTCGTCGTGATCGACGAGCGCCACGTGCGTGCCGTCGGCCTGCGCGATGGCGCGGTTCGTGCCGCCGGCGATGCCAAGGTTGCGCTCGGCATACACCACGGTGACGCGGGGATCCGCGGTCGCGATCCGGCGCAGGGTCCGGAGCGTATCGGGACGCTCGGAGCCGTTGTCGACGATGATCCAGCGCCAGCCGACATAGCTCTGGTTCAACAGGGTCTGGAAGAGTTCCTGAAGATGGGCGGGCTCGGTGTTGAAGGCCGGCGTCACCACGCTCACACAAAACGCCGGGTCCGACAGCCCCGCGGTGGCCTCCGGACGGGTAGGCTCGCACAGGTCGCGCAGACTGAGCTGCTGACCGATTCCGCCGGGGTTCAGGGGCGCTTCGCGTCCCTCCAGGGTGCCCGTGCGCAGCCAGTGGACGAGGGGGTTGATCGCGCTGGCGCGCACGTCGGGATAGCGCTCCAGGTAGGTCTGGCCGTGAAAGAACGGCGACGGCTCGCGCTCCTGAAGATGGCCGCTCGTGAGGTAATGAGCGATGGGGTCCATGCCGTCGGCGGCGACGTCTGGATAGGTGCGCAGGTAGTAGCCGACATCGAACAGACCACTGCGGGCAACGAGCTCGTAATCCGAGGCGATGCCGGCACCGGGCGGCACGGCACCGCGGATCGGTGGGCGGCGTCCCTCGGCCAAGCCGGTACGGACCCAGTGGACGAGCGGTGCCGTGTCCACGGCATCGGGATAGCGCGCGTGATACCCGCTTCCATCGAAGAACTCGGACGGCTCGCGCCCCTCACGGAAACCGGAGGTGACGTAATGCGCGACGGGATCGAAGCCCGCCCCGGCGACATCCGGATTCTCACGCAGGTAGTAGGCCCGATCGAACAGGCCGCTGCGGACCCCGACCTCATAGTCCGAGCCGATCCCGGCCTCGGCGCCTGCAAGGGACCGGATCGGTGCCTCGCGCCCCTCCGTGAGTCCGATCCGCAGCCAGTGGATCAGGGGCGCGACATCGGCCAGCACCACGTCGGGGTAGCGGGCCGCATAGCCGCGCCCGTCGAAGAAGGCCGACGGCTCACGGTTCTCGCGAAACCCGGAGGTCAGATAGTGCGTCACCGGATCGAGACCGGCCTCCGCCACGTCGCGGTTCTCACGCAGGTAGTACGCGGGATCGAACAGGCCGCTGCGGGTCGCGATGCGGTAGTCGGACTCGTCCCCCCGCTCCACGTCCATGCTGCCACGGAACGGCGCGTCCCGCCCCTCGGCCAAACCGATCCGAAGCCAGTGGATCAGGGGCGCGACGTCGGCCAGCACCACGTCGGGGTAGCGGGCCGCGTAGCCGCGCCCGTCGAAGAAGGCCGACGGCTCACGGTTCTCGCGAAACCCGGAGGTCAGGTAATGCAACACCGGATCGAGACCGGCCTGCGCCACATCGCCGTTCTCGCGCAGGTAGTACGCGGGATCGAACAGCCCGCTCCCGCTCGCCAGCGTATAGTCGGAATCTCGCCCCGGGCTGGACGGAACGCGGATCGGCGGGTCCCGCCCCTCGGCCCTGCCGACGCGAAGCCAGTGGACGAGGAACGCCGCATTCCCCGCCGCCACGTCGGGGTAGCGGGCCGCGTAGCCGTGCCCATCGAAGAACGCGGACGGCTCCCGGTTCTCGCGAAACCCCGACGTCAGGTAGTGCATCACCGGATCGAGCCCGGCCTCCGCCACATCCGGATTCTGCGCGAGATAATAGGCCTCGTCGAACCAGCCGCTGCGAACCACGAGATCGTAGTCGGACCCCGCGCCGGCTCCCCTCGCCGAATCCCCGGCGACGGGAGCCGGGCGCCCCTCGTCCGCGCCGATCCGCAACCAGTGCACCAGGGGATTGAGCCCCGCGGCCGCGATCTCGGGATGACGGGCGAGATAGCCGGCACCGTCGAAGAACGCCGAGGGTTGAAGCCCTACGGCATGGCCGCCGCGCAGATAGTGGGCGATGGGGTCCAAGCCGGCCTCGGCCACCTCCGGATTGGCGCGCAGGTAGAAGGCCGCATCGAACAGGCCGCTGCGGGCAACGAGATCGTAGTCGGTGCCGGCACCAGGGCCGACGCTGATCCGGATCGGCGCGCGACGGCCTTCGGCCAGTCCGGTCCGCATCCAGTGGACGAGGGGGGCGCTGCTCCCGGCACGAACATCGGGATAACACTCCGCGTAGCTTTCGCCGTCGAAGAAGGCGGACGGTTCGCGGCCTTCCCGGAAACCGTTTGTGATGTAGTGGACGATGGGATCGATGCCGCTGGCCGCGACATCCGGATTGACCTTGCGGTAGTAGGCGGCATCGAACAGGCCACTCTGGGCAACGAGGGCGTAATCCGTACCCGGATGCGCGAAGGTCGGCGCCGTACGAACGGGGGCCGCGCGTCCCTCCGCGCTGCCGAGGCGGAGCCAGTGCACGAGGGGATTGATACGCGCGTCGCGCACGTCCCCGTTCTCGACGCGGTAGCGGTTTCCGTCGAAGAAGGCCGAAGGCTCGCGTCCGTCGAGGTAACCGTAGTGCAGGTAATGGACGATGGGGTCCTCGCCCGACGCGGCGACGTCCGGGTTGGCGGCGAGATAGTAGCCGATGTCGAACAGCCCGCTTCGAGCGACCAGGGCGTAATCGGATCGGACCTGGCCGGAGATCGGCATCCTGCCCTGACGCACGGGCGCCGGCCGCCCCTCGGCCGCCCCGTTGCGCAGCCAGTGGACGAGCGGATTGACGCCCTCGGCCTTGATCGCCGGATCCGCCTCGCGGTAACCGGTCCCGTCGAAGAAGGCGGAGGGCTCGCGCCCCTCGACGAAGCCGACGGTGAGATAGTGGACGATGGGATCCGCCCCGTCCTCGGCGACGTCCGGGTTCTCGCGCAGGTAATAGGACCGGTCGAACAACCCGCTCTGCGCGAGGAGATCGTAGTCGGACCGGGCCGCGGGATCGCTGTCGTGAAGGGCGCGGGTGCCGAGCAAGGCTTTGATCGATTTCATGACGTCAGGATATCCAGCGGTCGCACGGCCGAACTCGCGGTCCTCGGAATCCGCTTAGCCCCCCGAACGACCGTCAATGATGGCGATTTCACAGGATCGCAACGCCCCACGGGGCGGACGCGCACAGGCGGGCGGATCACCCCCTGAAACCGACCGGCGGAACAGGACGCCCAGCGTTCAGGAATTTTTCCATCGTCCGCCCGTTGTACAAGAACAAGGCAGCATCCTCTTCCCGCGTGAGGCGGATGCCCCCCGACGAACCGCCGAGCCCAAATCCCCATGCCCGGTTCGATGTCCGGCGGACCCGTCAACGGCTTCGGTCGCCGGGCGCGCAGAGGCGCTTCGCGTCGAGATCGCTCATGGAGGCTCCGCCTGGGCGCCGGTCCGTGACGGACCGATCGTCGGCCTTCGGCAGGACAGGCGCGGAGGGAGGGGTATGATCCAACCCCAGGAAGTAACGGGCAAATCCAATCCGCGCCGCATCGGCATCGGGGAACGGGCCGAGGGCGCCGAGCCCTCCGATTTCCTCGATGATCACGTAGAGGCCATCGGCGCGCTGCTCGTGGCGCCAGTTCTCGTGAAACAAATCGGCTGTCATCGCGCCCAAACCCTCCGTCACCGCTTTGTCTCATGCCAGGACTTGATTCCGGGCGCTCGCATCCCGCCCCGAGGGCCCCGCACGGTGAGTGAGCCGGCAACGTACAATCCTGCATACAGGGTGGCCGCACCGATGTCAGGGCCGGGTCGCCGCGAAGTCCCCGCCGCACCGGAGGGCCCGGAACGGAAACCGGCGCGCCTCGGACGTCGTGCGGGACCGGTTCAATCCGGCATGGGTGGGGCTTCCGCCGGATCGAACATCGGATCGCGAGGCTCCGGCACCGCCGGCTCCCGGGCGCGACGACGGGGCGTCGGGCCGGCCGTGCAGTTGCTGCAGATGGACGACGTGGCCCGGCGGACCCGGTCGTCGAAGGCCTTCTCACGAACCTTCCGCTCGGCCTCGGCGCGGTCGCGCCGCGCCTGCGCCTCTTCGGACGAGGTCGAGGGCGCCTCCGGTCGGAGCCCATCGGGCACGGACGTCTCGGGTCGCGGCACGGCGGGCCTCGGCTTGTAGGGACTGGGATCGGGCTGCGCCGAAGCGCTCACGGACAGACCCGTCAGCAGGCCCGCGACCAGAAGGACAGCACGCATTGGTAACCCTCACGCTCCCGGAACCCCTAGCACAGGGTGGCGCCGCCGTCGCCGCGGGGCGGCACAAACCGTTGCCGACCTCGGCAAATCCTGCCGGGGTACGGACCCGCAGGAGCGATCCGAGACCGGCTAAGTCCTTGATTTCAAATCGCCACACCGGCGGCATACGGATTGCTGCCTGACGGGCGACACACCTCCCGGACCCCAAGGTCGATCATGGACATCTTCAGTGCGTTGCAGACGGCGGTGTCGGGCCTGCAGGCCCAATCGTATTCGCTGAACAACATCTCCGGCAACATCGCGAACTCGCAGACCACAGGGTTCAAGCGGGTGGACACGAATTTCGTCGACATGATCGGCGAACAGCCGCTGAACAAGCAGGTCTCGGGCTCCGTCGGTGCCTTCTCGCGGCTGACCAACACCATCCAGGGCGGCCTCGTCTCCACCGGCATCGACACGAACATGGCGCTCAGCGGCAAGGGGTTCTTCACGGTCCAGACCAAGACCGGGGACGCTGCGGGCCAATCCGGGTTCTCGACGACCCAATACTATACCCGGCGCGGCGACTTCAAATCCGACAACCAGGGCTACCTCGTGAACGGTGCCGGCGGCTACCTCACCGGCCAGAGCTTCGACCCGCGGACGGGGGCGAGCACGGGCACGGGGCCGATTCAGATCTCGAACGCGTCCCTGGCGGCGAAGGCGACGAAAAGCATCGCGTACGCGGCCAACCTGCCGATGACGCCGTCCACCAAGAACGCGTCGGCGTCGACCCCCGGATCGGAACTCTTCACGAAGCTGAGCTCCGGAACCGCGTACGAGGGGGTCACCACGGATCCGGCGACGGCCAAGCTCGGGACCCCGATCAAGGGCAGCGACGCGAAGAAGTTCATGGACGACAGCCTGCCGGGTGGCTCGCTGACCGCCTACACCGAGACCGGCGCGCCGATGACGGTGCAGCTGCGTTGGGCCAAGGTGCAGAACGCGACGACGGCCGCCGCCGGGACAGGCACGACTGGAACCGGCGCGACTGGAACAGGCACCACCGGAACCACGGCGGGCGGAACGGGCACGGCCGCCACCGGCGGTAAGGATATCTGGAACCTGTTCTACCTCGGAAACTCGAAGGCGACCGACACCGAGGAGGCATGGCAGAATGTCGGCCAGGCGTTCACCTTCGAGGGCGGGCAACTGAAGTCGCCCGCTTCCCCCACGATCCCGGACCTGACCGTCAACGGGGTCAAGCTCACCAACGTCAAACTCGACATCGCCGCCGGCGGTTTGACCCAGTATGCCGCCAGCGAGGGAACCGTCCGCACGGATACGATCCAGCAGGACGGCTATGCCTCCGGCACCCTGACCTCGCTGTCGGTGACGAGCGACGGCAAGATCACCGGCACCTATTCGAACGGCAACTCGGCGGCCCTCGCGCAGGTCGGCATCGTCCAGTTCAAGGATCCGGATTCCCTGAAGGGCGACACCAACGGCAACTATACCCAGACCCTCGGCTCCGGTGCGCCGATCACCGGCCTGAACGGCTCGTCCGTCGTCGGCGGCGAGATCGAGCAGTCGAACACCGACATCGCGGCGGAGTTCTCGAAGATGATCGTCACCCAGCAGGCCTACTCGGCCAACACCCGCGTGATGTCGACCGCGCAGACGATGATGAGCGACCTGATCAACATCGTCCGCTGACGCCGGATCCCGTTCGTAAGGATCGCTTAACGACACAAACGAACTCTTCGGGGGCACCGTGCGCACGGTGCCCTTTCGGCCCCAAATCCTGGGCAGAGTGTCGAAGCAGACACGCATGAACAGACACGTCTTCGCAGCCTCGCAGGTCCGATCGTCCTGCGCGACGAACAAGGTCCGTCCCGATGTCGCTCAACGCGATCAACACCGCCACGGCCGGCCTGCAGGCGATGCAGGCCCAGATCGGCGTCGTTTCGCAGAACATCGCCAACGTCAACACCGTCGGCTACGTCAAGCGGGTCCAGTCGCCCGTTGCCCAGAACGACGGGACGGGCATCAACAGCGGCAACGTCTCGCGCATCCTCAACGCAACGTCGCAGAAGCAGTTGCGCTTGGAGACGTCGGGCGCCGCCTATACGAGCACCGCCGCCAATGTGGCGACGCAGCTCGATTCGCTCTACGGCGTGCCGGGTTCCAGCACCTCCCTCGACGGAACCCTCAACGCGTACACCCAATCGCTCCAGGCGCTCGCCAACGACCCGACGGTGAGTTCCGTGCGCGCCACGGTGGCCAGCAACGCCGCGACCCTGGCGAGCCGGATCGGCACCATCGCCAACGGCATCCAGACCCTTCGTACGGGCATGGAATCGCAGATCGCCAGCGATGTGAAGAGTGCCGGCTCGCTCCTCAAGTCCATCGCCCAGCTCAACGTGAAGATCGTGGCCGCCAACGGCATCGGCGCCAGCCCCGATCTCCTGGATCAGCGCGATCAGGCCATCAATCAGCTCGCCCAGTACATGGACGTGCAGGCGAACGTGGTGGGCGACGGTTCGATCACGGTCATGACCCAGTCGGGCGTGACCCTGGTCGATCACGGCACGGCCGCGTCCCTCGGCTTCGACAGCCGGACGGTCCTCAGTCCTCAGACCCTGTATTCTGCGGATGCGGGCCAAAGCGGCGTCGGCACCATCACGGCGACGACGCCCGGCGGCGCACGGATCGACCTCATCGCCACGGGCGCCCTGCGGTCGGGGTCCCTCGCGGCGGCCGTGACCGCGCGCGACGACACCCTGGTCCAGGCGCAGCGCCAGCTCGACGAACTGGCGGCGGGGCTCGCGCAATCCACCACCGATAAGACGGTGAGCGCCGAGGCCGGCAAAGGCATCGACATCACCGGCATGCAGAGCGGCAACCGCATCACTCTCACCCTGGCGGACGGGTCACGGGTAGCTTTCGTGGCCTCGGCAACGGGCAATGCGACCTTCCGCCCAGGCGATACCGATGCGAACCCGGTCTTGGGTTTTACCCTCGGAAAGACAGCGACCGAAACCCTGACCAATCTGAGAGACGCTATCAAAGCCGACTATACCGTTACCGAAGACGCCGGAAAGCTTGTCTTCGCTCGCGTGGTACCCGATGCCAAGAAGGCTATTCTTGGAACCAGCGTCACCGTCACCGTCCCGACCGGTGCGAGTGATACCAAAAGCACGGCCAACAATGCCGAGATCGCCCTGTTCGTCGATTCCGGCCGGGCAAACGGTCTCTACACGGGCAATTTCGACGGCGGTTCCCAGCTGACGGGCTTTGCCCAGCGCATCGCCCTGAATCCCGCGATCAAGGCCGACACCAGCACCCTCGTGCTGTCCTCGCCGACCACCCAATCCGGCGACGCGACGCGCCCGCAGCGGATCCTCGATGGACTGACCACCCGCCCGTACACCTTCTCGGCCGCCTCCGGCATCGGCGGCGTGCGTGCGCCCTTCACCACCACCGTGGCCGATTTCACCCTGCGCATCATCGACGCGCAGGGGGCGAACGCGGCGTCGAGTCGGAGCCTCGACGAAGGCCAGCAGATCGCCCTCGCGACGGCCCAGAGCCGGTTCGCGAACGAGTCCGGCGTGAAGATCGACGAGGAGATGGCCAACCTGATCCAGCTCCAGACCGCCTACGGCGCCAACGCGCGGGTGCTCACGGCCGCCCGCGACATGCTCGACACCCTGCTGCGGATCTGAGCCATGCCCGCGCTCGCAGCCGCCCGTCCTCCGTTTCCGGGATCGCGCCCATGACCATCACGCCCTTCGCGGCCGGCAGCTACAACACCACCCTGAACACGCAGCGCCTGCTCGCGACCAGGGAGAAGCTCGACGGCCTGACCACCCAGCTCTCCACGGGCCGCATGGCGGAGACCTATGGCGGCCTGGGTGCGTCCCGCACCACGAGCCTCAACGCGCACGCCCAGGTCGCCCGCCTCGACGGGTATGCCGCCAGCATCACCGGGGCTCTCAACCGCATCACCCTCGGATCGGCCAGCCTACAGAACCTGTCGAAGGTGACCGCCACGACGGCGAGCGGCATCGCCACGGGGTTGACCAACACGAGTTCGTCCGCGGCCCGCGACACCACCCGCCAGACGGCGGTGGCCAACCTCGACCTGTTCGTCGACACCCTGAATCAGAACTATGCCGGGACCTACCTCTTCGGCGGCCGGGCGACGGACGCCGCACCGGTGGCCTCCGCCGACGCGATCCTCAACGGTGCCGGCGGCAAGTCCGGCCTTACGGCGATGATCGCGGAGCGCAAGGCCGCCGACGGGACCGCCGGGACGGGAAACCTCAGCATCCCGGCCACCACCTCGGCGACGGTGACGATCGCCGAAGGAGGGAACGCGGCCGCCCGCGCGAATTTCGGTTTCACCCTGGTGGGCATCGACAGTTCCAATACGGATGCGATCGGCAGAACGTCGGTCCCGGCCGTCGCGCCGACGGTGGAGCTCGGCTTCGGCGCGCAACCGAAGGACGGCGATGTCGTGCGCCTGAGCGTCAACCAGCCCGATGGAACTCAATCCTTCGTCGATTACACGGCACGGACGGTCGTGACGGGCGCGGCCAACGAATTCAAGATCGGCCTGGACAAGGACGAGACCCTGGCCAACCTGACGAAGGCCGTCGGGACACAGGGAGTCGCCGCCGCCCAGAGCCAATCTCCCCCGGGCGTGACCGTGGCCCTCTCGGGCGGCACCGCCGCCAGCGCCTCCCTGACGGTCAGTGCGGTCACGCCACCCAAAGACGGCGACACCGTCACGGTGACCCTCGGCCTGCGCGATGGCACCACGACGACGCTCAAGCTGACGGCGAAGACCGTCGCGGACAGCAAGGACCCCTCCGTCTTCGCCATCGGGGCCACTCCGGAGGCGACGGCGGCGAACCTGCAGAAGGCACTTTCCGACACGGTGAAGACCAGTGCCGGGACGACGCTGGCGGGATCGTCCGCCGTGCTGGCCTCCAAGGACTTCTTCGCGGGCTCGAAGTCGGACGCGTTCGCGCCGCGCCGGGTCGACCCGGCCACCGGCGGCTTCTCCACCAATCCATCCGGCAAGACCGTGATCTGGTACACCGGCGACGAAAGCCTCGCCGATCCGCGCGGCACGGCGACCGTCCAGGTCAGCAGCGGCCAATCCATCGGCATCGGCGCCCAGGCCAACGAGGCGGGCATCCGCAACGCACTGACGGGAATCGCCACCCTCGCGAGTGAGAGCTTCGCCAGCACCAAGGATCCGAACGACACGACCCTTTCGGACGCGGACCGGGCCGCGGCGCTGAACGAGCGCAGCCGCTTCAGCGCCTTGACCGATGCCGTCCGTCGCGTCCTCACACCGAAACAGGACGATCAGGGCATCGCCTCGGTGGCAACCGAACTCAGCCTCGCCGCAGCGCAGATCACGAACGCCAAGGCACAGAACGGCGCCACCCGGGCCCAGCTCCAGAACACCCTCGACGGGACCGATTCAATTTCCACCGAGGAAGTCGCCGCCAAGCTCCTGGCCGTCCAGAACCAGTTGCAGGCAAGCTACCAGGTGACGTCGATGCTCTCGAAACTGACGCTCGTGAACTATATATCATAGCCTCGCCTGCGACGGAGTGGACCGCACGCCGCCGGACCGGCATGGTCAGGCACACGGCCGGCGATGCGCCCCGTCCTTTCAGGGCATGCGGCGTGCGAGGAAATCCCGCATCAGGGCCGCGATGTCCCCGTGGTGCGTCTCCAGGGCGAAATGTCCCGTGTCGAGGAGATGGATCTCCGCGTCGGGCAAGTCTCGCCGATAGGCATCGGCGCCGGCGGCCAGGAAGAAGGGATCGTGTCGGCCCCAGACCGCCAGAAGCGGCGGTCGGTGTGCCCGGAAGTACGCTTGAAACGCCGGATAGAGGGCGACGTTCGTTCGGTAGTCCAGGATCAGATCGAGCTGGATGTCCTCCGCCTCGGGGCGGCGCATGGCTTGCATGTCGAGGGTGAATCCATCGGGGGCGACGCGTCCGGCCGGGGCACCGTCCTCGTACTGGGCCCGGATGGCCGCGTCCGTGAGGGCAGCGCGGCAGGCCTCGCGGCTCGCGGGGCTCGGATCACGCCAGTAGGCCTGCCAGGGCTCCCACGCGGCGCTCAGTCCCTCGACATAGGCGTTGCCGTTCTGGGTGACGATGGCGCCGATCCGCTCCGGGTGGCGCATGGCCAGACGCAGGCCCGTCGGGGCGCCGTAGTCGAACACGTAGAGGGCGTAGCGCGTCAGCCCCATTGCGGAGACGAAACCCTCCACGATGTCGGCGAGGTGATCGAACGTGTAGGTGAACGCTGCGCGCGACGGCGCGACCGTATGGCCGAAGCCGGGCAGGTCGGGAGCGACGATCCGGTAGCGATCGGCGAGGAGCGGGATCAGGTCGCGGAACATATGGCTCGCCGTCGGGAAACCGTGGAGCATGAGCAGCACCGGCGCGTCCCGCGGGCCCGCCTCGCGGAAGAACACCTCGACCTCCCCAACCCGCTGCGTTGCATAGCGTACCGACATCCAATCCTCCTGGCTCTCCGTTGCCGAAAGCGCCGACAGGGGTGGCCGCGTCCCGGCGGCGGAGCGTGCCCCTGTCCGAGGGGCGCCATGGCGCCGCGCCGGGGCCGTCCCGTCTCGACGCCGGATATCGTCGCCGGCTGTCCGCGCTTTCGTGATCGAGCCGGTAGCATTCACGGTCCACTGCAATAAGAGCGGTTGTCTGCAAAATGGTGTTTCAGGATCAGCAATAATGGATCGCCTCGATGCCATGGCCTTGTTCCTTGCCGTCGTCGACGCCGGCTCGTTCGTCGGCGCGGCACGGCGGTCGGGGGTCTCGCCCGCGAGCGTCACCCGCGCGGTGGCGATGCTGGAAGAGCGCCTCCGCGACCGTCTCCTCCACCGCTCGACCCGGGGCCTGCGCCTGACCGAGACCGGCGAGCGGCAGGCAGCGGTGTACCGAAGCGTCCTTGCGGAACTCGCTGAGGCGGAAGGGACCAGCGGGGCGACGGCGCGGATCGAGGGCCGGATCGGCCTGACCGCACCGGAACTCTTCGGCCGCATGGCGCTGATGCCCGTGCTCGAAGACTTCCTCGCGCAGCATCCGGAGGTCCGTGCCCGCGTTCTCCTCCTCAACCGCGTCGTGAATCTCACGGAGGAGGGCGTGGACGCGGCCTTGCGTCTGGCGGACCTGCCGGATTCGGGCCTCATCGCGGTGAGGCTCGGCGAGATGCGCCGGCTCGTCTGCGCGGCGCCGGGCTACCTCGCGGTGCTGGCCCCGCCCGTGAGACCGGAGGATCTGCGGACCCACCGCTGCATCGGCATGGAGGGCACGGAGCGCGAACTCTGGCACTTCGGCGACCGGACTCCCCCCCGGCCGCGGCCGATCTCGGTGGCGGTCTGGCCCCGCTTCGTCCTCAACAGTGCCCAAGCCGCCATCGACGCCGCCGTGCATGGCCATGGCGTCTGCCGGGCCATGGCCTATCAGGTGGTCGATCACATCGCCGCCGGGCGCCTCATCCGGATTCTCGCGCCGTTCGAGCCGGCGCCCGTTCCGGTCCACCTCGTCTTCCACCCGATCCCCCACCGGAACGTTGCCCTCCGGGCGTTCGTGGATCACGCGGTGCCGAGACTGAAGGTCGCGGTCTCGGCGGTCTCGGAGGTCCTGGAGACGGGCGCGGGGCAGACCGAGCCACCACGCGGTTGACCGGTTCGTCGAAAGGTTGATACGCCGGTTTACAACAGTTCCAGAAAATACAGGTCGAGGCACGCCATGGCTCAACCGGTCTCCCTCCACGTCAACGGACGCGTGGTGAGCGTGGCGGTCGACGATCCCGAGACGCCGCTGCTCTACGTGCTGCGCAACGACCTGGAGCTGCACGGGCCGCGCTTCGGCTGCGGTCTCGGACAGTGCGGCGCCTGCACGGTGCACATCGATGGAGCCGCCGTGCGCTCCTGCGTCACCCCCCTGTCCAGCATGAAACCCGGACAGAAGGTCGTCACCCTGGAAGGGCTCGGCTCACCGGAGGCGCCGCACCCGGTCCAGGCCGCCTTCATCGCCGAGCAGGCGGCGCAGTGCGGCTACTGCATCAACGGCATGGTGATGCAGTCGGCAGCCCTCCTCGGCCGGAACGCGAAGCCGAGCGACGCCGAGATCAAGCAGGAGCTCAGCGCCAACCTGTGCCGCTGCGGCACCCACGCCCGGATCGTGCGCGCCGTGAAGCGCGCCGCGTCCGCGATCTGACCGGGGAGGCGCCCATGTCCCGCACAGCGATGCCCGATACGACTCTGTCCCGCCGCGCGCTGCTTCAGGGCGGCGGCGCGCTCGTGGTGAGCTTCCCGCTGCTGCCGCGCGGCGCGGCGGCGCAGACCCCGCCGGCGATTCCACCCGCGCTTCCGACCAAGGGATTCGCCAAGTCCGTGGCCGGCGACGAGGTCGACGGTTTCCTCGCCATCGGGGCGGACGGCCGCGTCACGGTTTATTCCGGCAAGGTCGACCTCGGCACGGGCGTGCGCACGGCGCTGACCCAGATGGCCGCCGAGGAGCTCGACCTGCCCCTCGACGCCGTCACGGTGGTCCAGGGCGATACGGGCGTCACGCCCGATCAGGGCCCGACCTACGGCAGCCTGTCGATCCAGAACGGCGGCGCCCAGATCCGCCAGGCGGCCGCCACCGCCCGCCAGGCTCTCCTCGCCCTCGCGGCGGAGCGCCTCGGGGTGGCACCGGCGTCGCTCGCCCTGAAGGACGGCACCGTCCAGCCCGCCGCCGGCGGACCGGGCATCGCCTTCTCCGATCTCCTCAAAGATCGGCGCTTCGCCCTCAAGGTCGACAAGGACGCCAAGCCCAAGGACCCGGCGCGCTACACCCTCGTGGGCACCTCCGTGGCGCGCCTCGACCTGCCGCCCAAGATCACCGGGACCTTCACCTACATGCAGGACTTCCGGGTGCCCGGAATGGCGCATGGCCGTGTGGTCCGTCCGCCGGCCATCGGGGCGACCCTGGAGGCCGTGGACGAGGCCGACGCCCTGAAGGTGCCGGGCGTGATCAAGGTGGTCCGCGAGGGCAGTTTCCTCGCCGTCACGGCGGAGACCGAGTGGGGGGCGATCAAGGCCGCCGCGGCCCTGAAGCCGCGCTGGTCGGCCTCCGAGACCTTGCCGGACCAGGCCGATCTCTGGCGGCACGTGCGCGGATCCAAGGTGAGCAAGGACGACGTCACGAGCCGGATCGGCGATGCCGAGGCGTCCCTGAAGGGCGCCGCCCGGGTCCTCGCGGCGACCTACGATTTCGCGATCCACACCCACGGCTCCATCGGTCCGTCCTGCGCCGTGGCCGCGTTCGAGGACGGGACGCTGACCTGCTGGACCGCCTCGCAGATGACCCACGCCCTGCGCCGGCAGCTCGCGGCCATGACGGGCCTGTCCACGCAGGACGTGCGCTGCGTCTATCTCGAGGGGTCGGGCTGCTACGGGCGCAACGGCCACGAGGATGCGGCGGCGGACGCGACGCTCCTGGCCCGCGCCGTCGGCCGGCCGGTCCGGGTGCAATGGTCGCGCGCCGACGAGCACGGCTGGGATCCGAAGGGACCGCCAACGCTCATCGACCTGAAGGCCGGCCTCGACGCCAACGGCGCCGTGGTGGCCTGGTCGTCGCAGTTCTTCGTGCCCGAGGGCGGGGCCGGCAACGTGCCGCTGGTGGCCGCCGATCTCGCCGGACTGCCGCACGAGACCGCCCTCGCGCCGGGCAACATCATCCAGAACTCGGCGATTCCCTACACGATCGCCAACGTCCATACGGTCTGCCATCGCCTGGCCGACACGCCCCTGCGGCCCTCCTGGATCAGGACGCCGGGGCGGATGCAGAACACCTACGCCAACGAGGCCTTCCTCGACGAGCTGGCCGCCGCGGCCGGCGTCGATCCGGCGGCGTACCGCCTGCGCGCACTGAAGGACCCGCGCGGAACGGAGGTGATCGAGCGCGTGATGGCCCTGGCGCATTGGCAGAGCCGCCCGTCGCCCAAGGCCGAGCGCGCGGGCGACGTCCTGCACGGACGCGGCATCTCCTACGTGCGCTACGAACTCTACCGGACCTACGTCGCCGGGGTCGCCGAGGTGGAGGTCGACCGCCGGACGGGCGCGATCCGAGTGCCGCGCTTCTTCGTCGTTCAGGATTGCGGCCAGATCATCAACCCGGACGGGGTGCGCAACCAGATCGAGGGCAACGTGATCCAGACCGTCAGCCGCGTGCTGAAGGAAGAGGTGACGTTCGATCGCGGCGCGGTGACGAGCCTCGATTGGGCGAGCTACCCGATCCTCACCTTCCCGGAGGTGCCCGAGGTGGTGATGGAACTCATCGACCGGCCCACCGAGAAGCCGTGGGGCGCCGGTGAGCCGTCGGCCGCAATCGTGCCCTCCGCGATCTCCAACGCGGTGTTCGACGCCACCGGCGTGCGGATGCGCTCGGTCCCGTTCTCGCCGGCCAAGATGCAGGACGGCCTGCGGGCCACGTGACCGGGATCCTCCTCCGCCCGGCCGGCCTCGAGCCGGGCGCACGGCGACGACGCCGATCGGAATGACGATGACGGCCATGAAGACCGGAAGGCTCATGGCCGTCGGGTTCGTCGTGTCTCGACTTCCACGCAGAGTGGTCGCGTCACCGGCCGGGCCGGCGATCGACGCGATTCCTCTCGGTTTGAGAATCCGCCGAAGAGCGCAAGACGTCGCTCCGGCACCGATCGAAAGCCGACGAGATCGCCGGCCGGCGTCCCCGCGTCGGGGCTCGGCCGGGTGCCCGGCGCCGGCACGGCTTCCGCACACCGACGGCCTGCCCTGAGGGTTTTGCCATATTATCCCACATAAAATAGCGTATTTTACCCGGCCGCAGGAGATGAGCGCGGCTGTCGCAGCGTGGATGCCAGGCGATCGGATGATCCGGCCGTAGACGGCTCCGCACTGGGCCGTTCCGCCGATGTCGAGCGATCCGCGTCCCGTCTTCGATGATCACGTTGGAACGGTCATCGCATGGGTGTCGAAGTGGACCGAGAAAAAGGACTGATGACCGACTGGCGACGGATCGGCACGGCGCCCAAAGACCGCAAATTCCTCGGTTTTCTACAGGATCATCGCGCGTCCCGGATCGAGATCTGCGTCTGGAGCGATGCGGAGCGGGCCTTTCTCCCGGTGTCCCGCCTCGCGAACCCCGCCTCGTGGCGATCCGACGCCGCGACGCGGGCCCTGCGGATCACCCATTGGATGCCGCTACCGACGCTTCTCGATGAACCGTGAGGTTCGGGGCCGTCGCGCGTGAACTCTCATCCGGCGCATCGGCCGCCGCGCCCGGCGACCTGCGATGCCGGCGGGGCGTGAAGCCGCCGCGCGTTCCGGCCGCCAAACATTGTCCCGTTCCCAGGAACGCGGATCGTATCGATGCCGGTCGACCTCTTCGGGCTGACGTCCGGTCGACGGGCGGCTGTCCTGCGGGTCCGGTCGCCCCGTCGCGTCGGGGGAAGATCTATCGTTCCGGTGGAGGTTCGACCGACGATGGGGCACGTCCGCGCCCGGCCGCCGCACGACGGGTGGTCGGATCGACCTTCTCACCACCGGTAGCGCAGGGAACCCAGCACGGTTCGCCCCTGTGACGGGTAGCAATACCCGTCGTTGCAGATCGCCGACTTTTCGTCGACGAGGTTCAAGGCATTGATGGAGACGCTCGATCCCTTCAGACTCGGGTTGGACGCACCGAGATCGTAGCGCAGGGCTGCGTCGAACAGCGTGTAGCCCGGATTGACCAGGGTGTTGGCATTGTCTGCGAAGGTCTGGCCGACGTAACGGACGCCGAAGGCGGCGGAGAGTCCGGCGGCCTGTCCCGCCTGGACCGTGTAGTCCAGCCAAGCCGCTGCAGAATGCGCGAACCCGATCGTGCGGAGGCTGAACGGTCCGACTCTTCGACGACGAAGCCGGCCTCGCCGACGCCATCACCGATGGCCCATCCGGAACTCCGGACGGTGCTCCGGCTCTGTGAAGAGGTGGCGCGCCCTACGGGAATCGAACCCGTGTTTTCGCCGTGAAAGGGCGACGTCCTGGACCGCTAGACGAAGGGCGCTGGTCGGAGCGAGGCCTCTATAGGCGGGATCGGAGGCGGGGGCAACGGGCGTTTCCCGACAAGTTTGCCGCTTGACGAAAACGCCGGTGGCCGGTTTGTCGCGCGGGACAGCGGCGGGCGTTCCCCGTCCGCACCGGTGAGCAGCGGACACCCCATGACCACGCGACGCGACGGCCCGCCCAATCGACAGGCGAGACGGCCCGGCCCCGGCGGCGACCGGTTCCGCCCCCGTCCCCCGGGCCCGCAGGGCGACCATGTGGTGCTGTACGGTTGGCATCCCGTCGCCCAGGCGCTCGCCAACGAGGGGCGGCGGCTGCACCGGCTGCTCGCCACCGAGAACGCCATGCTGCGGCTCACCGAGGAGATCGGGCAGTTGCGCATCGATCCCGAACTGGTCCGGCCGAGCGCCATCAACGCGCTCCTCGGGCCGGATGCCGTGCACCAGGGCCTCTATCTCGAGGCCGACCCGCTGCCGGGACCGGACCTCGAGGATCTGCCCGACGACGCGCTGCTGCTGGCGCTCGATCAGATCACCGATCCGCACAATGTCGGCGCCATCGTCCGCACCGCCGCCGCCTTCGGGGTCGCCGGCATCATCACCACGGCGCGCCACTCGCCGAGCGCCACCGGCGTCCTCGCCAAATCGGCGTCGGGGGGCCTCGAGCACGTGCCCCTCGTCGTCGTGCGCAACCTGTCGGAGGCGCTCATCGATCTCGGCAAGCGCGGCTTCACCCGGATCGGCCTCGATTCCGAGGCCGGAACCGACCTCGACACAATCGGCGCGAAGCGCCCGGCGGTGATCGTGCTCGGCGCCGAGGGCAAGGGCCTGCGCCAGCGCACCCGCGACAATTGCGACGTGCTGGCGCGGATCCCGTTCCGGGGCGAGATCCGCAGCATCAACGTCTCAAACGCCGCGGCGATCACCCTCTACGCCCTCAGCGTCGGACGCTGAGGCGGGCGCCTCAGCGCCAGAACGGCTTCAGATCGACGAGGTCGCCGTGGGCGTCCGCCGCCTTCGCGAGCAGGGCCCTGGTCTCGGCCTCGCCGTCGCCCGCCGCGAGGCCGGCGGCGAACAGGGTCTGGGCGGGAATCCCGTCGCCCTCGGTGGCGAGGCTCGCCAGGACCTCGTGGGCGGTGGCCATGTCGTTCAGGGCCCCGAGATGGTCCTGCAGGTCCGACACCGCCGACACGAAAGCCTTGTGGCGCTTGTGAGCCTTCCTGTCGGTGTAGAGGCTGGCGAAGAACTCGGCCCCGTAGCGCAGCTTCTTGCCCTCGATCCGCACGCGGTGGCGGGCTTCGGCATCGAGGCGTTCGAGGCGCCGCCCGCGCTTACGAATGCGGCGGCGGATCCGGTCGAGGATGTCGGCGGCGAACTCTTCCGCCGGGGCATCGCGGGCGGGTACGCCCTCCACGGGCGCTTGCGTGCGCCACGCCCCCGTCTCGATCCAGGCGGCGACATCGAGGATCAGGCTGCGCCAGGCCGGCGATTCCAGGGTGGCGATGACCGCGTCGTGCGCCCGGTCGCGCTCGGCTTCGAGTCGCGCGCGCAGATCGAGGAGGCCGGCTTCGTCGGGGCGCTTCTCGAGTTCCGCCGGCAGGGTCGATTCGAGGAAGACGTCGAGGTTGCGGGCCCGGCCGAACGGCTCGGTCACGCGCTTGATCTCGTCCCGCAGGTGCGCGGTGGCCGGATCGCTCGCGAGGATCGGCTTGAACAGGGTCAGGGCCGAACGCAGGCGCCGCAGCGCCACGCGGATCTGGTGCAGGCCCTCCGGATGGCGTCCGTGCAGGAACACCTCCTCGTTCAGGCGCAGGTGATGCAGGCAGGCCCGGGCGACGGCCCGGAACGCCTCGCCGGCCGTGGCGTCGGGTTCGAGGCGCACGGGACCGGCCTTGCTGGCCTTGCGCAGGGTTCCGTCGACGAGGCGCCAGCCGCGCGCGCTCTTGCTCAGGGCCCCGAGGCGAAGGGAAACGGTCTCGGCGAGCGCCTGGGCGAGGCCGAACAGGTCGGCCGGGGTGCCCTCGCCGAGTTCGAGTTCCACCTCGCACAACGGCACGGCGCCGTCCGCCGTCTCGACGCGGCCCTGGTCGAGGATCACGGAGACGAGCGAGGCACCGTGGACCACGAGGCGCGTCGTGCGATCCACCACGGTGGTGAAGACCGGCACGAGGCCGGGATCGGAAGCCTCCCCAAGGATGGCCGGGACGGGCGTATCGGCGAAGACGTCCGAGTCCGGAACCTCCCCGGAGATCTCGGCCTCCCATTCCGCCCGGTCGAACAGGCCGGCGCTCGCGGAGGCCGCCTTGACCGTCTGGATGCGGCGCGCCCCCTCGCGGCGGACCCGCAGCGTCAGGCCGCCCTTGCGCAGATCGCCCCCGGCCGTGTCGAAGTAGGTCGAGGTGAGGACCACCGCCTCCGGCGTCCCGTCCGCCTGCAGCAGGGGGTGGTTCGCGAGGGCCGCGAGGTCGGAGACCTCGCATTCCAGCTTCAACTCGATCTCGCGCGGCGTGGTCATGGGTCGTCCTGTTGTCGCGGCCCGTTCGGGGGAACGGCCGCCTGGCGCGATTTCAAAGCCGTCGCCCGGCATCCGTTCCCCCGAGGCCGAGCGGGCCTCGGGTTTCCTGTATGCGACGAGCGCGGCTGCCGGCGCGAGCGGGGGCCGCGCGATTTTCCGTTCGCGTGCGCGCCTTTGTAGTATAGCGCAGGGCATTCGCGCCGGCCCCTGGGCTGCCGGGCGCAGACGTTTCGAGTTTGGGAATGACGCGGGACCGGATCAGGGCCGATCGCCTTCTGGTCGAGCGCGGCCATTTCGAGAGCCGGGCGCGGGCGCAGGTCGCCATCGCGGCCGGCCTCGTGCGGGCCGACGGACGCGTGGTGGCGCGGGCCTCCGACCTCATCGAGCCGGGCGCGCGGATCGAGGCGCGGGCGCCCCATCCCTTCGTCTCCCGCGGCGGCCTCAAGCTCGTGGCCGCCCTCGACGCCTTCGGGTTCGATCCGGCGGACCTGACCTGCCTCGATGTCGGCGCCTCCACGGGCGGCTTCACCGACGCGCTCCTCGGGCGCGGGGCCGCCCATGTCTATGCCGTCGATGTCGGGCGCGACCAGCTGCACGCCTCCCTGCGCACCCATCCCCGGGTGACGAGCCTGGAGGGGCACGATGCGCGCGCCCTGGACCGGGCGACAGTGCCGGCGGCGCCGATGCTGGTCGCCATCGACGTCAGCTTCATCTCCCTCCGGCTGGTGGTGCCCGCCGTCGCGGCCCTCATGGGGGAGGGGGCGGCGCTCGCCGCCCTCGTCAAACCGCAATTCGAGGCGGGCCGCGACCGGATCGGACGCGGCGGCATCGTCCGCGACGGGGCCGTCCACAAGGCCGTCTGCGCCGAGATCCACAGTTTCATCGAAGGCGCGGGCTTTTGCGTCCTCGGCCTGATCCCGTCGCCCGTCACCGGCGGCGACGGCAACCGCGAGTTCCTCATCGGGGCGCGCCGGAAAGCAGTTCCATGACCGATTCCCCAGACATCGCCACCATCGCCGAGGTTTCGATCGCCAAGATGGGTGCGCGCGGCGACGGCATGGCGCCGGACGGCACGGCCGTGTCCCTCGCCCTGCCGGGTGAGCGCGTCGCCATCCGCCGGGAGGGCGCGCGCGGGCACCTCCTCGCCGTCGAGACGGCCTCGCCGGACCGGATCGATCCGTTCTGCCGGTATTTCGGCACCTGCGGCGGCTGCGCCGTGCAGCATTGGGCGCCCGAGCCCTACGCCGCCTGGAAACGGGCCCTCGTCGGTCAGGCCCTGTCGCAGGCGGGCCTCGACACCGATCCCGATTCGCACCGGGACGCCCATGGCGAGGGCCGCCGCCGCCTGACGCTGCATGTCCGGGCGGGGGAGGCGGGTGCCCGATCCGGTCTCATGGCGGCCCGCAGCCACGACCTCGTCGCCATCGACCATTGCCCGATCACCGTGCCGGCGCTCCACCGGGCGCCCACGGTGGCGACGGCCCTGAGTGCCCCCCTCGGGCACGGCCGCAAGCCCCTCGACGTCGCGTTCACCGCCACCGATGCCGGCCTCGACGTCGACATCCGGGGCCACGGCCCCGTGGCGGAGGGCGTGCGCGCCGTCCTCGTGCGCCTCGCCGGCGACCTCGACCTCGCCCGCCTGTCGCTCCACGGCGAGATCCTGGTGGAGCGCCGCGCGCCCGTGATCGAGACCGACGGCATCCGCCTCAGCCCCCCGCCCGGCGGCTTCCTCCAGGCGACGCAGGCCGGCGAGGCGGCCCTGACGGCCCTGGTGCTCGCCGCCCTCGACAAGAAGACGAAGCGCGTCGTCGATCTCTTCGCCGGCAGCGGTCCGTTCAGCCTCGCGCTGGCCCGGCGCTGCGACGTTCACGCCGTGGAGGGCGAGGCGGCGGCCCTGGCGAGCCTCGACAGGGCCGTGCGCGCCACGCCGTCCCTGCGGAGGGTGACCACGGAGCGGCGCGACCTGTTCCGGCGTCCGCTCCTGCCCATCGAGCTCGATCGCTACGACGCCGTGGTGTTCGATCCGCCCCGGGCCGGCGCCCAGGCCCAGGCGGCGCGCATCGCCGAGAGCAAGGTGCCCCTCGTCGTGGGCGTGGCCTGCGACGCGGGCACCTTCGCGCGCGACGCCGCCACCCTGGTGGCGGGCGGTTACCGGCTGGAGAGCGTCACCCCCGTGGACCAGTTCAAGTATTCGAGCCACGTCGAGGTGGTGGGGGTGTTTCGCAGGGCCGTCGTTCGGCAGCGCCGCGCGTCCCTGGCGTGACGCGGCTCGACAAAAGCCGGTCTCCCCCTACCTGGGACGCCATGCGCACCCCCCTGATGCTCCTCGGCCTCTCCCTCGCCCTCGCGACACCGGCGCGGGCGGACCGATGCGGCGACCTCATCGACCGCGTGACGGCGGCGACGCAGGCGACCCTCGTCCGGCGCACCGTCGATTACGCGGAGTTTTCCGCCGCCGAGGGCATCGGCCTGACCCTCGCCTGCGGCGATCTCTCGGCCGTCGGGGCCCAGTTCAAGGGAGCGGCCCTCCCGGCGGGCTACTTCGCGCTGTTCGGGCGCGCGGGGCAGGCCGTCAACGGCCTCCCGGCCGAGACCCTCGCGGAGGCCGGACGCGCGGCGCGGGAGAGCGCCGAAACCAAGCGCCACAGCAAGGTCGACGCGGGCCGGGCCCTGGTCACCTGCTCCGTCGCGAATGTCGGCAACGATCGCGTGACGATCTGCGCGGCCATCGACAAGGACGACCGGACCTGACGCGGATCGGCGATGCGGTCACGACCGCATCGCGAAAACCATGTAGCCGGAATACGTGACGGCCGCGGCCATCCAGAGCCAGATTGTCGTGTCCATGCAGCGACCCTAAGATCGTGTTGCAGTGCAGTCGACCGGGCGGGATGCCGCTGCGTCAAAACCCGACGATCCGTCGTAAGTCCCTGTTAACCATGCGGCGGTGATCGTTCGCGCCCGCACTAGCCGACCGGGGGAGCCGATGCGCCGTTCGATCCTCGCCTCCGTCGTCCTCCTGGCCTCTGGCGCGATGGGCCTCGCGGCTGCTATCCCGCCCGCAGCGGCGCAGGAAGCGGCTCGCGCAGGAGAGCCTGAACCGCTGCTCCTGCGGATCAGGCCGCCCGGCGAGGCGCCGCGCGATCTCGGCGCCGGATCGGGACCGATGACGGACGACGAAGTCCGTCAGGCCCGGGCCCGCAACGAGGCTGTCTGGGCGCGCGCCGATCGGCGCGCCCGCATCGCCATCGCCTCGGTCTGCACCGGCTGCCTGGCCCCGGCCCGGCCGGCCGCCCCGCCACCGACGCCCCCGGCTCCCGTCGAGGCGGCTCCGGCCACTCCTTCCCCCTTCGCACAGACAGGTGCTCCATGACGCAGTCCCATCCGACCAGCGGTCCCGTCGCCGATCCGGCCTGCCCGGTCTCCCTCGATCTCCTCGGCGAGGTCTACCGCTGCGACCCGGACGACCTGCCCGAACTCCTCGCCACCATCGCCGAGCCGACGCGCTCGAAGCTCGCGGTCTACCTCTACGGCAAGAGCCACATGCATCAGCTCGGCCTCACCGTGGCCCGGGCGTGCGAGCGCGAGGATCTCGTGCGCGTCGCCGGGGAGATCGGCTCCGTGGTCTACGGCCAGTCCCGGATGAAGCCGGCCCGTCCGGCCGTGCCGACGGAGGCGGCGCCCGCGCCGGCCCGCAAGATCAGCCTCGCCGGATCCCCGCCGAAGAAGATCAGCCTCGGCGGGTCCGCCGCCAAGGGCCGGTCGTTCGACTGAGGCACGGGCGGTCTTGCCGAGGGAAGACGTCGCCAGGGAGGACGGCATGTTCGGTGCGTGGTGGAAGCTCGGCCTCGATGCGGGCCTGCTGGCGATGGAATCCCAGCAGGTGATCGGCCTGCGACTCGCCAAGCTCGCGGCGGGCGGGAGCGGTGCCCAGGCGGAAGCGCAGCGCATGGTCAGCGAGAAGATCATGGCGGCCCACGAAGCGGCGCTGCTGCTCGCCACGGGCGGCTCGACGGCCAAGGTGATGGCCGGGTATCGGCGAAAGGTCCGGGCCAATGCCCGGCGCCTGGCCGGGGGCTGAGGCGCCCGGTGCGGTTAACCCTGCGTTAACCGTACCCTTTCATCGTTTCCCCGAATCCATGGGGAGATCGCGATGCATCCTTTCGAGCAACAGGTGCGCGAGCGCGCCTACTTCATCTGGGAGGGCGAGGGCCGCACGTTCGGCCACGCCACCGAGCATTGGCTCCGGGCCGAGCGCGAGCTTGCCGGGGACACGCCGGTCCAGGTCCGTCCGGTGGCCGCCGAGATCAGCCTCGCGGCGAGCCCCGCCCGCGCCCTGAAGCCCAAGGCCGGCGCCCGCAGCGCCGCCGCCAAGGCCGCCAAGACGATCACTGAGGCGTCGACGGCCAAGCCCTCCGCCAGCAAGGCGGCGGCGCCCCGCAGCGCGTCCGCCAAGACCACGACGACCAAGACTGCAACGGACAAGACTACGACGGACAAGACCACCAAGGACAAGGCCGCCGCCACCAAGACCGCCGCCACCAAGACCCTGGCGGCCAAAGGCCCGGCAGCGAAGAACCCCGCTCCCAAGGCGGCCGCAGCCCGTTCCAAGGCGTTCGGTGTGGAGACCGGCGTCGTCATGCACTGACGGCGCCTTCAGCAGCGGGTCGGCTCTCCCCGAGAACCGGCGCGCTTCTGTCTGACCGGTACGATCGCACCCGGTCCGAACGCCCGCGCAGCCCGCCGCCCGACCAGGGTGGCGGGCTTCGCCGTTTCGCGACCCCGGGAACACACGGATCGGGCATGACGTTGGCGTCCGCGAAAGCCGTCGGCCCGGATCCGTGGCCCGCACGTCCGTGAGGTCGATCGTGAAAATCCTGCTCTCAGCCCTCATCGCGTGTGCGATCGCCGCGCCCGGCATGGCACGGGCCGCACCCGGCGGCTACGGCGCCGCTCCCATCCCCGGGGAAGTCGAGGCCGTCGCGGGAGTCGGCGGTCGTGCGCCGTGGAGCCATCCCTACGAGTACGATTCCGGCAGCGACAACGACCGCCGTCCCGAACTGCCGTACTATCAGCAGGGGCGCGGTCAGCAGACCGGTGGCCCCGCCCGCAACCTCCTGCCCGACGACGGGCTGCACCTGTTTCCGCGCTGAAGCGGCGCAACTGTCCGGCGCGGGCGGAACGTCGGCGCGCGCCGGCCGTTCGCGCAGCATCGACGGCTCGGCCGGAGCGGCCTTTCGGGACGCGCGCCCTGTCCGAGGGTCACGGGGCAGGGCACATGGCATCATCGGTCAAGGCGGTCATCTTCGACATCGACGGGACGCTCCTCGACAGCGTCGATCTCCACGCCCAGGCGTGGGTCGAGGCCTTCGCGCATTTCGGCATCGAGACCGAACACGCGAAGGTCCGCAGCCAGATCGGCAAGGGCGGGGACCAGCTGCTTCCGATGTTCGTGGCCCGGGATCGGCTGAAGCGCGAGGGTGAGGCCATGGAGGCCTACCGGTCCGACCTGTTCAAGCGCGACTTCCTCGACAAGGTCCGGCCCTTCCCGGGCGTCCGTCCCCTGTTCGAGCGGATCAGGGCCGAGGGTCAGACCATCGCGCTGGCGTCGTCGGGCAAGGCCGACGAGGTGGCCCATTACAAGGATCTCCTCGGGATCGCGGACCTCGTCTCGGTGACCACGACCTCGGACGACGCCGAGCGCTCGAAGCCGTTCCCCGACATCTTCGCCGCCGCCCTCGCGAAGCTCGCGCCCCTGACCGCGTGGCAGAGCATGGTCGTGGGCGACACCGCCTATGACGTCGAGGCCGCCGCGAAGGCCGGCCTGCCGACCATCGGCGTCCTGTGCGGCGGCGTACCGGAGGCCCACCTGCGCGCGGCGGGGTGCATCGCCGTCGCGGCGGACCCGCGGGATCTGTGCGACCGCTACGGCGAATCACCCCTCGCACGGTAGGGGACGGGCCGGCGCCCCCGTGATTTTCCATACAGGGATATCCACGGATTTCCGGCGGGCGCGGGCAGCCATGCGCGAAATTCAATGCCGACTATGGATAGACGGCAAAAAGGGGGTGGTGCGACCCGGCGCCATGGCGTAGCGAGCCGCGCGGGATTAGCCTGATCACAGCGACGGATGCGCGGACCCATGCTCCAGCCGGCCCTTTCGAGCGAGACCACCCAGTTTCCCTGCGAGCAGACGTCGCTGCAGGACCTGATCGCCGCGGCGGTCGAGGATCGTTCGACCCCCATCAGCCGCCTCCTGCGCCTGATGTCCGCCCTCGAAGCGGATGCCACGGCGAACCAGAACCTGCGTCATCAGCTCCGCGCCCGCATCGGGGCGCCGTTGAGCGCCTGATCGGTTCGATCCGGGGCTGCGCCATTCTCCGGCGCGGCACCGTCGCTCCCCTGGTGCCCGACGTCCGCGATCAGCGGCGCGGGCGCCGCGTCGGACCGGGCTGCGCACGCCGCATGCACGCCATGTAGATCTGGCGGCCGATGGCGTGGGGGCCGAGCCCCCTCGGGTCCGGCGTCGCGAACACCTTCGCGCGCGCCTCGTTGCGGCACGCGGCGTCCTGCGGGCTCCGGATCGGCGTGGATTCCCCCTGGGCGAAGGCCGTGCTCCCCGATCCGGCAACACCACCGAGGATGGCCACGGCCACCAAGGCCCCTGCGCGACGCCCCCCGATTCCGATCATTCTTACGTTTCTCCCGTCATCCGTGGCGAGCATAGCAGACCCGCGCCGATGGCAGCAGGGTTGCGGATCGCGGAGACGACGGCGTCAAGGCAGCACCCAGGCGCACCGACCCTCGTCGGCGACGGTGAGGCACTCGAACGGTGCGCCGCCGATCATCGCCCGTTGCTCGGCCGCCCCGACACGGTCGCGCGCCAGCGAACGGCAGCCGGGATGTCGGGCGAGACGCGTCGCGGCCGTGGCGTGGTCGGTGCCGCCGTCGCCCATCAGCAGGCGAAGCCCCACCAGGGTCTCGCAGGCGATGACCGGATGCACCGGCTCGGGCGCCGCCTCGGCACCCCCGGCCAGGACCAGGATCAGGCCACCCAGGGCTCCGCGCACCCGTCTCATCGCACCGCCTTGTCCTGTGCGCTCTTGTCCTGTGCTCCCTTGCCGGGCGCCGCCTTGCCCGGCTCGGATCGGCTCCGGCGGTCTTGGCGCGCCGGCTCGGCCGGAGCCACGGACCCGGCGACAATCCACTGGCACACGCTCGTCCCGCGCACCGTCACGCAGTCGTAGGCGCTGCCGTTTAGGGCGGCGTGGTCCGCGAGGGCCACCACGGTCTCGCGCCCCAGGATCGCGCAGCCGAGGTGATCCGCCCTGTCGTCGGCGAGGTGCGCCGCCGCCTTGGCCGGATCGTCGCCGGTCTGCCGCAGGAGAATGCGCAGGTTGGCGAGCGACGCGCAGCCGATGACGGGTGGGGTCGCCGGAGCCGCGAAGGCGACGGAACCGGTCAGGAGCATGGACAGGAGAACCGGAAGGGCGAACCGCATGGAGGATTGCGTATCATGGGCTCGTGGCCGGCGGAACATCGGGATCAGGGCCGCCGGAGCTTGCCGAAGCGCTTGACCGCACGCTCCCGGCGCAGGCGCGACAGGCGGTCGATCCAGAAGATGCCGTCGAGCTGATCGATCTCGTGCTGGAGGCAGGCCGCACGGAACCCGGCCGCGCTCTCCTCCTGCTCGACACCGTCGAGGTCCCGGAAGCGCAGGCGGATCTGGGTGGCACGCTCGACGAGATCGGTGACGCCCGGCATCGAGACGCTGCCCTCCATCTGCGGCGCACGCTCGGGCGAAGACCAGACGATCTCGGGGTTCACGTAGGTCGTGGCCGGATCGCCGGGCTCCAGCCGGACCACCATCACCCGCTGGAGCCGGCCGAGATGCGGCAGGGTCAGGCCGAGGGCCGACACCGCCTTCAGGGCCTCGAACAGATCGTCGGCCGCCGCCCGCAGGGCATCGTCGAAGGCGTGAACGGGCTCAGCCGGCAGGCGCAGGCGCGGATCGGGGTAGAGGAGTAGGGATCGGGCAGGCAAGGTACGGCTCCGGTGAGCGAAGTAGGGTGAGGGATGCGGTTGGATCGGGGCGCGCCTGTCCCCGATGCAGGATTCTCGGGACGTATGGCGCGACCCTTGCAGCTCTCCCGGGGCTCACGCCGCATTCCGCGGCCTGACCGCGAAGAGGAAAGCGAATGGCGCGCAACCCGCACGACATGAAAGCCCTGACCGCGACCGGCACCCGGCGTGGCGCCCACGAATTCGGCGAGGCGATCCTCGTCGGCCTCACCAGCGTGCTCGCACTGCTCTGGGCCATCGTGCTGGTGACGCATTTCCACGCGCCCCTGAGCGGGTTCGGCCAGTCGCTGTGGCTGATGCGCTGACGGGCTTCAACGAACCCGCCGATCAGTACTCCCACTCGGCTCCGACGCCGACGGCGGTGCGGCCGTCGCTGCCCGCCTCGCCCTGGATCTTGATGCGGCGCGTCACGTCGTAATCGACGGTGGCCGCCGTGTCGGCGGGCTTCGCCCCGGCCTTCACCCCGACGCTGAGACGGTCGCTGAGGTAACGCGAGGCGCCCACCGCCGGGCCGCCGCTCGCCCCCGTCGAGATGTCGAGGCTGTCGAGGCCGAGCCCCTTGCGGGCCTGCTCGAACACATCGACGCCACCGGCGCCCCCCGAGAACTGGGCCACGGCCTGGGCGAGCTGCAGGGCCTGGAACGGGGACAGGCCGCCGGACGCCTTCTTGAACAGGAGCCGCGACAGCACCTCGTCCTGCGGCAGGGTCGGGTCGGAGGTGATGGCGAAGACCGGCTGGCTCGCGGGGCCCGTCACGGCGATGCGGGCGGTGATCTCGGCGGCCTTGGTCTCGGCCAGGAAGTCGAGGTCGGGCTGGGCGATCTCGCCGCCGAAGACGAGGCGGCCCCGGGTGAAGTCGAGGCGCTGGCCGACGACGCTGAGACGGCCGCGCCGCATCTCGAAATCGCCCGTCGCCACGGGGTCGCGGGACGAACCGGTGAGGCGCAGGGCCCCACCGAGTTCCGCATCAATGCCGCGCCCGCGCACGAAGATGCGGTTGGGCGCGTTCACCGCCACGTCGAGGGTGGCGTCGAAGGGCGGGGCGGCCTTGCCCCGCCGGCGTCCGGCCGCGGCGACGGCGGCCTTGCGGTCGGCCCGGGCGGCGAGGCGCGCGCGGACCTCCGGCGGCGTGTTGACGTGGCGCACGCCCTCTAGGGGCTTCACGCTGGCGGGCAGGCGATCGGGCACGGTGACGTCGACGGAAACGAGGTCGACGCGGCCCGAGATCTTCGGCGTGCGGGCGAGCGGCCCGCTCAAGGCGAGGTTGAGGCTCGCCACCGCCGTCATCAGCGGGCTCGACACGAGTTCGGCCCGTTCGGCGACGAGGCGCAGGGTGCCGGGGAAGCCGGCCGCCGGCTGGAGGGCGACCCGTCCATCGGCCCGCAGGGTGCCGCCGTTGCGGGTGAGCGCGGTGAGGCGCTCCACCACCAGGGTGTCGCCCCGCCCGGCGACGCGGCCCTCGATGTTGGTGAGGCGGATGCCGTTGAGGGGATCGGTGAAGGATCCGCCCGTGAGGGTCGCGGCACCCTCGGCACGCGGAGCCGCGAGGGTACCGGACACGCCGGCATCGATGGCGACGCGGCCCGCGACGCGCTGGCCGCCGACGCTGAGAAGGGAGTTGGCGAGTGCCGCCTCCAGGGTTCCCCGAAGCTTCAGCGCCAGAGTGCCGCCGGCCGCGACCGGCACGGAGCCGGAGACGGTCATCTCGGCGCCGCGCCCGGCCGAGACGCGGCCCTCGATGCCCGCACGCCCGTCCGACAGGGTGCCGACCGCCTTGGCGTCGATGGGCGGCAGGCCGGCCTTGCGGGTCTCCGGGGTGACGAGGCGCGTGAGGGTGAGGGCGTAGTGCCCCTCGGGCCGTTGCGACGTGCCGCGCAGGTCCGCTTCGCCGTCGAGGGTGCCGGTGAGCGCGAGACCCGGCGCGGCGATGCGTGCCATGGCGAGGGGGACGGCGCGCAGCCCGAGCTTAAGGTCGAGCCTCGATCCGGCCCGGCCGGACAGGCTCACCCGGCCGGAGCCGGCCGCGATCACGAGGCTGTCGATCACCACTCCGCCCTCCGCGAGGGTGACGGTGGCGGGCCCGGCGAGCGTCAGGCGGTCGCCCCCCCGCACGGCGGAGAAGCGCGCCAGTTCGATGCGGGTCCGGTCGGCGGGCACGAGGCGGGCGGCGCCGTCGAGGTCGAAGCCCCGCGCCTTGGCGGCGAGGGTGATGTCGCTGGCGCTCGGCGTACCGGCGGCCACGAGGCGCACGGTGTCCAGGGTCTCGCCCGAGACGACGACCCGGTCAGCATCGACGCGGCCGTCGACGACGGGCCGGGCGAGGAGATCGCGTCCGGTCAGGTCGGCATCGAGCCGGGAAAGGCCGATGGTGCCCGCCCGCAGCGAGGCACCCTTGGCCCGGATCGCGGCGTCCTGCCGCCCGCCGGCCCGCGACAGGGTCACGGCGGCGTCGACGCTCCCGCCCAGCGCCGTGAGGGCCAAGGGCGACAGGTCGTCGAGGTTCGCCGCCGACACGGAGAGGCCGCCCTCCGTGAGGAAGGAACGGGCGTCGACGGTGGCCTTCCCCGAGACCGCGACGGAGCCGAGGGTGAAGGCGAGGCGGTCGAGGGACCAGTCCCGGGGCAGGCGGGCGAGGTGGGCGTCGGCGCGCAAGGCCTTGCCGGCGACGTCGCCGGTGAGTTTCACGGTGCCGTCGAGGGCGCCGGTGACGTCGCGCAGGACGGTCTCCAGGCGCAGCTCCCGGATGGGCCGCCCCTGGGCGCGCAGGTCGTCCCCGGTGACCGTCACGGCGAGGTCGGGCTTCTCCAAGCTGCCGGTCAGCCGGCCGTCGAGAAGGGCGCGCCCCGACAGGGCGGTGTCGACGACGGAGAGATCCTTCAGGTCGACGAGCAGCTTGGCGTCGGCCATGCGGGCGGTGGCGCGGCCGTCGAGGCGGGCGACCATCTCGGCGCCCTCCAGCCGCGCCCCGTCGAAGGCGTAGCCGTCGTAGACCTGGGCGAGGCGTCCGGTGAAGCGCGGACCGGGGCCGAGCAGGCCGTCGAGGGCCGGCAGCGAGAGGGCGAGGCGGTCGGCGCGGACATCGACGTCGGCGGTGACCGCCTTGCGGGCCGGGTCGCCGCCGAGCTTGGCCCGGGCGGTCAGGCTTCCGGCGAGGGACCGTCCGGCGGCCTCCGAGAAAGAGGCGAGATCGGAGAGCGTCGCGTCCAGGGTCCCCGTCAGTGTGTTCTGACCGACGCTGCCGGCATAGGTCGCACGCGCGGTCGGTCCGTCGATCTCGAACCGGGCGACGTCGACGATGCCCGTCGGCTGGAGCGTGCCGCGAAACACGAGGGCGGCCCGTGACCCGATCGCCCGGCGCAGGGCCGGATCGGCGAGGGTCAGACCTTCGACCTTGGCGTCGGCGTTCAGCGCGAAGCGGTTCGCCGCCGCGTCCGGTCCTGTCGGGACCATGGCGATGAGGGCTTCGACCCGTTCCAGGGTATTGCCGTCGGCGCGCAGGCCGGCCGCCTTGAGCACGCCGTTCACCGTGGGGTGGGCGATCGGTCCCTTGAGGCTCCCGTCGAAGACGAGGCTGTCGAGTTCGGCGTCCCCCGCCTTGGTGGTACCGCCCTCCGTCGGAACGGCGCGGGCCGCGACGGTGAAATCCGCGACGCGGTCGGCGGTCAGGGCCCCGCGTGCCTCGAGGCGGGCGGTGCGCGAGGTCAGATCGAGCCTGTCGATGCCGAAGGCGCCGCTGTCGGAGAACCGCAGGCCCCCTTCGAGCTTCGTCGTGCCGGAGAACACGGCCGCCGCCGGGCCCGGCAGCAATCCCTCGATGCGCGAGGCGAGGTCGAGGGCGAGGCGCCGGTCGGTGCCGATGCGCGAGATCCGGGCCGAGCCCTTGGCGCCGAGGTCCGGTCCCGCATCGAAATCGAGGCGGGCGTTCCAGGAATCCAGGGTGCCGCGCCCGTCGAGGTCGAGGTCGATGGCCGGATGGCCGGGAAGGTTGGCCGCCTTCGACAGCAGGCCGCCCACGGGCTCGACCAGGGTGGTCTTCAGTTCCAGGGTCTCGCCCTTGGGCACGAACAGGAGGCGGGCGGTGAAATCCCCCGCCGCGTCGAGGCGCCGGACCTTGAGGTCGAGGTCGAGGCCCTCGGACGGCGCGCCGAGCTTCGCCCGTCCATCGGCGGTGAGACGCGCGGTCTGGCCGGCGAGCGCCTCGCCCAGCACGAGTTCGGCGAGGCGGAACGCCTTGACCTCGACCTTCACCGGAAGGTCGGGCAGCAGCGAGCCGTCGGGCTCCGCCTTGGCCGAGACGGGGGCGGGCAGGGGGCGGCGCAGGACTTCGAGGCGGCCGACCTCCAGGCTGTCGATCTCGAGGCGGCCCGAGAACAGGGCGAGGCGGCGCCAGACCAGGCGCGCCCGGTCGAGCTTCAGCCAGGCGCCGTTGGCGTCGCTGATGACCACGTCGCGGACAGTGGCGTCCGAGGACAGGGCACCGTCGACGGCGCCGATGGCGACCTGCGAACGGGGGGTGGACAGCGCCTTCGACAGCAGGCCGCCGAGGACGGATTTCTCGGATTCGTCGGCGTGGGTGGGGATCGCGGGACCGACGAGGACGAGGGCGCCGGCCAAGGCGACGGCGACGCGGACCTTCCCTCTCCCCGACGCGGGGGGAGGGGTCCGCCGGCGTCCGATCTTTCCGAAAAACCCCATCAGAACGACTGTCCCAGGCTGATGTAGAGGGCCACGGGGCGTTCGCGGTTGCCCTTGATGCGGTCCAACGGGAAGGCGACGTCGACGCGGATCGGGCCGATGCCGGTGTAGTAGCGAAGCCCCAGGCCCGCCGCGTAGCGGATGCGCTCCTCGAAATCGGGCAGGCTCGACGCGAAGGCGGTGCCGGCATCGAAGAACGGCACCACCCCGATGGTGTCGGTGACCTTGATGCGGGCCTCGAACGAGGCCTCCAGCAGGCTGCGCCCGCCGATGGGCAGATTGAACGGCCCGCGGGGCCCGAGCGTCCGATAGGGGAAGCCGCGCACCGAGCCGCCGCCGCCGGCGAAGAATCGGATGTTGGCCGGGATCTCGTCGAGGTTCGCGCCCGAGATCGAGCCGAAGCCGATACGGCCGGCGAGGATGTAGCGGGCCTCGTCGTCCAGGGCGTAGTAGGTCGAACCCTGCGCCTTGGCGACGAAGATCGACGGGTCCGAGCCGAGGAAGCCCGCATAGGGCGTCGCCGAGGCGATGACGCGGACCCCCTTCGTCGGGTCGAGGAGGTTGTCGGTGGAATCGTAAGATACCGAGACCGGCACGCCGACGAGGCGATAATCGACCTTGCCGAGGGCGTCCTGAGAGCGGCCGGCCTGCCCGTCGATGCCGATCTGCGCGAAGAACGCGTCGGAGAAGCGGTGGCGAATACCGACGGTGCCGCCCGCCGCGTCGCTGACGTAGGATTGCTGCGCCTCGCGGCCCACGAACAGATTGGCGACGAGGTCGTTGCGGGTGCCCCACAGGGCCGGCTTCACGAAAGTGGCCGAGAGGCGCCCGCCCAGCCCATTGGAATCGATGCCCGCGAGCTTGCGCTGCGTCGCGTAGAGGTCGTTGCCGAGGTAGTAGATGTCGGCGTCGAGCCGCAGGGTTTCGCCGCCCCCGAACAGGTTGCGGTTGGCATAGTACGCGCGGATGCCCGGGCCATCGACGGTGGAGAAGCGTGCCGCCACGCCGATGAGGTTGTGGTCGCGCTCGGTCACGTCCACGAAGATCGGCAGGTTTCCGGCGGGATCGAGGGCCTCGCCCTCGCGCACCCGGATCGAGCCCAGGGCCTCGACCTTGGCCACCGACCGGCGGATGTCGGCGACGGCTTTCGGCGAGTAGGGATCGCCCGGCTCGGCATAGATGAACGAGCGCACCACCGCCGGGTCGAGGCCGGTGGTCCCCCGCACCGCCACCTCGCCGAGGCCCGCGATGGGACCCGGATCGATGGTGAAGCCCACATCCATGACGTGCGCCGTGTCGTCGACGACGGGATCGCGCGACACCGCCTTGGCGAAGGGATGTCCGAGGGACCGGAACCGATCGACGATCCGTGCCTCGCGCGCCAGCACGGTGGCCGAACGCGCCGGCACGTCCCCGTCCACGCGGGTGAAGCGGGGGGGCAGCACCTCCTCCGAAAAGGGCCGGCCGGCGGGATCGCGGGCGCCGACGGTGCGCAGGGTGTAGAGCGGGCCGGCCGTGACGGCGATCCGCACCGGGACGAGGGCGCGGGCGCGTGAGCCCTCCGCCGCACCCGCCGCGGCGGCGACGCTCGACTCGCCCGCCAGCGTGACCCCATCGATGCGGATCTGCACTGTGCCCTGATAATAGCCGTAGCCGGAGAGCACATCGGCGAGGCGGCGCTGGTCCGCTTCGGCGCGGCGAACCAGCCCCTCGCCGTCGGGCGGAGCGTCCTGGCGCAGGCGGTAGAGGGTGGAGGTGTCCTGGAGCGCGCGCAGGACGTCGTCGTCGTCGATCCCCTGGAATTTGACCGTGTAGGGCAGGGCACCGGCACTCGGCGCCGGCGGCGCCTCCTCGGCCCCGAACAGGCCGAACAGATCGAAGGCCGACGCCGCCTGCGTTCCGGCTCCGATTCCCGCGAGCCCGAGCAACACGGGAAGGACGCCGGACGCAAGGGCGCAGGCCCTGCCGAGACGCGAAACGGACCGGGCGATCCTCACGAACGGCGCATCCCGTTCCGTGCACGCGAACGATTCATTGCGGGCCGACGACGGCCGAATCCGGGCCCCCTCGGCCCCTCCCCGTGCATTGCCGTCATCCCGCCCCCGCTTCGATGCCGGTCGCCACCAACCGTCTCGATCCGTTTCCGCGCGGTTAAACGGGCGCGACGGGCCCTCCGCACGACCGTGAAACATGCCGCGTGGTCGGTGACGTGCCGCCCGTCGTTCGAGTTCCCCGGCGAACGCCCCGATCCGCACCTTCCCCTGCGTAAGCTTTCCAGCGTAGCCGCCATGCCACACCGGAGCAACCGGGGCGGGCGGGCCCCGACCCCGGAGCCGGACGACCGGAAGTGGCGCGCCACCCGTTCCGGCGCGGGGGAAAACACCGGCGGGAACCGGGAGCCGAACCGAAAACCGGAGGCTCGGCGGGAACCCGACCGACGCTCGCGCCTTGTCTGAGCGTCGCAGGCATTATACATCCCATCCGCCGATCCAAGGCCGCCCCAACGGGTTCGCGCACCCCTCAGATCCCACCGGGATCGCACGGAAGTGCCGCCTCGATCCACGATCGCCCACAGAACCTGCGGCTCGGGAGTCCGTGCCTCGCGGCGCGGTCCAGGCAGATACGACTTCTCAGACGAAAGGATAGGCCATGAGCACGGGTACCGTGAAATGGTTCAACGAGACCAAGGGCTACGGCTTCATCCAGCCGGACGACGGCAGCAAGGACGTCTTCGTGCACATCTCCGCCGTCGAGCGCGCCGGAATGCGCAACCTCATCGAGGGGCAGAAGATCTCCTACGAGATCGAAAGCGACCGTCGCACGGGCAAACAGTCGGCCGGCAACCTACAGGCCGCCTGAGTTGCTCCGCGAAACGCCCGGTCCCGCCCGGTTCACGCCGCGGTCCGGCGGGCGTTTCGCACGGGGCGGCACGACCGAGACGGGCGCCTCCCGGGTAGGCATCGATTCAACATTTCACCGGGAAGCCGCTCGTCACCGGGCGGCTTCTGTTGCGTCCGAACCGACGTTGGGGCATTTGCTGCCCCGATCGACCGATTTTTCAGCTGTTTCTGTTTCACCCTACGGTCGCCCACCCACGCGGTGCGTCCGGCCGCGACACCCCACGAGAAAGGTCAGATGAGCGCCTTCGACTATAGGAATTTCGACGACCGCCGTAAGAACTCCGCCAGCGCCAAGCAGATGCTGCTGGAAAAATTCAAGGCCCGCACCCCGGCGGATGACCCGGAAATGATTGCCAAGGCCGAGGCCCGCGCCGCCGTGGCCCGCGCCCGCGAGGAGCGGGCCCGGGAGCGGGAAGCCGCCCGGATCGCCGCCGAGCGCAAGGCGGCCGAGGAGAAGCGGGCACGCGAGGAGGCCGAACTCGCCGCCCAGATCGCCCGCGAAGAGGCGGAGGCCCTGGCCGCCGCCGAGCGCAAGGCGGCGGAACTCGCCGAGAAGAAGGCCGCGCGCGATGCGCGCTACGCCGCGCGAAAGGCCAAGGCACGCCGCTGATCGTGCGTTCCTCCGCATGCGACAGGGGCCGATGTTCACATCGGCCCCTTCTTCATGTCCGCCCCGGTGCCGTTCAGGCTTCGGATTCGGTCTCGGATTCGTTGGTTTCGGCCGCTTCGTTCTGACCTTCGGCGACCTCGTCCTTCGGCTCGGTATCGGCCTCGGGACGCGGCCCGGCCTTGAACGAGCGACGGGGCGCGTTCCCGCGCTTCATCTGGGCGGGCTTCTCGATGGCGCCGAGCCGCTCCGACAAACGCTTGGCGCGCTCGTTGAAATCGTCGGTCGTGCGCGACTGGGATGCACCGCTCTTGAACGCGTTCGCCACTGGGGCCTCATGGAGTTGCCCAGGGCACGGATTCGTGCGGGGTTGGTCACCCCTAGCACGCTTCGCCCCGTGCGTGGGGACTATCTTCGGTCCCGAAAATCACATGCGTCTTGCAACCGGGCGTTCGGTTGGCGAGACTATGGCCGTCCAACCACCAGACCGAAGGATTCTTCCCCATGGCCGACGCGACCGCCGAGATGGTTCCCTGTGCCTGTTCCGACTGTGTGTGCAAGGTGAAGACCGGCACCGGGATCGAGCGGGACGGCAAAACCTTCTGCTGCGAAGCCTGCGCGGACGGACACGCGTCCCACGACGGCTGCGGCCATTCGGGCTGCGCCTGCCACGGCTGAGCATCCGGAAGGCGTGGGGGCGGTCGACCGCCTCTACGCACTCCGGACCGCGGGTTCGGTCACATCCTTGATCGGACCGGCCTCGCGCCCCGCCTCGGCGACCTTGCCGGTCGCCGCATGTGCGCCGGCGGGAGTCCCGGTGGCGCCCTTCCCCACCGTGCGACGCGCCCGGAAGGCCGGGCGCACCTCCGTCTCCTTCCGCTTGAGCATGGCCCGATACTCGTCGCGCCGCTCGTGGATGGAGGCGATGACGAGGCCCATGGGCACGCCGACGTCGACGAGGACGGCCTCCGACAATTGCAGGGACGCTTCGATGGTCTCGGGCACCGCGTCGTCGACGCCCATCTCGTAGAGGGCCGTGGCGTGGCGCGCGTCGCGGGCCCGGGCCACGATGGTGATGTCGGCCCGCTCGGCCCGCGCCGCCTCCACCACCGCTTCGACCGCGTGCGGGTTGTCGAGGGTGACTACCAGGGCGCGTGCATTGGCGATGTCGCAGCGGCGCAGGAGCTCGGCGTTGGCCGAATCACCGAAATAGACCGGATTGCCCAGACGGCGGTGCTCCGAGACCCGGGCCGCGTCGGCGTCGAGGGCGAGATACGGGATCTTGTGGCGGGCGAGCATCTCGCCGACGAGGCGCCCGACCCGCCCGTAGCCGGCGATGATCACCCGGTTCTGCTGCTTGTCCGGCACCGGTTCGGCCCGGGCGCGGCCGAGCTGCCCACGGGTCATCCGCCTGCCGAGGCGGCGGGCGAGGACGGCCAGCGCCGGAATCGCGATCATCGTCACCGTGGTGACGATGAGGGCGGCCTGCCCGACCTCCTCGGGAACGAGGTTTCCGGCGAGCGCGCCGCCGATGAGCACGAAGGCGAACTCGCCGCCCGGGCCGAGCAGGAGCGCCGCCTCGAGGGCGACGGCGCGCGACAGCTTGAGGAAGCGGGCGGCCGCGACGATGATCGCCCCCTTGATCACGATCAGCCCGAGCGCCAGACCGAGGATCGCGCCCGGCGCCGACATGAGATGGGCCGGATCGAGGTTCATGCCGACGGAGACGAAGAACACGCCGAGCAGCAGACCCTTGAACGGATCGATGGTGGCCTCGATGGCCCGGCGGTATTCGGTTTCGGCGAGCAGCAGCCCGGCCACGAAGGCGCCCAGCGTCATCGACAGGCCGGCGGCGGCGGCGGTCAGCGCCGTGCCGATGATGACGAGGAGGCAGGCCGCCATGAACAGTTCGGGCGAGCGGGTGCGCGCCACGAGCTGGAACAGGGGCCGCAGGGCGAGGCGCCCCGCCACCACGATGACCACGATGGCCACCGCCGCCTGCCCCAGGGCGAAGGCCAGTGCCCCGCCGACATTGGCCCCGTCGCTGCGCCCGAGCACCGCGATGGCGAACAGGACGGGGGCCACGGCGAGATCCTGGAACAGCAGCACCGCGAAGCTCGCCCGGCCGGCGGGCGTGTTGAGGCGCTTCTGTTCGGCCAGCACCGGCAGCACCACGGCCGTGGAGGACAGCGCGAGGGCGAGGCCGACGATGACCGCCGCGGCCAGCGGCACCGAGAGCGCGTACAGGATCGCCCCGATCACGAGGGCGGAGGCCACCACCTGGATCGAACCGAGGCCGAAGACGAGGCGACGCAGGGTGCGCAGGCGCTCCCACGACAGCTCGACGCCGATCATGAACATGAGGAAGATCACACCGAACTCGGCCAGGTGCGCGATCTCGGCGCGGTTGGCGATGGTGACCGTGGACAGCCACGGCGTCCCTTCGGCGAAGCGGCCGAGCCCGAACGGACCGAGGAGCGCCCCCGCACCGATGAACCCGAGCACGGGCGAGAGGCGCAGGCGATGGAACAGGGGCACCACCACGCCGGCGGTGACGAGGAACAGGATCGCTTCCTTGTAGGAGCCGGCGTGCATGTCCGTCATGGAGGCTTGGGATTTCCTTTGCGTGTCGGGCGCCGTCGAGCCGTGGCGGCGATCATGCGGGGGGAGGGCGCGGAGGCGCAATCGGATTGTCCTCGAAATCGTCGAAACCGATACCGGGCCAGTTGCACCGAAGACGCACTGCGACGCGTGGCGCAAAAACGGCACAATAGCCGCTTAGGCGTGGGCGTAACGGAATGTTAAGTCCCACGTTCGTTGCGTTTCGAGACACGAGTGCCCCATGCGAAAGACGCCGCCCAGCCGGGATGTCCAGCGCGAGCGCCGCGAATGGCAGCGGGAATCCGACCGCTGGACCCATGAGCGCCATGTCGAGAGGGGCTACCGCATCAAGTGGGGCTACGTCGCCATCGCGTATCTCGTGGAGTTCATGGTCATCGGTGCGTCCCTGTGGGGGGCGTGGCTGTTCGCCGGGGTCTACAGCGACGGCGATTCGAAGGCGTTCTACTTCATGCTGCTGGCGCCGCTGGTCTACGCGGCGGTGGAGCTGTGCCGGGTGCCGCTGGGCATCCTCGCGCGGACGCAGCGCTCCTACGCGATCCGGATCATGGCCATCATCGGCATCGTCTTCGCCGCCGGGGTCACGACGAAATCGGTCTCGCAGCTCGGCGAGATGATGTTCCACCCCCGCCTCATGGACGCGGCCAAGGCCAAGACCGCCCTCAAGGACGCGCAGGCCGACCGGGCGACCATCGACGGGCGGATCACGGCGGCCGATGCGCGCGTGGCCCAGTACACCACCGAACTTGACCAGATCGAGAAGCGCGCCGCCGAGAACGCGAGCCAGCTCTCCGCCCTCCCGGCCCAGCGCTGCGAGCGGATCTCGGGCACCAACAGCCGGGGCCAGCGCTACTCGAACCTCAAATGCGTCACCGACCCGCGCACCGCGACCCTCAACGCCAGCGTGGCCAAGGCCGGCAGCGACCGCGCCGTGGTGACGAAGGCCCTGGAGGAGGCCCGGCAGGCACGCAGCGCCCTCGACCGGGGTGCCGCCGACCGCAAGGTGGCGGATGCCGAGCAGGCCTACCGCAATTCGGTCAACCGTTCGCAGCTGCACTCCTTCACCGCCATGGTCTACGGCGTCGATCCCATCGACGTGACGGACGCCCAGGTGCACGCCTTCCTGCGCATCTTCGTGTTCGTGCCGGCCCTGTGCGCCGCCTTCGCCTCGACGATCCTGGCGCTCTGCGCCGTCTCGGTCCGCAAGACCTTCATGGACGAGGATGATCTGGGCGCGACCGTCGATCCGGCCGCCACCCCCTACATGCTCGATTCCATCACCGACGCCCTGCGCCAGGAGATCGGGCTGGCCCAGCCGAAGCCGCCGCGCGAGGCGAACGTCGCCTCCGGCGAGGTCATTCCCATCGATCGGCGTCCGGCGGCGCAGGCGGCCATAGCCTCGAACCTGCCGGCCAGCGCGGGAGCGGGCGCATGAGCATCCACACCACCGGCACGCCGGAGAACGTCGTCCTGGCGCAGAACGTCAACGGACGCCTGCGCGCGGAGACGAAAATCATCGCGGCGCGCGCCTTCCTGTTCCGGTCGCTCGGCTTCGGCGCGTTCTGCGCGCTGGGCGGCATCGGCCTGGGCGCCGCTTCCTACGGCTACGCCTACATGAACCAGTTCGACACCGCGGCCGAAAAGATCGCCGCCGCCATGCAGGCGGCGCTCTCCGACGTCACCCTGAAGACCAAGGGCGAGGTCACGCTCACGGACAACGTCCTCAAGCTCGAGGGCGGATTGCCGAAGCCCGCCGGCACCCCGACCCCGACGAAGGCCCAGCTCGGCAACGACGCCGCGCCCGCCTCGAAGGCCATCGTGAACACCACCTTCACGGTGTTCAAGCAGGTGCCCTACATGGACGGCCAGATCGTCACCGGCTGGAACTTCAAGGCCAACGAGGACCAGCCGTTCCAGCAA
>Ga0182231_1000029_pt1 | contig 52486 bp, 52 predicted proteins | sample G6R1MG_29_FD_129667 | JGI IMG/M metagenome (GOLD analysis project Ga0182231, IMG submission 129667) | Miscanthus phyllosphere microbial communities from Michigan, USA - G6R2_NF_07NOV2016_LD1 MG | ecosystem: Host-associated > Plants > Phyllosphere > Phylloplane/Leaf | place: USA: Michigan...
CGACCGGTTCGAGGACATCATCGCCCTCGTGGCCCTCTACCGGCCCGGCCCCATGGCCAACATCCCGGTCTATTGCGAGCGCAAGCTCGGGCGCGACGCCGGCAACGAGGCGAGCTGGTATCCCCACGCCAAGCTCGAGCCGATCCTGCGCGAGACCTTCGGTATCATCGTCTACCAGGAACAGGTGATGGAGGTGGCGAAGGTGCTCGCCGGCTATTCGCTGGGCGAGGCCGACATGTTGCGCCGCGCCATGGGCAAGAAGATCAAGGCCGAGATGGACGCCCAGCGCGACCGCTTCGTGAAGGGCTGCATGGAGCGTGATCTGACGAAGGCCAAGGCCGACGAGATCTTCGACCTGCTGGCCAAGTTCGCCGATTACGGCTTCAACAAATCACACGCCGCCGCCTACGCCCTGCTGACGTACCAGACGGCCTATCTCAAGGCGAACCACCCCGTCGAGTTCCTGGCCGCAGCCATGCAACTCGACATCGACGTGACCGACAAGCTCGCCGAGTTCCGCCAGGACGCCCAGCGCCTCAAGATCGTCGTCGAGCCGCCCTCGATCAACACGTCGGGGGTCAATTTCGAAGTCAACGACGGGCGCATCGTCTACGCCCTGTCGGCGATCAAGGGCGTGGGCCGGGGTGCCGTCGAATCCATCGTGGAGACGCGCGGAAATAGGCCCTTCAAGGATCTCGCGTGCCTGGCGCGGCGCATCAACCCGCGCATGATCAACAAGCGCACCCTGGAGAACCTCGTGGCGGCCGGCGCCATGGACACCATCGAGCCCGAGCGTGCCCGCGCCTGCGCGGCCATCGAGCCGATGATGAAGCTCGCCCAAGGCGCCGCCGAGGCCGAGAGCACCGGCATCGCCGACATGTTCGGCGGCGTCACCTCCGCCGACGTGACCCTGCGCATCCCGGCCTACGAGGGCTGGCCGATGGCCGACAAGCTCAAGAAGGAATACGACGCCATCGGCTTCTTCCTGTCGGGCCACCCCCTCGACGAGTACGGCGACCTGCTGGGCAAGCTCCGGGTGCAGACCTGGGCCGAGTTCTGCAAGGCCGTGCGGGCCGGCACCACCAGCGTCGGCCGGGTCGCCGCCTCCGTTCTCGACCGCTCGGAGCGCCGCACCAAGACCGGCAACAAGCTCGGCATCGTGATCCTGTCCGACCAGACCGGGCATTTCGAGGCGATCATCTTTTCCGAAGGTCTCGGTCAGTATCGCGACATCCTGGAGCCCGGCCGCCCCCTCGTGCTGCAGATCCAGGCCAATCTGGAAGGCGAGGACGTGCGGGCCCGCATCGTCACGGCCGAGCCCCTCGACGTCGCGGTGGCCCGCCACCAGAAGGGCATGCGGATCTACCTGCGCGACGAACGGTCCATCGCGCCCGTGCAGCAGCGCCTGCAGGTGCGCGGCGAGGGCGAGGTCTCGCTGATCCTCCTCCTCGACAACGGCGACCGTGAGGTCGAGGTGAAGCTGCAGGGTAAGTATCAGGCGACGCCCCAGATCGCGGGCGCCCTGCGAGCCGTGCCGGGGGTGGTTCAGGTGGAGGTGAACTGAGGCGACGGCCGCGCCGCCGGCCCGGTCAGCGCCGCGCGAGACAGGGCGTGCCGTTCGCCCGCGCCATGACGTCGAGGCGCTCGGCCACCAGTGCCTGCAAGGTCCATAGGTGTTCGTCCAGGATTCCCTCGCGCGCGCAGGCTTCCGCCGTCCGAAACAGGTACTCCGCGCTCGGGCCCAGATGCCCGGCGCCCGTGGCGATGCGGTCGGCGATCTCGGATTCCGTGAGCCGGCCGGTATAGCGGTCGCTGGTGCGGTTGACGACGAAGGTGAGGGCGGTGACCGGGCCGGCGGCGGTCTCCACCACCACCCAGCGCGACGCGTAGCCGTTGCCGCGCATCTCCCGGCGCCAGACCGGCAGCAGGGTCACGTGCGGGTCGTCGTCCGGCAACCGGAAGGCGACACCCCGGCACAGGCCGCCCCGATCCAGCGCCAGAACGAGCCCCGGCCGCTCCGTGCTGCCGCGGAACCGCCGCTGCAGCAGGCAGAACCGGCGATGGTATCCCCGCACCGTCCCCGTGCGTCGCTCGGTGAAGGTGAATTCCGGCTGCCAGATCAGGGAGCCGTAGCCGAACACCCACAGGCCGCCGGCGGGGTCGGGGCGATGGGCGAGCGCCCGGGCCAGGCCCGGGCCGAGCGCGTCGTCGGTGAGGAGGGCGAGTGCCGTGGGGTCGTCGCGGACGGGGTGGGGATGGGCGCGCGCGATGAGGTCGAGGCTCAGGCTCAAGGGGCGTTGGGGCATGCGTGCATGGTTTCACCGCGCCGGTGCAGCGGCAAGAGGGCCGGCGATCAGGCCGGGTTGCCCAGCGTCTCCAGTTCCGCAAACGGCTCCGTCCGGTGGCCGTTGCAGACCTCTTCGTCGTCCTCGATCACGCTGAGCACGCCGCCCGTGTCGCGGATCACGGTCTTCGCCCGCTCGCCCTTGCCGAAGGTCCGGCCCTTCATCCGGGTCGAAACGCAGTAGAGGGTCCGTCCGCCATCCTCGAACGGTCCGGCGATGCGGCTGTGCTCGAACCGGATCGGGATCACCGACACCGAGCCGAAATCCACCTGCGCCAGGGCGAGGGCGGCCACGCGGGTGCGGAGCGTCGCGCCGGGGGAGGGGGGTGATGCACGGGGCGTGCAGGCCGCGAGCCCACAGGCCAACCCCAGCAGCACCAGCCGAGCCGGACCGTCCATCGCCATCCCACACGCCTCCACTTCCGGCCCGAGCTTAAACCCGTTCCCGTCTTGCGGGAATGTTTTATAGAATGCCCGTAAAACTGGGGCCGGTCTTTTCCTTCCCGCCGCCATCGGCCTATGAACGGGGATGCAATGGACCGACGACGGCCTCGTGCTCGGCCTGCGCCGCCAGGGTGAGACTGGCGTGGTGCTCGAACTCATGACCGCCGCCCATGGGCGCCATCTCGGCCTCGTCCACGGCGGGCGTTCGCGCCGGATGCAGCCTGTGCTCCAGCCCGGCAACCGGGTGCAGGCGACGTGGCGCGCGCGCCTCGACGACAGTCTCGGCGCCTACGCCGTCGAGCCCCTCGAATCGGTCGCCGCCCGGCTCATGGGCTCGGGTCTCGCCCTCCACGGCATCGCGCACCTCGCAAGCCTCCTGCGGCTCCTGCCCGAGCGCGACCCCCATCCCGAACTCTACGAGGCCGCCCGCATCCTCATCGACCATCTGCACGATCCCGACATCGCCCCACCCCTGATGGTGCGGTTCGAACTCGCGATCCTGGCCGAACTCGGCTTCGGCCTCGACCTCTCGGCCTGCGCCGCGACGGGGGGCAACGACGCCCTGATCTACGTGTCGCCCCGCTCGGGCCGGGCGGTGAGCGCGTCGGCGGGAGAGCCGTATCGGGACAAGCTGCTGGCGCTGCCCGATTTTCTGCGCGAGCGAGACGCCGCGGTCCTGCCGATGACGCCCGATGGCCGCGACGTTACCGCGGGGTTTACCTTGACGGGGTATTTCCTCGATCTGCACATCTGGGGGCCACGCGCACTGCCACCCCCGGACGCGCGGGCGCGCTTCGTTGCCTTGGGCACTGGAAGCGCCTAAGTCATGTTCTTGATTTGTTCTGGTTTGGGGCCTCGCCGCCCCTGGAGATCGTGATGGGCCAGCCCTTCGAGCCGCCGTCGGGCTCCGACGGCATCGAGAGCGTCGAGCTGAAATCCGCGCTGGAGGACCGCTACCTTGCCTATGCGCTGTCGACGATCATGCACCGGGCCCTGCCCGATGCCCGCGACGGGCTGAAGCCGGTCCACCGCCGCATCCTGTTCGCCATGCGGCTCCTGAAGCTCGATCCGACCTCGGCGTTCAAGAAATGCGCCCGCATCGTCGGCGACGTCATCGGCAAGTACCACCCGCACGGCGACACGGCGGCCTACGACGCCCTGGTGCGCATGGCCCAGGACTTCGCCCAGCGCTATCCGTTGGTCGACGGCCAGGGCAATTTCGGCAACATCGACGGCGATAACGCCGCCGCCCAGCGCTACACCGAGGCCCGGATGACGGAGGTCGCGCGCCTCCTCATGGAAGGCCTCGACGACGATTCGGTGGATTTCCGCCCGAACTACGACGGGCAGGAAGAGGAGCCGGTGGTGCTCCCGGCGGCCTTCCCGAACCTGCTCGCCAACGGCTCCCAGGGCATCGCGGTCGGCATGGCGACCTCGATTCCACCCCACAACGCCGCCGAACTCTGCGATGCGGCGCTCTATCTCATCACCCGCCCGGAGGCGACCTCGGCCCAACTCCTCACCTTCGTGAAGGGGCCGGATTTCCCCACCGGCGGCATCCTCATCGACAGCGCGGAATCCATCACCGAAGCCTACCGCACGGGGCGCGGCGGGTTCCGCGTGCGCGCCCGCTGGGCGAAGGAGGATCTCGGGCGCGGCACCTGGACCATCGTGGTCACCGAGATCCCCTACGGCGTGCAGAAGGCGCGCCTGATCGAAAAACTCGCCGAACTCCTGCAGGAGCGCAAACTCCCGCTGCTCGCCGACGTACGCGACGAATCGGCCGAGGACGTCCGCATCGTCCTCGAGCCGCGTGCCCGTAACGTCGATCCGGTCATCCTCATGGAATCCCTGTTCCGGCTGACCGAATTGGAAGCCCGAATCTCGCTCAACATGAACGTGCTGGTGGGCGGCCTCGTCCCCCGGGTCATCGGCCTGGCGGAAGCGCTTCGCGAATGGCTCGACCATCGCCGCGTCGTGCTCCAGCGGCGCTCGCGCCATCGTCTGGCCCAGATCGACCGCCGCCTCGAGATCCTCGGCGGCCTGCTCATCGTCTACCTCGACCTCGACGAGGTCATCCGCATCATCCGCGAGGAGGACGAGCCGAAACCCGCCCTGATGAAGCGGTTCGAGCTGACGGAAATCCAGGCCAACGCCATCCTCGACACTCGCCTGCGGAGCCTTCGCAAGCTCGAAGAGATGGAGATGAAGCGCGAACTCGACACGCTGACCAAGGAAAAGCTTGGGATCGAGGAGTTGCTCGGCTCCGACAAGCTGCAATGGGCCGACATCACCAAGCAGATCCGCGCGGTGAAGAAGACCTTCGGCCCCGAGACCAAGATCGGCGCCCGGCGCACCACCTTGGAGAACCCGCCCGACACCGCCGGGATCGACTTCACCTCGGCCATGGTCGAGCGTGAGCCGATCACCGTCATCGTCTCGGCCAAGGGCTGGATCCGGGCCCTCAAGGGACACGTCGCCGATCTTTCCGGCGTCGCCTTCAAGGGCGACGACAGCCTGAAGATCGCCTTCCCGAGCGAGACCACGGCGAAACTCCTCGTGCTCGCCTCCAACGGCAAGGTGTTCACCCTGGAGGCGGCGAAACTCCCCGGTGGGCGCGGCTTCGGCGACCCGATCCGCCTGATGGTGGATTTCGACGACGGCACCGAGATCGTCGCGGCGCTGCCCTACCAGCCCGGCGGCAAGCTCCTCGTGGCGGCGTCCGACGGGCGCGGCTTCGTGGCCCCGGCCGATGCGCTGGTCGCCAACACCCGCAAGGGCAAGGGCATCATGGGGCTCGATGCGCCCGCCACCGCCACCCTGCTGGTGCCGGTTCAGGGGGACCATGTCGCCGTCTGCAGTGCCGACCGCCTGCTCCTCGTCTTTCCTCTGGCGGAGATGCCCGAACTTGTGCGCGGCAAGGGCGTGCGCCTGCAGCGCTGCCGCCAGACCGCGCTCACGGATGCCTGCGTCTTCACCCTCGCCGACGGCCTGCCCTGGCGCGAGACCGGCGGTGAAGCGCGGCTCGCCCAGGCCGGCGTCCTGGAGAAATGGATGGGTCACCGCTCCGACGCCGGCACGCTGATGACCCGGAGCTTCCCGAAGTTCGAGCGGTTCGGGAGATAGGTCGAACAGAAACGGCAATGCCCGCGGGAGCGGGCATTGCCGTGTATCGATCGTCGCAAATCCGGAAGATGCGGCGCGCCGAAGCCTTCAGCGACGACGGAACTGGCCGCGGATCGGCGGGCGCGGACCGGCGGAACGCTCGTCCTTGTGGCGGAATACGAGGCGGCCCTTCTCGAGATCGTAGGGTGACATTTCGACGGTGACGCGGTCGCCCGCCAGAGTCTTGATGCGGTTCTTCTTCATCTTGCCGGCCGTGTAGGCCACGATCTCGTGCCCCTGGTCGAGCTGCACGCGGTAGCGTGCGTCCGGCAGGATCTCGATCACGAGACCGTCGAACTGCATCAATTCTTCTTTCGCCATCCACACTCTCCAAGCGGGACAGCCAGAACGGGGCGACCCGGGACATAAAACGAAGCCGTTCGGCAAAACGCAGCGGGTGGCGGGTCCGATCCCATCGGATGCGCAGCACCGGCGAGCGTTGCCCCGACATAATGTTCGGATCGGCGCGAAGCAAGCTTTTCCGGCTTGACGGCGACTTCCATCGACAGGAAAGCCGCCAGGTCAGCCATCGCCCTTCCGAGCGAACGCGCAACCGGATGCAGTGCGGCGCAGTGTGGAGTTCAGGGATCGATAGCGTTGCCCGCGTAGTCGATCCGCCCGTCGGGCGTCCGGCGCCACACCTGCAGGGTGTAGGACGGCCGGCGTGGATCGGACTTGAGGTCGCCGCGTCCATCGTAGGCGAGGGGGCCGAGCACCGTCTTCACGGGCGCGCCTCCGTGCAGGAAGGCCGCCACCGCCCGCGCATCCGCCGATCGCGCGCCTGCGATTCCACCGCGCAGCACCTCCACGGCGGCGAACCCCTGAGCGGCGAAAAGTTCGGCTTCCGGTATGCGCGGCTTGGCCGGGTTCGGCTTGACCTCGGGCAGGCGGAGGACGGGCGCCAGGGTCATGACCGTGCCCTCGGCCACGGCGATCTGCGAGAGTTCCTTGTCCAGCAGGCCGTCGCTGCCGACGAGGGGCGCGTCGAGACCCGCCTCGCGCATGGCCCGCAGGAGCACGGCCGCCTCCGCCGCGAGGCCGGCGAAATAGACCGCCTCCACCCGAGCCCGCTTCAGGCGGGCGACGAGGGCGGACAGATCCTTGTCGCCTCGCGACAGGGCCTCGAAGGCGGCCTCGCCCTGGCCCGCCGCCTTGAGGGCCCGCCCCACCCCGTCCACGAGGCCGCGCCCGAACGTCGTCTTGTCGTGCACGAGGCCGATGCGGCGGCCGGCGAACTGCCGGGCGAGGTAGGCCCCCGCCAGCGTGCTCTGCCCGGCTTCGTTGGCGCAGGTGCGAAACACGTTCCAATGGCCACGGGCCGTCAGGGGTGCCCAGGCGACCGCCGTGACCGCGACGATGCCGGCATCCGCATAGGCCGGAATCGTCGCCCCGGCCACGGCGGCGTTGAGGGGGCCCACGACGAAGCCGACCCGCTCCGAGGCGAACCGGCGTGCCACGGAGAGGCCCTGCTTCGCATCGCCGGCATCGTCCGCCACCACCAGGGCGAGGCGCTGCCCGTTGATGCCGCCTGTCCGATTGATCTCGGCGATCGCCTGTTCGGCCCCGGCGCGCATCCCCTGTCCGAATGCCGCGTCCGGCCCGGTCAGCGGTGCCGAGAGCCCGATGGCGATGGGTGCCGGTTGGGCCTGGGCGGCGCCCGCGAGGAGCGCGAGGGCAACCGCGAATCGTATCATCGGGGCTGTCCTCGCGCGCCGAACCTGGAAAAAACGCCGTCAGGATAGGCCGACACACCGCGTGCGCAAGGTTACGTCCTGGCGCTGTGGGCGTGTCGGCCGCATTGTCGCGCCGTCTGGGGAGCTTACCTCTCGCTTCCCGTGTTGCGAGGAGAGGGGCGGCCGCCCCGGATTCCGGAGTCGCCCCATGCTCTCCACCGAGAACGACATCCTCAGCGCGGCCGAGGCGTGGCGCCGTGCCGGGCGCGGCGTGGCGCTCGCCACGGTGATCGAGACCTGGGGCTCGGCTCCCCGTCCCGTGGGCAGCCACCTCGTCGTCGATGCCGAAGGCAACTTCCTCGGTTCCGTCTCGGGGGGCTGCGTCGAGGGCGCGGTCATCACCGAAGGGGTGGAAGCCATCGCCGACGGACGGGCGCGCGTCGTCGAGTTCGGCGTCGCCGACGAGACCGCCTGGCGAGTCGGCCTGTCCTGCGGTGGGCGCATTCGCGTCTACGTCGAACCCGTCACCTGAGGCCGTCATGCAACTCGATGCCCTGAGCGCCCTCAATGCCGAGCGCGCCGGCCGGCGCGCCGCGATCCTGGTGACCGACCTCGACGGGGGCGCCCAGCGCGTCGTGCGCGAGGCGGAGATCGCCGCCGATCCCCTGGCCGACGTCCTCGCCAAGCGTCTCGCCTCGGGCAAGAGCGGTCTCGTCGCCGTGGCGGGCCGCCAGCTCTTCCTCACGGTACAGGCCCCGCCCGTGCGCCTCGTGATCGTCGGCGCCGTGCATATCAGCCAGGCCCTGTGCCCGATGGCGGTGGCGCTCGACCTGGCCGTCGCGGTCATCGACCCGCGCACCGCCTTCGCGACACCCGAGCGCTTTCCCGGCATCGAACTCGTTACCCTGTGGCCGGAGGAGGCCCTGGGGGGCGCCGTTCCGGCGCTGGACCGCTACAGTGCCGTCGCCGCCCTGACACACGATCCGAAGATCGACGATCCGGCCCTGATGGCGGCCCTGCGGGCGGAGTGTTTCTACATCGGCGCGCTGGGCTCGAAGAAGACTCACGCGGCCCGCGTCGCCAGGCTCGAACAGGCCGGCTTCTCGCCGGAGGCCATCGGCCGGATCGCAGCCCCCATTGGCCTCGACATCGGCGCCGTGAGTCCGGCCGAGATCGCCGTGTCCATCCTCGCCCAGGTCGTCGCGGCCCAGCGTACCCCGCGCACCGGGACGCCCGCATGAGGTTCGGCCCCGTCCCGACCCGGGAGGCGGGTGGCCTCATCGCGGCCCATACGGTCCGTGACCACGACGTGATCCTGCGCAAGGGCCGGCCGATTCCCGTCGAGGACGCGGTCCGCCTCCATGCGGCCGGGGTGACGGAGGTCGTGGCGGTGAGCCTCGAAGCGGGCGACGTCGGCGAGGACGCGGCGGCCGAACGCCTCGCCGCGAGGCTCGCCGGACCGGGCCTGCGCCGCGAGGCGCCCTTCACCGGCCGCTGCAACCTGTTCGCGACGCGGGCCGGGCTTCTGCTCGTCGACCGGGTCGGCATCGACGCCGTGAACGCCGTCGACGAAGCCATCACCGTGGCGACGCTGCCGGCCTTCCATCCGGTGGTGGCCGGCGAGATGGTCGCCACCGTCAAGATCATCCCCTACGCCGTCGCGGGCTCCGCCCTTGACGGGGCCTGCCGGGCCGCGCCCGACACCGCCCTGCGGGTCGCGCCCTACAGCCGCACCCGGGTCGGGGTGGTCTCGACCCTTCTGCCCGGCCTCAAGGCTTCGACCGTCGACAAGACCCTGGCGACCCTGGCCCGGCGCCTGGAGCCCACGGGGGCGGGAATCGTCGCCGACGTACGAGTCCCTCACGAGGCCAGCGCGGTCGCTGCGGCGATCCAGGCGCAGGTGAAGCAGGGCGCCGACCTCGTGGTGGTGTTCGGCGCCTCGGCCATCACCGACCGTCGCGACGTCATCCCGGCCGGGATCGCGGCCGCCGGCGGTCGGATCGACCACCTCGGCATGCCCGTCGATCCGGGCAACCTCCTGCTCGTCGGGTCCCTCGGTGCCGTTCCGGTGATCGGCGCGCCCGGCTGTGCCCGGTCGCCCAAGGAGAACGGGTTCGACTGGGTCCTGCACCGGTTGCTCGCCGGCCTCGCCGTCACCCGCGCCGACATCGTCGCTCTCGGGGTCGGGGGGCTCCTCATGGAGATCGTCTCGCGGCCCCAGCCCCGCTCCGGCGGCACCCCGGCCGACGACGATGACCACTGAATTCGGGCTCGTGCTCCTGGCCGCCGGGCGCGGCACCCGTTTCGGTCCGACGCCGAAGCTCCTGAGTCCCCTCGACGGCGAGCCCCTGGTGCGGCACGTGGGCCGGGCCGCCCTGGCCTCCCGCCTCGGTCCGGTGGTGGCCGTGCTCGGCGCCCACGGGCCGGCCGTGCGCGCGTCCCTCGACGGGCTCGGCGTCACCTGCGTCGACAACCCGGCCCATGGCGACGGCCTGTCCACGTCCCTGCGGGCCGGCCTCGCCGCCCTGCCGACGGCGGACGCGGTCCTCGTGCTGCTCGGTGACATGCCGCGGATCGGGCCGCACCACCTCATCGCCCTGGCGGACGCCTTCCGCAAGGGCGAGTCGGCGGCGGTCGTGCCCGTCCATGGCGGACAGCGCGGAAACCCGGTGCTGCTCGATCGGCGCCGCCTCGAAACCGATCTCGCGCGTCTCACCGGCGATCAGGGCGCGGGCCGCCTCCTCGCCCGCCGCTCCGATATTCACGAGGTCGTCATGGATGTGGCGGTGCTCCAGGACGTCGATACGCCGGACGCCCTCGCGGCCCTCGCCTGACCCCTCAGGATTCCGTCTCCGTTCGGCCGCGCTTGGCTTGCGCCCGGCAGCGGTCCGAGCAGTAGCGCACCTCGTCCCAGACCCGCTCCCACTTCTTGCGCCATGCGAACGGCTTCCCGCACGTCGCGCAGATCTTGATGGGCAGGTCGGCCTTCTTGCGCATCCGCGCCATGGGAAGTTTCCTGTCGGATCGGTGACCGACCGCGCAGGACACTCCTGCGGGTCCCGGTCAGGTTTGGCCCGGCGGGCGCTGCCCGTCGGATGGGGCGCCCCTACCGCCCCACGTGACCGACCTCCGTCATCGCCACCGGGCTCCAGCGGTTGAGCTGGATGTACCCGTCGCGCGCCGCGATGACGACGTGCCGGCGGTAGCGGTGGACCACCGTGCCGGGCGTGTGCCGATGGGCTTCGCGCCAGCCTTCCGCCGACGCCACGTAGACGCGCCCGTCACCGAGCCGCGCGATGGTCTCGATGGCCCCGAAGGCGCGCACCCGCCGAAGGATCGCATCCACATCGCTGCGGAAATCCAGGGTCCGGTCGGCATCGGTGACGCGGGGCCAGTACGAGCCCTCGCCCTGCGGTTCGGCCCCCCGCCAGCGGGCCGGCAGGTCGCGGGCGATGGGACCGATGGCGAGGCGGCGCGCGGCGAGCTGGCACTTGGACAGCAGGCTCTCGTGGGTCTCGTGGCCCGACAGGGCGAACCGCTCCCGGGCGAGGATGTCGCCCGTGTCGAAGCCCTCCTCGCCGAGCACGTGGGCGGTCACCCCCCATTCCGCGTGGGCATCGGCCACCGCCTTGAACAGCGGGTAGGGCCCGCGCCCCATGGGCAGGGGCGAGGGGTGGATGTTGACGCCGTAGGCCGCCAGTCCGCGCCAGCCCCGGATCAGCCACGGATACCCCGCCACCACCAGGGCCCAATCGCCGCCATGGGCCTGGGTCAGGGCCTCCATGTCCGGGACCTTGATCCGCGAGAGCTGCATCGGCACGCGATGCCGCCGCGCCTGGGCCACCACCACCTCGTTGTGATCGTAGATTCCGTCGCAGGGGCGGGTGAACAGCTTGATCGGCGTCCAGCCCGCCTCGACGAGGCCCTCGAACACGCCCCCGAGGAAATCGATGCCGGCAAAGGCGAACTTCATGGGCGTGTCTCGCTGAAGGGGCTGCGACGCCACGGATGGGGCGATCCGGGTGGAGGGCGCTCCACGTCGCCCCCGCGCGCCATACCTAATCCATCGCGAACGGAATGGGAGCGGGCATGAAGCGGGTCGTCCTCTACGGCGGAACGGGCGGCATCGGCCGGGCGACGGCGACCGCCCTGCGCCGACGCGGCTACTCGCTCCATCTCGCCGCCCGCGATGCCGGGCGCCTCGGGGCGGCGGCCTCGGACCTCGGGGAGACGACCTTCACCGCCGGCGATGTCGCCGATCCGGACTTCTTCGCGAAGGTCACGCAGGAGGCCGGCGCGGATCTGGGCGGACTAGTCTATGCCGTCGGCACCATCAATCTGCGGCCGCTGGCCAAGCTGACCCTCGCGGATGTCGAGGCCGATTTCCGCATCAATGCCCTGGGTGCCTTTCTCGCCGTTCAGGCCGCCACTCCCGCCCTCAAGGCCTCCGCCGGGGAGGCCGGGGTCGGCGTCGTCCTGTTCTCGACGGTGGCGGTGGCGCAAGGCTTCCCGGCGCACGCCTCCGTGGCCATGGCCAAGGGCGCGGTCGAGGGCCTCGCCCTGTCGCTCGCCGCCGAACTGAGTCCGAAGATCCGCGTCAACGTGGTGGCGCCGTCGCTCACCCGCACGCCACTGTCGGCAGCCATCACGAACAGCGCCACCCTCGCATCGGGAATCGCCGCGATGCACGCCCTCCAACGCCTCGGGACGCCCGAGGACATTGCCGGGCTCGCGAGCTTCCTCGTCTCGGAGGAGGCCGCCTGGATCACGGGGCAGGTCATCGGCGTCGATGGCGGCCGCTCGGCTCTGCGCACGAAGGGGTGAGCCCGCCGACGTCTCACCACGGCGTCCAGACGGTGAGGCTCACATAGGGACTGGCTGAAGCCTGCGGTTCGAACTGGAGGCCGGCGGATGTTCGCAGGCTAAAGCGCCCGATGGCGAAGTCCGTCGCATGAACGCCAAGATTCCACTTCCGATAGCCGGTGTGGTCGGCGTAGAGGGCGAGCTCGGGACCGAGATAGGGATTCCAGCCGGGCCAAGGCTCGATCTGCCATCCCCAGGACACGCGTCCCCACGCCGCGGTGCGGGAGGAGTCGAGGATCGCGGTGGCGGTGAAGAGGGCCGCGTTCCCCGGACGGGCCCAGACCTCGCCGTGGAGCCGCGCCCCGACGCGGCCGGGTTCCATGCGGGTCACGCCGCCCATCGTCAGGGCTTCGAGGGAGCCCTCGACCCCCGCATAAGCGGCCAGGACGCCCCAATCGTGGAACCACTGGTAGCCGACGACCGCCGCGCCCGTGGCCGTCTCACGCCGTCCCAACCCCTCCCGTCGCGTGCCGGCCCCAAAACTCGCGAGGGCGACGAACCCCTCGCGGTCGATCCGGTCGAGGGCGAGTTTGGCACCGGCGCTGACGAAGGTCGACGGTCCCGTTTCCAGACTGCCGAACAGCAGCAGGGAGACCGGATCGTCTTGAGCCTGCACGGCGCCGAAGGTGAGGAACGGCTGCGTCAGGCCGGCGGCGAGGATCCATCGAGCCTGTCCGCGCAGTCGTCTTTGCGGTCGTCCGGGTCCGGTCACATGCGGCGATCCCCACAGCGTGCGACAAGTCTATCGATTAAATCAGAAATTGCATCACTATAGGTCCGGGTTGCGCGAACCTATGCAGACCAGTTTTGCAAAGGACAGACAAAGCCAGAGATATGACTTGAGATTATCAATCTTCGGTTGATGCAACCTGTGATGCGAATCGACTGTGCGGCCGTCCCGCAATGCCTGCCGCAAGGTACGTTCCCTCCCGGTCCGCTTGGCGCTGGTGTCCGACTAGGTTACAGCCCGCGACAGGACCGTCGCCAATGGCCGAGCTTTCTTGTCTCCAGGTGCCCGAACTTCCGAAGTGCTGACCGTGCTCGCCGAGCAGGAGGGCGAACGGCTGACCGTCGGCGACATCGTCGCGGTGTTGAAGGACCGTGCCTTCGCCCTGCTGATCGTCATCCTCGGACTGCCGAACTGCCTGCCGATGCCGCCGCCGATTCCCCTGGTGTGCGGATTGCTGCTCCTGCTCGTGGCGGTTCAGATCACGGCCGGAATGTCGTCGCCGTGGCTGCCCCGCGTCCTGCTGCGGCGCTCCGTCGCCCGCAAGGATGTCGAGCGGGCCGCCAGCCGGGCCGTTCCGCTGCTGCGGCGCCTCGAGCAATGGTCGCGCCCGCGCATGAGCCTGTTCGAGACGGGCCTCGGACTGCGCGGCGTCGGCCTGATCTTGCTCACCCTGTCGCTGGCTCTCATCGTCGCGGCGCCCATCGTCGGGCAGATTCCCCTCGGGCTCGCGATCTGCCTCGTCGGTCTCGGCCTCGTCGAGCGCGACGGGGTGGTCGTCCTGTTCGGACTCGGCGTCGGAGCGCTCGGCGTCCTCCTCAATGCCGGATTCGTCTACGCCCTGGTGTCGGGGATCATGAGCCTGTTCAACCTGTAGAGTGTCGGCCGATGGAAGCGGGGCCCGGCTCTCCCGCGGGGGGCGCTCACCCTTCGAGGTGACGTGGCCTGACGAGGCGCCGCACGAGGCCGCCCCGCGGCCCGACGAGCAGCGACACCACGTAGAGGGTGCCGGCGGCCAGGACGATGGCGGGACCCGTCGGCAGGTCGGCGCGGTACGACAGCGTCAGGCCGGCGATGCTCGCCGTCATCGCGCACACCACCGAGACCGGGATCATCCCGCCGAGATCCGTCGCCCAGAAACGGGCGGTGATGGCGGGCAGCAGCATCAGCCCGACCGCCAGAAGCGTGCCGAGCGCCTGGAAGCCACCCACGAGGTTGAGCACCACCAGCCCGAGGAAGGCGTAGTGCACCGGCCCGCCGGCCCGGCTCACGGTGCGCAGGAACAGTGGATCGACGCATTCCATCACCAGGGGGCGGTAGAGCGCCGCGAGTCCGAAAAGGGTGATGGTCGCGATGCCACCCAGGAGCAGCAGGGCCGGGTCGTCCAGCGCCAGCACCGTACCGAACAGGATGTGCAGCAGGTCGATCTGCGAACCGCGCAGCGAGATGAGCACCACGCCGGCGGCGAGCGAGATGAGGTAGAAGGCGGCCAGACTCGCATCCTCCTTGATGATGGTGGAACGCGTGACGGCCCCCGCGAGGAGGGCCACGGCGAGACCGGCCGCGAGCCCACCGAGCGTCATCGCCGGCAGGGACAGGCCCGCCACGAGGAAGCCGACGGCCGCCCCCGGCAGGACGGCGTGACTCATGGCATCGCTCATGAGGCTCATGCGCCGCAGCATCAGGAACACGCCCACGGGCGGGGCCGAAAGGGATAGGGCAAGGCAGCCGACGAGGGCGCGCCGCATGAAGCCGAATTCGACGAAGGGGCCGAACAGCCAGTCGATGAGGGTGTCGGTCACGGAGCGTTCCGGTGGGCGTGGTCCCGAGCAGGCCCGTGGTCGTGGGTATGGGCATGCGTCTGCGGGTGGGAATGGCCGGGCGGATGCGCGTCGCCAGCCCCGCCGGCGGGCCGGCCGCAGATCGCGGCGTCCTCGTCCCACGCTTCCGACAGGGTCTGGGCGCGGGCGAGGTTGCCCGTGGTCAGCACCCGGTCCGTCGGCCCCCACGCCACCGGTTCGCGGGCCAGCAGCAGGGTCTGGGGGAAGTGCGCGCGGACCTGGGCGAGGTCGTGCAGGGCGGCGACGATGGTGCGGCCCTGGCCGTGCCACGCACCGATGAGGCGCAGGAGATCCGTGCTGGTGCGCCCGTCGACGCCGGTGAACGGTTCATCGAGGAGGATGATGCGGGCATCCTGCACGATGAGGCGGGCGAACAGCGCCCGCTGAAACTGGCCGCCCGACAGGGTGCCGATGGGCCGGTCCTCGAATCCGACGAGGCCGACGGCGGACAGCGCCTCCACCAGCCTGTCCCGGTAGGGCGCGGCCCGGCGCCATGCACCGATGCGGTGCCACAGACCCATGGCCACGAGGTCGAGGACACGGATGGGGAATCCCCGGTCGATCTCGGCCGATTGCGGCAGGTACGCGATGGCGTCGACGTGTCCCGAACGCTCGATCCGGCCGTCGAGACACGGCACCTCGCCGACGATACCCTTCAGGAGCGTCGATTTGCCGGCCCCGTTGGGGCCGACGAGGGCCAGCAGTGCGCCGGGCTGGATGGTGCCGTCGAGGTGATGCACGGCCGGGTGGCGGTCGTAGCCGAGGGTCAGGCCGTGAAGCGCGATGGCGCCCGTCGGCGGGCTCATGCCAGCACCCACAGGACGGCGCCCCACAGCAGGGCGGTCAGCAGGGTTGCCACGGCGAAGCGGAGATGCGCCCCCGCCTGGAACAGCGAGCGGCGGGTCAGGGGATTGGAGCGGCTCACGGGAAGGGGCAATCGGACCGGACGGGCGCGTCGGCTTACGTTGCGCGCTGATACACTGTAACATCGTTCGAGTTCAACGGGCCGGGATCGCCGGCCCGCCTCAGTGTCTCTCGCGAAACTTCCGCGCTACCCCAGGTTCAGGGCGAGAGCCTGAGGAGACCGGGCGTTTCGTGAGGCACTCTCACGGGGATCGGGAGCCCATGCAGGATCACGCGGGCAGGCACGCCGAAACGGGCTGTTGCGGACACAACGGCCCCGGGGAAGCCCTGGCGCGGGCCGAGGCCGTGTGCCGGGCGCGCGATCTTCAGTTCACCCGCCTGCGCCGGGACGTCCTCGAAGTGGTGGCGTCGCAGGCGCGGCCCCTCGGCGCCTACGACATCGCCGAGCGCCTGAGCGGGTCGGGCAAGCGGGTGGCCGCCGTCTCGGTCTACCGCGCCCTCGATTTCCTGACCGAGAACGGCCTCGTCCACCGCATCGCCAGCCGCAACGCCTTCGTCTCGTGCGGGCACGCGCACACGGACGGCGCCGGCCTCGTCTTCCTCATCTGCCGCAATTGCGGTTCCATCGACGAGACCACCTCGCCCGAGATCGAGGATCAGCTCGGCCGCACCCTGGCCAAGGCGGGCTTCAAGCCTTCGAGCCGCATCCTCGAAGTCGAGGGCGAGTGCTGCGCCTGCCTCGGCGGGCCTGCCGGGGATTGAGCGAGGGCGGGGACGGTCGCCACCGCCTCAGAACGCGTTGTTGTAGGCGCGCGGCGACACGACGGTCTGAACCATGATCCGGAGGTCGAGCCAGATCGACCAGTTGTCGATGTAGTGCAGATCGTGGGCGACGCGGCGCTCCATGTCGAGATCGGTCAGGGTTTCGCCCCGCAGGCCATTCACCTGAGCCCAGCCGGTGATGCCCGGCATCACGTTGTGGCGGCGGGCATAATGGGCGATGCGCCGCTCGAAGCTGCGGTCGTGGGCCAGGGCATGGGGGCGCGGGCCGACGAGCGCCATCTCGCCGCGCAGGACGTTGATGAGCTGCGGCAGCTCGTCGATGTTGGAGCGGCGCAGCACCGCGCCGATGCGGGTGATGCGCGAATCGTTGCGCGAGGCCTGACGGAAGACCGAATCGCCCTCCGTCTTCATGCTGCGGAACTTGTAGACCCCGAAGGCCTGCTGGTTGAAGCCGTAGCGCCGCTGGCGGAAGAACACCGGCCCCGGGCTGTCGAGCTTGATCAGGACTGCGACGGCGGCGAAGAGCGGGGCAAGCATCACCAGGGCGGTGGCCGCCAGGGTGACGTCGACGGTCCGCTTCAGCAGGATCTCGCCGGCCTGGAGGGGACGTCGGCCGATGCTCAGGCCCGACAGGCGGCCGACGCGGCCGACCTTGAGGTCGGGGAAGCGGTCCATCACCGAGCCCGGGCGCAGGTGCAGGGCCGCGGGGACGCGCAGGAACGCGTCGATGCAGCGCCCGATGTCGCTGGCCTCCGACCACGGCACCAGGATGAAGACATCGTCCGGGCGCAGGAAGCGCACTACCGAAACGGCGAGGTCGAGATCCTCGGCGATCTGCGCCTCCCGGGCGAAAGCATCGGCGTCCGCCTCGATCCGGCGCAGATAGCTCGTTCCGATGACCCGAAGGCCCAGGGCTTCCGTATCGTTGTGGGCATGGAACCGGGCGATGTCCTCCTCGAACCCCACGAGGTGGATGCGGTTGATCGAGGCCGAGCCAGGCGTGATCGCCCGACGAACCAGGGCAATCATGCCGGAGCGCACGGCGAGCATCGTCGGCAGCCCCGCGAGGAAGAAGCCCAAGGATACGATGCGTGAGAAGTCGTTGGTGGTCTTGGTGACGAAGCCGAGGATCAGCACCACGGCCCAGGCCGAGACCCACAGGGTCGCCGCGCGCCGCAGGTGGGGCCCGTGCGAAAGGGCGGTCTCGATGCTGTATTCATCCCGCGTCAGGTTGGTGAGGAGCACGATCGTCGCCACGAGTCCGGCGATCTGCGATCCCCCGCTGACGCCGCTCGGAGGGAATTCGCCGAGCACCCCGTAGGAATACGCGACATCCACCGCGTAGGCGGTGCCGAGGATGGTCAGGAGGTCCGCCATGGCGACCGCCGTGGAGATGCCGAGGCGGAAGGCGGCGCGCCTGCGTCGCGGCAAGAGGGCCGCCCAGACATCGCGACGCGCCTCCGCGTTCAGTGGCACGGCCTGAGGTGCGTTCTGGAAGATTTTCTGGATCGGTTCCTGAAACATCTTGAGCGCCATGTCCCGTCGTGAGGCGGAAAGTGTCCCAAATCGAGCCAATGACGGGCACGATCGAGGTTTCAGGCGATCGCCGCGCAATCTCCGGACCTTTCGGCCCGCGCCAGGAGAGATGATGCCGCCGCTCGCCCGGGGTTAACCCTCCCGCCAGGGGGGCGCAATCGAGAGGGGACTTATCCACGGGCAAGTCTTCTCTCGATTGCGACGGGAGCTGGTCTTCCGGGCTCGCGATCTCTACGGCGTGCCCCCGAGGAGGATCGGCCGACGTCCTCCCGCCGCGTTGCCGTGGAAGTTGCCCTGCAGGCCATTTTCTCGCACGGGGCGGGCGTTGGGGCTTGACGGGACGGGGGTCGGCGAAGCTTCGTCCGCCACCGTATTTCCGCGGATCGCCGGACCACCAGGTGTTCGCGATGGCGACACGGACGGCACTCATCGCGGCGGCATCCGGCGTCGCGCCGCCAGGAATGCGTCGGGAGCCGCCCATGTCAGGAGCCAACGAACCCGTAGCCGGCGATCCGCAGAGGGAGACAGTGGTGCCGGACCGGCACGGAGGTCCGAACACCGCACCGGGGCCGGCCGTCGCGGTGCTCGCGGCACTCAGCTTGTCGCACCTCCTCAACGACCTCGTGCAGTCGCTGCTGCCAGCGATCTATCCCCTGCTCAAGGCGCAGTTTCGGCTCGACTTCGGCCAGATCGGGCTCATCACCTTCGTGTTCCAGGTGACCGCCTCGGTGCTCCAGCCCGTCGTCGGCCTCTATACCGATCGCAGGCCCCTGCCGTTTTCCCTGGCGTTCGGCATGGGTTCGTCCCTCGTCGGCCTCTGCCTGCTCTCGGTGGCCGGGGCGTACGGACTCCTGTTGCTGGCCGCCGGCCTCGTGGGCTTCGGTTCGGCGGTGTTCCATCCCGAAGCGACCCGCGTCGCCCGCCTCGCCTCGGGCGGCCGGTACGGTCTCGCGCAATCGGTGTTCCAGGTGGGCGGCAACGCTGGCACGGCGTTGGGGCCCCTGCTCGCGGCATTCGTGGTCGTGCCGCACGGGCAGGGGAGCGTCGCCTGGTTCTCCCTCGTGGCTCTCGCGGGCATCGGCGTCCTCGCCCTCGTCGGTCGCTGGTACGCGGGAGGGCTCCGGGCTGCCGGGCGCCCCGCCCTCCGCGTCGCCGCCCGGCCGGCCGTGCCGCTGTCGCGCCGGCGGATCGGTCTCACCATCGCGATCCTGCTGACGCTGGTCTTCTCGAAATACTTCTACATGGCGAGCTTCTCGTCCTACTACACCTTCTACCTGATTCAGCGCTTCGGCGTGTCCGTGGCCCAGTCGCAAATCTACCTGTTCGTGTTCCTGGGCGCGGTCGCGGCCGGCACCATCCTGGGCGGCCCCATCGGCGACCGCTTCGGGCGCAAACCGGTCATCTGGGGTTCGATCCTGGGCGTCCTGCCCTTCACCCTCGCCCTTCCCCATGCCGACCTCGCGTGGACGGTGGTGCTGACGGTGCCCATCGGCCTGATCCTGGCATCGGCGATGCCGGCGATCCTCGTCTATGCGCAGGAACTCCTGCCCGGCCGGATCGGCCTCGTCGGCGGCCTGTTCTTCGGTTTCGCCTTCGGGATGGGAGGCCTCGGCGCGGCGATCCTCGGCGAGGTCGCCGATCACGCCGGCATCACCACGGTCTATACGCTCTGTGCCTACTTGCCCCTCATCGGCCTCTCGGCGGTATTCCTGCCACGCTTGGCCCGATGATCGGATGTGGCCCGAAGGAACCGGTCCCCGCCAGCCCGGCCCCTTCGGGTATCCCGGATACGGGCGTCAGGCCGCAGCGTTCGACGTCCCGCCGAGGGTCTGGATGGTCTCGAAGCCCTCGAATTGGGGATGGCCGAGATAGAGCGGCTTCGTCGTGGGCACCCGGCCATGCGCCTTGCGGAACTGCTCGGAGCGGGTCCACGATTCGAAATCGGCCTTCGACGCCCAGACCGTGTGCGACGCGTAAAGCACGTGATCCTCGTGCTCGGGGCCGCGCAGCAGGTGGAATTCCACGAAGCCCGGCATGTCGCCCAACTGGCTGTCACGCCCGAGCCAAACCTGCTCGAAATCCTCGGTGGAGTCCTTGACGACTTTGAAGCGATTCATGGCGATATACATGCTAAGGTTCCGCGCCTCCCGAGATGGTTCGGGCTGGCCGACATCCTAGCCCGGACGATGCGACAACCGGAAGTACCACGCGATGACGTCCATCATCTTGCCGAGCTGCCCTCGAAGGCACCCCTCGTCCCGACGGAACGCTTGCCTTCCGGCCCAGCTTTGTGGCTAAGCTGCCGCCGCGATGGGTGCTGGCCGTAAACGAGTAAAATGACTGTAAGCGTAGAGGGGGTGGTGTACTGAGCTTTTTCGCCGATCCAATAGAGCGCACGTTATCATGGATCGGATATCCGAACTCAATCGAGAGTCGTACGATACCGTGCGGCACTCTGCTTTTCGATCAGTTTCCGTCGTTGGTCCAGGCGGCAGCGTCCATCTAAACCTGAGGACTGAATCGAGATATGATGCCCAAGCAGACCACCGATGTCGATCGCCTCGTCGGATTGCGGATCACCGCCCTCCGTAAGGCGCGCGGCTTGAGTCAAACCGCACTCGGCACCGCCGTCGGCGTGACGTTCCAGCAGGTTCAGAAGTACGAGAAGGGCCAGAACCGCGTCGGTGCCGGTCGCCTGCGCGAGATCGCCCGCCTCCTCGAGGTGCCGGTCTCGGCGTTCTTCGAGGACGACGATGCCGGCGGGACTCAGTCGGACGTCTTCGGCTTCCTCAGCGCTCAGGGCGCCATCGAACTGCTGCGTGCGTATGCGTTGATCGAGAACGACCAGCTGCGCCGGGATGCCCTCTCCATCGTCCGTACCATCTCCAAGATGGGCAAGCAGGCCCCTGAGCCGGACGCCGTCGCCGAGGAAGCCTGAGCGGCGGCTCCGATCCCGACGGGCTACCCGATCAGGTGGAAGAAACTGCCCGTCACTCGCCCGCGTCGGTGCCCGGCGAGGCCGAGGGGCACGCCTTCCGCATCGGTTACGCTCGCCAGGGCCGCTTCTGCATCGGGAGCGGGCGTACGCTCGCTGGCATAGTGGAATTCGTGACCGACGAGATGTGCGCCCCTTTCGCCGAGGGGCCCGTCGGCGAGGAGGGTCGCGACGCGGTACCCGAGATGCAGCTTGCGCGTCCGGTACGAGGTCGCCACCGGCAGCAGGCCCGCCATGGCGTGCGTGACGCCGTCGGCATCCTCCAGGCTCTCGCCCAGCACCATGTAGCCGCCGCATTCTCCGTGGACCGGCTTTTGCACAGCGAAGTCGCGCAGACCGTCGAGGAAGGTTAACGCTTCGGCGAGGCGACCCGCATGCAGCTCAGGGTAGCCGCCCGGCAGCCAGGCCGCGTCGCACGTGACCGGGGGTGCCTCGTCCGCGAGGGGCGAGAACGGGACGAGTTCCGCCCCCTGCGCGCGCCAGCCCGCCGCCATATGCGGATAGAGGAAGGAGAACGCCGCGTCCGAGGCCACGGCGATACGCTGGCCCGGCGGGTTCGGAAGCGCCCCCGCGCGGGGCGACGGCGTGGCGCCGGCGGCTGCGGCGAGGATCGCGTCGAGGTCGAGGCCGGCTTCGGCCAGATCAGCCAGCCGGTCGAGGCGGGCGTCGAGGTCGTTGGTCTCGCGGGCCTGGACGAGGCCGAGATGGCGCTCGGGCAGGGTCAGGGTCGCATCGCGCATGAGGGCGCCCAGCACCGGCAGGCCGACCTTGGCGAGGCCGGCTTCCACGAGGCGGCGGTGGCGCGGGCTCGCGACCTTGTTCAGCACCACGCCAGCGATGCGGATGCGTGGATCGTAGAGCGAGCAGCCGAGCGCCACGGCGGCGGCCGATTGCGCGGCCCCCGACACGTCGAGAACGAGGAGCACGGGCCAGCCGTAGCGCGCGGCGATGTCGGCGTTGGCCCCCGTGCGGCCGGCGCCCGCAACGATCCCGTCGAACAGCCCCATGGAGCCTTCCGCCACCACGAGATCGGCCCCCGTGCCGGCGAGCCCCGCCACGGCGTCGAGCATGGGCTCGGCCATGGCGAAGCTGTCGAGGTTGAAGCTCGGGAAGCCCGTGGCGGCGGCGTGAAAGGCCGGATCGATGTAGTCCGGCCCGCACTTGGCGCCGCGCACGGCGATGCCGCGCCGGCTGAGCGCCCGCATGAGCGCGAGGGTGAGGGTGGTCTTGCCGGAACTCGACCGGGGCGCGGCGACGAGGAGGCCGGGTACGCTCACGCCCGCTCTCCCGCCACGGTGCCGGCCGCTCTCGTATCGGCTTGCGGCCGGAAGCGCCGATCGTAATCCGTCGAATAGAGCGCGCTCTCGCGAAACTCCGCCGGGTCGAGGGCCGGGCCGACGAGGATGAGGGCCGTGCGCTCGAGCCTCGCCTCGGCCACGAGCCCCGCGATGGTCGCGAGGGTGCCGGTGAGCACCCGCTCGTCGGGCCAGGTGGCGCGGAACACCACCGCCGTGGGGCAGTCCGGCCCGTAGAACGGCGTCAGCGCGGCCACCACGTCTTCGACGACGTGGATCGAGAGATGCAGCGCCAGGGTCGCGCCCGTGGCGGCGAAGGCGGCGAGCGTCTCACGCTCCGGCATGGCGCTGGCGCGGCCCGAGGTCCGTGTGAGGACGACGGACTGGGCCAGCCCCGGTACGGTGAGCTCCCGGCCGAGCACGGCGGCGGCGGCGGCGAAGGACGGAACCCCCGGCGTCACCGTGTAGGGAATGCCGGCTTGGGCGAGGCGTCGGGTCTGCTCGGCCAGCGCGCTCCAGATCGAGAGATCGCCCGAATGCAGGCGGGCGACGTCGAGGCCGGCCGCATGGGCGGCGGCGCATTCGGCCACGATGGCATCGAGATCCAGGGGGGCCGTGTCGACGATGCGGGCGCCCGGTGGGCACCAGCTCAGGATCTCGGGCGCCACCAGGGAGCCGGCGTGGAGGCAGACGGGGCAGCGCGCGATGAGATCGCGCCCGCGCACGGTGATGAGGTCGGCGGCTCCGGGGCCGGCGCCGATGAAATGGACGGTCATGGCGTCTGAGTGCCGGATTCTTCGCGCAGCGCAAGGGCGCATGTCGCCCCTGCGCTGGCGATGCGGGGGAGAAGAAGGGCCGAGTCCGAGCCCGCGACCGCGAGGGCGGCGGCTTCCGCCACGGAGCCGATGCCGCGCGTCGCCGCGATGCGGGACGAGCGGGTGACGACGCGGCCGTCCACGGCGATGAGGGCCTCGGCCGGGACGCCGATCAGGGGCACCCCGAGGACGGCGGCCACGGTGCGGATGGCGGGTTCGCCCGCCCGGTCGGCGGCGGTGGCGAGGCATCCGAGGGGCATCGCCTGGGTTGCGAGCGCTCGGCGGACGAGGGCCAGGATCTCGTCGGCCTGCGTGGCGTGGCGAAAGCCGAGGCCCGCGACCAGCCCGCCGGTCACGGCTTGATCCAGGCCCACTGCGTCACCGGCATGGCGCTGCGCCAGCCATGGAGGTGCCCGACGGGGTCGGCCCGGGCGACGGAGAGGCGCTTGAGGGTGCCGCCGTGCCGGGCGAAGGCGCCGAGCAGTACGGCTTCGCCCTCCAGGGTGACGACGTTGGAGACGAGGCGGCCCCCGGGGGCAAGCGCGCCCATGGTGCGATCGAGGAGGCCCGGCATCGCGACGCCGCCGCCGATGAAGACCGCGTCGGGCCGCTCCAGGCCGTCGAGGGCGTCGGGAGCGGTCCCCTCCACCACGGCGAGGCCAGGCACGCCGAGATGGGCGGCGTTGCGCCGGATGCGGGCGGCACGGGTGGGATTCGCCTCGATGGACAGCGCCCTCAGGCCGGGCCGGCGCAGCATCCACTCGATGGAGATGGAGCCGGCCCCGGCGCCGATGTCCCAGAGGAGCTGGCCCGCGCGGGGGCGCAGGGCCGCGAGGGTCACGGCGCGGATGTCGGACTTTGTCAGCTGGCCGTCGTTCTCGAACCATGCGTCGTCGAGGCCCGGCGCCAGGGGCATCACCCGCGCATCGGAAGCGGCCACCACCGCGATGGCGAGGGTGTTGAGGGGATCGATCTCTCCTAGGTCGAAATTTCTGGCGACGGCGTTGCGGCGGCGCTCACGCGGGCCGCCCATGGCCTCCAGCACCGTGAGGATCGAGTCGCCGAAGCCCCGCTCCGTGAGGAGGGCGGCGACGGCCCCCGGCGTCGTGCCGTCCCAGCTCAGGACGAGCAGGCGGACGCCGGGCTGCAGGTGGGGGACGAGGTTGGGCAGCGCCCGGCCGTGCAGGGTGAGGCAGCCCGTCTCGGCGACCGCCCAGCCCATGCGTGCGCAGGCGAGGCTGAAGGCGGAGGGTTGGGCGAACACCCGCAACTCGTCCGCCGGCACGAGGCGGGCGATCTCGGCGCCGATGCCGTAATGGAACGGGTCGCCGGTGGCGAGGATGCAGGTCGGTCGACCGCGCCGCGCCAGGATGCCCGGATAGGCGTCCGTGATCGGGCTCGGCCACAGTCGCGCCTCGGCGGAGAGGGGACCGGCGAGGTCGAAGTGCCTGCGTCCCCCATAGATGCAATCGGCCGCGTCGAGGGCGGCGGAGGCGGCGGGGCTCAAGCCCGTGCGGCCGTCCTCGCCGATGCCGACGAGGGTGAGCCAAGGCCGGCTCGACACGAGCTCAAGGCTCATGGACAACCCATCCCATGATCAAGCGTCTCCTCATCCTGGGCGGTACCGGCGAGGCGAGCGCCCTGGTGCGGAGCCTGCCCCTCGGGCTCGACGCGACCCTGTCGCTCGCCGGACGCACCGCCACGCCGAAGGCCGAACCGGTGCCGACGCGCATCGGCGGGTTCGGCGGGGTGGACGGCCTCGCGGACTGGATGGAGGGCAACCGCATCACCCATGTGGTCGACGCGACCCATCCGTTCGCCGCCCGCATGAGCGCCAACGCGGCGCAAGCCTGCGCCCGCACGGGCACGCCGCTCCTCGCCATCCGCCGTCCGGCCTGGGACCCGGTGCCGGGAGACCGCTGGGAGTGCGTTTCCGATATGGCCGGGGCCGTGGCGGCCCTGGGTGCCGCGCCGCGCCGGGTCTTCCTCACGGTCGGGCGTCAGGAGGTCGGCGTTTTCGCGGGAGCGCCGCAGCACGACTATCTCGTACGGTCCATCGAGCCGGTGGACCTGGCCGTCCCGCGCCTCACGGCGGTCTTCGCGCGCGGCCCCTTCGCGGAGGCCGACGAGGCGGCCTTCTTGCGGGATCAGGGAATCGACGTTGTGGTCAGCAAGAATTCCGGTGGCGCGGCCACCTACGGAAAGATCGCCGCCGCGCGGGGCGCGGGTCTGCCCGTGGTGATGGTGGCCCGTCCGCCGAAGCCGGACGTGCCGAGCGTGGCCGACGCTGCCGGTGCGCTGGCGTGGCTTACGGCGCTCCAAGGCGTGCGCTGATCCTTCCCCCGGAGGGGGGGGAAGGTTGAGAGCCCGCCTCACGCTGGTACGCTGCGGGGGGTGTAGACGTAGGGCGGGAGCCCGTCCCCGCGCCGGATCAGCCGGGTCGCCGAGGCGCCGAGGATCACCATCGTGGCCATGTCGGCCGTGGTCTCGCGGGCCTCGGCCAGGGTGAGGATCCGGATCGCCTCGTCAGGGCGCGAGACGGCGCGGGCGAAGATCACCGGGGTGTCGGGCGCGCGGATTTCGGCGGCCAGGGCCAGAGCGCGGCCGAGCTGCCACGGTCGGGCCTTCGAGATGGGATTGTAGAGGCTCACCACGAAATCGGCCCGCAGCACCGCCTCCAGCCGGGCGGTGACGACTTCCCAGGGCTTGAGGTTGTCCGACAGCGACAGGGCGCAGAAATCTCCGCCGAGCGGCGCGCCGAGGCGGGCGGCGGCGGCCAGCATGGCGGTGATGCCCGGCTCGACGGTGATGTCGAGGGTGCGCCACAGGGGATCGCCGGCCTCCACCGCCTCGAACACGGCCGCCGCCATGGCGAAGACGCCGGGATCTCCGCCCGAGACCACCGCCACGTGGCGGCCGGCGGCGGCGAGTTCCAGGGCGTGGCGGGCGCGGTCCACCTCGACGCGGTTGTCGGTGGCGTGCCGGGTCAGGCCCGGCCGCTCGGGCACCCGGGCGACGTAGGGGATGTAGCCGATCAGATCCTGGGCGCGCGCCAGCGCGGCCTCGGCCGCCCGGGTCAGCAGGTCGGGGTCGCCGGGGCCGAGGCCGATGACCGTGACTGAGCCGGTCACGGCCGGCGGCCTTCGCCGGGCAGGAGCACCATGGAGAAGTAGGGCGCCACGTCGTCGGGCTTGTCCTTGAGGGGCACCACGCGCTCGCCCGCCATGGTGCCGCGCTCGACATAGACGGCGCGCTCCAGAACGCCGGCCTCGGCAAGGGCCGCCCGGACCTTCGGCAGGTGACGGCCGAGCTTCATGATCACGGCGGCGTCGGTCTGCGCCAGCCGCGTGACGAGGGCCGCGTGCGGCAGGGTCGCGGGCAGGACGGTGAGCACGTCGTCGCCCCAGGTGATGGGCGTGCCGGCCCGGGTCCAGCAGCCCGACATGCCGGTGACGCCCGGCACCACCTCCACGGGGAAGCGGTCCTTGAGGCGGCGCCACAGGTGCATGAACGAGCCGTAGAAGAACGGATCGCCCTCGGAGAGGATCGCGACATCGCGCCCCGCCCCGAGGTGGTCGGCGAGCTGGCCCGCCGCGTCGTCGTAGAAGGCGGAGAGGGCCGACACGTAGTCGGGATGCTCGGGGTGCAGCTCGGTGGTGTAGGGGTAGGCGAGGGGGAATTCGCGCGCCGGATCGGGCGTCAGCACCGCGTCCGCGATGGTGCGGGCGTTGCCGCGCCGGCCCTTCTTGCAGAAATGCACGAGGACCGGGGCCGCCTCCAGCACCTTCATGGCCCGCACGGTAAGGTAGTCCGGCTCGCCCGGCCCCATGCCGACGCCGAACAGGGTGCCGGTGACCTTCGCCAGAGGGCTCGCGGTCGCCTCCAGGGGATCGACCGGGGGGAGGGGGGCGCCCGCCTCCATCACTCGATCTCCTGCGCCAGGGCGTTGACGGCGGCGGCCGTCATGGCGCTGCCTCCGCGCCGGCCATGCACCACGATGAAGGGCACCCGCCCGTCGCGGGCGAGGGCCTCCTTCGATTCGGCGGCCCCCACGAACCCCACGGGGATGCCGATGACGGCCGCCGGCGGGGGGACGCCTTCGTCCAGGAGTTCGAGGAGCCGGAACAGGGAGGTCGGGGCGTTGCCGACCGCGACGACGCTGCCGGGCATATGCTCGCGCCACAATTCCATGGCGGCGGCCGAGCGGGTGGTTCCCATGGCGGTGGCCATGTCGGCCACGCGTGGGTCGCTCAGTGTGCAGATCACCCGATTGTTCGCGGGCAGGCGGGCACGGGTGACGCCATCGGCGACCATGCGGACATCGCAGAGGATCGGCGCTCCGGCCTTCAGGGCGGCTTCACCGGCCGACGCGAAATCGTCCGAGGCCTCCACGTCGCGGGGGAGGTCGGTCATGCCGCAGGCATGGATCATCCGCACCACCACCCGCTCCGCGGTGCCGTGGAAGCGGGCGAGGTCCGCCTCGGCGCGGATCATCGCGAAGGAGCGGGCGTAGATCGCCTGCCCGTCGCGCAGGTAATCGAGGCGCGAACTCATGGGATGGGGGTCCTGCAGGCGTGAGCGAGGGCAAAGGCCCGGTCGAGGGTACTGGCCGAATCGGCCTTCCTTACGCGGTCCAGCGCGGCCTCGAAAGAGAGTTGCGCGGTCGGTTCGCCATCGGGACGGCCATGGAGGACGACGTCGTAGCGTCCGGCATGGCCCACGAGGGTGAGGGCGGCGGGGCCCGGGTGTGCGCAGCCCTTGGCGCAGCCCGAGACGTGGGCGTCTATGCCCGTACCGCGCAGGGCCTCGGCGAGGCGGGCGGCGTCGGCGAGCGTCGGCGTCGAGCCCGAGGCGCAGGCCGGCGCCCCGGGGCAGGCGGCGACTTGGCCGCGCGGATCGTCGGCGGCGTGGATGAACCCCTGTCCGCCGAGAGCGTCGCGAGCGTGCGCGGCCGCGTCGCGGTCACGGCTCACGAGGACGAAGCCCCGGGTCGGGCTGAGCGAGAGGTGGGGCGATGCCAGCCGGTCGCTCCAGTCGGCGAGGCGGTCGAGGCCGTCCGCCGTGCAGCGCCCGAAGGCCGTCTCGACGGCGAGCGCCGTGCGGTCCTCGAGATCGTGCAGACCCGGCATCAGAGGCGCGCCGGGCTCGGGGGGCGGCATACGCGTCCCCCCGAGCCCGGCGCGATGCGCCGGATCGAGGTCGCGCATGCGGCGAGCGCCGCTCTCCGCCAGCACGCGCAGGCTGTCGACGACATGGGTGAGCGCCCACGCCGTGGTGGCGGGCGCGTACCAGACCGGTCCGTCGGGCCCGGCCAGGGCCCACGCGATGGCGTTCGGGCCGGTGACCCGCAGATGGAGATCGGCGTCGGCGTCCCCGAGGCCGAAGGGGCCTTCATCCTCGATGGCGACCAGGGTCTTGGGCGGCAGGCCGGGGGTCGCGCGCCCGGCCGCTTCCACGGCTTCGGCGAGGGCATCGCGGGCGAACAGCGGGCCGGTGAGCGTCAGGCGCTGCGGGCCGCCATCGCAGCGCACGTCTCCCAGTCCGACCGTCGAAAGGTACCCGGCGAGCGCCCCCTGCGTCTCCGGCGTCACGCCGCGGATCTGAAGGTTGGCCCGGGCGGTGACGTCGACGTGGCCGTTGCCGAAGCGGCGGGCGCTCTCGGCCACGGCCCGCGCCTGGGCGGCGCTGAGGCGCCCGAGCGGCGGGTGGACCCGGGCCAGGAGCCCGTCGCCCGTGGGCATGGGGCGGGCCAGACTCGGGCACCAGCCGCGCCGGCTCGGCGCCTCGGGCAGGACGCGGCGGGCGAGGCTCACTCGGCCGCCTCCGGCAAGGGCGCGTCGCCGGCCATGGCCTCCGGCATCAGCTCGTCGGCCGCCATGGCGTTGCGGCGGGTCGTCCACAGGCCGCGCCGGCGGGCCTCGTCGAACCGCTCGAGAATGGCTCGGGCCGCCTCCGGGTTGGCGGCGCGCAGGGCGTCGAAGGTGTCCGGGTCGGCGATCATGGCGCCGTAGAGTCGGTCCAGGTCTGCATCGGAGACGGCGTCCGTGGTGGCGGCGAGGACGAAGACCGCGTCGACCCCCTGCGCCAGTTCCTGGGCACCGCGATGGCCGTGGCGCAGCTGCGCGGCGATCCAGCGCGGATGGGCCAGCTTTCCGCGAATCAGCCGGGCGGCGTCCTCGCGGGCGGTGCGCGCCTTCGGTGTTTCGGGCGTGCCGACATCGAGGCTGTAGAGGGTGGGAGTCGCGCCGGTCATCGCCGCTGCGGCGGCGAACCCACCCATGGCCTCGGCGGCCGCGTCGCCGTCGAGCAGGTCGCGCTCGGCCACGTCGAAGGCATGGACGTAGGCGTCGGCCTGGGCGACGCGGGCGGCGAAGCCACCATCGGCGACATCCTCGACGCCGCCGTAGGCGTGCGAGGTGGCCTCCAGATAGGCGTGGCCGAGGTCGTCGCGGCCGTCCCAGGTGCCGTCGAGGGCGAGCCCCCCGGCTCCCGCACCGTAGCGGCCGGGGGCCGCGCCGTAGACACGGGCGCCGGCCTCGCCCCGGCGGCGGGCGGCGGCGAGGGGATTGTCCGCATCCTCCTCGTCGCGGGCGGCGACGGCGTCGGCGGCACGGGCGAGGAGCGCCAGGGTGTCGGGAAAGGTGTCGCGAAACGCGCCCGAGACCCGCACGGTCACGTCGATGCGCGGGCGGTCGAGGAGGGCCAGCGGCAGCACCTCGACGCCGGTGACGCGGGTTGAGGCGTGGTCCCAGAGCGGGCGGACCCCCATGAGAGCGAGGGCATGGGCGACGTCCTCGCCGCCGGTGCGGAGCGTCGGCGAGGCCCAGAGATCCATGACGATGCGGGCGGGATACTCCCCCTCGTCCTGCAGATAGCGCCGCACCACGGCGTCGGCGGCCTTGGCGCCGAGGGTGGTGGCGGCGCGGGTCGGCAGGCTGCGCGGATCGAGGGTGGTGAGGTTGCGCCCCGTCGGCATCACGTCCGTGCGTCCGCGCGACGGCGAGCCGGCGGGACCTGGGGGGACGAAGCGCCCGTCGAGGGCGGCGAGCAGCCCGTCGCGCTCGGCTTTCGCACAGGCGGCGACGGTCGCGGAAGCGTCGGGGGCGGCGCGGCCGAAGACGTGGAGCCCGTCGCGGGTGGTGACCTCGCCGAGATCGCAGAGATGCGCGTCCAGCGCCGCCAGGGCGTCCGGCATGGCGGTTCCGGCATCGATGCCGGCGGACGCCAGGAGCCCGGCCGACTCCGCCTCGTCCAGGATGGTGCGGGCGATGATCGCGGCGCGGCGCGGGTCGAGGACGCTCGCCGCCGAATACTCCTCCACGAGTTCGCGCAGGTGTGCCGCCTCCGGGTCGAGGCCCGAGACTTCCGTCTGTGGCGTGAGGTGGCCGAGCGCGACGCCGCCGAGGCGGCGCTTGAGGGGGGCGGCCTCGCCCGGATCGTCGACGATGAACGGGTACACCACGGGCAGGGCGCCGACGGCGCGGGCCGGCCAGCACCCGGGCGACAGGGCCACCGCCTTGCCCGGCAGCCATTCCGTGGTGCCGTGAGTGCCGAGGTGGATCAGCGCGTCGAAATTCTCCCGCAGGCCGAGGTGGAACGCGAGGTAGGCGTGGGTCGGCACCGCGTCGGGGTCGTGATAGCCGGCCTTGCGGTCTGCCGCCCGGCCGCGATCCGGCTGGAGGAAGAGGGCGACGCGGCCTTCCGGGTTGCTTCCCTGCTTACCCCGACCCCGAGGTGCGTACGCGCGAACGGGTGGATCGGTCGCGGGTCCCCTCTCCTGGAAGGAGAGGGACAGGGTGGGGTGCGGGGATTGTCCGGAGAGGTCACACACCTCACCCCAACCCTCTCCTTCCAGGAGAGGGGGCCTGTTGCGCGCGTTGCTCGGCCAGGAGGATTTGCTCGCGACGTCATTCCCAGGTTCGGTCGCGAGGACCATCGGAAAGCGAAACGCGCCATCGACGCAGAGCGGATCGGCTTCGGGCTCGCCCCAAGACGCGATCAATTCGTCCCGATCGGCCTTCGGCAGGCCCTTGAGCCAGCCTCGGTAGGCGTCGAGGGACACCAGAAAATCGCGCGGTCCGTGGGTGAGGCCGCGCATCACCGCGCCCACCTCCGGCAGGGCGCCGGCGGCGTAGCCGGCTTCGCCCAGGTCCGCCACGATGGCCCGCGCGCTCTCGGGCGTGTCGAGCCCCACCGCGAAGCCGGCCCGGCCGCCGCGGGCCGGGTAATCGGAGAGCACGACGGCGAGCCGCCGCTCCGCCCGGGGCAGGCGCGCGAGCCCGACCCACGCCGCCGCCCGGTCGGCCAGCGCGGCGATGCCCTCCGGATAGGGCCGGGCCCGGCGCTCGGAAAACCCATCGATCTCCGGGCCGTCCTCCTTGAACGAGATCGGGAAGCCCGAGAGCCGTCCGTCGAACTCGGGGAGCGCCACCTGCATGGCGAGATCGGCCGCCGACATGCCCCGGGCCGAGGCCGTCCAGGCGGCCCGTGCCGCCCCGATGGTGTAGGCCTGGATCACCGGGCAATTGGCGTGATCGAGGACGAAGCCCGCATCCTCGCGAGCCGAGAAGGCGGTGGCGGCGACGACGAGGTCGGGCTTCTGCGCCGCGATGGTCTCGCGCAGAGCGTCCAGGGCCGCCGGATCCTTGAGGCTCGACACGGCGACGGCCACCACCTGGAGGCCGCGCGCCTGGAGGGCGCTGGCCAGCGCCGCGAGGGGGGCGGTGTCACCCGACAGGATCGCCGAGCGGTAGACGACGAGCAAGGCCAGGGGCGCCGCGCCCGGCTGCCAGGGTCGCCCGGCGGCGAGCGCCCGATCGCGGTCGATCGCGCCACAGCCGGGGCAGCAGACGAAGCCGCGCGGCAGGGCTCGCGGCTCTTCGATCGTGGCGGGAAATCCGATCTCGGAGGCGAGCCGCCCGAGCATCCGGCGTAGGTTGTCCGCGCCGCCCGCCCGGAAGTACGCGTCGAGGACGGGGGCCAGCGCGGGCGCCGTCGAGAAGGCATCGAGGCGGTCGTCGGGACGGTCGTCGCCGGGCAGGACCACGAGCCGCACCCCGTTCGCCCGCGCGGCGGCCGCCGCGCGCTCGATGCCGTAACGCCAGTAATCGAGGCCGCCGAGGCAGCGGATCACGACGATCTTCGAGCGCGCGATCACGCCGTCGACGTAGAGGTCCACGGACATGGGGTGGCGGAGCTTCGCGAGCTTCGCGAGACGCAGGGTCGGTGCATCGCCCTCGCTGCCCTGCGGAAACGCCTGGGCGAAAGCGCCGGCGACCCCGAAGAGGTCCGAATCGGTAAAGGACAGAAAAACGATGTCGCCCGGCGCCTGACCGAGATCGATGGCGGCTTCGCCCTCGTCGAGGGAGACCGTGTCGATGCGGATCAGGTGCATGGTGGGACGCGCACGCTCACGGCTGCGCCTCCGTCAGGGAGCGGCCGATCCGGGCCCGCCGGCGCCGGCGCAGGCGCCACAGGGCCCGGACGAGGAACAGCCCGATCGCCACCACGGGGAGCCAGGGCAGGCTGGCGACGGCGAAGCGCAGGGCGGTGCCGGCGCTCGCGCCGAAGGTCTGGCCGGCTTGGCTCCAGGCTTCCTCGACGGGTGCGAAGGCGCCCGACCGGGCTCCATCGGACCGCAGGGCGACCGAGACGATCTCGGTGTCCACCCGCCGCTGCAGGCCGCGCTGCCTGGCCTCGCCCTCCTCGATCTGGGACTGAACCTTGGACAGTTCCCCGGCGATGCGGATGAGGTCTTCCACCCGTGTCTCGGATTTGGCCGCGAGTTCGTCGAGCCGGGCACGATAGGCGGTGAGCTGCGCGAGCCGGCGTTCCCCATCCTCCATGGGCGTGGTCAGGTCGTCGGCCCGCGTCGCCTGACGCCGCAAGACGACATCGCCCGCCGCCTCGCCCGGCAGGGGGGCGGTGAGGAACGCCACGTAGGGGGCGATGGAGTCGTGCGGCAGGCGGACCTGGATCTGCGCCTGCGGGCGGCCCAACGGTCTCGGGCCGTCGTCGATGGACGACGAGACGAGGACGCAGCCGAGTCCCGCGTCGGTGAGGCAGCGGTCGCGCGCCGCCGTGAAATGCGCCGCCACCCGGGCGGGCGGCAGGCCGATGACGAGATCGTGCGTGTAGGCGAGCTTGGCCGCGCTGTTGCGGTTGGACTGCGCCAACGCGGGTGAACTCACGCCCTCGGGCGCCGGCGGGCGCGTATCGGAGCAGCCTCCGAGGAGGAGCGCGGCCAGCCAAGCGGTCGCCGTGACGAAGCCGGGCCGCCGCGCCACGACCCTCATCCCGCCAGGGCGGCCGCGACCGCACCCTGGTCGAAGCCCTTGAGGCCGATCACCACGAGGCGGCCGTCGCGGGCTTCCGTACCCTTCCAGGGCCGGTCGTAATGGTGCGCGATGCGGGTGCCGACGCCCTGTACGACGAGGCGCATGGGCTTGCCGACGACTTCGGCAAACCCCTTGATGCGCAGGACCCCGGGGGTTTCGGCGGCCCGGGCCACGCGGATCGCCAGATCTTCGGCGGTGGCGGTGGCGGAGACGGGGAGGGCGACGGAATCGAAATCGTCGTGGTCGTGGTCCTCGCCCTCGCCGTGGTGCGAGGGTCGGGCATCGAGGTCGTCTTCAGCCGCCGCGCCGAGGCCGAGGATCACGCGCGGATCGAGGCGGCCGTGCTCGGCCTCCACCATTTTGACTGCGCGGGGCAGGTGGGCGTTTACCTCCGTGCGGACCTTGGCCCGGCCGGCCTCATCGAGGAGGTCGGCCTTGTTCATCACCACGAGGTCGGCGCAGAGGAGCTGATCCTCGAACACCTCTTCCAGGGGATTGTCGTGATCGACGCTCGTGTCCTCGGCGCGTTGGGCGGCGGAGGCCGCCGGGTCGTCGGCGAAGAAGCCCGCCGCCACGGCCGGGCCGTCGATGACGGCGATGACGCCGTCCACCGTCACCCGAGAGCGGATCGCCGGCCACTGGAACGCCTGTACCAGGGGTTTGGGCAGGGCGAGGCCCGAGGTCTCGATGAGGATGTGGGTGGGCGGGTCGGCCCGGTCGAGGAGCTTGTTGAGCGCGGGCACGAAGTCGTCGGCCACGGTGCAGCAGATGCAGCCGTTGGCGAGCTCGACGATGTCCTCGTCCTGGCAACCCTCGATGCCGCAGGCGGCGAGGAACGAGCCGTCGAAGCCGATATCGCCGAACTCGTTGACGATGATGGCGAGCCGCCGGCCGTTCGCGTTCTCCACGAGGTGGCGCACGAGGGTGGTCTTGCCGGCCCCGAGGAAGCCGGTGACGATGGTGCAGGGGATCTTGTCCACGAGGCTCATTCGGCGGCGTCCGGTGTCGTAAGCGGCGGGATGCGGGCGACGACGCCCTTGCGGAATTCGGGGGGGCGCGCCTTCCACGGCACGATGCCGTCCGGGGTCTCGCCATAAAGCCCGACGCCTTCGAGGATGGTGCGGGCGGATTCGGTGGCGTCGAGATCGCCGTAGACGTAGGTCCAGCGTCCCTCCGAAGCCACCGCCACGGTGCAGGGCCGCTTGCACACCGACAGGCACTCGACACCCTCGATGCGCAGGCCTGGCCGGCCATGCTCGCCCACCGCATCGCGGAGGGCGGTGAGCAAACGGGTGCCCGCACGGGGCTCGGCCGGGTCGCCGGCCGCGCGGCAGGCGGTGCAGACGTAGAGGGTCACGTCCTCAGGCATGAGCCTCAGCCTTCCGGCCGAACAGGCCCCAGGCCCAGCCATAGGCGAGCCCGATCACCGCCCAGAACACGAAGGCGATCCCCAGGGAGCGCGCGGCGAACTGTGCCGCGTAGCCCGCCGGAAGGGCGGAGGCGGCGTGGCTTGTCTCGGGCGCCCCGGCGAGGTGCGGCGCGATGAGAAGGACGAGGCCGCCCGCGATGGAGATCGGCGCGCGTCGGATGGCGATGAGGTAGAGCCCCATGGCGGTGGCGGTGGCGGTCATCACCCACCAGAACTGGCGGTCGGCCAGCGGCGCCGCGTCCATGCCCGGCAGTTCAGGCGGGAGGCCGAGGGCGGGCGCCAGGGCGACCGCGAGGAAGCCGGCCACGGCGAAGCGCAGGCCGGTCTCGGGGGTCGGCTCGCGGCCGACGGCCAGAAGCACGGCCCCGAGCAGCAGGGCGTAGCCGACGCCGCCCACGAGGGTGGCGAGCGCCGTGAACGCCATGCGGGGCAGGCCGGGGCCCGGCTGCCATGCGGGCGCGGTTTCGCCGCCGGAGACGGCCGGGTCCTTCGCACCGTGATCGTGCCCGCCATGCACCCGCACCACGAGGGAGGCGAAGGCGGGCGCGGGGAGGGAGGCCTGCGTCTCGTAGCGTTCGGCCGCGATGATGAGGGGCGAGGTGAGCGCGAGCTGCAGGCCCGTCGCGACCACAGCCGCGAGGAAGCCGGCGACGAGAGCCGCCGACACGAGCCGGATGATCATGGGGTGTCTGCCTTCGGGCGCGAAGCGCTCAGTGGCAGGGGAAATTCTGGGTGTGGCGGAAATCGTGCGCCGCGTTGTGCAGCGCCATCGCCGGGGCGAAACCCGCCATGAACACGAGGCCGAGGCCGAGGAAGGCAGCGACGACCACGGCGCCGAGGCGCTCGTTGGTGCGGGTGCCGGCAAGAACGAGGGTGCTGGTGGTCATCGGTCGGTCTCCTGGCCGCCCCGCCGGCGGCCGTGATCTCAAGGTGAGGATGGCGATCCCCGGTGCCGGACGGCAGGTCTCCTGGCTCGCGGGTCGTCCGGTCCTGCCGCCTTCCCGGATCGCTCCAGTGGCCGATGGCAGGCCCGTCTCCGCTCACAGTTGCGGGGGCAGCCGTGGTTTCAGGGCCTGTGGCCCCTCACCGCGTTCCCTTTTCACCCCGTCGCCGGGGCACCGTCCGATCCCGGCTTCTACGCGTTCGCACGATCCCTGGCAACGCGCGGCCCCGCCGTTTCGCACGCCTTTGACCACACAACAGCGTTTCGGGCTAAAGGATGCGCCATGCGCCAACCTCCTCCCCACACGACCCTGGTCCTCGGCGGCGCGCGCTCGGGCAAGAGCGTCCATGCCGAGGGGCTGATCGAGGCGTGTCCGGCGCCATGGCTCTACATCGCCACCGCCCAGGCCTGGGACGACGAGATGCGCGACCGCATCGCCCTGCACCGCGACCGGCGCTCGGCCGACTGGGTCACGCGGGACGTACCGATGGAGCTTCCCGAGGCCGTGGCGGCCTCGCGGGGACCGGTGCTGGTCGATTGCCTCACCCTCTGGCTCACCAATCTCATCCTGGCGGAGGCCGACGTCGAGGCCGCCGGCAGCGCGCTGCTCGCGGCCTGTGCGAGCGCGCCGGGGCCGGTGGTGCTGGTCGGCAGCGAGGTCGGCCTCGGCATCGTGCCCGACAACGCGCTCGCCCGCCGGTTCCGCGATGCGGCCGGCCGCCTGCACCAGCGCCTGGCGGCCCAGGCCGACCACGTCGTGTTCATGGTTGCGGGCCTGCCGATGATCGTGAAACCCCAACCCCGAAACACCTCGCCCGGAGAGCACGCATGAGCGACGCAGACGCCGACCGCCACCGCGAAAAGATGGAGAAGCGGAAGGCCGTGCAGGATGCCGAGGTGGCGGAAAAAACTATCGAGAAGGGCCTCCTCATCGTCAACACCGGCCCCGGCAAGGGCAAGACCACGGCGGCCCTCGGGCTGATGCTGCGGGCCCTGGGCCATGGCTGGCGCGTCGGCGTGGTGCAGTTCATCAAGGGCGCCTGGGACACGGGCGAGAAGCACGCCCTGAAGACCTTCGGACCCCAGATCGATTGGCATACCCTGGGCGAGGGCTTCACCTGGGAAACCCAGGACAAGGCCCGCGACATCGCGGCGGCCGAGCACGCCTGGGCCAAGGCGCTCGACCTCATGGCCGACCCGACCATCCGCCTCGTCGTCCTGGACGAGCTCAACATCGCCCTGCGCTACGACTACCTGCCCCTCGCCGACGTGGTGGCGGCCTTCCGGGCGCGCCGGCCGGACCTCCATGTCGTCGTCACCGGCCGCAACGCCAAGCCGGCGCTGATCGAGGCCGCCGACCTTGTCACGGAGATGGGGAGCATCAAGCACCACTTCGCGGCGGGGGTGAAGGCGCAGGAGGGAATCGAGTTCTGATGCGGGCGCACCTGTCCCTCGCCCTCGCGGCGGTCCTGGGCTTGTCAGAAGCCGGGGCCGAACCGGCGCGGGACTGGCCCGACACCTATCTCGGCCGGGTCGAGGCCACGGCGGTGATCCAGGGCCTCAACACGCAGTTGCTCGTGAGCCGCAGCGCCACGGCGACTCTCGAGGCATGGTGCGGCGCGCACGGGATGGCCGAGCCGCCCCGCCTGTCGGCGAATCTCCAGCGCGGGATCGACAAGGCCGCCTCGCCCGAGACCCGTACGCGCCTCAGGGTCGGCCCGGACACGACCGTGCGCTACCGCAGCGTCCGCCTCGCCTGCGGCGACCATGTCCTCTCGGAAGCCGACAACTGGTACGTGCCCGAGCGCCTGACCCCGGAGATGAACCGGCTTCTGGAGACGACGGACACCCCGTTCGGCCGCGTCGTCCAGGCCCTCGGGACGGTCCGCCAGACGGTGGATTCGGAAATCCTGTGGCGGCCCCTGCCGGAGGGATGGGAGCAGGCGCCGGTGCCGGCACCCGCCTGCGACGCCCTTGCGATCCCCGAGCAACTGTTCCGCCATCGGGCGGTCTTGTTCACGGATACGCGTCTGCCGTTTTCGGAGGTCGTCGAGACCTACGGCGCGGCCATCCTGCGCTTCCGGCGTGCCCCCCGCGCACCCGATCCCGCCTGCACGCGGTCGCGGCCCTGAAGCCGGCGTGCTAGGGCACACGAGTTCGCCCCACTGGAACCGGACTTCATCCGCATGACCGCCCGCGCCATCATGATCCAGGGCACGGGCTCGGATGTCGGCAAGTCCCTCGTCGTCGCCGGCCTGTGCCGCGCTTTCGTCCGGCGCGGGTTGGCGGTCCGTCCGTTCAAGCCGCAGAACATGTCGAACAATGCCGCGGTCACCGCCGATGGCGGCGAGATCGGCCGGGCGCAGGCGCTCCAGGCGCGGGCGGCCGGGGTGGCGCCCTCCGTCCACATGAATCCGGTGCTCCTCAAGCCCCAATCCGAGACGGGCAGCCAGATCGTGGTGCAGGGCCGCATGGTCGGCCAGGCCACGGCCCGCGACTACCAGGGCTGGAAGCCGCGTCTCCTCGCCGCCGTGCTGGAAAGCCTCTCGCACCTCAAGGCCCAGGCCGATCTCGTCGTCGTGGAGGGCGCGGGCTCGGCCTCCGAGGTGAACCTGCGCGCCGGCGACATCGCGAATATGGGGTTCGCCCGCGCCTCGGGCACGCCGGTGATCCTCCTTGGCGACATCGACCGGGGCGGCGTCATCGCGAGCCTCGTCGGGACGAAGGCAGTGATCGATCCGGCGGACGCCGCGATGATCCGGGGCTTTCTGGTCAACCGATTCCGCGGCGATCCGACCCTGTTCGCCGACGGTATGGCCGTCATCGCGCAGAAGACGGGCTGGCCGAGCCTCGGCCTGATCCCGCATTTTCCGGACGCTGCCCGCCTGCCGGCGGAGGACGTTCTCGGACTTGTTAGTTCCGGGGCCGGGGCGCCCGGCCGCAAGGTGGTGGCCGTGCCGGTGCTGCCGCGCATCGCCAATTTCGACGATCTCGACCCCCTGCGGGGCGAGCCGGACGTGTCCGTCGTCCTCGTGCGGCCGGGTGAGCCGATTCCCGTCTGCGATCTCGTTCTGCTGCCGGGCTCGAAGACCACCATTGCCGACCTCGACGTTTTTCGGGGGCAAGGCTGGGACGTCGATCTCCTGGCGCATGTCCGCCGGGGCGGCCGCGTGCTCGGCCTCTGCGGCGGCTACCAGATGCTCGGGCGGACCCTCGCCGATCCGTACGGGATCGAGGGCGCGCCCCGCACGGTGCCGGGGCTCGGCCTCCTCGACGTCGAGACGGTGATGACGCCGGTCAAGCGCCTGGAGGCCGTCACCGGCACATCGCTCCCCGATGGCGTGCCGTTCGCCGGCTACGAGATGCATGTCGGCGACACCACCGGCCCCGACGCCGCCCGCCCACTCATCCGCTTCGCCGATGGGCGCTCCGATGGAGCGGTCTCGGCCGACGGACGGGTCTCCGGCACCTACGTCCACGGCCTGTTCGCCGACGATGCCCAACGGGCCGCGTGGCTCGCCCGCCTCGGTGCCAAAGTGGGTGGCGTCGCCTACGAAGCCGGGATCGAGACGGTCCTCGACGCGCTCGCCGACCACCTCGAAGCCCATGTGGATTGCGACCGCCTGCTCACCCTGGCGTTGTAGCGGTTCGCCGGCGTAGGCTCCCGGTGAAGCCCGCCGCGAACCGGGCCGCCCGAGGATACGCCCGATGACGATGCCGCCCCCGCAGGTCGATGCGCGTCTGGCGCACGACACGGTCCGCACGGTCACGCTCCGGCTGATGCCGCTGCTTGGGCTGATGTACCTCATCGCCTATATCGACCGGCAGAACATCTCCTACGCCAAGCTCCAGATGGTCGGCGATCTCGGCTTGAGCGAGAGCGTCTACGGCCTCGGGGCGTCGCTGTTTTTCCTCGGCTACTTCCTGTTCGAGGTGCCCTCGAACGTGATCATGGAGCGGGTCGGCGCCCGGCGCTGGTTCGCCCGGATCATGCTCACCTGGGGCCTGATCACGATCGGGCTGGGCTTCACCCAGAACACGGCGATGTTCAACGCCCTGCGCTTCCTCCTCGGGGTGGCGGAGGCCGGCTTCTTCCCCGGCGTGCTGTTCGCCCTGACCCTGTGGTTCCCGCAATCCCACCGTGCCCGGATGATCGGCTGGTTCATGATCGCGAGCGCGGTCGCCAACGCCGTCGGCGCGGTCATCGGCGGCGCGCTCCTCGACCTCGACGGGCTGCTCGGCCTGAAGGGCTGGCAATGGGTGTTCGTCGCGACCGGCCTGCCCGCCCTGGTGCTGGCCGTCGTGGTGCTGCGCATCCTGCCGGACGGGCCGGAGCAGGCGCCCTGGCTCTCCCGTGAGGGACGCGACTGGCTCGCCCGCACCCTCGCCTTCGAGCGCGAGGCGGGCGGACAGGTGGAGCACGGCAACCCGTTCGCCGCGCTTCTGGACCGGCGGGTCTGGATGCTGGCCTCCGTCTACATCGCGTTTCCGCTCGCCGCCTACGGCCTGAGCTACTGGCTGCCGACCGTGGTGCGCAGCTTCGAGGTGTCGAACACCCTCAACGGCGTCATCAACATCATCCCGTGGGTGGTCACCGCCTTCGCCCTGTGGTGGGTGCCCCGCCGCGCGGCCCGCTCGGGCGATCAGGTCTGGCACGTGGTGGTGCCGGGGCTCGTGGCGGCCGCCGCCCTCGTGCTCAGCGTCGTGCTGCCGGGGGCGGCGCTGAAGTTCGCCTGCCTGTGCGTGGCGGCGGCCGGGGTGTTCTCGGCCCAGCCGGTGTTCTGGTCCCTGCCGGCGACCTTCCTCAAGGGGGCGAGTGCGGCGGCCGGGATCGCCGCCATCAACTCCGTGGGCAACCTCGGCGGCTTCATCGCGCAGAACGCCGTGCCGCTCATCCGCGACCGCACCGGTAGCGATCTCGCGCCGATGTACTTCCTGGCCGCCTGCCTGGCGCTGGGGGCGAGCCTCATGTTCGTGGTGCTCTCGGCGCTTCGGCGCGATGCCGCGCGGCGGAGCACGCAGGCGGGCCTCCGCGCGGCGCCGGTGCCCGGCCCGTCCGTGACGGCGCGCTGAGAAGACCGCCTACGGGATCGCCACCGCGTATTCGCGCGGGCCGCCGTTGAGCACGCTGTCGAACACCACCAGCACCCGGCCGGGGCCGAGGCGCACGAGGCCCTCGGGCTTGCCCCTGGCCTCGTCGCCCTCCAGCGGCGCGAGGGTGCCGAGCGGCGTGACCTTGCCGGAGGGCAGCTCGGCGAGGAACAGGCCGTAGGGTACGGACAATCCGTTGCGGGTCGGCCCAGAGAGCACGAGGAGGCGCCCGTCCGGCAGGGCCGTGAGGTCGCGGATGCCGGCATCCGGGCCGAGGTCGAGGGGGATCGTTATGGGCTTGGCGTCGAGCGGCCCGTCGCCGGGGGCGAACAGGGGGGCGACGGGCACGGAGACGAGGAAGGCCCGGCCGTCGATGACGGGCGCGCGCAGGCCCGCGTAGAGGGTGTCGCCGATCACCGCGAGCCCCTCGACGTTGAGCCCGGAGAGCGGCTTTCCGCCCTCGCGCGGCTCCAGGTCCTTCAGAAAATAGGGGCCGACCGTGTCGGCGGTCCGGAGGGCGTCGCCGAGGCGGTAGGTGGTCTCGACGCGCGCGCTCGGCCCGGCGGCGTCCGGGCGCAGGCGGGCGAGGAGGGCGGTGGAGAGCTTGAACTCGCGGCCACGCCGGCTGCAGCCGTGGGAGCCGGTGACGTAGAAGTCAGGTGCGGCATAGGCCACGGCCTCACCGTCCATCTCCCGGTAGGCGCCCTGACCGAGGGTGCAGTCGCCCGTCGCCGGGGGGGCGCCGAGGGCGGCGGCGGGCGGCCTGCGACCCGCGATGTCGACGACGGCACCGGGGGTCAGGGTCGTGCCGTCGAGGGTGACGAACTGGGCCCCCGCCGCCTCGTCGTCCACCACGAGGCAGGTGCGCGGCCCGGCCTCGGCCGGCGCGCAGGCGATGCCGGAGATGTCCTCGGCCGGCTTGGCCTTCTTCTTCGTGATCTCGCCCGCCAGCCCCTCGCCTACCGTGTAGGCTTTGTCGACGGGATGCAGCACCTGCGCAGAGGCCGGCGAGAGAAACGCCAGTCCCGAGGCGGCGGCGAGGAGGGAACGGCGGATCATGGCGAGGCTCCGGGGGGCGGGCGGCATTCTTGCCCTCATAGCAGCGCGACCGTGAGCAGGGCGAATGTGACGGCGGCGACGCCGAACAGCAGACCGCAGGCGGTGCGGTAGAGGCCGAGCGCCCGCTCGACATCGCCGGGCCCCGCCTCGGCCCGTCCATCGCCCATCCACGCATCCTCGACCCGCGTCGCGCCGTAGACGCGCGGGCCGGCGAGCCGCAGGCCGAGGGCGCCGGCCATCGCGGCCTCGGGCCAGCCGGCATTGGGCGAGCGGTGGCGGCCGGCGTCGCGCCGGAGGGCACGCCATGCCGCGCCGGGCGAGGCGCCGGGGTGGAACAGGGCCGCCGCGACGATGAGGCCGCCGGCCAGACGCGAGGCCGGGAGATTCACGAGGTCGTCGAGGCGGGCGGCGGCCCAGCCATAGGCTTCGTGGCGCGGGGTGCGGTGGCCGATCATGCTGTCGGCGGTGTTGATCGCCTTGTAGAGGGCGCCGCCCGGCAGGCCGCCGATTCCGATCCAGAACGCGGGCGCCACGATCCCATCGGAGAAATTCTCGGCGAGACTCTCGATGGCGGCGCGGCAGATGCCGGCCTCGTCGAGGGTTTCGGGGTCGCGCCCGACGATCATCGACACGGCGACGCGCCCGCCCGCCAAGCCGCCCGAGCGGAGATCCGCCGCCACGCGGGCGACGTGGTCGTGCAGGCTGCGCTGGGCCGGCAGGCTGGCGCCGAGCAGGGCGAGGATACCGAGGCCGCCCCATGGCCCGAGCAGGGCCGCGCACGCCGTCAGCCCGAAGGCGACGGCCGCCACCACGGTGAGAAGCGCGAGGGTCGCAAGCACGCCCATGGCCCGGCGCCGGGCCGGGCCGCCCCGGTTCAGGCTCCGGTCGAGCCGGCCGATGAGGGCGCCGATCCAGGTGACAGGGTGGCCGAGCGCCCTGTAGAGCCGATCGGGATAGCCCGCCGCCGCCTCGACGGCGAGGGCGGACAGCAGGATCGCGAGCGTGTCGGGCGGATGGGTGAGGGCGGTCCAGGGCATTCGATTTCGGTGAGTGGCTCTCCCCCCGTCGCCCATGGCGGCGATCTCGACGCGGCGCGCGCCCTGTTTCCGCAGGCGCCCGGGCCGTGGGTCGATCTCTCGACGGGGATCAATCCGGTGCCCTACCCGTGTCCGCCCCTGGAGGCCAGCGCGTTCCGCCGCCTGCCGTCGGCCTCCGACCTCGCGGCGCTCAACGCAGCGGCGGCCCGCGCCTACGGCGTCGCCGATCCGACCGGCATCGTGGCGGCGCCCGGTACGCAGATCCTCATCGAGACGCTGCCCCGCCTGTGGCCCCGGGCACGGGTCGCCGTGGTCGGACCGACCTATGCCGAGCACGAAGCGGCGTGGGGTCGGGCCGGGCATTCCGTTTTCCCGGCGGCGGACCTCGACGCGGCCGCCGACGTGGTCGTGGTGGTCAATCCCAACAATCCGGACGGGCGGAACTGGCCCGCCGCCACGCTCCTCGCCTGCGCCGAACGGCTAGCCATGCGGGGCGGCCTTCTGGTGGTGGACGAGGCCTTCGCCGATCTGGAGGCCGTCGAGTCCCTCGGGGGCCGCCGACGGCCGGGCATCGTGGTTCTGCGCTCCTTCGGCAAGACCTACGGTCTTGCCGGCATCCGCCTCGGCTTCGCCCTCGCCGAGCCGGCCCTCGCCGCTCGCCTCGGGGAGGCGCTGGGCCCCTGGGCGGTGTCCGGCCCGGCGCTCGCCATCGGCCGGGCGGCCCTCGCCGACGAGGATTGGCGCCGGAGCGCCGCCGCAGAGCGTGGCGCCGATGCGGGGCGCCTCGATCGGATGATCGTCCGGGCGGGCGGCCGGCTCATCGGCGGCACCTGCCTGTTCCGCACGGCGGAGTTTCCGGACGGGCCGGGCCTGTTCACGCGCCTGGGAGAGGCCGGGATCTACGTCCGGCGCTTCGCCGCGGCACCCCGGCGCCTGCGCTTCGGCCTCCCGGCGGACCGGACGGAGTGGTGCCGGCTCTCGCGGGTGCTCAAGTAATCCTCGGCGTCCCGCGTTCGAGGACCGCCACGAGGAGGCCTGCGCCGGACAGGACGAGGCCCACGGCGCAGACGCCGGGCCAGCCGGCCATGAGGAAGGCCTGGCTGCCGGCGAACGCCCCCAGCGCCCCGAACACGAACATCACCGTGAACAGAACCGTGTTGACCCGCCCACGCGCCCCCGGAACCAGGGCGTAGACCCGGGTCTGGTTGGCGATGAGCGCGCCGTTGAGGCCGATATCGATGAGGAGGACGCCGAGGCCCACGGCCACGAGGGAGACGTTGCCCCCCGCCCACAGGACGACGAAGGCCGCGACCACGAACAGGCTGCCGGCCACCACCACGGGCCGGGCGCCGCGCCGATCGGTGTAGCGACCTGACAGGGGGGCGATGAAGGCGCCCACCACGCCGATGACGCCGAACAGTCCGGCACCGGCCGCCGTGAGGTCGAAGGGCGGCGCCTCGACCAGAAGGGCCAGCGTCGTCCAGAAGGCGTTGAAGCTCGCGAACAGCAGCCCCTGGCACAGGCTGGAGCGGCGAAGTACCGGCTGGGTCCGTACGAGGTGGAGGATCGACACCATCAGGGCGCGGTAGCGCAGGGGGCGGGTCTGTGCCGTGCGCGGCAGGGTCGCGGCGGCGACGCCGGCGATGACGAGCGCCACGGCCCCGGCGGCGAAGAACACCGCGCGCCAGCCGTAGTGCGCGCCGACGAAGCCGCTCACCGTCCGGGCGAGCAGGATGCCGCTGAGGAGCCCCGTCATCACCTGACCGACCATGCGGCCCCGTGTGGCGTCGGGGGCGAGTTCGGCGGCGAACGGCACCGCCTGCTGCGCGGCCGAGGCGAGGAAGCCGATGGCGAGGCTGGCCGCCGCGAGCGATCCGAGGTTCGGGCTGAGTGCCGCCGCCAGGAGCGCCACGGCGAGGCCGAGCATCTGTGCCAGAATGAGCCCGCGCCGAGGCAGGCTGTCGCCGATGGGCACGAGGCACAGGATTCCGAGCCCGTAGCCGATGAGGGAAGCCGTCGGCACCAGGACCGCCGCCCGGTCGCCGAACTCGGCCACAAGCAGGGCGAGAAGGGGCTGGTTGTAGTAGATGTTGGCGACCGCGCCCCCGGCGATGAGGGTGAGGCCGAGGCGGGCCTTGAGGGTGAAGCCGTGGGCCGCCGCCGGTGCCGCCCCGTTCATGCCGCGCGCCGTGGGGCCGCCGGATGGAAGTCGCGCGTCGTTGTCATGGTTTCGGTGCTTTCCCGGTGGGAATGGAACGGGTGAGTAGGGCGGGGGGCGCCGTGGCCGCAAGGCCGGTCGGGCCGGCGGAGGGGACGCGTCGTCGCAGCAGCGTACCGCTCGGGCGGGTCCGCTCTCATCTGTTTGAACACGGGACCGCGCGTTATGGCGTCCGGAGGGGCCGGTTTGGGGCGCACAAGCCGGGTCGACCCCTTGGAAAACGCGAATGTTTGCGGTCTGATCGCATTTCTGGCCAGGCGAATCGCGCTCCGTTCCACGGAGGTGGCCCGCAGGGTCCGACGACGGAGCCTCGAATGCCGAACTATCGTATCGAGTTCGCCAAGGAAATCCTGGGTGTTCCCTTCCCCGTCGGTTCCGTCGCCATCGTCCGGGCGCGCGATCCCGGGCGGGCGCTCAGGGCGGCGGAGCTGCGTTTCGCGCGCCAACACGGTGTCGAGGACTGGCGGGAGCGTGCCGATCGGGCCCAGATCATCGCCGGCGGTGGCATGAACTGACGGACGCGATCGACCACCGGACATAGGTCTCTGGTCCTTCAAGCGGGGCCGTCATAGAATGTTCGCCGAACCGTGCGCGGATGCGTGGGGTGGAGACGCCCGGTCCGGGCGCGAGCACGGGGACGGGCGGCTTCCATGGCGGCGATCTCTTTTTTCGGCGATCTGCTGCAGACCATCAGCGACCGGGGCCGCGATCTCATCGGATTTGGGCGCGGGGACTTGGCCGCCCGGGCCAACGCGGGGGAACTCGTCAAGCTGTGCGAGGACCTCATCTCCCGGCGCGGCGAGGCCTCCGGCGTTGCCCTCGCCCGGCTCATCCTCGACCGGTACACCAGCCTCGCCCGGCCCGAGCGAGCGAGTTTCCTGCGCATGGTCGCCACGGAGTTCGCCGCCGATCACGCCGCCGTCGACGAGGCCATCGCGGCCTACCGCGCCGCGCCGTCGCGGGCGGCCCTCGGGGTCCTGCACGATGCCGCCGAGCCCCGCAGTCAGGAGCTGATCCGCCGCCTCAACCTCGCGCGGGACGGGACCCTCGCCCTCGTGCGCATGCGCGAGGATTTGTTCGGCCTTCGCCGCGCCTTGCGTGACGAGGAGGCCGACCCCGACCTCGTCGACGCCGCCGACAGCCTCGACAGCGATTTCGAGCACCTGTTCGCCTCGTGGTTCAACCGCGGCTTTCTCGTGCTGCGCCCCATCGACTGGACGACGCCGGCGCATATTCTGGAAAAGATCATCCGCTACGAGGCGGTCCACGCCATCGCCGACTGGGACGACCTGCGCCGCCGCATCGAACCGCGAGACCGGCGCTGCTTCGCCTTCTTCCACCCCGCCCTCGTGGACGAGCCGCTGATCTTCGTCGAGGTGGCCCTCACCGCCGCCATCGCCCCGGCCATCGCGCCGATCCTGGCCCACGAGCGCGAACTCCTCGCGCCGCGCGCCGCCACCACGGCGATCTTCTATTCCATCTCGAACTGCCAGAAGGGCTTGGCCGGCGTCACCTTCGGCAACTTCCTCATCAAGCAGGTGGTGGAGGATCTGGCCCGCGAGATCCCGAGCCTGAAGACCTTCGTCACCCTGTCGCCGGTACCGGGCTTCTCGACCTGGCTCGACCGCGAGCGCCGGGCCGACGCGCCGCAGGGGCTCACCCGCGAGGATGTCGAGGCGTTGCGCGTCATCGACGAGCCCGATTGGCAAGCCGACAAGACGAAATGCGAAGCGGTGCGCAAGGCGATGATCCCGGCGGCGGCCGCCTATTTCCTACGGGCCAAGAACGAGCGCGGCAAGCCGCTGGACCCCGTCGCCCGGTTCCATCTGGGCAACGGCGCCCGCCTGGAGCGCCTGAACTTCCTCGGCGACGTCTCGGCCAAGGGCATGGCCCAGTCGCGCGGGCTGATGGTCAACTACCTCTACGACCTCTCGGCCATCGAGAAGAACCACGAGACCTACGCCAACCTCGGCACCGTCGCGGCTTCCAGCGCCGTCAGCCGCGAGTTGCGCAACAACCTGCCGCCCGCCCGCGCGGTGGCGCTCGCCGACGCCTGAAAGCGATCCGAAGCCCACATGTCCAATCACCTCTTCGACCTCGTCCGCGCCAACCTGCCCGCCGATCCCGCCGCCAAGACCTTCGCCGAGACGGGGGAGGGCGCGCGGTTCACCTATGCCGACCTCCTGGCGCGCTCGGGCGCCTACGCGGCGGCCCTCGCCGGCCTCGGCGTGAAGCCCGGCGACCGGGTGGCGGTGCAGGCGGAGAAGAGCCCCGAATTCCTGTTCCTCTACCTCGGCGCCGTCCGGGCCGGAGCCGTGTTCCTGCCGCTCAACACCGCCTACACCGCCCACGAGGTCGCCTACTTCCTCGGCGACGCGGAGCCGGCCCTGTTCGTGTGCGATCCGGCCAAGGGCGAGGCCCTGGAGGGCGTGGCGCGCGCCGCCGGCGTCGCACAGGTGCGGACCCTCGATGCGTCTGGCGACGGCAGCATCGTCGCGGCGGCGGACGCGGCGGTGGGCGACTTCGCCGACGTGGCGCGGGGCCCCGACGATCTCGCCGCCATCCTGTACACCTCGGGCACCACCGGGCGCTCCAAGGGCGCCATGCTCACCCACGAGAACCTCGCGTCGAACGCGCGGACGCTGGCCGTGTCCTGGCGCTTCACGGCCGACGACGTGCTCATCCACGCCCTGCCGGTGTTCCACACCCACGGCCTGTTCGTGGCGACCAACACCGTGCTCGCCACGGGCGGAACCATGCTGTTCCTCGCGAGGTTCGACGCGGCTCAGGTGCTGGCCCTGATGCCGCGCGCCACCGCCATGATGGGCGTGCCGACCTTCTACACCCGTCTCCTCAAGGAACCGGGCCTCGACGCCGAGGCGACGAAGACCATCCGCCTGTTCGTCTCCGGCTCGGCGCCGCTGCTGGCGGAGACGCATCGCGACTGGCAGGCCCGCACGGGCCACGCCATCCTCGAACGCTACGGCATGACCGAGACCAACATGAACACCTCGAACCCCTACGAGGGCGCGCGGATCGCCGGCACCGTCGGTCCGGCGCTTCCCGGCGTCAGCGTGCGGGTGGTGGACCCGGAGACGGGAGCGGTCCTCGGGACCGACGCCGTCGGCATGATCGAGGTCAAGGGCGCCAACGTGTTCCAGGGCTATTGGCGGATGCCGGAGAAGACGGCGGCCGAGTTCAAGGCCGACGGGTTCTTCATCACCGGGGATCTCGGCAAGATCGACCCGCAAGGCTACGTCCACATCGTCGGGCGCGGCAAGGACCTCATCATCACCGGGGGCTACAACGTCTATCCGAAGGAGGTCGAGAACGAGATCGACGCCCTGCCGGGCGTGGTCGAGTCGGCGGTGATCGGCTTGGCTCACGCCGATTTCGGCGAGGGCGTGACGGCGGTGGTGGTGGCCCGGGAAGGCGCGCCCGACGAGGCCGCGATCCTGCGCACCCTCGAGGCGCGGCTCGCCCGCTACAAATGCCCCAAGCGGGTTCTGTTCGTCGACGATCTGCCGCGCAACGCCATGGGCAAGGTCCAGAAGAACGTCCTGCGGGAGACGCATGCGCGGCTCTACGGCGCCTGACTCGCGCCTGAACCATGACGCGGGTCTGGACCGTGACCCGGGGCTGGACCGTATGGAGAGGTGGAACGCCCCGCACACCCTGGCGTTCTGCTCAGCGTAAGCTCAAGCTTGGCTCCTCCTGCCCCAACCGGTCCACCCCGCGATGCTGTCCTCTCCCGAACCGGCGCCCGCCTCGAACGGCGCGGCTTCTGTGCTGTGGACCCTGGCCATGGGGGCGGCCCTCGTCGCCCTGGCGGCGGGGACCCGAGGCCGGCCGCCGAGGGAGGCTTCTCCCGCATCGCCCGAGCCCGACCGGACCCGGGAGGAGGGCGCGCGCTCCCACAGCGGGCGCTCGGCCGAATGGGTCGCGGCCACACAGGTCGAGCGTGGGCGCGCCGCCCGCACACCCCTCGAGATCACCCCCACGGGCTGGAAGGACATCCTGTTTCGCGTCTACCTGGAGTTCAACAAGGACCGGGTGCTGTCTGTGGCCGCCGGGGTCACGTTCTACACCCTCCTGTCCCTGTTTCCGGCGATCGCGGCGCTGGTCTCCTGCTACGGCCTCGTCGCCGATGTGGGCTCCATCAACGAGCATCTGGCGAGCCTGCAGGGCGTGCTGCCATCGGGTGCCATCGAGATCATCGGCGATCAGGTCAAGCGCATCGCCGCCAAGGGGGGAGGGTCCCTCGGGCTGGCCTTCTTCACCAGCCTCGTCATTTCCCTGTGGAGCGCCAACGCCGCCATGAAGGCGATGTTCGATGCCCTCAACGTGGTCTACGAAGAGGAGGAGAAGCGTTCGTTCGTGATGCTGAACCTGCGCTCGCTCACTTTCACCATCGGCGCCCTGCTGTTCACCATCTTCGCCCTGTCGAGCATCGTGGTGCTGCCCCTGGTGTTCACCTTCGTGGGTATCAGCGACACCGCCTGGCTCCTGGCGCAGCTGCGCTGGCCCGCCATGCTGCTGGTGGTGCTCGGCGGCCTGTCGCTGCTCTACCGCTACGGCCCGAGCCGCGAGCGGCCGCGCTGGCGCTGGGTCGGTGTCGGCGGGGCCGTGGCGGGCGTGCTGTGGCTCATCGCTTCCATCCTGTTCTCCTGGTACGTCTCGAGCTTCGGCAACTACAACGAGACCTATGGGTCCCTGGGTGCCGGCATCGGCTTCATGACCTGGATCTGGATCTCCACCACCATCGTGCTGCTCGGCGGCGAGATCAACGCGGAGATGGAGCACCAGACCGCCCATGACACCACCACGGGCGCCCCATTGCCCATGGGCGCACGCAGGGCCCGCATGGCGGACACCCTCGGCGCCGTGGCATGAGACCGTCTCCACGGGACGGCGCCGGAACCCTATCTAGGGGGGACGCTCACCGTTTCCCTCTCGCTGGACCAGGCCATGACCGCACCGACCCCCGATACCCGCACCGACGCCGAATGGCGTGAGATTCTCTCCCCCGAGCAGTACCGAGTCCTGCGCCAGCACGGCACGGAGCGCGCCGGCACGAGCTGCCTCAACGCCGAGAAGCGCCCAGGCGTGTTCCATTGCGCGGGTTGCGACGCTCCCCTCTTCGAGAACGGCACCAAGTTCGAGTCCGGCACCGGCTGGCCGAGCTTCTTCGCGCCGTTCCCCGATGCCGTGGAGACCGAGGTCGACCGCAGCCATTGGATGACCCGCACGGAGGCGCATTGCGCCCGGTGCAAGGGTCATCTCGGCCACGTGTTCGACGACGGCCCGGCCCCCACGGGCCTGCGCTACTGCATGAATGGAGTCTCGCTCCGGTTCGAACCCGAGGCGTAAGCGGCACGGGCTCCGAAGATCGCACGACCCGCTAAGCTGGGGACGGCGCGGTGGATCACGGGCACGATCCGGCCCACGATCTTGATTTCTGCGGCGTTATGCTTAGTCCAGAAAGTCGATTTTCAAGGAATACCGCAGCGTCGGTTCGAGGGGATGCCAATCGCATCGCTCGTCGGGTCGAGGCGCCCTCGATCGTCAGTCCGGCGGATCCTCGACCGTGGGACGAACAGACCCCCGGAGAGTCCGCAATGAGCATCGTTCGCCGGTTCCTTGTCGCCCCGTCCCTCGTCCGCCTCATCCGCAAGGAGCGCGGCGGCGCACGGGTCACCGAGGGCTACTTCGCCCCCCAGGCCGGGCGCGTCTCCTACGTTCGGGTCGATGGCCAGCAATGCCACCTCGTCCTCGTGAGCACGGGCCAGGACGGCGCCTCGAGCGAGGAGCGCACGGATGTGCCGCGCGCCCATGGCGACGCCCTGCTCGACGTCTGCAGCGGCAAGGCGCAGTACGACCGCACGGTGATCGCCCTCGGTGCCGGCCGCGAGGCGCGGATCGATCGCTACGTCGCCCCGGGCAACCTCGACCTCGTCAGCGTGACCTTCGAGGAGATCGGGGACGCCAACGCCTTTTCCGTGCCGGTCTGGTTCGGGCCGGAGGTCTCGGGTGATCCGGCGTACGAGCGCCACGCCGTCGCGCTCCAGGGGGGGCCCCAGCCGGGCGAGATCGCCCTGAGCAATGCCGCCCTGGAATCCGTGCTCGACCTCGTCGAGCCCCGCTTCGGCTTCGGCCGGTACGGCGGCGCCCCGGGTGCGTCCGCCAAGCCCGCGGACGAGGACGGGATGATGCGGGCCCTGCGCCGTGTCGCCGGGGGCGGTAGCACCGCGCAGGCGGCCCCGCAGGCTTCCGCGCCGGTGACCGCAGCCGAGCCGGCGCCGCAGGAATCCGGTCAGAACGACGCTCGGATCGACGAGGTCATCGAGAGCCTCTCCCAGGCGCTCGGCAACCCGCAGCCCCTGCCGCCCGAGGGTGAGCCCGCTCAGCCGGCACGGGCCGAAGAGCCCGCTGGCGAGTTCGAGCGCTGGACCGTCCGCCCGCGCCGCAACCAGACCTGACCGGCGGCGCCGCGCCTCACCCATGGAAGGGACGGTGGCACGTTCGAGAATGTCACTTTCATCCCCGCCCGTGCGATTGAGCGGCGAACACAACTTCGCTAGCCTCGTCGCCAAGAAACACGACAGCGCGCATCACAGAGCGCGCGGGCGAGGAAACCATGGCTCAGGCGACGACTCACGGCACGGCGGGTGAGCCCCCAAGGGTGGCCGAACCTTGGTACAAGGTTCTCTACATCCAGGTGCTCATCGCCATCGCGCTCGGTATCCTGCTCGGCTACCTCGCGCCCGAATGGGGAAAGTCGGTCAAGTGGCTGGGCGACGCCTTCATCGCTCTCATCAAGATGATGATCGCGCCGATCATCTTCTGCACCATCGTGCACGGCATCGCCTCCATCGGTGATCTGAAGAAGGTCGGCCGCGTCGGCTTGAAGGCGCTCGTCTACTTCGAGGTGGTCTCCACCATCGCGCTCCTCATCGGCGTCCTCGTCGGCGAGGTGGTCAAGCCAGGCGCCGGCTTCAATGCCGACGTGACCAAGCTCGACGGCAAG
>Ga0182231_1000030_pt1 | contig 50406 bp, 48 predicted proteins | sample G6R1MG_29_FD_129667 | JGI IMG/M metagenome (GOLD analysis project Ga0182231, IMG submission 129667) | Miscanthus phyllosphere microbial communities from Michigan, USA - G6R2_NF_07NOV2016_LD1 MG | ecosystem: Host-associated > Plants > Phyllosphere > Phylloplane/Leaf | place: USA: Michigan...
CGCGCCGAGATCGAACAACTCTCGGATGCCGCCAAGCAGTCGATCGGACTGCTGAGGAGGCATCTTTGACTGGGATACCGTCGAAAAACGCCTCGCGGAGCTGAACGCCGCCTCCGAGGACCCGGCCCTGTGGAACGACGCGGAGGCCGCGCAGAACGTCATGCGCGAGCGTACGCAGCTCGACGAGGCCTTCACCTCCATCAAGCGCCTGTCGCAGGACCTCGATGACGCCGCCACCCTCATCGAGCTCGGCGAGATGGAGGGCGACCAGGACACGATCCTGGAGGGCGAGAACGGCGTCCGCGCCGTCGAGAAGGAGGCCGCGCGCCGCCAGATCGAGACCCTGCTGTCGGGCGAGGCCGACGGCTTCGACACCTACCTCGAAGTCCATTCGGGCGCCGGCGGCACGGAGAGCCAGGACTGGGCCAACATGCTCCAGCGCATGTACGGCCGCTGGGCCGAGCGCCGGAAGTACAAGGTCGAGATCGTCGAGTGGTCGGACGGCGACGAGGCCGGGATTAAGGGCGCCACGCTCCTGATCAAGGGCCACAACGCCTATGGCTGGCTCAAGACCGAGTCGGGCGTGCATCGGCTCGTGCGCATCTCGCCCTACGATTCGAGCGCGCGCCGGCACACGAGCTTCGCCTCCGTGTGGGTCTATCCGGTGATCGACGACCGCATCGTCATCGAGATCAAGGAATCCGACTGCCGCATCGACACCTACCGCTCGTCGGGCGCCGGCGGCCAGCACGTCAACACCACGGATTCGGCCGTGCGCATCACCCACAACCCGACCGGGATCGTGGTGGCGTGCCAGCAGGAGCGCTCGCAGCACAAGAACCGGGCCACCGCCTGGAACATGCTGCGTGCCCGCCTGTACGAGGCGGAGTTGAAGAAGCGCGAGGAGAAGGCCAACGCCGAGGCCGCCGCCAAGACGGATATCGGCTGGGGCCACCAGATCCGCTCGTACGTGCTCCAGCCGTATCAGCTGGTGAAGGATCTGCGCACGGGGACCCAGTCCACCGACCCGGACGCCGTGCTCGACGGGGCGCTCGATCCGTTCATGGAGGCATCTCTGGCTCAGCGCGTCTACGGCGGCGCCGACGCGGTCGAGGACCTGGACTAGGGCGTCCCGTCGGAGATCTGACCGAGGGCATCGGCCAGTCGCAGGAAGCGTTGCGGATCGACGGGCTCCCCGTCGATCCGGGTCTCGTAGTGGAGGTGGCTCCCCGTGGAGCGCCCCGTCGACCCGACGCGCCCGACGATCGCCCCGGCGGCCACCCACTGGCCCGGAATCACCGCGTAGGCCGACAGATGCGCGTAGCGCGTCGCCAAGCCGTGGCCGTGGTCGATCTCCACCATGTTGCCGTAGCCGCCGTTGTAGTCGGCGATCGTGACGCGTCCGGCCGCCGTGGCGTGGGCGGGCTCGCCGGTCTCGGCGCGCAGGTCCAAGCCCGTATGCATGGCGTAGCCCCGCGTGAACGGGTCGAGGCGCGCGCCGAAGGTGCTCGACACGGGCGCCTCGCCGGCAATGGGCCGGCGCAGGGGCAGGGCCTCGGCCATGCGGCGCAGGGCCGCCGCTTCCGTCACGGCGCGCTGGGCCTGGGCGGCGGCGAAGCCGAACGGATCGTCGCTCAAGGGAACCAGGGGACCGCCGAGTCCGGCCTCGCGCGCCTCGAACCGCGACGGGTCGAGGCCCGTCCGGGCGACGAGGCCGCGCAGGCGCTGGGCGGTGCGCCCGGCGCTCGCACCGATGCCGGCCACGGCCCGGGCCTGGGCCTCGGCCAGGCCGTCGATGCGGCGTGCCAGACGCGCCACGACGAGGCCGATGCGGCGGGAGGATTCCCGCGCGCCGCGCAGATCCAGGGGTTCGGCGGGCGGTTCCGCGGCCGGGAACGGCTCGGGTGTCGGGAACGGCTTGGCCGCGGCGCCCGGGCGCCGCTGCGCGGCCTCCCGGGGGATGTCGTCCTCGGCCGGGATTTCGGGCAGGCGCGAAGCCATGGGGTCGCCGGCCAGGGCCGAGAGTACGCCCTGACGCGATTCGAGGGCCGCCTGGCGCCGGGACAGATCCGCCAGGCGCGTCGCGAGTCCGTCGCGGGTCGTCACCTGCTCGAGGGTCGCCCGTTCCAGCTCGAAGCGCAGGGCGGCGATGCGGGATTCGTAGCCGTACTGCATCGTGCTCTGCTGCGACACGAATCGCGCGAGCACCTCGTCGTGGAACACGAGGTAGTAGGTGGCGCCGCCGGCCCAGATCGTCGAGAGCGCCAGCGCCGCCCCGAGCACGCGGACACCGCGCCCGAGTCCGGAACGCCGGGCTCCCGGCTCGACGCCCCGCCCGGCCCCCGAGGCGGGCCTCGCCGTGTTCTGGGGCTGACGGGTGAGGAAGGGCATCGACGCGAACCTGATCCAACACGCGCCATCTGGCCGGATCAGGGTTAACGAAGCCTCACCATCGCACGCGACGATTCACCATGCCGACCCGGTACCCGGACGGATGCCGGGTCGGACCCCATCTCCTCGATCCCTCCGGCTGGGCGGAGCCGGGCCCTGCTTCGAGCGAGCCGGACCCGGTCTCAGGCCGCGCCCTGGGCGGCCGCCAGAACCTCCTCGGCATGGCCCGGCACCTTCACCTTGGGCCAGATCCGGACGATGCGCCCGGTACGGTCCAGCAGCATGGTGGTGCGCTCGACGCCCATGTACTTGCGCCCGTACATGCTCTTTTCGACCCAGACCCCGTAGGCCTCGAGCATGGCCTTCGACTCGTCCGAGGCCAGGGGAAAGGCGAGGTCGTACTTCGCCCGGAACTTGTCGTGGCTCTTCACCGAATCCGGGGAGACGCCGATCACGATCGTGTCGGCGTCCGCGAATGCCGGGCCGAGGGCGTTGAATCCCTGCGCCTCCAGGGTACACCCGCTCGTGTCGTCCTTCGGGTAGAAGTACAGCACGACCTTGCGGCCGGCGAGGTCGCCCAGGCGGATGGCGTCGCCGCCCGCCCCCGGCAGATCGAAGTCGGGAGCTTGATCTCCGGTATCGAGGGGCATGATGCCTTCCTTTCGGCCGATTGATGATGTGCCTGGGGCCAACGCCATGGCCCGGGTCGCATGCCCGAGAAGCCTTCCCTCCACGGACCGCCGCTCGATAACCCGAGGGTGCGTTCCGATCCAGCGGCTCAAGGATTGATGGTTCAGGACACGGTCACGGGTTTGCGGCCGGGCCGCGTGGCCGGACGGCGGCGGCGGCGCTGGGTGCTCTGGCCGGCGCTGATCCTCGTGCTCGGCTTGGGGCTTGGCCTCGCTGGCCTGGTCTGGCGCCTGTCGAACGGTCCCCTGCGTATCGACGGCATGTCCGAGCGCGTCGCCTCGGCCATCGCCGGCAGCATCGGCGCGGGCTGGCGCGTGACCCTGCGCGACAGCGCCCTCGAACTCGACTCCGAGAACTCCCTGGCCCTGCGGGTAGCCGGCCTCGACATCTACAATTCCGAGGGCGCCCTCGTGGTGCGCGCGCCACAGGCCGTGGTGAGCCTCGACACCTGGGGCCTCGCCCGCCTTTCGGTCCAACCCCGGGCCATCGAGTTCCGCGATCTGCAGATGACCGCCCTGGTACACCGCAACGGCGCCATCGCGTTCGCGGCCTCGGACCCCGATCAGGCCGGGGCCGTCCAGCCCCACACCCTTCCGAGCGTCGACGCCACGCAGGGCGTCGTGTCGCCGATCTCCGCCACCGTCGCGTCGATCTTCGGCGTGGTCCTAGATTCCGCCGGCATCGTCGGGGCGCTGGACCGGGCGCGCATCACCAACGGCCGCCTCACCCTCATCGACGACGACGCCCGCCAGCGCGCGGTGTTCGAGCACGTCAACGGCCTCTTCCGGCGCGACGCCACCCGCAACGCCCGGGTGTTCGAACTGCGCATCGACGGGCCGCACGGCGAATGGCGCTTCGGCGGCGACCTGCAGGAGGCCGGCGGCACCCGCCGCACGGGTATCATCACCCTCGACGACCTGCCGATCACCGACCTGCTGCTCCTGTCCGGCCAGTCGAAGCTGCCGGTGGAGACCGACCTCAAGCTCTCGGCCAAGGCCGACATCGCCCTCGATGCCGGACGGATCGAGACGATGGCCGCCACCATCCGCACGAGCGACGGCAATTTCCTCATCGAGGAGAAGGACTTCAACCCCGTCACCATCGACAGCCTCGCGGCGCGGGTGAGCTGGGACGAGGCGGGCCGCGCCATGAAGCTCGACGCCCTCGACTATCGCGGCGCCGGCAATTCCGCCCATCTCACCGGGGCCTGGACGGCGGGCGCCCCGGAATCCGACATCGCCTGGACCATGAGCCTCGCCGGGCGCGACGCGATCCTGCGGGGCGCCAACGCGCAGGACCGGCCCGTCACGATCGAGTCCCTGTCGGCCCACCTCACGGGCCGGGCCGGCGGCGTCGCCATCGATGACTTCTCCGTGAAGGCGGGGGCGGCGAGCGGCCGGATCACCGGGACCCTCGGCACCACCGCCGACGACGACGGACTGACCCTTCACATCGCCGCCGCCAACACCGACGGGCGCATGGCCATGCGCCTGTGGCCCGAGCACGTGGCCCCGGCGGCGCGCAACTACCTCGTCGACAACCTGCGCGGGGGCCAGGTCGACAGCGTCGACATCACCGTCGACATGAGCGGCAGCGAACTCGCCGCCGCGACGCGCGGCGAGCCGATGCCCGACAACGCCGTGCGCATCGCCTTCGCGGTCTCGGACGCGACGCTCGCGGTCTCCGAGGACGCCCCGCCCCTGAGCCGGGGCCGCGTCACGGGGATCATCACCGGCCTCACCACCACCATCCGCAACGTGACCGCGGATCTCCGCATGGCGGACAACCGCGTCCTGTCCATCACCGACGGGTCGTTCGTGATCCCGAAGATCACCCCGGAGGCGGTGGTGGCGCAGATCGGCCTGCGGCTCGGCGGCGGGGCCGACGCCCTCGTCTCCCTCATACAGACGAAGATGTTCAAGAGCCTGACCGGCGTCGACATCGATCCGGCGAGCGTGAAGGGCACGGCGGATCTCCGCATCGACTTCCCGCTCAACCTCAAGCGGATTCCCGACCTGCCGGACCTGCCCGTGACCATCGCGGGCACGCTCGCGGATGTCGGCGTCGACAAGGCCTTCGGCAAGGAACGCCTCGATGCCGGCCGGTTCACGGTGTCGTACGATCGCGGCGCCTTCGCCCTGAAGGGCGACGCCCGTGTCCTGGGCTCGCCCCTCACCGTGGATCTGCGCCAGCCCAAGCCCGGGGCCCCCGGCGAGGTTCTCGTGGGCTTGAGCCTCGACGAGGCCCTGCGGGCGAAGAAGGGCCTGCCCGTGGCCCCGCAACTCACCGGCGCGATCCCGGTGAGGATCGCCGTGCCCATCGGGCGCCCGGGTTCGGGCAAGCCGCCGATCCGGATCGAGGCGGATCTGGCCCGCGCGGGCATCGACGGCATCGTGCCGGGCTTCACCAAGGCCGCCGGAAAACCCGGCCGCCTCGCCTTCACGCTGATCGAGACCGCGTCCGGCGGCGGGTTCGATCTGCGCGACATCGCCCTCGACGCGGCGCCGGCCCTGGCGCGGGGTACGGCGAGCCTCGGGGCGGACGGCCAGCTGGAGCGGGCCGACCTGTCGAGCCTCAAGCTCTCGCCCGGCGACGACATGCGCCTCCAGCTCGAACGCGCTGGGAACGGCTACCGCATCGCCGTGAAGGGCGCCGTGGCCGATGCCCGCCCGATCCTGCGCGGGCTCACCGGCCCGGACGCCAAGGGCAAGGGCGATATCGCCCCGAAGGACATCGACGCGGACCTTTCGCTCGCCATCGTCACGGGCTTTAACGGCGAGGCCCTCACCAACGCCTCCGTCAAGCTCGCCCTGAAGGGCAAGGACGTGCGCTCCGGCCGCGTCCAGGGCCGCTTCGGCGCCGCGCCGTTCAGTGCCCAGATCGGCCGCTCCGATCAGGGCCCGTCCCTGACCCTGGACACTCAGGACGCCGGCGCGGCCCTGCGCTTCGGCGACATCTACAAGCGCATGTACGGCGGCCGGCTCGTGATGAGCATGGCCCTCAGCGACGGGCCGCAGGCGGGAGTCGTGCAGATCCGCAACTTCGTCCTGCGCAACGAGCCGGCCCTGTCGAGCATCATGGCGCAGGGGCCGGCGAGCAGCGAGATCGTGGACGCGCGCGGCCGGAAGCAGATCGTGCAGAACGCCGGCAACGACGTAACCTTCGACCGCCTGCGCGCCAACTTCGTCCGCACCGGCGCGCGGGTCGACTTCACGGACGCGGCGATCTCCAACGCCGCCATGGGATTCACCCTGAACGGCTACCTCGACACGGCCAAGGAGCGCACGGACATCAACGGCACCTTCGTGCCGCTCTACGGCCTCAACAACGTCGTCTCGCAGCTGCCGATCCTCGGGCAGCTCCTCGGCGGCGGCCACAACGAGGGCCTGTTCGCCCTGAACTTCCGCGTCGCCGGCCGCCTCGCCAAGCCGGACGTGAGCGTCAACCCGCTCTCCGCCCTGGCGCCCGGCATCCTGCGCAAGCTCTTCAGCGCCGGCGGCGGCAACGACGGCGTGGCGGGGGCCGCGCCCATGGGCGAGACCGAGCGGTAGCGGCCGGCCGACGCCGCGTCGGGCGGGGTGCTACCCGACCTTCAGCAGCACGTGCTTCTTGCGGCCGAACGAGAGCTTGATCACCCCGTCCGCCGTGACGTCGTCCGTGCGCAGGACGGCGCGCTCGTCGGTGAGCGCCACGTCGTTGACGCGCAGGCCGCCGCCCTTGATCTGGCGCCGGGCCTCGCTCGTGGAGGGCACGAGCTTCGCGTAGTCGGGCCCGAAGGCCGAGAGCACGCCGAGGCCGGCGTCGAGGAGGGCGGCCGGGACGATCACGGTGGGCAGATCCTGTGCGACGCTGCCCTCTACGAACGTCTTGCGGGCCGTCTCGGACGCGGCGTCCGCCGCCTCGCGCCCGTGCATCAGGGCGGTGGCCTCGCTCGCCAGCACCTTCTTCGCCTCGTTGATCTCGGCGCCCTGGAGGGCCGACAGCCGGGCGATCTCATCCATGGGCAGCAGGGTGAACAGCTTGAGGAAACGGCCGATGTCGGCATCCTCGGTGTTGCGCCAGAACTGCCAGTAATCGTACGGCGACAGCATGCCGGCATCGAGCCAGACGGCCCCGGCCGCCGTCTTGCCCATCTTGGCGCCCGACGCCGTGGTCAGGAGCGGGCAGGTGAGGCCGTAGAGCTGCGGCGTGCCCATGCGGCGCCCGAGATCGATGCCGTTGACGATGTTGCCCCACTGGTCCGAGCCGCCCATCTGCAGCACGCAGCCGTAGCGGCGGTTCAGCTCCACGAAGTCGTAGGATTGGAGGATCATGTAGTTGAATTCGAGGAACGACAGTTCCTGGTCGCGCTCCAGCCGCATGCGGACGCTGTCCATGGACATCATCCGGTTGACGGAGAAATGCCGGCCGATGTCGCGCAGCATCTCGATGTAGTTGAGTTTCGTCAGCCATTCGGCGTTGTCGACCATGGTGGCGGCGTTGCCGACGCCGTCGAACTTCAGGAACCGGGCGAAGGTCTTCTGGATGCCGGCCTTGTTCTCCTCGATCTGATCGAGGGTGAGGATCTTTCGCGATTCGTCGCGCCCCGAGGGGTCGCCGACGCGGGTCGTGCCGCCGCCCATGAGGGTGATGGGCGTGCCGCCGGTGGCCTGGAGCCAGTGCAGCATCATGATCGACAGCAGGTGGCCGACATGGAGCGAGGCCGCCGTGCAGTCGTAGCCCACGTAGGTGGTGAGCCGTCCGTCCCGCGCCGCCGCGTCGATGCCCGCCAGATCCGAGCCCTGATGGATGAAGCCGCGCTCGGTCAGCACCCGGAGGAAATCGGATTTCGGGGCGAAGGCGTCGGGCGTGGAGGACATGGTCGGTTCCAGTGTCGGAGGATTGCGGATCGGGACAGGGCGCGGACCGGCGTGATAGCACCGCGCGGACATCGGCCCGGCTCTTAGCAGGGCCGGGGGCGGAAGGCACGGGGCGGGACCATGACCATGATGCGCGCGATCGGCCTGATGAGCGGCACCTCCCTCGACGGGGTCGACGTCGCCCTCATCGAGACGGACGGGGAAGACGTTCGGGTGGTGCGCAGCCCGAACGGCTACCTCGAACCCCTCGGTCCCACGGGTTATCGCGGCTACACCGACGAGGACCGCGACCTGCTGCGCCGGGCCCTGGTGGATTCCGAAGGGGTCACCGCGCGGGAGGACCGGCCCGGATGCCTCCCCGAGGCGGAGGCCTTCGTCACGGCCGCCCATGCCGAGGCGGTGGAGAGTTTCCTCGCCGACAACGGCCTTGCCCCCGCCGACATCGACGTCGTCGGCTTCCACGGGCAGACCGTGGTGCACCGGCCCGACCAGCGCATGAGCGTGCAGATCGGCGACGGCGCGGCGCTCAGCCGGCGCCTCGGAATTCCCGTGGTCTCGGACCTGCGCCACGCCGACATCCTGGCGGGCGGGCAGGGCGCCCCCCTGGTGCCGGTGTTCCATCAGGCGCTGGCCCGCGCCTCCGGCTTCGAGGGGGCGCTCGGCATCCTCAACATCGGAGGGGTCGCCAACGCCACCCTCATCGCGTCGGACGGCGCGGTCATCGCCTTCGACACCGGCCCGGGCAACGCCCTCATCGACGACTGGATGCGCGAGCGCACGGGCCGGCCCCTCGACGACGGCGGCCGCACCGCCGCGCGCGGACGACCCGACGAACCGCTGCTGGCCTGGTTGCTGATCCACCCGTTCTTCGCGCGCCGGCCGCCGAAATCCCTCGACCGGAACTGGTTCTCGCACAAGCTCGCCGGCCAGCTCTCCACGGAGGACGGGGCGGCGACGCTCACCGCCTTCACGGCCCGCGCCGTGGCCCGGGCCCTGGATCATGCCCCCGAGATCCCGACCCGTTGGATCGTCGCCGGGGGCGGGGCCCGCAACGGGGAACTCGTGCGCCTCCTGAACTACCACCTGCGCGCGGAGATCACGACGGCCGACGCCATCGGCTGGTCCTCGGCCTATCTCGAGGCGCAGGCCTTCGCCCATCTGGCCGTGCGTTCGCTGAAGGGCCTGCCGATCACCTTCCCGTCGACCACGGGGGTGCGCGAGGCGATGACGGGCGGCGTCCTGGCGCGGCCGGGCGACTGAGCGTCCGTCACGAAAATTCCCAACGCACCGATTCGTGACCGGACACGGAGACGGAGGTGCGCGTTCTCTCCTGGAATACCTCCAGACGAGTGAACCATGGCCGAGACCTATCTGCGCTATTACGACGGCATCGAGACGCCGAAGCCCGACGAGGATGCGGTGATCGATGGGATCATCGCCTCGATGACCCGCGAGAGCGAGACCACGGCCCGGCGCTACGGCCACGCGGTGCGCGCCTCCCACGCCAAGGTCAGCGGCGTCGTGGTCGGTGAGCTGCAGATCCTCGACAACCTGCCGCCGGAGCTGGCGCAGGGCCTGTTCGCCAAGCCCGGCACGCATCCGGCCGTGGTTCGGTTCGCGCAAGGCCCCGGCGAACTCCTCAAGGACTCCGTCTCGACCCATCGCGGCATGGCGATCAAGGTGTTCGGCGTCGAGGGCGAGAAGCTGCCGGGCCATGACGCCCCGACGCAGGACTTCGTCCTCGCCACCGGTCCGGTCTTTCCCAATCCGGACGCGGCGGGCTTCCTCGGCAGCATGAAGCAGCTCGAACTCGGCACCAAGGCGCCCGAGGACGTGAAGGTCGCCGTCTCGAAGATGGCCCAGGCGGCCAACACCCTGGTCAAGACCTTCACCGGCAAGGACACGCCGATCCTCGACTTCTTCGGTCATGCCCCGAAGCATCCCTTGGCCGAGCCGTATTACAGCCAGGCGGCCCTGCGCTACGGCGATCACGTCGCCAAGGTCGGCGCCTTTCCGGCGACGGCGGCCCAGGACGCCCTGGCCCGGGAGACCCTCGATCCGGGCGCCGACCCGGACGTGTTCCGCCACGCCGTGACGGCGCATTTCCGCGAGGACGAGGTGGTGTTCGAGATCCGGATCCAGCTCTGCACCGACCTCGAAGCCATGCCCGTCGAGGATGCCTCCAAGGAATGGTCCGACGCGAAAAGCCCGTATCGCACGGTGGCCCGCCTCGTCCTGCCGGTGCAGGTGGCCGACAGCCCGGCACGCCTCGCCTACGCCGACGACGTCCTGTCGTTCCGCCCCGCCCACGGCCTCGCCGCGCACCGGCCGCTCGGCTCCCTCATGCGGGCGCGCCTCAAGACCTACACGGCGCTCTCGCGCTTCCGGCACGAGCGCAACGCCGTGCGCGAGGTGGAACCCCGGGGAATCGCGGAGATCCCGGCGTGAGGACACCTGGGCCGGTGCCGCATGGGACGGGCGCCGGCCCGGCATTTGTGACTCGCCAGAACCCGCGCTAGAGCGGGGGCACCATGTCCCACAACACCTTCGGCCATCTCTTCCGCGTCACCACCTTCGGCGAGAGCCACGGGGTCGCCCTCGGCTGCGTGGTCGATGGCTGCCCCCCCGGCATCCCCATCGCGGCCGCCGACATCCAGGCGGAGCTGGACAGGCGGAAGCCCGGCCAGTCGCGCTTCACCACCCAGCGGCGCGAGCCCGATCAGGTCCGCATCCTCTCGGGCGTGTTCGCCGACGACCGCACCGGCGGGCGTCAGCTCACCACCGGCACCCCCATCGCCCTGGAAATCGAGAACACCGACCAGCGCTCGAAGGATTACTCGGAGATCCGCGACAGCTACCGCCCCGGGCACGCCGACTACGCCTACGACGCCAAGTACGGCATCCGCGATTATCGCGGCGGCGGCCGCTCCTCGGCGCGCGAGACCGCAGCCCGCGTGGCGGCCGGCGCCATCGCCCGCCGGGTCCTGCCCGAGGGCGTCACCATCCGGGCCGCCCTGGTGCAGATGGGTCCGCACGCCGTCGACCGGTCGCGGTGGGACTGGGACGAGGTCGCCCGCAACCCGTTCTTCTGCCCCGATGCCGGGACGGCGGCATTCTACGAGACCTATCTCGATGAGATCCGGAAGGATGGCTCGTCCATCGGCGCGGTGATCGAGGTGGTGGCCGAGGGTGTGCCCCCGGGCCTCGGCGCGCCGATCTACGGCAAGCTCGACGCGGATCTGGCCGCCGCGATGATGTCCATCAACGCGGTCAAGGGCGTCGAGATCGGCGACGGCTTCGCCTCGGCCGCCCTGCGGGGCGAGGACAACGCCGACGAGATGCGCTCGGGCAATACCGGCACCCCGACCTTCCTCGCCAATCACGCCGGCGGCGTGCTGGGCGGCATCTCCACGGGCCAGCCCATCGTCTGCCGCTTCGCCGTCAAGCCGACCTCGTCGATCCTCACGCCGCGCATGAGCGTGACCCGCGACAACCGCGACGTCGACCTCGTCACCAAGGGGCGCCACGACCCCTGCGTCGGCATCCGCGCCGTGCCGGTCGCCGAGGCCATGATGGCGTGCGTGCTCGCCGATCACTATCTGCGCCACCGGGGACAGGTGGGCGAGCGGCGTTGAGCCCGCGCCACGCCGCCGTGTCCGCCAACGCGACCTGAGAGCTTTGCCCGTGCCCCACACCCATGTCACGCAGGCCATCGAGGCCTATGCCCGCGGCGAGATCGTCGTCGTCACCGACGACGACGATCGCGAGAACGAGGGCGACCTCGTCGTCGCGGCCTCCCTCTGCACGCCCGAGAAGATGGCCTTCATCGTCCGCAACACCTGCGGCATCGTCTGCGCCCCCCTGACGGGCGCCGAGGCACGGCGCCTGCGTCTCGACCCCATGGTGGCGGCCAACGACGCACCGCTCGGCACCGCCTTCACCGTGACGGTGGATGTCAAGCACGGCCTCACCACCGGCATCTCGGCGGAGCAGCGCTGCAACACCGTGCGGGCGCTCGCCAACGGCAACATGGGCGAATCGGACTTCGTGCGCCCCGGCCACGTCTTCCCGCTCATCGCCAAGGATGGGGGCGTGCTCATGCGCTCGGGGCACACGGAAGCCGCCGTCGACCTGTGCAAGCTCGCCGGCCTGCCGCCCGTGGGCGTGATCTGCGAGCTCGCCAACGATGACGGCACCGTGATGAAGGGCCCGCAGATCACCGCGTTTGCGGAGCTGCACGACCTCCGGCGCGTGTCGGTCGCCGACCTCATCGCCTATCGCCAATCCCGCGAGAAGCTGGTGGAGCGCGTCGGAACGTTCCCGGTCACGACGGAGGCCGGCGCGATGACGGGCTACGCCTACACCACGCCCTTCGAGACCGTGCAGCAATTCGCCTTCGTGTACGGCGACATCGGCGACGGGCGCGACGTGCTGGTGCGCCTGCACCGCTCCAACGTAGTGGCCGACGTGATCGAGGGCGGACGCCAGATCGAGGCGGTCAAGCGCCGCTTCGTCCAGGAAGGCCGGGGGATCCTCGTCTACCTGCGCGACGGCTCCGCGGGTGTGCCGCTCCAGTCCTACGCCGAGGAGGGCGCGGAGGCCCAGCGCGTGCGGGCCTGGCGCGAAGTGGGGCTCGGCGCCCAGATCCTGCGCGACCTCGGCGTCGTCTCGATCCGGAACCTCGCGACCTCGTCCCGGGCCTATGTCGGCCTGTCGGGCTTCGGGATCGAGTTTCTGGGAGATGAGCGCCTGGAGGGATGACGCGAGCAGGACCGCGTTGTTCGCGCTCCATCGAAAGGGCGGGACCATGGAGATGTCGCTCCCGCGGATTGCGAACATCGGGGACGGCATAGGGTCGATGAGCGGGGGCCGTACCCCTTGCTCGCCCGTACCGGGAGCGAATGCCGATTGAACACCCTTGGGTTGCACTGCATATTCAGTGGATGGGCGAGAACGACCACACGATCTGGGATGACCTGAAGAACGACAGGAACATCAATGATCGCAAAATCGACTTCGCTGATCTCGATGGTATGTTCGATGGACGCTTCGCCATCGTGACCGAAGACACGAGACATGATTACGGCGAGCGACGGTTCAATATGCTCGCCGAGATCGGTGGACTGATCCTGAATGTCACTTTCACGAAACGGCCACCCAAGAACCGAATTATTTCAGCGCGGATCGCGAGCCGAAAGGAAAGGAGGGCGTACCATGCCAAGTCACAAGACCGCTAAGGCTCCCCCTGGCCGCACGAATTGGGAAGCTCTCAGGGCCATGTCCGACGACGAGATCGAACGGATGGCCGCCGAAGACGAAGACAATCCGGCCACCGATGAAGCGCATTGGACGAATGCGACCGTGATCCTGCCGTCCGGCAAAGCCTCCATGCATGTCACCGTCGACCAGGACGTCGTGGAATTCTTCAAGCGCGACGGCCAAGGCTATCAGGCCCGCATGAACGCGGTGCTGCGCCGGCACATGGAAGCGCAGCAGGGCAAGAAGGCCGGATCGTAGCCGCGTCCGGCGTGATCCGGCGGCCCCTCAGCGCCCCATCAACGCGTCCATGTGGGCGGCCACCGACAATCCGAGGCCCTTGAGGCTGTAGCCGCCCTCCAGCACCGAGACGACGCGGCCGCCCGCGTGCTTCTCGGCGATCTCCATGACCCGCCGCGTGGCCCAGCCGAAATCCGCCTCGTCGAGCTGGAGATGGGCGAGGGGATCGAGGCGATGGGCGTCGAAACCCGCCGAGATCACGATGAGGTCGGGGGCGAAGGCGTCCAGCCGGCGCAGGATCCCGGCCTCGAAGACCTCGCGGAACCGCGCGCCGCCATCGCCGGCGCGCAGGGGCACGTTGACGATGGTGTCGTGGTTGCCCCGCTCCGAGGCCGCGCCCGTGCCGGGATAGAGCGGCATCTCGTGGGTCGAGGCGTAGAGCACGCTGGCATCGTCCCAGAAGATGTCCTGCGAGCCGTTGCCGTGGTGGACGTCCCAATCGACGAGGGCGACGCGGGTGGCGCCGTGCGCCTGCCGGGCATGGCGGGCCGCGATGGCGGCGTGGTTGAACACGCAGAACCCCATGGCCTGCATGCGCTCGGCATGGTGCCCGGGCGGACGCATGGCCACGAAGGCGTTGCGGCATTCGCCCTTCATCACCGCGTCGACGGCGTGGACCGCGCCGCCGACGCCGCGCAGGGCCGCCTCGATGGTGCCGGGCGAGAGCAGGGTGTCGCCGTCGATCTGGACGAAGCCCTCGCGGGGAGCGGCCTCGATGAGCGCCTGCACGTAGGGCACCGGATGGACCAGGGTCGGCACCGCCGGATCGGCGAGGGGCGCGAGCCCGCGCACGAGGCCGGCGAATCGCTCGTCCTCGAGAACCCGGTCCACGGCGCGGATGCGCTCGGCGCTCTCCGGGTGCCCCGCCGGCATGGCGTGGTCGAGGGCGGCGGGATGGCTCACGTACAGCGTCGTCACATCATCCCTCCCGAGCGGGTGCCCGCCGTTGTCGTTGCAGGGAGGCAACAGGCGATGCAATTGCGCCACGTCTTCGCTGCGTGACCCTCCGCTGGGATGCGCGCTCGGGTTAGGTTGCGCAAGACCTCATCAACCAAGTTTGTGTCGGGCCGGGTTTCCGGCACGACGTGGGCACGCCGACAGGCCCGTTCCATGCGCGCACTTCCCCGCCTCCTCGCCCTCGTGGGTGCCCTGTCCCTGGGCGCCTGCAACACGCAGACCGCCAACGTCGCCGCGCCGGGGGTGACGCAGACGGCCGCGGCGACGCCCGTCGCCCTCACGGGCGAGGCCCGTGACAAGGAGTGGATGAAGCTGGCCCCGAGCGCCGTCATCGACCCGAAGATCGCCCGCGCCACCGTCGATTACCCGACCCGGGAGGCCCCCGGCACCGTGATCGTCGTCACGAAGGAGCGGCGGCTCTACTTCGTGCTGCCCGACGGCAAGGCCGTGCGCTACCCCGTGGCCGTCGGCCATGCGGGCATGGCCTGGGCCGGCACGGCGGAGGTCGACCGCAAGGGCGAGTGGCCGGACTGGAACCCGCCGCCCGAGATGCTGGCCCGCCGGCCCGACCTGCCCAAGCGCCTGGAGGGCGGCCCGACGAGCCCCATCGGCGCGCGGGCCCTCTACCTCGCCGAGGGCAAGAAGGACACGCTGTTCCGCATCCACGGCACCAACGAGCCGGAGAAGATCGGCCAGGCGGTGTCCTCCGGCTGCATCCGCATGCTCAACGCCGACGTGGTCGACCTCTACGACCGCGTGCCCATCGGCTCGAAGGTCATCGTGCGGTGATCCCGAGGGTTGGACATCTTTCGATAAGTCTCATTCGTGATCAGGCTTTAACCTGAACGTCGATTCAGATTTGTCCGTTAACTGCTTGAAGCCTCCCGGCCCGCATAGTCCAACCATAGACACGGGCAAAGACCGGCAAAGACGAGCCGGGGAGGAATCAAGAGATGATCAACCATTCGCTGCAGCTCTTCTGCGACCGCACCGTGGCCGCCGGCCGCATCACCGCCGCCGACGTCCAGACCCTGATCCGCGACGTGATTCCGGACGGCCTGTTGCACGCGGACGAAGCCGACATGCTCATCGCCCTCGACCGGGCCGTGCCGGTCAGCGACGCGTCCTACGCCGATGCCGTCAGCGCCGCCGTGGTCAACTTCGCCGTCTGGGGCGAGCGCCCCACCGGCTACGTCGATGCGGAGATCGCCCGCTGGCTCGTCGGTTCCCTGCGCAGCGATGCAGGCCCCACCGCGCTCGCCGCCCGCATCGCCATGGACGTGATCCGCGAGGCCGAGACGAGCCACGACATCCTCGTCGCCTTCGCCCTCTTCGCCAATGCCCGCACCGGCAAGAGCCGCGACAAGGTCGAGGAGCTCCTCGCGGCCGCGTGACGTCGCCCCGACGACATCGGCGGGACGCCCGACGACGGACGGAACGGACCCGGACTTCCCGCACGCGCCGGGCCTCGATGTCGGCGCCGACAGGATTGTGCGGCATCCGAAACCCGTCAGCTTCCCGAAGCCGCATAACTGCTTTATCGGATGCGAGCTTGGGCGTTCATCGCGCCACGACCTTTCCGATTGAATACAGAGTGCGCGGACCGATGTTCGAAAAGATCCTGATCGCGAACCGTGGCGAGATCGCCTGTCGCATCATCAAGACCGCCCGGCGCATGGGCATCAAGACGGTCGCGGTCTATTCGGACGCCGACCGGGACGCGGTGCATGTCGCCATGGCGGACGAGGCGGTGCATATCGGCCCCGCGCCGGCGGCGCAGTCCTACCTCCTCATCGAGAAGATCATCGACGCCTGCAAGCAGACCGGCGCCCAGGCGGTACATCCGGGCTACGGCTTCCTCTCCGAGCGCGAAGCGTTCCCGCGCGCGTTGGAGGCCGCCGGCATCGTGTTCATCGGCCCGAACCCGGGCGCCATCGCCGCCATGGGCGACAAGATCGAATCGAAGAAGGCCGCCTCCGCCGCGAAGGTCTCCACGGTGCCGGGCTTCCTCGGCGTCATCGAGAGCCCTGAGCACGCCGTTACCATCGCCGACGAGATCGGCTATCCGGTGATGATCAAGGCGTCGGCCGGCGGCGGCGGCAAGGGCATGCGCATCGCCTACTCCTCCGACGAAGTCGCCGAGGGCTTCGCCCGCGCCAAGTCCGAGGCCGCCTCGTCCTTCGGCGACGACCGGGTGTTCGTCGAGAAGTTCATCACCGATCCGCGCCACATCGAGATCCAGGTGATCGGCGACAAGCACGGCAACGTGATCTACCTCGGCGAGCGCGAGTGCTCGATCCAGCGCCGCAATCAGAAGGTCATCGAGGAGGCGCCGTCGCCGCTCCTCGACGAGGCGACCCGTAGGAAGATGGGCGAGCAGGCCGTGGCCCTGGCGCGTGCCGTGGCCTACGATTCCGCCGGCACCGTCGAGTTCGTGGCCGGCCAGGACAAGTCGTTCTACTTCCTCGAGATGAACACCCGTCTGCAGGTGGAGCACCCCGTCACCGAGATGATCACCGGCCTCGATCTGGTCGAGCTGATGATCCGCTCCGCCTACGGCGAGGCCCTGCCGCTCAAGCAGGCGGACGTGAAGCTCAACGGCTGGGCCGTCGAGAGCCGCGTCTACGCCGAGGATCCCACCCGCAACTTCCTGCCCTCCATCGGGCGGCTCACCACCTACCGGCCGCCGACAGAGGGCAAGTTCGGCGACGCGATCGTGCGTAACGACACCGGCGTGGAGGAGGGCGGCGAGATCGCGATCCACTACGATCCGATGATCGCCAAGCTCGTCACCTGGGCGCCGACCCGGGCGCAGGCCATCGAATCCCAGGGCGAGGCGCTCGACGCCTTCGCCATCGACGGCATCCGCCACAACATTCCGTTCCTGTCGGCCCTGATGGCGCATCCGCGCTGGCGCTCGGGCAACATCTCCACGGGCTTCATCGCCGAGGAGTTTCCGGAGGGCTTCTCCGCCCCCGAGCCCAAGGGCGAGATCGCCCAGATCATGGCGGCGGCGGCGGCGGCCATCGACCACAAGCTCAATACGCGCAAGCGCGGCATCTCCGGCCAGATGCGCGATCCGGCCCTGCTCCACTTCGAGCGCGACCGCGTCGTGGTCCTGGCCGGGGAATCCCATCCCGTCACCGTCGATGCCGTCGGCGGCACGCTCATCGTCACGGGCGCGGATGGAAACACCTGGCCCGTCCAGAGCGACTGGCGCCCGGGCGAGCCCGTGTGGCAGGGCGAGATCGCCGGCAAGCGCGTGGCCATGCAGGTGCGCGGCCTCCTCAACGGCGTCGCGCTCCAGCACGCCGGCGCGGCGGCGGAAGCCCGGGTCTACACCCGGCGCGAAGCCGAACTCGCCGCCCTGATGCCCGTGAAGGTCGATGCCGGTTCCGGCAAGCAGGTGCTCTGCCCGATGCCCGGCCTAGTGAAGGCGATCCTGGTCAAGGAAGGCCAGGAGGTGAAGAACGGCGAGGCGCTGGCCATCGTCGAGGCGATGAAGATGGAGAACGTCCTGCGCGCCGAGCGCGACGCCACCGTCTCGAAGATCGCGGCGAAGGAGGGCGACAGCCTCGCCGTCGACGCGGTGATCCTCGAGTTCGCCTGAGGTCGGGCGGCGCGTGCCGCTCTACTTCGCCTACGGGGCCAACATGGACGCGGCCGCCATGGCCGCGCGCTGCCCGGGCTCGCGCCTGATCGGGCAGGGGCGGCTCAACCGCCACCGGTTCATCGTCATGCGCGAGGGCTACGCCTCGGTGGTACGCGATCCGCGCGCCACCGTGTGGGGCGTGGTGTGGGAGCTGGCCCTCGCCGACGTGCCGGCGCTGGATCGCTACGAGGGGGTCGCGGGGGGCCTCTACACGAAGGCCTACCAGCCCATCACCCTGAAGGGCGGGGCCAAGCGCGCCCTGATCTACCTCGGCGGTAGCAGCGCCCAGGGCGCGCCGCGCCCGGGCTACCTCGAATCGGTGCTGGCGGCGGCGGACGCGGCGCAACTGCCCGCCCCCTACATCATGGAACTGCGCGGCTGGCTGCGGGGCCGGGCGGCCTGAAACGGCGGGTGGCGGGAATCGGATCATGGGTCGGATCAGAACCGTCGAGGCAATCGTTCACGGCCGCGTCCAGGGCGTCGGCTACCGGTTCTGGACGAAGGGCGAGGCCGAGCGGCGGGGCCTGTCCGGCCACGTGCGCAACCGGCCCGACGGCACCGTGGCGGCGATCTTTTCGGGGGAGGCGGAGGCCGTCGCCGGCATGCTCGCCGCCTGCCGGCAGGGTCCGCCGGGGGCTCGGGTGACCGATGTGGTCGCACGCGACGGTCCTGCACCGGCCCCCGGCTTTCACATCCTGTACGACTGAAACGGGGACCCGGCGGCGGCCCTGGACAGGGAACCGCCTTCCACGTTAGCGCCGGGTCGGTCGCGATCGGCCCGGCATCAGGCGCACCCGATGATCACGGCGGACTTCTCCTACCTCGATTTCGCGGCCCTGTGCTTCTTCGTGGCGGCCTGGGCCGGCTACGGCATGGCGGTGTCGCGAATGCGCGGCCGGCGCACGAGCCTGAGCCAGATCATGAACCGGCAGCGCGAGGTCTGGGCGGAGCAGCTCATCCACCGCGACAACCGGGTGGTGGACACCACCATCAACGCCTCGCTCCAGAACGGTACGGCGTTCTTCGCCTCGACGTCGCTCATCGCGCTCGGCGGCGTCCTCACCCTGTCGCGCTCGGGCGACGACGTGCTGACCCTGTTCGGGGCCCTGCCGTTCGGGGCCGTCGCCACGCGGACGACCTGGGAGATCAAGGTCGCGGGCCTGGCGGTGGTGTTCATCTACGCCTTCTTCAAGTTCTCCTGGGCCTACCGGCTGTTCAATTACGGGGCGATCCTGCTCGGCACCGTGCCGCCCAAGGGCTCGAACGCCAGCATGGCGGAGATGCAGCGGGCGGCGCGGCGCGCGGCGGCGATGAACATCGCGGCCGGCTCCCACTTCGCGCGCGGGCAGCGGGCGTTCTTCTTCGCCTTGGCCTATCTCGGCTGGTTCGTGAGCCCGGTACTGCTGTTTCTCACCACCACGGCGGTGGTCTGCGTGATGTGGCGGCGTCAGTTCAGTTCGAAAATCCGCGCCGCCCTCCTGGCGCAGGACGACGGGACAGGGCAGGGGTTGGAGCCATGACCAATCCGAAGAAACCACCCCGCAAGACCGCTATCGCCCGGGCCGCCGCCGCCAAGGCCCTCGAGGGCAAGAAAACCGCCGCCAAGAAGGCGGCCGGCAAGAAGGCGGGCGAGACGCCCGGCGCGAAGGCGCCGCCGGTCGCGAAATCGGCGGCCCCGCAGCCCCCCGCGCCGTCGGTCCGCAAGGGCCCGAGCGAAGAGCTCATCGCCGAGACCATCCTGCGCCTGCTCGCCGAACGCGGTCCCGGCAAGACCGTCTGCCCCTCGGAAGTGGCCCGCGACATCGGCGGCCCCCAGCCCGAGGTGTGGAGCCCGATGATGCAGCCGGTGCGCCGCATCGCCGTGCGGATGACCAAGGCCGGGCAGATCCGGATCCTGCGCAAGGGCAAGCCGGTGGAGGACGTCGACGATTTTCGCGGCATCTACCGGCTGGCGCTGCCGTCCGCCGAAGTCGATTCCCCCGAAGTCGATCCGACGGGTACCGACGACGCCTGAGGCGCCGGCATCCACACATCGGTGTAGCCGGCGAGCCGATAGGCCACGAGGCCGATCCACTCCTTGACGACGACGTCGAGGAGGGCGAGCCCGTCGGAGGCGAAGCTGTTGAAGCGGACCGCGTCGCGCGGGCCGGCCGTGCGGTAATCGACGGGGTAGGCCGCCACGGTGAAGCCGGCTGCCCGGAAGCAGCCTATGGCGCGGGGCATGTGCCAGGCCGAAGTGACGAGGAGCCAGCGCTCGCCGGGCTTCGGCTTGACGAGGGCGGCGGTCAAGGCCGCGTTCTCGTGGGTGTTGCGCGAACGGTCCTCCAGGATGAGGCGGGTGCGCGGCAGGCCGAGGCCGTCGGCGGTGCGCCCGACGACCTCGGCTTCCGAGACCTCGCCCGGACGCAGCGCGGCGCTCCCGCCCGTGAAGGCAAGACGCGCCTCCGGATAGCGCCGGGACAGGGCGACGAGGGCGATCTGGCGCTCCCCGGCGTCGTTGACGACGAGCTGATCGCGCGCGGCCGACAGGCGCGTCTCGATGGCGCCGCCGAGGACGACGATGCCGGCGACGGGGGTGCCGTCGTCGACGAAGGCCGGGAAGCGGTCCTCCAGGGGCAGGGCGACCCAGAGGGCGAGGGGCGAGAAGCCCGCGACCAGAAGCCCGAGGCCCGCCGCCAGGGCGAGCCCGCGCCCGAACCGGCGCCAGCGCCCGACCAGAGCCAGGAGAACGCCCGCGACCGCGGCCAGGATCAGCGCGTTGGATGGCGTGACGACGAAGAAGATCAGCTTCGAGAGCGGGAAGAACATGGCGGGCGAGCGGCCTTCAGGGGAGGGAACGCGAGGCGCGGACCGGCCTCATGCCTTCGGGATCGGCGGGTAGGCGTGGACACGGCCCTGCGGGTCCTCGACCCGCCAGCCGGCCGCCGTGGCGCGCAGGTAGTCCGGCCCCACCGGCACCTTGCCGTGGCCGCCGGGGATGTCGAGGACGTAGAGGGGCTGGGCGAGGCCCGAGAGCCGGCCGCGCAGGTGCCCCATGAGGGCGCGCCCCTGCGCCAGGTCCGTGCGCAGGTGGCCGGTGCCGGGCGCGAGATCGCCGTGGTGGAGATAGTACGGCTTGATCCGGTGCTCCACGAAGGTCCGCATCAGGAGCCCGAGGGTGTCGGGGTCGTCGTTGACGCCGGCGAGCAGCACCGTCTGGCTCACCAGGGGGATGCCCGCATCGACGAGGCGGGCGATGGCTTGCGCCGCCGCGGGGGTGAACTCGCGCGGATGGTTGGCGTGGAGCGCCACGAACACCGCGCCGCCGAACTGCTTCAGGGCCGCGACGAGATCGTCGGTGACCGTCGAGGGGTCGACCACCGGCACGCGGGTATGGAAGCGCAGCACCCGGACGTGCGGGATCGCCCGCAGGGCCCGGGCGATCCGGGCGAGGCGCCGGGGGGCGAGCGCGAAGGGATCGCCCCCCGTGACCACCACCTCCCAGATCTCCGGCCGGCCGGCGATGTAGGCGAAGGCCGCGTCGAGTTCGGCTTCGCTCAGGGTGCCGAGCCCCTCGGGGCCGACCCGCTCGCGGCGGAAGCAGAACCGGCAATAGACGGGGCAGACGTGGAGGGGCTTCAGCAGCACCCGGTCGGGATAGCGGTGGACGAGGCCGGTGAGCGGGCTGTGGGCGTCGTCGCCGATGGGGTCGGCATCCTCCTCGGGCCGGGTCGCGAGTTCCTCCGCACGCGGCACGAACTGGCGCGCGATGGGATCGTGGGGATCGCTCCCGTCGATGAGGTCGGCGAGATCCGGCGTCACCGAGACGGCGTAGCGCGCCGCCACCGCCTCCAGGGCGGGCAGGGTCGCCGCGTCGACGAGGCCGGCCCGCGCGAGGGCGGCGGGGCTCTTCAGGGGGCGGTTCATGGCCTTCCCCCCGTGACGGGCGTCCACAGCACGTCCTCGATATGGGGGGCGCCGACGCAGAGCATCACCAGGCGGTCGAGGCCGAGGGCGATGCCGCCGGCCTCCGGCATGCGGGCGAGGGCGGAGAGGAACGCCTCGTCGATGGGGTAGCGCTCGCCGTAGACCCGCTCCTTCTCGTCCATCTCCAGGGTGAAGCGGCGGCGCTGCTCGTCCGGGTCGGTGAGTTCGCCGAAGGCGTTGGCGAGTTCGACGCCGCAGGCATAGAGCTCGAACCGCTCGGCCACGCGCGGATCGCGGGGACTCGGCCGGGCGAGGGCCGCCTCGCTCACCGGATACTCGCACAGGATCGTCGGGCGCCCGACGCCGAGCCCCGGCTCGATCCGGGCGACGAGGACGCGGCTGAAAAGGTCCGCCCAGGTGTCGTCCTCCGCCACCCGCAGGCCCGCCTGCGCGACGGCGGCCGCGAGCCCGTCGCGGTCCGTGCTCCCGTCCGGCGCCACCGTCGCGAGGAGGTCGATCCCGACCTCCGAAAAAGCCTCCGCCAGGGTCAGGCGCCGGAAGGGGGCGAACGGATCGGCCTCCCGGCCGCGATGGGTGAGAACCTGCGTCCCTGCCGTCTCGGCGGCGAGGGCCAGCACCTCGGCGCAATCGCGCATGAGGTCGGTGTAGTCCGCCCCGGCCCGGTACCATTCGAGCATCGTGAATTCGGGGTGGTGGAGGGGGCCCCGCTCCCGGTTGCGGAAGACGCGCGCGAAACTGACGATCCGGCATTCGCCCGCCGCCAGCAGGGTCTTGCAGGCGAATTCCGGCGAGGTGTGGAGGTAGAGCGGCCGGCCGGCGCCGTCGGCCCCGAGGATCTCCGTCGCGAAGGCGGAGAGATGCGCCTCGTTCCCGGGCGACACCTGAAGGCAGGCCGCCTCCACCTCGACGAAATCGGCGGCCGCGAAATGGCCCCGCAGGGCGGCGGTGATGCGGTTGCGCGCCATCAGGGCCGGACGCCGGTCGGCGTGGCGGTCCGGATGCCACCAGGGGGAGGGAGCGGTCATCGGGCGGGCCATACCACGGGCGCCCCCCCGCCTCCACGTCTCAACGCCCGTCAAGTCCTGCGGCTGGCAACGGGGCCACGGATAGGGTAGTGGCGGAACGACGATGTCGCTCCCGCGGACCCGAACCGCGACGGGGCGACCGACCCGTTTCTCGAGACACGAACAGGACCTGACCCCGTGAAGGTGATCGCTTCCACGCTCCGCAAGGGCAACGTCGTCGACAAGGATGGCAAGCTCTACGTCATCCTGACCATCGAGAACATCCACCCGGGCAAGGGCACCCCGGTGACGCAGCTCGACATGCGCCGCATCACCGACGGCGTGAAGGTGTCCGAGCGCTACCGCACCACCGAGTCGGTGGAGCGTGCCTTCGTGGAGGATCGCGAGCACACCTTCCTGTACGAGGATTCCGAGGGCTTCCACTTCATGAACCCCGAGACCTACGATCAGGTGGCGATCCAGAAGGACGTGATCGGCGATGCCGCGCCCTACCTCCAGGAGGGCATGAAGGTGATGGTCTCGATCCACAACGACGTCGCGCTCACCGTCGAGCTGCCCCAGCGCGTCGTCCTCGAGATCACCGAGACCGAGCCGGCCATGAAGGGCCAGACGGCGTCCTCGTCCTACAAGCCCGCGATCCTGTCGAACGGCGTCCGCACCGCCGTGCCGCCCCACATCTCGGTCGGCACCCGCGTTGTGATCATGACGGAAGACGGGTCCTACGTGGAACGCGCCAAGGACTGAGCCGTCAGGGTGGCGGAGCGGTCCCCTCCGCCGCCTCGTAGCAGCCCTGCGACAGGGCCTGCGCACGGGCCCGCTCCGCCACCGTGAAGGTCCGCTGCGATTGCGCCCAGAGGCCGTCGCGGCGGAACGCCCCGACGACGCAGCGCGCTGCCACCCGGCAGGCGGCGGCCTCGCCCCCCGTCGCGACGCAGTTGCGGGCGTAGGTGGCGCGAAACTCCGGTTCTCCCGCGCGCGGATGCGGCCCGGCGAGGGCGGCGATTCCGGAGAACAGCGCCAGCAGCACGGGCTGATGGACGAGATAGACCGCGAGGCTGTGCCGACCCGCCCAGGCGGCGATCCGCCCGGGCCCCCGCCCGGGCCGCCAGCGGTTGAGGCGGGTGCGTGCCAGGCGGGGCACGCCGAGGCGCCCGGCGACGATCCCCACCAGGACCAGTCCGAACCACGGGAACAGCGGCACGTAGTCGTTGGTCTGCGGCAACGTCCGTCCGAGGCCGAGGAAGAACAGCTCCGGCGCGTCGAGGACGCCCCCGCCCGTGACATGGGGGGCCGCGATCACGAGGACGGCGCAGAGGGCCGGGACCGCGATGGGCACGTACAGGAACGGCAGGGCCAGCACGCTCGCGAGGGCGATGCAGTGCAGGACGCCGAAGAACACGTAGCTCCCCGGAAACAGCGCGTAGGTCGCGGCCGTGACGGCGAGCGCCGCCCCGCCGATGCGCCCGACCCGCGCCAGCACGGCCCGGCGCCGGAGACCCGCCCCATGGGCGAGCACGAGACCGATCCCGACGAGGACGAGGAAGCTGCCGGCGATGAGATGGGCCGCGATCCGGCCCGGCGGCGTCAGCGCGTAGTTCTCCGGGGTCAGGCGGAGGTAACCGAGGTCCCAGGTGGCGTGGTAGGCGGCCATCGCCGTGAGGGCCGAACCCCTGGCGACGTCGAGGGCGTCGATCCGCGCGCGTGGCGGGGGAACGGGAGCCGCGTCGGACTCGGATGAAGAGGGCGCCATGCCGCTGGCCCTACCATCGAACCGCCGCCCCCGCGATCCCCTGTGGCACCGGCACCCGCGCGCCGAACAATGCAACGCGGATCGACCGACGCGGCCATCAATTGGGCTTCCGGAAGGTGACGACTTCGTTAATCTCCCATCCGGATCGCGTGGCGTGATTCGGTGTGGGTCGGTTGATGTCGGACGATTTCGGGGCGGGCTCCTACGGGGGGCATTCGGCTGATACGCACGCGGATGTCCGCACCGGCGAAGGCCTGGGCGGCGAGGTCCAGCGCCCCCTCGACCTCGTCGAGGTCTCCGGCCGCATCAAGTGGTTCGACGTCGCCAAGGGCTTCGGCTTCATCGTGCCCGACGACGGAACGGCGGACGTGCTACTGCACATCACCTGCCTGCGGCGCGACGGGCATCAATCCGCCAGTGAGGGCGCGCGCGTCGTCGTCGAGGCCACGGAGCGGCCGCGCGGCTGGCAGGCGTTCCGGGTGATCTCCCTCGATCAGTCCACCGCCCTGCATCCGTCCGAGCTGCCGATGCCGCGCACCCATGTCAGCGTCACGCCGACGAGCGGCCTCGAAACGGCGGTGGTGAAGTGGTTCAACCGCCTGCGCGGCTTCGGCTTCCTCAGCCGGGGCGACGGCACGCCCGACATCTTCGTCCACATGGAGACGCTTCGCCGCTACGGCATCGCCGAACTCAAGCCCGGCGAGACCGTTCTCGTCCGCTACGGCGACGGCTCGAAGGGCAAGATGGCGGCGGAAGTCCGCTTCCCCGACGGCGTGCTCCCCGCCTCCCACTGATACCGCCGTCGACGGCCCCGTCACCGACGAATGAGTCCCGCGTTGTCGAACATGCCAGCCATCCTGCGCGCGCTCTGCGCCCTCCTGTTCCTCGGCGCCGGCCTCCACGCCGCCCCGGCGCAGGACGCGGCCTCCGGCCCGACCGAACCCCTCACCATCGCGTCCAGGGCGGGGCGCCATGCCTTCGCCGTCGAGGTGATGCGAACCGATGCCGACCGCTCCCGCGGCCTGATGTACCGCCGCGCCATGGCGCCGGACCACGGGATGCTGTTCGACTTCCAAACCGCCGCCCCGGTGGCCATGTGGATGAAGAACACCTACCTGCCCCTCGACATGGTGTTCATCCGCGCGGACGGCACCATCGCCCGCATCGCGCAGAACACCGAACCGCTCTCCACCAAGGTCGTCCCGTCCGGCGAGGCGGTCCTGTCCGTGCTCGAACTGAACGCCGGAACCACGGCACGCCTCGGTATCCATGCGGGGGACCGCGTGGAACACGCCCTGTTCCGCAAGCCCTGACCCGTTCGATCGAACACAACGAGAACATCGCTTGACGCTCGAATCGATTCGAGCCAATGTTCCCTCATTGTTCTGAACGACGCGCCCTTCACCGACCGGGTGATTCGCGTGGCGCCGATGAGGGCATCATGATCGACCTGCATCCGGACGAAACCCGCGCGACCAGCGAAGCCCTGTTCGAGAACGCCGAATGGAGCGTGTCCGACGAGGGACTGGAGCATCGCGCGAGCGGCTACTTCATCGCCCGCGACCTGCTCGGGATGCGCCGGGGCGACCTGTGGGAATGGCCGCTGCACCTGTCGGAGAAGAGCTGGTGCCGGCCGCTGCCGTTCCGAGAGGCGTTCCTCGCGGCCCTCGGCGCCTTCGGGATCGCGCGGGACGCGGGTCTCGGGGCGTCTTTCGCCACCGGTTTCGGTCTGAAGGCCGGCCAGGGTCCCGTGCGGGCGGTTGAGGATTTCGTGGCTCTGGGCGATGTGATCCGCCCCAAGGCCCGCAAGCCCGCTGCCGTACGCAAGCGGAGCGCTTCGACGGAAATGCGTGGACATCATCGGCGCACCGGCATGCCCGTTCCGCCGCGCGCGGTCGACGCCCCCCAGCGCGCCGCCCAGTAAGGGGCGTTGCCCTCCGGTCGCTCGGCCCTAGATGCCGTCCGGGCACCGGAGAAGCGGCATGGCACAGGATCGCAACGGCAAGGCGGGTGTCGCGGACGGGCTCGAAGGCTTCCTGACGCCGCCTTTCTCCCGCCGCGGCTTCGTGATGACGAGCCTGATCTCGGGGTTGACCCTCGCCACCACCGCCGTCGAGGCGCAGGTGATCCACACGGACGCGACGGGCCTCGTGGCCGGCGAGGTCGGCATCCCGGCGGGCGACGGGCCGATGCCGGGCTACCGCGCCATGCCGGACGGGCCCGGGCCGTTCCCGGTGATCCTCGTCATCGAGGAGATCTTCGGCGTCCACGACTACATCAAGGATGTCTGCCGGCGTCTGGCGAAGGCCGGTTACTGCGCGGTGGCGCCGGAACTGTATGCCCGCCAGGGCGACCTCTCGACCATGACCGACGTCAAGGCGATCGTCCGCGACGTCATCTCGAAGACGCCCGACGCCCAGTGGATGGCCGATCTCGACGCCGCCGCCGCGTGGGCCGTCGCGGCTTCGAACGGCGACCCGTCGCGCCTCGCCGCCATGGGCTGGTGTCGTGGGGGGCGCGGGGTCTGGCTCTACGCCGCCCATCGACGCGACCTGAAGGCCGGGGTGGCGTGGTACGGCGCACTCGGCGGCGAACGCACGGCCCTCCAACCCCGCACGGCCGACGATGTCGCCGGTGAGATCAACGCGCCGATCCTCGCCCTCTACGGCGGCGCCGACACCGGCATCCCCGTGGCCTCCGCCGAGGCGGCGCGCGACAAGGCCCGGGCTGCGGGCAAGTCCGTCGATCTCGTGGTCTACCTGGACGCGCCGCACGGCTTCCACGCCGATTATCGGCCGAGCTATCGCCGCGAACCCGCCGAAGACGGCTGGGCCCGAGCCCTCGCTTTTCTCCGGGCGAACGGCGTGTGACGAGGATGGGGCAGGCGGGACGAGTGCGGCACGGTTGCTGCAACGACCGGAAAAACGCCCCATTCCGCGCCCGCAGGAACGACACATTCACCCAGTAGTTCACAATTCTGGCAATACGAGGATCGGCCCGCCATCCTGGCCTGAAGAGCGTTCCGGACCCATGAGTGCTGCACCTCCGTCGGACGCACGCCCCGTCATCCTCGTCGTCGAGGACGAGCCCGACGAGCGCTACCTCGCGGCCGAGATGCTCGAGGAGACCGGATTCCGGGTCATCGAGGCCGAGACCGCCGAGCGCGCCCTGGCGATCCTCAAGGACCGTGGCGACGAGGTCAGCGTCGTGTTCTCGGATGTCCGGACGCCGGGGCCCATCGGTGGATTCGAGCTGGCCCGCATCATCGGCGTCACCTGGCCCCGGGTGCGGGTTCTGCTCACATCGGGCGATGCCGGCGACCAGCCGAGCGATCTGCGGATGTCGGCGACCTTCATCCCCAAGCCGTGGCGCGCCGACGACATCCTGGCGTGGGTCCAGGAAGCGGCCGGCCGCCCGGCCGGAACGCAGGACAGTCCCGACGTGATCGGACTCGGCCGGCCGGACGCCCGGATCATCGTCGGCGAAGTAGAAACCTGATCACACGCGCACCGCTCGATCGGTGCTTTCGCCCGTGGGTGCCCTGCGGGGCCGGTGAAGCCCGATCGGCGTGATCGTCCGGGCAGGCCCCCGGGTGAGGCGGGAATGCCGCACTGCCCGGCAGCTTTCGCCCCGACGTCGCACGCGTCCCGTGATCTGCTATGTCTCGGCCATCGGTCCGCTGCCGTTCCGAACCCGTCCGTCGAGCACGCCATGCGCCTGAATGTCCGCCCCGGCCTCATCGCCGCCTGCCTGTGCACCCTCGCGGCCCTGCACGGTCCGGCTTCGGCCGCCGCGCCGCCGGTGCAACCGATGGACGGCCCGGGCGGGGTCGGCGATCGCACGGCCACCATCGTCAAGCGGGCTCTCGGCCGGGCGAATGCCTCGACCTTCGTCTTCCACAAGGCCGGCGCCGCGCCCGCCGGGGGCCGGCCCGTGGCGATCTTCCTCCACGCCTGGGGAGCACCGAACCCGCAGGCCTACGGTGCCTGGATCGATCACCTCGCCCGCACCGGCTACCTCGTGATGTTTCCGCGCTTCCAAGAGCTCAACCGGACGCGGCCGGCCGACGCGTCCGCCAACGCCGCCCGCCTGATCAAGGCCGCGCTGTCGGATCTGACCGAGGACGCCGACGCGAAGCCGGACGTGAAGCGCGTCGCCCTGATCGGGCATCTCGCCGGGGCGCCCATCGCCGCCAACATCGCCGCGGACGCGGTCGGGCAGGGCCTGCCCGTCCCGCGCCTCGTGTTCGCGATCATGCCGGGCGGGATCGCCAGCGACGCCAAGGCCCGGGGGATCGTCCTCCACGACCTGTCGAAGATCGCGCCCGAAACCCTCGTGGTGACGGTGATCGGGGACCGCGATGCCCGTGCGGCGGACCTGGCGGCACGCCGCCTGCTCCGAGAGGCGACCGCCGTGACGCCCGAGCGCAAGCTGTTCCTGCGTGCGCTGTCGGACGATCACGGCTTCCCGGCCCTCACCGCGACCCTGGCCTCGCCCGCAGGCGCTGACGCCGCGTATGACGGCGGTGCCCTGAAGCTGCCGCCCGAGCCCCCGCGCGACCCGAAGCAGCCGGCCGCGCCCTTCAAGTGGACGCCCGACATGGCGCTCACGGGCGAGCAGACGACCCTGGTCGCGCAGATCAACAACGCCCGCACGGACAGTCTGGACTACCTCGCCTACTGGAAGGCCTTCGATCTCGCCGCCACGGCCGCTTTCGGTGGCGCCGACGCGCAGGCCCTGAAGGGAAACCCGCGCCTCGGCGACATGGAGCGCTGGGCCGATGGCTGGCCGGTCAAGCGCCTCGTCGTCGAGACGCCGCGCCTGACGGCTCCGGCCCCCGTCACGGCCCCGGCCGCCCCCGCGGCGGGCCGCGCCAAGCCGAGCGCCCGCCGGCCCTGATCGCCCCGCCGCCCACCCTCGAACCGGTCTCGCCCCACCGATGAAGCTGTTCCACTCGCCCCTCTCGCCCTTCGTCCGGAAGGTCATGGTCGTCGCCCACGAGTTGGGCCTCGCCGAGGGCCTCGAACTCCTGCCGAGTGCCGCCCATCCGACGAAACGCGACGCCAACATCCTGGCGCTCCATCCCCTCGCACAGGTTCCGACCCTCATCACCGACGATGGCCGCGCCCTCGCCGACAGCCGGGTGATCTGCGAGTACCTCGATGCCCTCGGCGGGGGCGCCGTGTTTCCGCGATCCGGCCCGGCGCGGTGGCTCGCCCTCACCGACCAGTCCACGGCGGACGGCATCCTCGATGCCGCGCTCCTGACCCGCTACGAACTCACCGTGCGCGCCGAGGGCGAACGCTCGAGCGCCTGGATCGCCGGGCAGGCGGACAAGATCGAGAGCGCCCTGGATACGTTCGAGGCGGGGGTGGCGACCCTGGCGGAGCGGGTCGATATCGGCACCATCACGGTGGCCTGCGCCCTCGGCTACCTCGACCTGCGCTTGCCCGATCTGGCCTGGCGGCGACGGAGCCCGGACCTCGCGGCCTGGTTCGAGGACTTCGACGCGCGCCCGTCCATGCGGGCGACCCGACCGCCCGCGGTCTGACGCGTCGGCGTCACCGCACGGGGAAATCCTGGCGCAAGCCTTGCGACGCAGCATCCGGGTCAACCGGACGAATCGCCATGCCCGATTTCCTCGCCACCCTCCTGGCGGCCCTGGTCTTCTGCCTCGGCCTGATCGCCCTCAACGCCCTGACGCGCGTGGCCCTGCAGTGGCACGTCGCGCCGATGGATCTGGCCGAGAACGGAATGCTGCAATACGGACTCGCCGTGGCAGCCGCCGCCACGGTCTGGCGCCGGACCGTCCGGCCCCGGATCGCCTGAGCCGTCCGGCAGGGCTCGTCCGAACCGGTGAGCGCGCGACGCCGTCGCGCACCCACCGGTGCCACGGGTCCTAGAAGTAGGACTTGAGGGTACCCCGGCGGCGGACGTCGAGGGTGGCGCAGTGGAACGAGCCGCCGAACGGGCCGTAGGACAGGAACGGCGCCGGGATCGGATCGAAGCCCCAGTCCTTGAGGGCCTTGATCAGGGTCGGCTGGCTCTGGTCGACGACGATCTTCTTCTCGTCGATGGCGAGCACGTTGATCGAGGTCCAGGGCGAGCACATGGAGATCTTGCTCATGAAGCCCTCGACGGGGTCGGGGCGGGGCGCGATGAGCACGTCCCACTTCTTGAGCACCGCCGGCAGTTTCTCGACGTCGATGTAGTCCGGGTTCACCAGCACCTTGCCGGGGGCGAGCGGCATGAACGACGAATCGATGTGCATCGGCTGCGGGCAGCGGCTCTCGATCTCGTGGATGCGGAAGCCGGGGCCGAGGTGGCGGCGCAGCCACTCGATGCCCATCAGGTTCGTCACGTTGGAGCGGGTGACGAAGATGTCCCGGCCGCAGCGCACGAAGTCGGCGGCGTCGAACACCGGCTCGAACTCGTTCACGGTGAACTGCATCGGCTCGCCGGCCTTCAGGTTCGGCACCCGGTAATCGTAGTTGTAGAGTTCGTCCGTGAGCTGGGGACGCGGCGCGGAGGTCCAGCGCGCGCCATTGCGGAAGTATTCCTTGAACAGCGACCGGTAGGCGTCGCCCTCGAAGTAGCGCGAGCGCCAGCACATCGGGCTCTCGATGATCTCGTCGCCGATCACGAGGTACGGGTCGCGCGGGCAGGCGACGCAGAAGCCGCGCGAGGACCAGCGCGGCGCGCGGAACTTCTTCGAGAAGTCGATGCTGTCGGGGCGGCGGATCTTCACGCCCTCGCCGGCGAGGATGGAGATGAAGTTGTCGAGCTCCTGCTGGGCGAGCTTCTTCATGAACTTCGGGTACCGGAAGCCGGACGCGAACCGGTAGAACGGCTGCGCGGCGCGCGGCAGGTTGAAGATCACGGTCAGATGGTGTGTCGGAATGGTCGCACCGTCGAGACTTCCGACGATGACCTCCTCCAGGGGGTCCCATTCGTTCCAGGCCATCACCGGCGAGGCGGGCTTCGGTGTTCCCGGCACGCCGAGACCGGCGCTCGCGGTGCGGTCGCCACGACCGTCCCGGTCGACGGCCTCGCCCGCCGTGATGTGTGATTCGCGGTCCATGATCCGTACCCCTGTCGCGCGTCCGGCGGGTGCTTTTCCGGGGCTTCGCCCCTGTGCCGCTTTGGTCCGCACTGTGTCTATCGGGTGATAGACAACGGTTCCCAAAGCTGCAACTTCCGATGACGTTCTTCGCTTCCGGCGGTCTTCTGACCCGGAAACACGGCGGGATTTCAGCAGAGATCGGCCGAACCGACGTCCGAAAGGGGACCATGAAGCGTTTGACGACATTGGCCCTGATCGTCGGTCTCTGCACGGTCGTCGGTCTGTTCCTGTCCTCCGGCCTCGAAGACGTTGCGGCCGCCGTGGTCAGCGCCGGATGGGGCGCCCTCGTCGTCGTGCTCGCCCGCGCGGTGGCCGTCGCCTGGGCGGGTCTCGGCTGGTTCGTGATCTTCCCGCGCGCCGAGCGCCCGTCCCTGCGCGACAGCGTCGTCCTGCGCTTCGTGCGCGAGGGCATCAACACCCTGCTGCCCGTGGCCCAGGTGGGCGGCGACTTCGTCGCCGCGCGCCTCCTGACGAAGCGCGGTGTCTCGGGCGGCGTCGCCGGGGCCAGCATGTTCGTCGACCTGATGACCCAGGCGGTCACCCAGTTCCTGTTCACCGTGGCCGGCGTCGCCCTGCTCGCCTGGCTCGCCGGGGACGGCCCCATCGTCCGCACCGTGGCCGGGGGCCTCGCCGTCGCCGCCCCGGCGCTCGCCGCTTTCTACCTCATTCAGCGCCGCAGCGGCCACAAGGTGATCCAGGGGCTGGTCAGCCGCTTCGCCGGCTCGCGGGAATGGCGTGCGCTCGGCGCCATCGACGTGCTCTACGAGGCCCTCAAGCGCCTCTATGCCAATCACGGGCGGGTGGCCGGCGGCATCGGCATCCACCTCGTCGGCTGGCTCATCGGCACCATCGAGGTCTACGTCTGCCTGCACTTCATGGGCTATCCCGTGAGCTTCCTCGAGGCCGTGGTGATCGAAAGCCTGGCCCAGGCGGTGCGCGGCGCGGCCTTCGCCGTGCCGGGCGCCCTCGGGGCGCAGGAGGGCGGCCTCATCGCCCTGTGCGCGATCTTCGGCATCCCGGCCGAGGCGGCTTTGGCCCTCTCCCTCGTCAAGCGCCTCGCCGATCTCCTCGTCGGGGTCCCGGGCCTCCTCGCCTGGCATGCCCTCGAGGGAAAGGGCGGCCCGGCCCCGGACGGGGACGCGGTGGCGCCCCGCCACGTGCCGCCGCACGCCGCGCCGGTGGTGGTTCCCTATGGCAACGATCGCGGGACGACGCTCCTGCGCCCCGTCGACGGCGACCTGGGGGACCTGAAGAAGTGCGCCTGATCCCCGTTCTCCGCGCCGGCCTCGTCGCCGGCCTGCTCTGCGTCGGCATGACCGCGCGGGCCGCCGACGATCCGGCGGTCGGCGCCGTCCGCACCCTCTACGCCGGCTTCGAGTCCGCCCTGAAGGGCGGCCCCGGCGACGTCCGCACCCGGGCCGCGGCCATCGGGCCGACCCTGACGGACCTCGTCGACTTTCCCGCCATGGTGCGCGTGGCCGTCGGCCCCCGATGGGCCGGGTTCACCCCCGAGCAGCAGGGCGCCCTCACCGAGGCCTTCGGCCGGTATTTCATCGCGACCTACGCCACCCGCCTGGCGCAGGCCGCCGGCGGGACGTTCACGGTGAAGCCCGAGAGCGAGGCGCGCGGCCCCAACCGACTCGTCCAGAGCGAGGCGGCCAACGCCGACGGCGATTCCTCCCAGGTCGACTACCTCGTCGGTCCCGGCAACCGCATCCAGGACGTCTACCTCAACGGCAACGTCAGCGAGGTCGCCGCCCTGCGCGGCAGCTTCGCAGATCCCCTCAAGGCGGGGGGCGCCGACGGGCTGCTCGAATTCCTGCGCGAACGCACGACCGGAATGCTCGCCGCCAAACCGGCGCCTTAGAGTCCGGTCACAGCCGGGCCACCACCGACGTAACGACCTTCGCGCCGCTCTCCTCGCGGCACTCTCACGAGCCCCGTGACCGAGCGATGCCCACCATGGACCTCATCTGGCTCTCGCATCTCCTGCTGTTGCTCGCGCTGGCCGGCTGCGTCTACGGTCTCGCCGCCGCGGCCCTCGCGGGCCGGTTCGCCCGGCGCCCGGCGCCCGTCCTCGCGGGCGCGGTACCGTCGGTGACGATCCTCAAGCCGCTCTGCGGCATGGAGCCGAACCTCTACGAGAACCTCGAGACCTTCTGCCGGCAGGCCTATGCCGGCCCCGTGCAGGTGGTGTTCGGCGTCCAGAACGCCGCCGATCCGGCCATTGCCGTGGTGCGCCGCCTCGCGGAGGCCCATCCGGCCCTGCGCCTCGACCTCGTCGTCGACGCGCGCCAGCACGGCTCCAACCGCAAGGTCTCGAACCTCATCAACATGTCGGGCTCCATCGCCCACGAGGTGGTGGTGCTGGCCGACAGCGACATGGTGGTGAAGCCCGACTACCTCGCCCGCATCGTCGCCGAGCTGAGCCAGCCCGGCGTCAACGGCGTCACCTGCCTCTACCACGGCGTGCCCGCGCACCGGGGCATCTGGGCCCACCTCTCGGCGCTGGCCATCGACGTGCAGTTCCTGCCAAACGTGGTGATGGGCACGTCGCTCGGCCTCGCCAAGCCCTGCTTCGGCTCCACCATCGCGTTCACCACGAAGGCGCTCGCCGGGATCGGCGGCTTCGAAGCGTTCCGGGACGATCTCGCCGACGACTACGCCATCGGCGAGGCCCTGCGGGCCGGCGGCGGCCTCGTCGCCATCCCGACCTTCACCATCGGCCATACCTGCGTCGACACGGATCTCGCCGGCCTGTGGAGCCACGAGCTGCGCTGGAACCGCACCATCCGCAACGTCGATCCGGCGGGCTATGCCGGCTCCATCGTCACCCACGCCTTCCCCCTTGCCCTCATGGGCGCCCTGATCCCGGGGGCGGGCAACCACGCCCTGGCGGTGGCCGCCCTCGCGCTCGCCTGCCGCATCGTCCTGTGCGTGCGCCTCGAGCGGGCGTTCGGCCTCGCCTCGCACCCGTACTGGCTGTTGCCGATTCGCGACATCCTCTCCTTCATGAACTTCACCTGGAGCTTCGTGTCCGGTGCGGTGACATGGAAGGGCCACGATTATCGGGTGGTTGCGGATGGCACACTGATCCCCGAGCGAAGCCTCGGCCACGATGCTGGTGCATCCTCGCTTTGACCTTCGCTTCTAGCTTCTTCGCCCGCCCCGTTCCTTCTCGCTGAGGCCTTGAACCCCATGCGCACGCTCTTCCTGCAGGCTCCCACCTTCGACGGCTTCGACGGCGGCGCCGGCTCCCGCTACCAGGCCAAACGCGAGATCAAGTCGTTCTGGTACCCGACCTGGCTCGCCCAGCCGGCGGCCCTGGTGCCGAACTCGAAGCTCATCGACGCGCCCCCGCACAACATCAAGCTCGCCGAGATCGTGGCCCAGGCCAACGACTTCGACCTCGTGGTGCTCCACACCTCGGTGCCGTCGTTCAAGTCCGACGTGAAGACCGTCGAAGCCCTGAAGGCCGCCAATCCGAAGCTCATCGCCGGCCTCATCGGCGCCAAGGTGGCCGTCGACGCCGCCGGCGCCATGGCCCAGGCGCCCTGCATCGATTTCTGCGCCCGCAACGAGTTCGACTTCACCGTCAAGGAAGTCGCCGACGGCACCCCGATGTCGGAGATCAAGGGCCTGTCCTACCGGGACGCCAACGGTGTCGTGATCCACAACGTCGATCGCGAGATCATGACCGACATGGATCAGTTGCCCTTCGTCACGAGCGTGTACAAGCGCGACCTCCAGATGGAGAAGTACTTCATCGGGTACCTCAAGCACCCGTACATCTCGTTCTATTCGGGCCGGGGCTGCAAGAGCCGCTGCACCTTCTGCCTGTGGCCGCAGACTGTTGGTGGACACACCTACCGCACCCGTTCGGTGGCGCATGTCATCGAAGAGATCAAATATTGTCTCAAGGAATTCCCTCAAACAAAAGAATTCTTCTTCGACGACGACACCTTCACGGACAACCTTCCGCGCGCGGAAGAGATCGCCCGTGAGCTGGGCAAGCTCGGCGTGACCTGGTCGTGCAACGCCAAGGCCAACGTGCCCCGCGAGACCCTGAAGGTCCTCAAGGAGAACGGCCTGCGCCTGCTCCTCGTCGGCTACGAGTCCGGCAACCAGCAGATCCTGAACAACATCAAGAAGGGCATGCGCGTCGAGGTGGCGGAGAAATTCACCAAGGATTGCCACGACCTCGGCATCGCCATCCACGGCACCTTCATCGTCGGCCTGCCGGGCGAGACCAAGGAGACGATCCAGGAGACGATCGCCTTCGCCAAGCGCATCAACCCGCACACGATCCAGGCGTCCCTGGCCGCGCCCTACCCGGGCACCTTCCTGTACAAGCAGGCGGTGGAGAACGGCTGGCTCGACGTCGCCAACGCCGAGCTCGTCGACGAGAACGGCGTTCAGATCGCGCCGCTGCACTACCCCCACCTGTCGCATTCCGAGATCTTCGCGGCGGTGGAGGAGTTTTACCGGAAGTTCTACTTCCGCGCGCCGAAGATCGCCTCCATCGTTTCGGAGATGGTCCGCTCACCCGACATGATGAAGCGCCGCTTGCGCGAGGGCGTGGAGTTCTACCGCTTCCTGAAGGAGCGTCAGGGCACCGCCAAGGCCGCGTAAGCAGGCTTACATCGTCGATCTCGCGGCCGGGCCTCACAGCCTGGCCGTTTGCGTTCCGGGGTCCGGGGCCTGAGGCCCCGGCGGGTCGAGGCAAGCCCCCGGCAGGTCTTGCGATGGAGCCCCGATTTTCCGTCCTCCAGGGCTCCGCCCTGCACCCGCGAGAAGGCTTGCCCTCTCGACACCCATGACTTGGAGTTTGTTCGTGAAGCGTCTCGTCGTGACGGCCGACGATTTCGGCTTGAGCCTCGCGGTCAACGAGGCCGTCGAGCAGGCCCATCGCGAGGGTATCCTCACGGCCGCGAGCCTGATGGTCGGCGCGCCCGCCGCCGCCGACGCCGTCGCCCGCGCCCGGCGCCTGCCGTCCCTCCGGGTCGGACTGCACCTCGTGCTGGTCGAGGCGTGGCCGACCCTGCCGGCGGCCGATCTGCCCGATCTCGTCGGGCCGGACGGGCTCATCCGCAGCGACATGGGTCGCCTCGGCCTCGACCTTGCCCTCAAGGCCCCGGCGCGGCGCCAGCTCGCCGCCGAGATCAAGGCGCAGTTCGAAGCCTATCGGGCGACGGGCCTCGCCCTCGATCACGTCAACGCCCACAAGCATTTCCACGTCCACCCGCTCATCGCGGGCGCGGTGCTGTCCATCGGCCTTCGCTACGGCATGCGGGCGATCCGCGTGCCGCGCGAGCCCCGCGCGGTGCTGCGCGCCGCCGAACCGGGTGCCGATCCCAAGGCCGCCCTCGACAGTGCGCCCTGGGCGGCGCTGCTGGCCGTGCGCGCGCGTCAGGCGGGGCTGCTGATCCCCGACCGCACCCTGGGGCTCGCCTGGTCCGGCGCCATGACGCCGGAGCGCGTGGCCGGTCTCCTGGCCCACCTGCCGGACGGGCTCACGGAACTCTATACCCATCCCGCCACCGGCGGCGGCTTTCCCGGTGAGGCCCCGGGCTACGCCTACGCGGCCGAGCGGGATGCCCTGGTCGCGCCGGCCTCCCTGGCCGCCCTGGCGGCCTCCGGGGCGATCTCCGGCGGGTTCTCGGATTTCGCCGCCTAGTCCGTCGTCACGCGAAGCGGGCCGCGAGGGGATGGTCGCGCAGGGCGTGGTCGAGGGTGACGAGGGATCGTTCCTCGATCCGGCATTGCCCCAGCAGAAGCCTGTCGAAGGGATCGCGGGTCGCGGGTTCTGGCAACACATCCGCCACCACGTGATGGTGAGTGATCGGAAGAATCGTGAAGCCGATAGCCTCGAAGAACGCAGCGAGGTTCGCAGGCGGAGCTCCGGAATCCAACTTGCCCAAGCGCGTCTTGATCGCGATTTCCCAAAGGCTCACCACACTCAACGCGATGTCGTGCCGACCGCGTGCGAGACCCGAGGCAATCACCGGGTGGATGCGATCCAGGCTGCCTTTTGAAAGCCAGATCAAGACGTGCGTGTCCAGCAACAGGCGCATGGATCAGGGAAGAGGTCGGAGCAGAAAATCCTCCGGCAACGGGGCGTCGAAATCGTCAGCGACATAGGGGAACGGATCACTGAAGCCATTTGCACGCAGGTAGGCGTAGCCCGCTTCCAAATTCAGACCACCGACCCGAAGCACCTCGCTTGAGCGACGCGGAACGAGGTCGAGGACGGGCGTCCCATCGCGGGTCAACACGATGGTCTCGCCACGCTCCGCGCGTTCGGCGAGGTCGGCGAGGATCGGTCCAGCTTCTTCGAGTAGAATCGTCGTCATACGGAGAAGTTTAGGCACGCCCCACACGGGCGTCCACCTCCTCGATCCATCATGACGCCAACGGGCGCGGATCCGATCCGCGCCCGTCCATCGACCTGCGAGAGTTCGTCCCGTCTACTTCGCAGCGACCGCCTCGGCGGGGCGCCGGGCCTGGAGGTCCGGCGGCACGGCGGCATCGCCCTCGGGGCGCTTCGGATCGGGCTGCTTCGGCGGCGGGCCGAGGAAGGCCGGAACCACGAAGAACGCTGCCACCAGGGTGAAGAACAGCGACAGGGCCAGGAGTTTGCCCATGCTGGCGGTGCCCGGATGGCTCGACAGCACGAGGGAGCCGAAGGCCGTGCCGGTGGTCAGCGCCGAGAAGAAGATCGCCCGGGTCAGGCTGGAAGCCAGCATGTCGACGACGCCCGCCCGCCAAGCGATGACGTAGTAGATGTGGAAGGCCACGCCCACGGCGAGCATCAGCGGCATGGCGATGATGTTGGCGAAGTTGAGCGGCATGCCGACGATGTGCAGCGCCATCAGGGTCCACAGGGTAGCGAGCACCAGGGGGCCCAGGGTCATCGCCACGTCCCAGGGTTTGCGCAGGGCGACCGACAGGATGATGAAGATGAGCACCAGGGCGGTGAGCGCCGCCTGCACGAAGGCCCCCAGGATGGTGTAGCTCGACGAGGTGGTGGCGACCGGTGCGCCCGTGGCGTGGGGGGCCACGGTCTGCACCTCCTTGGCGAAGCGGCGCAGGACGACGTTGTCGTTGGCGTCGCCGCTCGGGTGGACCTCGATCCGCGAACGTCCGTCCGCCGTGACCCACTCCGCCTTCAGCTTCGGCGGCAGGTTGGCGAGGGTGATCTTCTGCGGGTTCAGCAGGCCGGCGAGACGCGTCAGCAGGGTCCGGAGGTCCGTCGTCAGGGCGACGCTGGCGGCCTCGCGCTTGGCGGCGGGCGCCGCCGCGAGGGCGTCGAGGGTCCCGGCCAGGGCCCCGGCGGTCTTGGCGGCCGGCGCGGAGCCGGTGAGCGTCCGCAGGGCGGCGGCCGTGTCCTTGATCGCCTTGACGTTGTCCGCGTCCGTGGGCGGCGGCGGCTTGCGAGCGGGGTTGAGGGCCGGCCCGAGGAGCTGGGCGGTATCGGTGATGATGGCGAGCTTCGCGTCCTGGTCCCGGGGCACGAAGGTGTCGATGTCGATGACCTTGGCGACGGACGGCAGCTTGCGCAGCTTCGCGGCGAGCTCCGGCACCGCCTCGGTGGAGGGGGCGAGCACGTCGATGAGGTTCGGGCTCGTCTCCGGATCCTTGATGAGGTCGAGATAGGTGGAGATCGACTCCACCTTCGGGCTGCGCAGGTGCATCGGGTTGGAATCGAACGGCAGCTTGAACAGGAGCGGGATGCCCGCCACGGTGATGAGGCCGACGCCGATGAGCACGGCCTTGCGGTGCTCGATGATCCAGTGATCCACCCCCGCCATCCAGGCGGTCTCGACGGCCTTCGCCTCGGTCTTCGGCTTGAACACGGCGATGAGCGCCGGCAGCAGGGTGAGCGAGAACAGGTACGCGACGATCATGCCGACGCCGGCGATGAGGCCGAGTTCGGACACGCCCCGGAAGGCGGTCGGCAGGAAGGCGAAGAAGCCGGCGATGAGCGAGATGGCGGCCAGCGTCAGGGACCAGCCGACGCCCCGGGCGGCGGCGTTCAGCGCCGAGGGCAGGTCGGGCTGCTCGAACCGGTCGGCCCGATAGCGCACGGCGAACTGGATGCCGAAATCGATGCCGAGGCCCACGAACAGGGCGGCGAAGGCGACCGAGATGGGGTTCAGTTCCCCCACCATCAGCAACCCGAGGGCCGCCGTGACGATGAGGCCGGCGAACGTGGTGATGAGCACCGCGCCCACCAGGGAGGCGGAGCGCACGGCGAGCCACACGAACAGCACGATGGCGCCGGTGGTGACGCTGTAATTGACGAAGGCGTCCTCGGCGAGCGTCGCGAATTCGTCGTCGGCCACGGCCACCGGGCCGGTCAGGCGCATGCGGGCGCCGCCCCCGACCTCGTACTCGCCGTTGTTGATCTTGAGATCGGCGGCGATCCTGCGCACCACCGCCGTCGCCGTGGCGCCGGGCTGCAGGGCGTTGTAGTCCAGAACCGGCTGGATCATCACGAACTTGCGCAGATCGGTGCTCTGGAGCTTGCCGTTGGACAGAAGCGTCTGCCACGACAGGCGGGCCGGCTCGCCGGCAAGGACCTTGCGAAGGGTCTCGTCGATCTGGGCCATGGGCCGGTCGAGATCCTCGACCTTGGCATCGCCGCTCTTGACGCCCTTGGCGCCGAGGCTGAGCACCCGCATGACGCCGCGCAGGGACGGATCGGCGGCCAGCGGCCCGAGGAGCCCCTGCTGCTGGACGAGCTGCTCCGTGGTCTTCGTCAACTCCTCCTGCGACAGGAGGAGGAGGCCGTTCTTCTCGTAGAACGGGCCGCCATCGGGCCGATAGACGGACTCGATGGTGTCCTTGCGCTCGACGAGCGCCTTGGCGAGATTGGCCGCCGCCTCCTCGGCCTGCTCGGGCGTCTGGCCGTCGATCACGGCCACGAGGGTCCCGGTCCGCTGCGGGAACGCCTTCTCGTAGGCGATCTCGTCCTGGCGCCAGGGCACGTCCTTGTCGATCAGGCGCTCCACATCGGTGTTGATGCGGAACAGGTGGGCGGCCATGCCGGCGCTCGCGACGGTGGCGAGGGCGACCAGGGCTATGACCAGCCAGCGGCGCTGGACGGAAAACGCGACGAGCCGTTCGATCACGGGTATCCTGCCTGCTTATGCGATGTGGTCCGGGCGGGGCCGGCGGGGTCCGTGGCCACCGGACGTGGGGCCGGAACGCGCGGATCGCGCCATGCCCGCCCGTCGGGTATCACCAATCGGCACGATCCACGAATGCGAACGCCCTCCCGGCGAATGTCCGCGGGCGGTCCCGGGACGATGGAACCCGCGCGCGACACGCCACTCTTGACGACTGGCTCAGTAAGGGTCCTGCGTCCAGAATGCAACGCACCGCGTGTTTTGTTCGGTTCCAGCGCCCGGAGCGTCGATCCGGCGCGCCGGCATGCGTCGCGTGCAGATCGACATTTCACAGATACTTAGGAAAAAAGCGCCGGTCGGAACGACGCCTCGCCTCAGAAAACTCACGATCCGAGGGCTTTTCGCCAGCCAGCGCGGTGGCCGGCGGTTCCGATCGACCGCTCCGTCGTCGACATCCGGAGCACCCCGACCCACCGGGGCTGTGGCCGGATTATCCCAGGGTCGCGGAAACCCGCACGGTCGAGGCCGGCCGGGCGTCGTTTCGGATTGGTTCCAATCTAGGTCGCTGGAATTTCGGTTTTTTTCACGCTAAGCAGCCCGATACGTCGAGGCCAGCAACAAGGAGCCACGTCTTGGGTATTCCCCTCCGGTACGTCGCGAAGATTGGCGGCTACATTCTGAAACAGCACCTCACCGGTCGCAAGCGCTACCCGCTCGTGATGATGATGGAGCCGCTGTTCCGCTGCAATCTCGCCTGCGCCGGTTGCGGCAAGATCGACTACCCTGACGAGATCCTCAACAAGCGCCTGCCCGTGGCCGACGCCCTCGAATCCGTGCGCGAGTGCGGCGCACCCGTGGTCGTGATCGCCGGCGGCGAGCCGCTCCTGCACAAGGACCTGCCGCAGATCGTCGAGGGCATCATCGCGCAGAAGAAGTTTGCGATCGTGTGCACGAACGCGCTCCTGCTCGAGAAGAAGATCAAGGAGTACAAGCCCAGCCCGTACTTCACCTGGTCGATCCACCTCGACGGCGACAAGGAGATGCACGACGGTTCCGTGTGCCAGCGCGGCGTCTACGACAAGGCCGTGGCCGCCATCGCCAAGGCCAAGGAGATGGGCTTCCGCGTCACCATCAACTGCACGTTCTTCAACAACTCGTCCGCCGACAAGATCGCCGACTTCTTCGACAGCGTGACGCGGATGGGCATCGACGGAATCACGGTCTCGCCGGGCTACGCCTACGAGCGCGCGCCCGACCAGCAGCATTTCCTCAACCGCAAGGCGACGAAGGAGCTGTTCCGCGGCGTGTTCCGCCACGGCAAGGAGAAGGGCCGCGAGAAGTGGACCTTCCAGCAGTCGAGCCTGTTCCTCGACTTCCTGGCCGGCAACCAGACCTACCACTGCACGCCCTGGGGCAACCCGACCCGGACGGTGTTCGGCTGGCAGAAGCCCTGCTACCTCCTGGGTGAGGGCTATGCCGCGACCTTCAAGGAGCTGATGGAAGAGACCGACTGGGATTCCTACGGCACCGGCAACTACGAGAAGTGCGCCGACTGCATGGTCCATTCGGGCTACGAGGCCTCCTCCGTGGTCGATTCGGTCCGCAAGCCCTGGAAGCCGCTCATCCACGCCATCACGGGCATCAAGACCGAGGGCGCCATGGCCCCCGAGATCAACCTCGACAAGCAGCGCCCGGCCGAGTTCGTGTTCTCGCGCAACGTCGCCCAGAAGCTGTCCGAGATCAAAGCCTCGGGCGTCGACACCAAGCGCGAAGCCCGCAACCGCACGGCGGCCTGAGCCGCTGCGCCGGACGGGTCCGGCGCCGCACGATCTCGAACGAAAAGCCCCGCGACACTGGCGTGTCGCGGGGCTTTTCGTTGTCCAACCGGGATTTGCCCTACGGTACGCCGAGGCCGGGGCCGAGGAGAGGGCGACACCGCTTCAGGGCCGCGAAGGCCCGCCCGGAATCGCGGGCGAGGTGGGCGAGGGGGCCGATCTGGCGCGGATCGCGAAAGAGGGCCGCGAGCACCGCAGGGATATCCGGTTCGCCATCGGGCTTGAGGGCCTGCGCCGCGAAGGCCGGAATCGCCCGGCCGGCCGGGTCGCAGATCACGCGGATGGCCGCGAAGGGAAGGCCGTGCCGGGCCGCGAAAGCGGCGGCGACGTGGGATTCCATGTCGACGGCGACGGCGCCCGTGCGGGCCTGGAGGCCGGCCTTGTCGGCGACGGTGAGGATCGCCGTCTCGACACCCGCGATGGCCGCGTGGTGCAGGCGCGCGCCGAGGCACGCGAGCCGGGCCATCACGGCCTCAGCGACGGCCGGGTCGGCCGGATGGCGCTCGCCCCCCGCGACGATCGCGGAGGCGACGACCACGTCCCCCGCCGCGAGACCGGGGGCGAGCCCGCCCGCGATTCCGATGCTCACCACCGCGCGGCACACCGGCGGATCGCGGCCCTCCAGGAGGGCGCGCAAGCGCTGCGGGTCTCCGCCCGCCCCGATGGCGACGACGCCCGGCCCGGAGGCGAGGCGCGCTTCCTTGGCGAGGCCGGTGACGGCGAGGACGGGGCGCATCGGAATTCCTGAAGAGGCCGCCCCCCGGGGTGGGGGAGGGCAAGGACGCCCCTACATCCCGAACGCGACGGTCCGGGTGTTGGACTGCTTCAGATTGCGGAAGCGCGCCATCGCCCAGAGGGGGAAGAACTTCGGGTAGCCGTGGTAGCGCAGATAGAACACCCGCGGGAAGCCCGTGGCGGTGTAGCGCTCCTCCGACCAGAAGCCGTCGGCCCCTTGCGTGCGGGTGAGGTAGTTGATGCCCCGCACCACCGCCGGGTCGTCGGCCTCGCCCGCCGCCATGAGGGCCAGCAGCGCCCAGGCCGTCTGCGAGGCGGTGGAGTAGCCGGGCTCGAAGGCCGGGTCGATCTTGTAGGACGAGGCGTCCTCGCCCCAGCCGCCGTCCGGATTCTGGATGCGGATGAGCCAGGCCACGGCCTTGCGGATCTCAGGCGACGCCGGATCGACGGCGGCGGCATTGAGGGCGCAGAGCACCGACCAGGTGCCGTAGATGAAGTTCATGCCCCAGCGGCCGTACCACGAGCCGTCCTCCTCCTGATCGGCGAGGAGGTACGTCACGCCGCGGTCGAGGGCCTTCGAGCTGTCGCGGGTCTCGCCGAGCTGGGCCAGCATCGAGACGACGCGGGCGGTGACGTCGGCGGTGGGCGGGTCGAGCAGGGCGCCGTGGTCCGAGAACGGGATGTGGTTGAGGTAGTGGTGGTTGTTGTCGGCGTCGAACGCCGCCCAGCCGCCGTCGCTCGACTGCAGGCCCTCGACCCATTCGCGGGCGCGGGCGATGGCATTGGCGTAGTCGGGAACGTCCGCCACCAGACCATGCTGACGGGTGGCCCGGTCCATGGCCATCACCACCACGGCGGTGTCGTCGAGATCGGGGAAGTGCGGGTTGGCGTACTGGAACGCCCAGCCGCCGGGGCGCACGTTCGGCCGGCCGGCCGCCCAATCGCCCTTGATGTCGAGGACCTGAAGGGGTTTGAGCCAGTCGAGGCCGCGTCGCGCCTGGCGCTCGGCCTCGGGTCCGCCGGCCTCCAGCAGGGCGTGGCCGGCCAGCGCCGTGTCCCACACGGGCGAGAGGCAGGGCTGCACGTAGGCCTCGTGCTCCTTGACCACCACGAGCTTCTCGATGGCCTCGCAGGCGATCATCACCTGCGGGTGGTCGGGGGGATAGCCGAGCACGTCGTACATGAGCACGGTGTTGACCATGGCGGGGAAGATGGCGCCGAGGCCGTCCTCGCCGTTGAGGCGCTCGCTCACCCAGGCCTCGGCCTTGTCGATGGCGCGCTGGCGGCGCTTCTTCGGGAAATGGTCCTGCGTCACCTGCAGCACGCGGTCGATGGCGCCGAAGATCGGCGTCCACGGCCAGGTCGCGTGCGGGCTGCCGGGCCAGTGCCGGACATGCTCGGGGGGCGTCACGAACAGCTCGGGCACGCCGAGGCCGCGCGGATTCCTGGCGAGCGGCTTCTTCGCCTGGAGCACCAGGAGGGGTACGATCACGCAGCGCGCCCAGTAGGACACCTTGTCGAGGTGGAACGGGAACCACTTCGGCAGGTGCATGATCTCCACGGGCATCACCGGCACGGCGCGCCAGGGCACCTGGCCGAACAGGGCCAGCAGGAAGCGGGTGAAGACGTTGGAATTGGCGGCCCCGCCCCGCGACAGGATCGCCTCGCGGGCCCGGCGCATGTGCGGCGCCTCGACGGAATCACCGACGAACTTGAGGGCGTAATAGGCCTTCACGCTGGCGCTCATGTCGAACGGCCCGTCGTGGACCAGGGCCCAGCCGCCGTGCTTGCCCTGCGTCCGGCGCAGGTAGTTGCCGATCTTGGCCTCCAGGCCCGGCACGATCTCGGTGGCGCGGAACTGGTGGAACATGATGTATTCGGACGGGATCGTCGCGTCGGCCTCGAGCTCGAAGCACAGGTGCCCGTCGGCATGGGAGAGGGCCGTGAGGGCCTGCGTCGCGCGCGTGATGCCGCGCTCCACGTCCTCGATGGAGATCTCCTGCGTCTTGGGGCGCTGCAGCGCCTCGACCTTCTTGAATGCCTCTCGCATCGTCCTCGCCTCACCGGCCGTCAAAGCCGCCGCCATACCTCAGGCCGCGCCGCGCGCGCGTGCCTGTGCACACTCGCCCGTGGGGCGTGCGAGTGCGTGCGCGGCGGTCGTTCCCGACCGGATCGCGCCTTCGATCGTCGATGGCAGGCCGGTCGCGGTCCAATCGCCTGCCAGGACGCAATTGCGGTGGGCCGTCTCGGCGCCGGAACGGCGCGCGGCCTCGGCGGGCGTCGCCGCGAAGGTCGCCCGCTTCTCCTTGACGATCTGCCAGCTGGGCAGTTCGGGCGCAAGGCCGCACAAAGTCGAGACCTCGGCCCAAATCTGTCGTCCCAAGTCTTCCCGCGGCACGTCGAGGAGGCGATCCGCGCCGCTGATGGTCACGGACAGACGATCCGGGTACGCGAACAGCCACTCGGTCAATCCATTCACCACGCCGAGCAGTAACGGGGCGTTTGCCGGCGGAATCACGGCGAAATGGGCATTCACGATGGAGCGGTAGGCCTGCGGCGCGGCGAGGCCCGGGATCAGGTCCGCCGCCACCCAGGGCGGCAGGGCGATCACCACGGAATCGTCGGCCCCGAGGCCGATGGTCTCGTCGCCGAAGGCGAGTCCGGTGACGCCGCCCTCGCCGAAGGTGAGGCTGCGCAGGCGATGCCCGAACCGCAAGTCGGCGCCGCGCCGTGTCAGATGGGCCACGGCCGGATCGACGAACGCCGCCGACAATCCGCCCACCGCCACGAGGGGACGGCTCGCCACGCCGCCGGCCCCGAGGGTCTCGCGCAGGATCGTGGCGGCGAGGCCGACGTCGCTCTCCTTCGGCTCGGTGTTGAGGGCGGCGATGAGCACCGGATGCCACAGGCGGTCGTAGAGCAGGCCCTCGCAGGCCATGGCGTCGCCGATGGTGCCGCCCTGGCCAGGCGCCTTGCCGGCCGCCGCCTTGAGGATGCCCAAGGGGGCGAGGTAGTCGGACGCCTTCGTCCCCGGCACCCGGCGCGAGGCCGCGAGCACCCACCAGGGGATCCGGCCGGCGTTGGGGCGCAGGGTCCAGCGCTCGCCGGTCTTCAGGTCGGCGAAGGGGAACTCGGCTTGCGGCGGCCCGGTCAGGGCGTCGGCCGGCGCGCCGATGGTCTTCATGAAGCCCAGCGCCGAAGTGTTGCCCGACAGGAGCAGGTGATTGCCGTTGTCGATGGTGAGCCCGAGGGTCGGGTCGTAGTACGAGCGGCACCGCCCGCCGGCCTGCTTGGCCGCCTCGTGCACGATCACCCGGCGCCCGGCCTCCACGAGGGAGACGGCGGCCGAGAGCCCGGCGAGACCGGCGCCGACGACGTGGACGATGCCGGCCATCAGACGATCCCGTGGCGGAGCGCGACGGCCATGAGGGCCGCTTTGCCAGGCTTCACCCGGGCGCGGGGCTTGGCCCAGCCGCGCGCCAGCACGGCGTCGAGGTAGAGCCGATAGGCCGCCGCCATGAGGCGGGGCGCCTTGGTGACCTTGCGCGGGCAGCGGGCGATGATCGCCCAGGTCTGGCGGTAATGATCCTGGGCTTCCCGCGCAACGGCGGCACAGACGTCGCCGATGGCCGGATGGTCGACAGCCTGCTGCGGCGTCGGATTCGTCAATCCGATGGCGGACAGCTTTTCGCGCGGCAGGTAGAGGCGGCCGCGTGCCGCGTCCTCGTCGATGTCGCGCAGGATGTTGGTGAGTTGCAGCGCCCGGCCCTCGTGATGGGCCAGCGCGATCCCCTCGGCCTCCGGAACCCCGAAGATGCGCACGGACAGGCGGCCGACGGCGCTGGCGACCCGGTCGCAGTAGAGGTCGAGGGTGGCCTCGTCGGGGGCGACGATGTCCTCGAACGCGTCCATGGCCATGCCGTCGATGACGGCGTGGAAGTCCTCGCGCAGGAGGCCGTAGCGGCGGACCGGCACCACGAGATCCCGCACCCGGGGCGCGGGACGGCCGGCATAGAGGGCGTCGATGTCGGCGCCCCAGCGCACGAGCTCGGCCCGGCGGATCTCGGCGGCTCCTCCGTCGTCGGCGACGTCGTCGACGGCGCGGCAGAAGGCGTAGACGGCGTACATCGCCTCGCGCCGCTCCTTCGGCAGGAGCCGCATGGCCGTGTAGAACGACGAGGACTTCGCGGGGAGGGCCTCGGCGGGCGCGCTCTCCGGCATGGGGGTGGCGGTGGCGCTCATGCGCGCGCTCCAAGGGCGTGGCGGCGCAGGATTCGGCCGCGCAGGGGGCGGCGCGCCAGGGTCGTGGCGATGCCGCCCAGCGCCGTGAGGGCGAAGGCGGCCTTGCCGTGATGGACCTTCTCCGAGAGCGGATCGCGCTCCATCAGGCCCCGGCACAGGACCACGGCGAGGCGGTGGATCGCCGCGATCTCGAGGCTGAGACGCAGATCCGCGATGAGATCCGGCAGCACGGCGCCCTCGTCGAGGAGCCCCATGGTGCGTGTCGCCAACTCGCGGATGACGGCGCGGAGCGCCGGCGAAGCCTTGTCGGCACCGAGATCCGAGACGGAGGCCCCGTGCTTCTCCAGGGTCTCCCGGGGGAGATAGACCCGGTCGTTACGAGTGAAATCCTTCCCGCAATCCTGCAGGTGGTTGATGATCTGGAGCGCGGCGCAGATGGCGTCGGACGGCCCCCAGACCACGCGCGGATCCTCGCCGTGCACGTCGAGGACGTAGCGGCCGACCGGCATGGCCGAGTAGCGGCAATAACCGATGAGGTCGTCCCAATCGGCGTAGCGGGTCTTGCGGGCATCGAGGCGGAACGCGTCGAGGAGTTCCAGCGCGTGGGTGGCGGGCAGACCCCTCGCGAAAAGTTCGCGCTTGAGCGGTTCGGCCTCGGGGTCGGACGGGCCCTTGCCCGTCAGCGCGTCGGCGAGGGCGTCGAGCAGTTCGATCTTGCGCTCGGGCGCGAGCGTCGTGTGATCGGCGACGTCGTCGCCCGCGCGGACGAAGTCGTAGAAGGCCAGGATCGCGCCCCGGTTCCTCGGGTGGATCAGGTGCGAGGCGACGGGGAAGTTCTCGTCCTTGTGGCCTTTGCCGGAACGGGCCTCCGTGGCGGTCTGCAGGGTGGCGCTCACTTCAGGCGTCCCTCCTGGCGGAACCACGCGATGGCGTCGGACAGACCCTCTCGGTAGGGGCGGGCGGTGTAGCCGAGTTCGGCCCGCGCCTTGGCGTCGGTGAAGAACATGCGGTAGCGCGACATCCTGATGCCGTCGATGGTGGCGAACGGCGCCTTGCCGGTGAAGCGGGCGATCTGCTCGGAAACGAACGCGATCGGGTACACGACGGCGCGCGGCAGGTTCACCGTGGGCGCCTTGCGGCCGACCATGCCGGCGATGTCGGCCAGCATCTGCGACAAGAGCACGTTCTCTCCGCCGAGGATGTAACGCTCGCCGACGCGGCCCCGCCGAAGGGCGAGGAGATGGCCGTACGCGACGTCGTCCACGTGGGCGAGGTTGAGGCCGGTGTCGACGAAGGCCGGCATCCGGCCGAGCGCCGCTTCGAGGATGATGCGGCCCGTCGGCGTCGGCTTCACGTCGCGGGGGCCGATGGGCGTCGAAGGGTTAACGATGACCACGGGCAGGCCATTGCGGGCGGCCATCTCCTCGACGACGCGCTCGGACACCACCTTGCTGCGCTTGTACGCGCCGATGGCGGTGCCGGGGGTAAGGGGACGGGTCTCGTCGGCGGGGGTGCCGTCGTCGTGCGGCTTGATGGTGGCGACGCTCGACGTATAGACGATCCGCTCGATGCCGGCCCTCAGGGCCTCCTCCATGAGGATCACGGCGCCGTCGCGGTTGGTCGCGACGATCTCTTCGGGATCCGGCGCCCACAGGCGGTAATCGGCCGCCGCGTGGACGAGGTAGCGCTGGCCCTCGAGCGCGGCCGCCACGGCCGCGCGGTCGCGCATGTCGCCCTCGACGATTTCGACGTCGGTCCAGGTCAGGTTGGTGCGCGGCGACGTCGCCCGCACCATGATCCGCACCGGGAAACCGGCCTTGCGGAACACGTCCACGAGGGAGGCGCCCAGGAAACCGCTCGCACCGGTGATGAGGACCGGGCCGGCATCGAAGGGGCCGGTGGGGGTCGCCTGTGGCATTTCTCTCGTGGGTTCAGGGAGCGAAGGGACGCGTCGAATCCAGCCGGAGCCGTGAGCCCCGCGCTTTTGTCATCGAAACGAGGGCCGGACAAGCGCAGCCGGGTCACACCCGGGCCGCCTCGCGCACGGCCCGAGCCGTGCGCGAGGGTGTGGTCAGGCGAGACGCAGGCGGGTCGATCCGGCCTTGCGCTCGGGGAGGGTGTCGCGCGCGGTTCCGGCGATGGAGGCGGCGTCGAGGCCGGCCTCGCGGTACATGGCCTCGGGGGTGTTGTGGTCCTGGTAGGTGTCGGGCAGCGTCAGGGTCCGCACCCGCACCCGGCCGGCATCGAGCGCGCCCTTGCTCGCGAGCAGATGCAGCACCATGGCGCCGAAGCCGCCCACCGACCCCTCCTCCAGGGTGATCAGAACCTCGTGGCTCGCGGCGAGATCGAGGATCATCGCTTCGTCCAGGGGCTTGGCGAAGCGGGCATCCGCCACGGTCACGGCGATGCCCTCGGCCTCGAGGAGGTCGGCGGCCTTGAGGGCTTCGGAGAGACGCGTGCCCAGCGACAGCAGCGCCACCCGCGCGCCCTCGGGCCGGCGCACCATCCGGCCCTTGCCGATGGGCAGCGCCGC